>WNFC01001393.1_pt1 | contig 37502 bp, 35 predicted proteins | sample 5400541 | NCBI WGS metagenome assembly WNFC01 (sample SAMN13153342, study PRJNA577476) | soil metagenome | isolation source: 120 cm saprolite under Douglas fir tree site 2 hole 2 replicate 1 | place: USA:California | collected 2015-04-18
GACGGTTTCCAGTCATGCCGTCCCGACCGGCGAATGTCAGTCTGATCCACCGTCGCTGCTCCGGACGCTCCGCTGCTCGAGATCGAGAGGCAGCCCATCAACCCAAACCGGACCCCTTGACCTTTTGCTCCATGTCAGACCGTAGGTTCTGATCCGCACGACAAACGCGCGCTGACGTGCGAGTGCGACCGCCAAGCCATACAGGTTCTACCTTGCGCGTTGAGAAAGGCCGCGACGACGGCGCGATCCGGCTGGTACCGTCGACCCGCGGCACGGACCGTAGCCGGCTAGCCTCCGGACCAAGGACGGCGCCAGCCCGGGCCGAGCGGTTCCGGTGAATCCGCCGATGGAGCGCCATCACCGCTTCGTATGCCGATTTCCCCGGCTGACGGCGGTGATGCACAGCCCTGGATAGTCAATTGCCATCAACATCAGTGCTGGACGCAGCACAGCGGGCTTCCCGATCTGCAAGGCGCGCGGGATACTCGGCAGATGGCTGCGATGCTCGACGTGCGGTGCTGAAGCCGTCCACCTGGAAGGCTCGTACAAGTACGCCTTCGCACTCATCGACGCGCACACGGGGCGCGTCGATGAAGCGCTCGCGGGAGCGCAGGAAGCGCTGGCGCTTGAGGCGAAGGGTCTGGCCACGATCGCCCTCCGCTGTCGTGCGCTGCTTGGGTTCGTGGAGTTGTCGCGCGGACGTCCCGAGGACGCGCTTGCCTGGCTTGAGCCGACCTGGCGACTTGTGACGGACGCGGGCTACGTCGACCCGAGCGCCTTCCGGTTCGTGCCTGACCAGGTTGAGGCGCTCGTCCTTCTCGGCCGGCTCGACGAGGCCGAGGAGCGCCTATGGTCGTTCGTCGAGAACGCGAAGAAGCTCGGCAGACGTTGGGCGCTCGCCGAGGGCGAGCGCTCTTGCGGCTTACTCCTCGCCGCCCGGGGCCGGCTCGACGAAGCGGCTGCCGCGCTCGAACGCGGCGTGTGCTCGAGTGACCCGCTCGGTCAACCGCTCATCCTCGGGCGTGCGCTGCTCGCGCAGGGAATGGTCGCGCGCCGGGCGAAGCGCAAGCACCTCGCCGACAAGGCCTTTGGGCGCGCGGAGACGGTGTTCAAGGGTGCAGGTATGGCGCTGCTCGCGGAGCGTGCGCGCGCGGAGCGGGCGCGCATCGGCCTCCGTCCCCGCTCCCCGAGCGGGCTGACGGAGACCGAGCAGCGAGTGGCGGACCTCGCGGCCGTTGGGCGTCGCAACGCCGAGATCGCGGCCGAGCTCTACATGAGCGTGCGCGCGGTCGAGGCGAACCTCACCCGCGTCTACCGGAAGCTCGGGATCCGCTCGCGCAGCGAGCTCGCGCTCCACTTGACGGCGGCAAGCCGCGACTGATCGGCGGTTTTCCGCACTATCTCCGCAGCACTCGCCCTCCTAGGCTCGGCCGATGCTCGAGTATCTCGCCGAGCGGTACGACCCGGGAGCGACCCGCGACCAGATGGGTGCCGACGCCGCTCGGCTCGCCGCCGCGGCACGAAAGCTCCAAGCCGAGGGACACCAGATCGAGTTCCTCGGGTCGATGTTCGTGCCCGGCGACGAGGCAACGCTGTCGCGGTTTGCGAGCTGCTCCGCTGAACTCGTGAATACCGCGCACCGGCTCGCGTCGGTGCCGGTCGAGCGGGTCGTCGAGGCGTTGTCGCTGCCACGACAACCCGGAGAAGAAGGAGACTAGATGACACCAGCGATCCGCTTAGCAGTCACGCGCGCGTCCTCGTTTCGTCTGAGAGCGACAGGGAAGATGCGGCGACTTGCTGTCGCAGCGGTTCTGACAGGCGTCGCCGTCGTTGCAGCCGTGCCGGCGGCCTCCGCCGACGTCACATTTTCAACGCGCGCCAGCTTGGCTATCTGCCCCAACGTCACGCAGACCTCAATTCACCATCCACCTGAGGGGCCGGCTCAGTTCAACTGCATCGCCTCGCCGAGCGGTTCAGGCGACCTGGGAACTATCTGCTCCTCGGCGAATCCGCTTGGCGTATGGATCGCAATTCAGGACAGCGCCGGTTTCCAGCCGCCGATGACCCCGATCACGGTCACGATCACGGGGCCGGACGGGACAACCTCGCTCGCGGGAACGTCGATCGAGGGCGGGGGGACACTCCAGCCGATCGGCTCGCACCCGTCGGGTTCATACACATTGACGGTCGATTTTCCGGGAGCCTCGCGCACGACCGACCAGCTGTACACGTGGCTGCCGAGCACGACGACCGCGACATTCACTGTCCGGCACTGCCGTCCGGCCAAGCTGGCTTTCGCCAGCAATCGGGACGGCAACTTCGAGATCTACTCCATGAGCCCGGACGGCAGCGCGCAGACGCGGCTCACCACGAACCCCGCCTTCGAGGCCACGCCGGCGTTCTCGGCCGACGGGACGAAGATCGCGTTCGAGAGCAGCCGGACGGGGAACGGCGACATCTACGTGATGAACGCCGACGGCAGCGGCCAAACACGGCTGACCACGAGCCCCGCGGTCGACCTCCTCCCGGCCTTCTCCCCCGACGGGACGACGATCGCCTTCACCAGCTTCCGCACCGGCAACGGCGACATCTACGTGATGAACGCCGACGGCAGCGGCCAGACTCGCCTGACGACGAGCGCGGCCGTGGACGCCGAGCCGAGCTGGTCGCCGGACGGGACGAAGATCGCGTTCACCAGCGGCCGCACCGGCAACGGCGACATCTACGTGATGAACGCCGACGGCAGCGGACAGACGCGGCTGACGACGAGCGCCGCGATCGACAGCTCGCCCGACTGGTCGCTCGACGGAACGCAGATCTTCTTCACGAGCAACCGCGACCTCAACTTCGAGATCTACTCGATGAACACCGACGGCAGCGGACAAACGAGGCGGACGAACAACACCGCGTTCGACGGCGATCCGACATTCCTCTCGAACGGGAAGATCGCGTTCGAGAGCAACCGCGACGGCAACTTCGACATCTACTCAATGAATCCCGACGGCAGCGGTCCGAACCGTTTGACGACCAACCCAGCGGTCGACGTCTCCCCGGATTCCCCATAGAGCTGCTGGGACGCAAAGAAAAGGAGGTATCCGAAGTGCGCTCCCCCCGTTCCCTACTCGTTCTCGTCGCGGTGGTCGCAGCAGTCGCCGCAACCACTAAGGCGTCGGCGTCGTCCCCGACTGACCTCGTACCGCTCGGACCACTTCTCCCACCGTGCGCGGCTTCCGCACCGGACACGGGCGGCGCGCACCAATGCTGGGTGACGCCCCTGCGGCCAGGCTGGCAGGCCTCCACGGGTGAGTGGATCGTCGTCCGCGTCGGCGACGCCGAACAGGTCGACCCGGCGAATCCCGACGCCGCGAGGACTCTCTGCGAGCAGCTTCAGGCAACCGTGGTAGCGACAGTCACAATCGACGGCAATTCGCTCCCAACAGACACGATTCCGTGTGAGCTCCATCCCGGCAGTCCCGACGTTTGGTTTGTCGACTGGCGTGCGCTGAGCCCGCCGCTAACACCCGGTACGCACACGTTCTCGGAGAGCTGGTACTTCACCAACACGGTGGACGGCATCGGGACCGCGGGAGAAACCTCGACGTTCGGACCGCAGACGCTGACCGTCACACCTCAAGGTTGAGCGTGCGCTGGACGTCGCTGCCGATCGTCGCGCTGCTTCTCGCAGGTACGCCCATCGGCGGGAGGGCGTCAAACTCGCCGACGGCGAATCTCCGGCTGTAAGTAACCGCCTTCTGAGCCTCGCAGTCGACTGCATCGCCCGAGCGCTGTTTGGGCTCAACCAAGCGGTTCAGGCCGGCGAAGCTGCTCGCTTTCGAGCCCCGCGTCGACGCCGTTCCCGAATCTCGTGATGGACCGGTGATGCACGGCCAAATAGAAACCCGTGCATTTGCAGGGGTTTCGTTAGCAGGCCTGTAAGCCGGATTCTTCGCCCCGGCGATCGCGCTGCGCGTAGGTTTCGCTTAACCGGGCGGTTCCGCCGCCAGCGGCGATTCGGCCGCCCCTTACAGTCACCGGGCGACGGCCTCCTTGACGCCTGCCGAGGAGGCCAGCACGACCTCCCCGGCAGGCGGCTGCGCGCCTTAGCAGAGGGTGCCGGAGCAGTTCTCGGGTGTGTTCTTTGTGATCGTGTTGTCGGTGAGTGTGACCGGGATTGTCGTGAAGAGGCCGCCGCCTTCGAGCAGGGTGCTGCTGTTGCTTCCTGAGAGCACGTTGAGGGTGACGGTCGTGTCCTTGACCAGCAACTCCTCCGGGAACGGAGCGAGCTGGCCCGCCCAGATGCCGCCGCCCTGCACCGTGCCGCTTGGCGCGTTTGCCCGTTCCGTGTTGCCTTGGATCTGATCGTCCTGGAGGACGAGCACACCGCCGTCGAGGACGCCCCCTCCCATCATCGTCACCTGACCTGGGCTGTTAGCGGTGACCGCGTTCCCGCTGATCAGGCTGTCTGAGATGACACCGGGACTCGTGTCCGGCGTAGTGAAGCCCTGGACCGTGCCGTTGGTGAGGATCGGTCCGCTGAGGCCTGTGACCACGGCGGTGTTGTTGGTGATCTGGGTGTCGCTGACGGTGGCCGGGCCGTCGATCTCGAACGCTCCGCCGGCGGTGAATCCGATGTCCTGGAACAGGTCGCCGTTTGTCGCCATCACGGCCGTGAGCTTGTTGCCGGAGACGCTCGAGTCGCGGAGAGAGAGCGTGCTGAAGTTGCCGCAGAGGCACAGTCCGGCGTCGGACACCTCGAGTTGGCCGTTGGGGTCGTTGGCTGAGACGGTGTTGCCGTCGATGTGGCTGTCGGTGATCGTGAGCGTGCCGGCGTCGCCCATGTGGATGCCGCCGGCGTGTGCGCCGAGCTCGAGGAATTGCCCGCCGCCGAGGTCGAAGGGGAAGGTCGACGTGAGGTTCGTGGAGTTCCCGCTGACGCGGCTGTCCGAGATCGTGACCGTCGCCTGGAAGGCGGCGAAGATGCCCCCACCTTCGGCGAAGCGGCCGTTCGGGTCGCTCGCCTGAGCGAGGTTGCCGCTCACGCTCGAGCCACCCATGGTGAGCATGCCGCCGCGGGCGATCCAGATGCCGGCACCGGCGGCGTCGCTTGTCGTCCCGCCGAGTGCCCGGTTGTTCGAGACCGTCGTGCGGACGAGCGTGACGTTGCCCTCGTCGCCGATCCCGCCGCCGGCCGCCTCGGCGAACGGGCAGGGCAAGCCGCCGGGGCAGGGCGGCCCGATCGGAGCGGACGAGGTTGGTGAAACAAGGTTGCCGCTGATCACGCTGTCGCTGATCGTCACGGTCGCGCCCGGAGTGAAGCCCGCGGCGAAGGGGACGTAGATCCCGCCGCCGATCGCCCACACGTTCGGGTCGCCAAAGAATACGTCTGCCTGATCGCTCGAGCTTGTCAGCCCGCCGCTGACGGTCACGCCCGAGATCGAGACGGTCGGTTCGCTCGCCGCGCCGAAAGCGCCGACGGTGATCACCGGGCCCCCACCGTTGATCGCCGTCTTCCCGGCGCCGGCGCCGACCAGCCTCAGGTTCTTCGTGATCGCGAAGCCGCCGTGGTAGCTGCCGGCGGCGACGCTGACGGTGTCGCCAGGGTTGGCCGCGGCGACCGCCGCGGAGACTTGGGTGAACGCGCACCCGCTAGGACAGACGGTTAGCGTTGCCGCTGCCGCTTCGCCCTGGCCAACGCCGAGTGCGGCGAGCGGCAACAACGCAAGACCAACGCTGGCAAGCAGCCACAGGTGCCTTCCCATCGCTCGTCCTCCTTTCCGACGGTCTTTGTGTTCCTGCGTCCGCCTTACGGACTCAGCCGGCTCGTGTCCAGGTTCCCTCCCAGACTGCCCGTCGCTGGCCGCAGGACTCCTTCACGGCCGTGAGCGTCAGCTCGGAACCTGACACCGACCAGCGGTAGGAGCCGAAGGGACCGGCCTCCGTGCAGTCGACCCCGCCGATGTGGTGATGGCCGAAACGGCTGACGCCGCATGAGACGTTGCCGCACGGCGCGATTGAGATGGGCGCGTAGGCGTGGATGATGTCCGCGGCGACGTCATACTGCGTCACCAGCCCGGTCTTGAACGGATCGAGCTCCCACGCTCCGACCTGGTCGAAGACCAACCTCCAGACGCCGGCCGGGGGCACGTTGTCGCGGCCGAACTTCGGATCGGACTTCTTCTGGTCCTCGGGAGTCATCGTTCGCGTCCAGGTGCCTGCGAGTGCGACCGGCGGGGGCGGCGCGGGCAGCACACGGGCGACGACCGTGTCGCTCGCGCGTGTGCTGTCCATCGTCTTCACCTGCGCGGTGAACCTGTGCCGGCCCGAGCTGAGCCAGGTAGTGACCAGGAAGCCCAGATTGCGGCCGTGATCGTCGCCGCCGTAGTTGTACGGCGGAGAGTGCTCGATCCAGCGCACCTTGCCGTCGATCAGGTAGTCGACCTCCTGCACGTTGGCGGCGCCGATCTGGGGCCGGACGATCCAGTGGGTGCGCAACGGCAGCACCTTTTGGCCGTCCAGTGTCGAGGTGACCTTGAACGGCTGGGCAGCGCCGCCTGCGAGCGCCGAGGACACTGCGATCGCAAGGGTCGACGCGACGAGAACGGCAATTGATGTGCGGAGAGACACGTTGCCTCCTTTCGGTACAGCGACTGACCGGCTACGCTGGCGCGGAGTCGCTGCAAGAACCTCGCAATCGGACCGCAGCGGTGATTAGCTAGTGCGGTGGAGTTCGGCGTTCTCGGCCCGCTTGAGGCCCGCGCCGACGGTCGCGCGCTCCCCCTCAGAGGACCGAAGCAGCGTGCGTTGCTTGCGATGCTCCTTCTCCACGCGAACGAGCCGGTCTCGCGCGACCGTCTGATCGACGGGATCTGGGGCGAGCAGCCGCCGGCGACCGCGGCGCACACGCTCGACGGCTACGTCTCCCGGCTGCGCAAGCTGCTCGGCGCTGACCGGCTGACGAGGAAGCCGCCCGGCTACCGGCTGCGGGTCGAGCCCGGCGAGCTCGATCTCGAGCGGTTCGAGAAGCTCGCGGCCGAGGGCAGACATCGAGACGCGCTCGCGGTCTGGCGGGGGCCTGCGCTCGCCGACCTCCTTTACGAGCCCTTCGCGGGGCGGGAGGCCGAGCGCCTGGAGGAGCGTCGTCTCTCCGTGCTCGAGGACCTGGTCGACGCCAACCTGGCCGCCGGCGGCGGGCGGGAGCTGGTCACCGAACTCGAGGCGCTCGTGCACGACCACCCGTACCGGGAGCGGCTGCTCGGCCAGCTGATACTGGCGCTCTACCGTTCCGGGCAGCAGGCCCGGGCGCTGGACGCCTACCGCTCGGCGAAGCGACGGCTCGCCGAAGAGCTCGGGCTCGAGCCGGGACCCAGGCTCCAGGAGCTGGAACAGGCGATCCTGGAGCACGCTCCAGCGCTGGGCGCGACCGCTTCCGAGCCTCATCCCCCGGTCCGCCGAAGGCGCGCTCCCCTCGTCGGGGTGCTGGTCGCCGCGGCCGTTGCCGTCGGCGCAGCCATCGGCATCGTCCTCGGCGTCGAAGGAACAAGCGCCTCGAAGCTTCGACCGGGTGCGAACCAACTGCTCGGGTTCACCCTCAACTCGGCAGCGCCGGACGACGCAGTGCTACTGGACCACGCCCCGGCAGCGATCGCCGCGGGAGAAGGCTCGCTGTGGCTGGCCGATCCGGCCGCCGGCGCCGTCTGCCGGGTGGACCCGGATCGAGGCACGGTCGTCGACCGGATCCAGCTGGGCGGCACACCCGGAGCGGTCGCGGTGGGAGGAGGCTCCGTCTGGGCGGCGAGTGTCCTCGGCGACAGCGTCGCGCGGATCGATCCGGCGACAGGGACCGTCACCCAGACGATCCGGCTCGGCGGCGCACAGCTGTCCGCGCTTGCCTTCGGCGCTGGCGGCCTCTGGGTCGCCGACCTCACTGACAATTCACTGCTCGAGGTCGATCCGGCGTCAGGCGTGGTGCGCCGGACGGTGGCCCTGCAGCTACGTCCGAGCGTGCTCGCGATCGGCGCGGGAGGGCTCTGGGTGGCGGACTACGAGCAGAGCGCCGTGTCCGAGGTCGATCCGTCGAGCGGCAGCGTCCTGGCCACGGTCAGGGTCGGGACGGGTCCGAGCGCGCTCGCGGTCGGGGCCGACGGCGTCTGGGTTGCGAACGCGCTCGACTCCACCGTCTCCCGCATCGATCCCGCAACCGCCTCCGTGGTCGCAAAGACCCCGGTCGGCAGCGGCCCGGCCGCCCTCGCGGTCGCGAACCGGTCGGTCTGGGTCGCCGACCAGTACGCAGCCACGGTTTCCCGCATCGACCCGAGTCGGAACGCTGTCGTCGAGAGCGCGCGGGTCGGAGGCAGCCCGACCGCGCTGGCGGTCACGGCCGGGCGGCTCTGGGTGAGCACACGGTCGCTCGCCCAGCACCGCGGCGGCACCCTCGTCCTCCTCAACCAGGAGCCGATCAAGATCGACCCGGCTCTGCAGTTCAATCTGCTGCCGCTGGCGTCGGACCGACTGACGCGGGACTCGCGCGTGACGTACGCCGACACGCCGGGGCCGACCGGGATCCGGATCGTCCCCGACCTGGCGATCGCGATTCCGCTCCCGACCGACGGTGGAACCACGTACGTCTTCCGGCTGCGGCCGGGAATCCGCTACTCCGACGGGCGCCCCGTGCACGCGTCCGACGTCCGCCGTGCGATCGAGCGCCTGTTCCGCCTCGGAACGCCCTTGCGCTTGAACTTCTCCGGCATGGTTGGCGCCGATGCCTGCACGGCGACGCGGTGCGACCTCTCGAGCGGGATCGTCGCCGACAACGCCGCTCGAACCGTCACGTTCCACCTGCAGGCGCCCGACCCCGGTTTCCTCGCCAACCTGACGACCACGGCTGCGAGCCCCGTCCCGCCCGGCACGCCCTGGCGCGACGTCGGCCTGACGCCGATCCCCGGCACTGGCCCGTACAGAATCGCTTCTGCGACCGCGCGCGAAACTCGCTGGGCCCGCAACCCGTTCTTCCGCGAGTGGTCGCACGCAGCCCAGCCGGACGGAAACCCCGACGAGATCGTGCTCCGCTTCGGACTTCGCCCCGCGCAGGAGATTCGCGAGATCGAGGCCGGGCACGCGGACTGGACCGAGGACTTCATCCCGCCGTCGCTGCTGCCCCAGCTCCGAACCCACTACGCCGCGCAACTGCACGCCTACGCGATCCCGACCACCGACTTCTTCTTCCTCAACACCCACATCCGGCCGTTCGACGACATCCGTGTCCGCCGCGCGCTGAATCTGGCCGTCGATCGCCGAGAGATCGCGCGCCTCTACGGCGGGCCTGACTTCGCCACTCCGACCTGCCAGGTGCTCCCGCCGGGAGTAGCTGGCTACCACCGGTACTGTCCCTACACGCGCGACCCGAACACGGCAGGCACGTGGAACGGGCCCGATCTCGTACGCGCGCGGCGGCTCGTCGCAGCCTCCGGCACCCGCGGTACGACCATCACGGTCTGGGGCTGGACCGACGATCCGACGATCAGCCCGCCCGTCGTCCGCTACACGGCCGGGGTGCTGCGCCGGCTCGGGTATAGGGCTCGCATCCGGCTCGTCCCCCACTCCTTCTTCGATCACCAAGGGCGGTCGCTCTTCCCTTCGGTCCAGCTGGCTCCCTACGCCTGGGGAGACACGAGCTACGGCTACTTCGCCACTTGGTTCGCCTGCGAGGGGTCGGCCAACCACGGCTGGTTCTGCGACCGGCGGATCGACCGCAGAAACCACCGCGCGCTCTCGCTCGCCGGCACGGACCCACGCGGAGCCACCTCGATCTGGACGGGGCTCGATCGGGAGCTCGTCGACCGCGCCGTTTGCGTGCCGATGATCAACGAGGGCGGGCTCTGGCTCGTCTCCGCCCGCGTGCGCAACTACCAGTCACACCCGTATTGGGGGCTGATCGCCGACCAGCTTTGGGTGTGCTGACCACGACCACCGCACCCTTCCCCTTCCGCGCTACGAATGGAAATACCAGACTCGAGCCGGCGGATACGGACGAAGGAAGCCGTTAAGCATCCCGCCGTGAGCCTGTAAGCAATCGCCTTTCTGAGCATGCCGCCGCCGAGGCGGGACTGGCCACAGTTGTGGCTCAACCATGCGGTTCAGGGCAGACGACGCTGTTCGTTGGGGGTGTTAGCCAAGCTCGCTTTCGAGTCGCGTGATGCACGGGTGATGCACGCCCAAATAGAAACCCCTGCATTTGCAGGGGTTTCCGTAGCAGGCCTGTAAGCCGGATTCTGTTTGCGGTGACCATCCCTCTGTGCAGCAACCCGGTCCCTCGGCGGGCCGCCTGCTGGCGGGACCTGTTTGCCTTGCACCGGACGGGGTTTGGCTAGCCGCCGTGTCGCCACGACGCTGGTGGGCTCTTACCCCACCTTTTCACCCTTACCTTCAGCGTCTCCGGAGAATCGCTGCAGGCGGTCTCCTTTCTGTGTGTCCGGACTTTCCTCGAGCCGTTGAGCCCGCGGTCACCCGGCCTGCGTGTCGAATTCTAGCTGCGTCTCTTCCTGCCCGAGCTCCGCTCGCAGGCTCGAATTGCACTCCGGGCAGGTGACCATCCCGCCAGCGTGCAGCACGAACTCGCCGCAGACGAGGCACTCCATGCTGGCGCCCCGCAGCAGCGCCTGGAGCTCCTGCTCGAGAGTTCGGTGGAGAGGCGCCACCGGGCTCACAACGAGCGGAACACCCCCGTGACGCGACCGAGGATCTGGACGTGAGGCGCGTAGATCGGCTCGAGCGCATCGTTCTCGGGCTGGAGCCGCACTCTCCCGTTCTCGCGGAAGAAACGCTTGACGGTGGCCTCGTCGGCCGACTCGTCGTCGCCGGCGAGGGCCACGACGATCTCGCCGTTGCGTGCTTCCTGCGCCCGTTGCACGACAACGAGATCGCCGTCGAGGATGCCGGCGTCGATCATCGAGTCGCCCTTTACGCGCAGGAGGAAGTCTCCACGCAGCGTCTCGGGCACGGCCAGGTGATCCTCGACATTCTCTTCGGCGAGCAGCGGTCCGCCGGCCGCGATCTGTCCCACGAGCGGCAGCTTCTCGAGCATTGCCGCCGGCGCCTCGTGGCGCTCGCGCCCGACGAGTTCCAGAGCGCGGGGCTTCGTCGGGTCGCGTTTGAGCAGTCCGGCCCGCTCGAGGTTGGCAAGGTGTGCATGCACCGTCGACGGTGAGGCCAACCCGACCGCCTCGCCGATCTCCCGCACGGTGGGCGGGTAGCCGTGTCTGTCGACATAGTCGACGAGGAAGTCCCAGATCTCCTGCTGTCGTCCCGTCAGCATCTCCGCCTCCAGGGGTTGGATGGTCGATCGAACGTGTGTTCGCCGTCCAGGCTAGAGATCCTCTCGGACGTTGTCAAACACCCTCGCCGCGGAGGCGGGCCTGGCCCGCAGTCCGCCGCTAAGGCGTCGGATGGACGCCAATACCACCGAAGTCACCATGGCCCCGCGGAGCGGGGCCGGACTTCGGTGGTGAGAGTGCGCTGGAGAGGACTTGAACCTCCACGGCCTTTTAAGGCCACTAGGCCCTCAACCTAGCGCGTCTACCAATTCCGCCACCAGCGCTCGAGGGCCGGAGCATTGTAGCCGTGGGCTCGAGCGGGTAGTTCCCGCCGCCTGATTAGAGTCCGGCGCGTGCGAGAGCTATGTGCTGCTGCGGTCGATGCGGCGACCGCGGCTGGTGCCGAGTACGCGGACGCGCGCGTCGTGATGAAGAGGAACCAGTTCGTCGCGACGAAGAGCGGCCGCGTCGAGCGTCTTTCGGATTCCGAGAGCGAGGGCATCGGGGTGCGCGTGCTCCTGAACGGCGCCTGGGGCTTTGCGGCCGACCGCCGGCTCTCGGCGGCTGGGGCGCGGGATGCCGCGCTGCGAGCCTGCACGTTTGCGCGGGCAGCGCCGGGCAAGCACTCGCGGCACCTCACTCCCGTCGCCCCTGCGACCGGGAAGCACCGTACGCCGGTCGAGCGAGACCCGTTCGAGGTCCCACTTGCGGAGAAGGTGGCGCTGTGCCTCGAAGCGGACGAAGCCATGGCCGGCGCGGAGATCCTGGTTCGCGAGGCGATGGTGCGCGCGCAGCGGGAGCACAAGCTCTTGCTCACCTCGGAAGGGACGGAGGTCGAGCAGGAGTTGATCGAGTGCGGCGCAGGCATCGAGTGCGCCGCCGCCCGCGACGGTGTCTTCCAGATGCGGAGTTATCCAAGCGCGCACGTGGGCTCGAGCTCCCAGAGCGGCTGGGAGTACGTGGAGGGGCTGGATCTCACCGGCCAGGCGCCGCGCGTCGCGGAACAGGCGGCTGCACTCGTACGCGCCCACGAGTGCCCGAGCGGCGTGACGACCATCGTGCTCGACGCGGACCAGGTTGCGTTGCAGGTCCACGAGTCGGTGGGCCACCCGACCGAGCTCGACCGCGTCTACGGAACCGAGGCCTCGTACGCGGGCACGAGCTTCCTCAAGCCCGAGGACCTGGGCGCGATTCGGTACGGGTCGGAGCTGATGAACATCACTGCGGATCCGACGACACCGGGCGGGCTCGGCAGCTTCGCCTTCGACGACGAAGGCGTTCCCGCCGAACGTATGCCGGTCGTGGAAGCGGGCCTGCTCACCGGCTTCCTCGCCTCACGCGAGACGGCGGCGCGCATCAATGCCGGCAACGGTGGCTCGATGCGGGCGGACGGGTGGAACCGGATGCCGCTCGTGCGGATGACGAATCTCCACCTGGAGCCGGGCGAGGGAACATTCGAGGACCTGCTCGCCGACGTCGACGACGGCGTGTACATGGAGACGAACCGCAGCTGGTCGATCGACGACAAGCGCCTCAACTTCCAGTTCGGCACGCAGATCGCCTGGGAGATCAAGAGCGGCAAGCTCGGCCGCATGTTGCGCGATGCGACCTACACCGGCATCACGCCCCACTTCTGGGGCTCGCTCGACGCAGTTGCGGGACGCGACTCGTGGCGGCTGTACGGCATGACGAATTGCGGCAAAGGACAACCGGGGCAGAGCGCGCACGTCTCGCACGGCGCCGCACCCGCACGCTTTCGCAACGTTCAGGTCGGGGTCCGGTCGTGAACGCCATCGAGGTCGCGAAAGCGGCGCTCGAGAGGGTCGACGGCGAAGCGGAGGCGGTGGCGCATGTCGAGCACTCCGGGCTCGCGCGCTTCGCGGGCTCTGAGGTACACCAGCCGACGCTGATCGAGAACGCGATGGTCACGCTGCGCGTCGTGCGCGACACACGGCTCGGCGTGGCGACGACGAACAAGCTCGACGAGGCCGGGCTCGAGGAACTCGCGCGCCGGGCGGAGGACGCCGCGGCGAGCGCGCCGGCCGACGAGACGTTTCCCGGCTTGGCTCCTCCTGTCGTTCCGCCGTCTGTTGAGGGCTTCGACGACGAGACTGCGGCGCTCGGCCCCGACGACCAGGCCCGACTCGCGGCGGCGGCCATCGACGCAGGCGCCGACGTCCCGGTCTACGGCTTCTTCACGAGTGCGCTCTCCGAGCTCGCAGTCATGTCCACGACGGGCCTTTCAGTCCAGCAACGCATGACGGATGCGATGGCGCTCGTCGTCGCTGCGGACGAGCACGGTTCGGGCTACGCCGAACAGACCGCGTGGCGCGCGGGCCGCATCGATCCCGCCGGGGTTGCAAACGAGGCCGCCGAGAAGGCGAGGCGAACCAGAGGTGCAGCCGAGATCGAGCCCGGTGTTTACCGCGCGGTGCTCGAGCCGTACGCCTTCGCCGAGCTGCTGGACTATTTCTCACGCGACTCTTTCGGGGCACTCGGGCTGATCGACGAGCGCGGCTACTTGACGGACCGGCTCGGCCAGAAGGTCTTCGACGAGAAGATCTCCATTACCGACGACGCGCTCGATTCGCGCGGATTGCCGAAGGCGTTCGACTTCGAAGGCACGCCCAAACGACCCGTGAAGCTGGTGGAGCAAGGCGTCGCCCGAGGGGTTGTCTGGGATCGAGCGACGGCAGCACGTGCCGGCAACGGCGCCGAGTCGACCGGCCACGCATCGCCCGCTGAACTGCGCGACTGGGGCCCTCTACCTTCCGCGCTCTCCGTGCAGCCCGGTTCCGCAGATTCGGTCGACGAGCTCGCCGAGCTGATCGGCGAAGGTCTCTACATCACGCGCGTCCACTATCTCGGGGTCGTGCATCCGCGCGAGGGGGTCGTCACCGGGATGACGCGCGACGGGACGTTCCGCATCCGCAACGGGAAGATCGCCGAACCACTCGTCAACCTCCGCTTCACAATCGCCGTACCGGACTTTCTGAGCGACGTGTACGCGCTCACCGACAAGGCCGCCCTCGTGAATTCGCAGAGCTTCTACGGGGAGCGTTACCCGTACGGAGTCATGGCGCCCGCCATTGCGGCGGAGCGCTTCCCCGTCACGGGCGTCGGCTCGAAGCCCGGGATCTGACTTCGGTGTAGTCGACGTTTCCGAGCACGTCTTCGCGCCAGCCTTCGAGCCGCGGAGAGATGAGACGAGCGTCCACGACCCAGGCGATCGGGACGACCCGTCCCAGTGACCGCAGCGCGGCGTCCAGCCGCGCCAAAGCCGGCGGCTGCTCGGTGGCCGCGAGCGCCGCAGCCAGCAGATCGTGCCTACGGAAGCCGGAGCGGGTCACGGCCTCGGCGAGCAAAGCTTCCGTTTGAGGATAGGCGGCTACCCAACGACGAAAATCGGTTGCGAGGTTCCCGGCGGGGTCCGCAACCAGCACCGGACCCAGACCGATGTCGCGCCACTGCGCAGACAGCACGCCCGCCCCGAAACGCAGCGCCGGATCAGACGGAACGCCGATCCGCACCTGAGCGCCTGGAAGCGACGGAATTCGTTTCAACGCCTCGCGAAAGCGGGCCGGATCCAAACGGTCACCGCGACCGACGAGATCGACCGCGGCTGACCCCGCAAGCTCCGGTACGAGCTGCTCGTAGTCGGCCCGGTCCGCGGTGTCCCCGTAGGCGTGGATCACGGACAGCTCCGGACCGGCTCGGAAGACGACCACGTCCTGAGCCAGCAATCGAGTCGCTCGAAGTGAAGCTTCCAACGTGTGGTCTCGCTGCGTCGCGACGATGTCGCCGACCGGAACCGGTGCTTCGTCCAGCCGGCCTCGGCGAAACTCGTCGAGCGCGGCGTACGCGCCGAGGCGGCGGAAGACGACCGTCAGGCCGGGTCTGCTCAAGACGACTCGGCGCGGAGAGCCGCTCACGAGCCGGAACGGCCCCGGCACGAACCGCGGCGCCGCCGCAATCGAGGTCAGCGCGTATGGGAAGCGCCGCCACGGCTCGTCGAGCCGGACGACAAGCGAGGACGCCGTTGGTGCCGCGATTCTGAGGACGCCGGCGAAGAGCCAACGGTCCGGCGCCTGCGGCAAACGCACGACGCGCCGTAACGCAGCGGCGATCGAGGGAGCGTCCTGGCACTTGAAGGTCCAGCGCCTGAAGTCCGGCGACGCACGCCATGCCGTACAGAGCCCTGGAACGACGGCTCCGGTGACGGGATCCGTTCGGAGCGGAGTCGGGTAGAGCGCGCGGGCGAGCGTCGTCTCGTCGCGTCCTTCGACGAGTGCGGGGTCCAGCGGCCAGCGAAACCGAGTCAGAGCAACACGCACGACATTCGCCGGACCGGTTGCCTCCGGAGCCCTCGCGGTTGGCGCGGGATCCGCCCCGCAACCCACCGCGATCACCGCGATCGCAGCAAAAAGCGCGACTACTTCAGCGCGTGGAAGAGCAGGATGCAGTTGACCACGAAGAGGATGCCGACGACGACGGTCAGCCTCGTGAGGTTGCGCTCGACGATGTGCGTACCGCCCTGCGAGGCGGGCGTGAAGCCCATCCCGCCGAGGCCGGCGTCCCGGCCGGAGTGCATGAGGATCAGGGCGACGAGTGCCATCGAGAGCAGGACCTGGATGACGGCGAGCGCCTGAACCATCGCGAACGCAGGGTAGCAGCGCTATCTGGGAGCGACGACTTCGACGATCGCGTCGATCAGCTCCGCGGCGATCCGATCCTTGGTCACGTATCCGGCTGCTCCAGCCTTTCGTGCACGGTCGAGGTCGGTACGCGAGTTCGAGCCGGTGAGCATCAGGATGCATGCTCGCGGCTGCTGCTTGCGGATCTGCTTGGTCGCCTGAAAGCCGTCCATGATCGGCATGGAGATGTCCATGAGGATGACGTCCGGCTCGACCGAAAGTGCGAGCTGCACGGCGTCGGCTCCGTCTCCGGCGTGGCCTACGACCTGGAGTCGTTCGTCCGTTGCAAGGATCGACTCGAGGGCCTGTCCGAACAGGCGATGGTCATCCGCGATCAGCACGCGGATCCGATCGGAACCATTGGCGGCGGCCTGCATGTCGGTCCTGCGAACAGTGACCTGTTACGGTCGATTTGTGAAGGGGGACGAGGCGCACGAACGAATCCAGAAGCTCCTCGTCACCGGGGACAACCGGCTGAAGCAAGGCGTTGATCCGGCAAAGGCCCGGCAGAGCTACGAGCAAGCGCTCGAGGCCGCCCGCGAAGCCGGGCTCGAGGACGCCATCCGCCCGCTCGTCGAGATCAGGCTCGCTGACCTCGAGCGGCTCGCTCGAGAATCGCTTCCACCTTCTCCGCCTGACGCCTGACGTCGTGCGTTTCCGCCGCGGCACGGGCGGCGGGATTCGGGCAGGGCAGGGCGGCCGCCGCGCGCAGCGCGTCAGTGAGCGCGTCCTCGTCGACCGGATCGACGAGCACGCCCGCCTCCGGGACGACGAACTCGGGCGGCCCGCCGATCCTCGTCCCTACGACCGACCGTCCGGACGCCATCGCCTCGAGCAGCGCCTGGCCGAAGGGTTCGATCAGGCTCGGCTGGCAGACGACGTGCGCCGCCGCGATCTGCGCCGGGATTCGCTCGTACGCGAGCGCGCCCGTGAGCTCGATCCGTGCGCGGCCCTCGAGCTGCGCGCGTAGAGGCCCGTCACCGACGAACGTCAGCGTTCCTTCCCCGAGCCGTTCGACGGCGCTCGCCAGGCGGAGCACGTTCTTGCGCTGGATCAACGAGCCGATGCAGAGGTAGCGAGTCGGGCCTTCGGGCGCAGGGTGCATCGTGAAGCGCTCGAGGTCGACGCCCGAGTCGATCACCTCGGTCTTGCCCCGTGCCTCCGGCACCTTGCCCTCCAACTCGAGCCTCAGATAGTCCGAGACCGCGACGACCGTCGCGGCGCGGCGAACGACGAGACGCGTAGCGGCGCGAATCCCCGGAAGCCAGCCGATGTTGCGAACGTCGCGGCCGTGAGCAGTGACGACGAGCGGGGCGCCGCCGGCGAGCGCACCGATGAGGCCGGTGGGAACGAGGAAATGTGCATAGACCACGTCCGGCCTGAAGCGGCGCGAAGCTGCGAAGGTCGCGCCCGCGAGCCTGACGTACTTCACCTTGGCGCCGCCCCGCCGATCGAGAACAGCGCGCTCCACTTCGTGACCGCGCGCCATGAGCTGCTCCTCGAGCCCGCGCACGAAGACACCGAGGTCGGGGTCGTCCGGCCCGGGGTACATCTGAGAGACGAGCAGGATCCTCATCGGTCCCTATACTCCCTGGCCGTGTGACGCGTCGTTGAGCCCGCCTGCAGTCTCGTAGTTCCTCCAGGGAGGTTCCGACCGGTTGTCTGAGTCAGTCGTTCACGTCAGCGAGCTAACGAAGGTCTTCAAGGTCCCCGAGCGGGAGGCGGGACTTCGTGCGGCCGCGAAGGCCCTCATCCGCCGCAAGACTCGCGACGTCCACGCGGTCGAGGCGATCTCGTTCGACATCGCGCCCGGCGAGGTCGTCGGCTTCCTGGGGCCGAACGGCGCGGGCAAGACGACGACGCTGAAGATGCTCGCGGGCCTGCTCTACCCCACGAGCGGCGAGGCCCGAGTGCTCGGGCACATCCCGTCGCGGCGCGAGAAGGACTACCTCCGCCGGATGACGATGGTGATGGGCAACCGCAATCAGCTGCAGTGGGACATCCCGGCGCTCGACTCCTTCGAGCTGAATCGCGCGATCTATCGCTTGCGCCGCGAGGACTACCTGTCGATGCGCGACGAGTTGGTCGAGCTGCTCGACGTGGGCGACCTCGTGCGCAAGCCGGTGCGCAACCTCTCGCTCGGCGAGCGGATGAAGGTGGAGATCGTCGGCTCGCTGCTGCATCGGCCGATGGTGCTCTTCCTCGACGAGCCGACGATCGGGCTCGACGTCACGATGCAGAAGCGCATTCGCACGTTCGTGGCCGAATACAACCAACGGCATGGCGCGACGGTTCTGCTGACGAGTCATTACATGGCCGACGTCGAGGCGCTCTGCAAGCGCGTGATCGTCATCCACCATGGGCAGATCCTCTTCGACGGAGCGCTCGCCAACCTCGCCAACGAGTTCGCGGCCTACAAGACGATCGGTGTCCTCCTGGAGGACGGAAACGCAGAGCTCGATCGCTACGGCGAGGTGATCTCCCGCCACGGGGATCGCGCCGTACTGCGGGTGCCTAAGGCTGAGACCTCGCGCGTCGCAGCGCGTCTGCTCTCCGAGCACGAGGTGCTCGATCTCACGATCGAGGAGCCCCCGATCGAAGACGTGATCGAGATGGTCTTCGCGCAGTCACGATGAGCAGCCGTGCTGCATCTCTGCCCGAGGAAGGGCGCCTTCGGTCGCTGGTCGACTTCTACTCGACGCAGATGCGGACCTCGGTCGTGGCGCAGCTGCAATACCGGGCTGCGAACTACTTCTACATGCTCGGGATGGTCGCCGAGCCCGTGATCTACCTGGTCGTCTGGTCGACGATCGCGAAGCAGCACGGCGGAGCGGTGAACGGGATCACGGCGGGGCAGTTCGCCGCGTACTACATCGTCTGGACACTCGTCCGAAACATGAACATCGTCTTCGGCGCGCCGTTCTGGGAGTGGCGCATCCGCGAAGGCCGGCTCGCCGGCGACCTGCTTCGGCCGCTGAACATCCTCCACTACGACCTGGCGTACTTCGCCGGCTGGAAGTTCGTGGTCGTCGCGCTGTGGCTCCCGATTGCGGTCGGGCTCTCCGCGGTGTTCCACCCCGACTTGCATCCGTCCGCCCTCGAGATCGTCGTCTTCATCGTCGCGATCTGGGGCGCGTACTTCGTCCGCAGCATGTTCCAGGCCACGCTCGGGATGTTGAACTTCTGGACGACGCGGGGCGCCGCGGTCTTCGACCTCTACATGGCGACCGAGATGTTGCTCTCGGGCAGGCTCGTGCCGCTGGCCCTGATGCCCGGCTGGGTTCAGACGCTCGCCAACTTCCTGCCCTTCAAGTGGACGTTCGGCTTTCCGATCGAATCTCTGGTCAGCAACCTCTCGACAGGCTCCCTCTTGCTGGGTCTCGGGGCGCAGGTGATGTGGACCGTGATCGGCTACGTGCTGTTCACATTCGCGTGGCGCGCGGCGATCAAGCGCTTCTCGGCGGTGGGTGCGTGAACACGCTTCGCGTGGGCTGGCTCTACTTGAAGGTCGGCGTGCTCAACGAGCTGCAATACCGCGTCAACTTCTTCGTACAGCTCCTCCAGTCCCTGATTCAGGTCGGGACCGGGCTCGTGATGCTCTCCCTCGTGTACTCGCACACGACGGAGCTCAATGGGTGGAAGGAGTCGGAGCTGCTCTCGCTACTGGGCGTCCAGATCCTGCTCGGCGGCTTCATCCACACGTTCATCCAGCCGAACATGGAGCTGCTGATGCAGGACGTGCAACAGGGGACGCTCGACTATGCGCTGACGAAGCCGGAGGATGCGCAGATCCTCGTCAGCGTCCGCCAGGTGCGGATCTGGCAGGTCGTCGAGGTGATCTCCGGCCTCGTCCTGCTGATCGTCGGACTCAACGGAGTGAAGAGCTCGATCGGAGCCGTCGATGCGCTCGCCTTCGCCTTCGCGCTCGGGATCGGAGGCGTGCTCGTGTACTGCTTCTGGCTGATCCTGACGATCGGCGCCTTCTGGGTCGTCCGCATGGAGCACGTGCTCGAGCTCTTCGAAGGGATCTACCAGACCGGACGGTGGCCGGTGGGCGTCTACCCGGGCTGGCTGCGCTACAGCGTCACGTTCCTCGTGCCCGTCGCCTTTGCAGTGACGGTTCCGGCGCAAGCGCTGACGTCGAGGTTGCACTGGCCGACGCTGGGCCTTTCGGTCGGCTTCGGAGTCGTCCTGTTCGCGTTCACCCGCTGGTTCTGGCGCTTTGGCTTGCGCCATTACTCCGGCGCGTCGGCGTAGCCACCCCGTCACCCGACGGTCACCGCGCGGCAGCCCACGTGGCGCCTTCCGGCGCCTAGGTTCGTCCGTGGGTCGGCGCAAGGCCGGCGAAAACGATCAGGGGAGGACAACCTTGAGCAGACTGCTCAAAACGCGCGCGCTCGTCGTCTGCGGCGCAGCGATTCTCGGAGTGGTGCTCTTCGCTGCGATCGGAGCAGCGGCTTTGCCCGACAATCCCGAGCTCTCTAATGTGGCGCAACCGAACTTGAAGGCCGACGGCTACGCGCCGGCCTCGAAGCTTTCTAAGGAGATCCAGCAGGTCGTCTGGGCGCAGGGCGGCACGCGGCTCGAGAATCCGGCCGGGATCATCACCGACTACGGCTACGAGAACAACGTTCCCGCCAGCGACGACCCGACCAGGTCACAGATGGTGCCGACCGGAGGAAAGCCCGCGCAGGAAGCGCAGAAGACCGAGCCGGACAAGAACACCTATCTCGTCTTCAAAGACGGCCTGAAGGGCCCCGATCCGTCATTCGACTACGGGACGCATTTCATCTACCAGGGCCACGAGCTGGCCGTGACGGTCGACGGCAAGAAGCAGGGCTACATCACGCGCGTCAACCTCGATGCGGACGCCAAGCACCGGGTGACGCTGCTCGCGTACAAGGACACCAAGGGACAGCCGATCGACGTGATCGACGGCTCGACCTGGGATCCCTGGGCGAAGCGCTTGATCTTCACGACGGAAAACCCTGCGAAGCCCACGTATGCGGCGACTGCGGACTATCCGTCGCAGGTCGAGGACGTGTCCGGCGCGCTCGGCCGCGGGGGCTATGAAGGAGTTCAGAACGATTCCGCCGGCAATCTCTGGATCGTCGAAGACATCGGCGGCTCCAACAAGCCTGGCACGGTGGCCAAGATCCCGAACAGCTTCGTCTACCGGTACGTGCCGAAAGAGCCGGGTGACCTCCACAACGCCAAGCTGCAGGTCCTGCAGGTCCTGAACGAGGCCGGAGCGCCGATCACGCAGACCTCTCAGACCGCTGTGAACGCTCCCGACCAGGTACTCCTCCACAGCTACGGTCACTCGCTCGACACGAAGTGGGTCACGATCCACGACACCGCCGTCGACGGGACCTCTCCCTTCAACGCGAACGCGCTCGCGAAGACGGCGCAGGGCACCCCGTTCAAGCGCCCCGAGAACGGCCAGTTCCGCCCAGGCTCGGGCTTCAAGCAGTTCTTCTTCGACGAGACGGGCGACACGAACGCCCTCAGCGTCGAGAACGGCGACAAGACGAGCGGCGCCGGCGGCTCGGGCGGCTGGGGAACGATCCAGAGCCTGACCCAGTCCAGCCCGTCGGCGAACACGGGGAAGCTGTCGCTCTTCTTCCTGTCGAACGAGAACCAGAGCGGTTTCGACAACGTCGCGTTTCTTTCGACGAGCAAGATCTCCTTCGTCGAGGACGCCGGCGATCTGCTCCACACCCAGCGCAGCAACGACACGCGCGCCGGTGTCACTGGGGTGAACGCTGGTTTCGACGCCGCCTACGCATTCGACGTCAACCTCGACTACTCCAACGCGAACAACAAGCCGGTCCGGTGGCTCGCCCAGGGCCGGGACGCATCGGCAGCGATCGATGGATCAACGCCCGGCGCATTCCCCAACAACGACGGCGACAACGAGATCACCGGGCTACACATCTCGGATGGCGACCCAGGCGTCGACGGAATCCTCGGCGCCAAGACGCCGCACATCTTCCACGACGGCTGGCGCTGGTTCTGGAGTCAGCAGCACGGCGACAACTTCCTCTTCGAGGTGATTCCCGCCGGGGCCGTAGGCGCGGCCGGAGCAGACGGGTAAGGCGAGAGCAAGCAGCGCCCCGGAAAGGACGACGAGAGCCCTGCTTCGGCGGGGCTCTCGTCTTTCACACCGGTCACCCGAGCCCTTAGCATCGCTGCCCGTGCTGCGCTCGAGGCGACGTCCGGCAGTGCACGCCCTTGCCTTCGGATTGTTGGCCGCGACCGTCGCGGGTATCGCGATGATCCCTGCGCTGCGGGCGGCCGACTGGAGCTTGACCGCGCTCCCGCGTGTCGCTGCGAAGACAGGGCTGGGCAACGCAGCGCGGGCCGTGGATCCCGGGTTCCACACGGTTCACCACGCGGGATACGACGGTCAGTTCTACTGGGGGATCGGGATCGATCCGCTGGCAACCGGTCGGGTCCATCACTTCTTCGACAAGGCGTCGTACAGGTACGGCCACCCGCTCTACGGCTGGCTTGGCTGGCTTCTCAGCGCGGGCCAGGCGCACGCGGTGCCACTCGCGCTCGGCGCGATCGGGCTCGGCTCGTTGTTTGCCGCAGCAACGGCCGCCGCGGCCTTCGGCTTCGGCCGCGGCCGCTTCGGCTGGGAAGGAATGTTCGTCGCGTTCAATGCGGGACTGATCAGCTCGGCCACGCACGACCTTGCGGAACCCTTGGCCGCGGCACTCCTATTGGGAGCCCTTGCGGCATACGCTCGCGGCCGGCGCGCCCTCGCGTGGATCTGCCTCGCGCTCCTGCCGCTGTCCAAGGAACCGCTCGTCGTGGTCCTGTTCGCAGTCGTGGTCTGGGAGCTCGTCGTGCGCCGGTGGCGACAGGCCGCGATCTTCGCCACGGCGGCGATCCCCGCATTGCTCTGGTGGACCTACTCCCGAATCCACCTCGGTGCGTGGTTCACCTCGGGCGACACCGCACTCGGCGAGCCGCTGGGCGGCTGGCGCCGAGCGCTCCTGCATGGGCGCTACGCCGGAGCGGCCGGCGAAATCACCGTGACGATCTTGATCGCTCTGATCATCCTGCTCGCGTTTGCAGCCCTGCGTGCTCTCCGTCTGCGGGGTCCCGTCGATCTCACGCATCTCGCACTCGCGGCAATCGCCGTCTGCCTCGCCCCGAACCCGACGGTCGCATTCAGCACCGCGCTTCGAAACACCGCGTTTCTGCTCGCGCTCGTCCCGTTCGTCTTTGCGTCTGCGCCGCTGGTGCCGGCGCGAGAACGCTAGCTCCGCGGCGACCAGAACTCGAGCAGATTCCCGTCAGGGTCGTAGAAGTAGTACGACTGCGCGTCCATCCACGCGAGCTCGACGGGCCCATACACCTCGACGCCCGCGCTGCGAACTCGACTGACGGCCACTTCGAGCCCCTCGCGTGCGACCTCGAAGGCGAAGTGCACGCGGCCGAAGCGCTCTCCCTCGGGATAGGGCGAATGCTCTTCGAAGAGAAGTGATCCGCGATGCAAGGCGATGCGCTGCTGGACACCCTCCTTGCCGGCCCAGAACCACGCCCATTCGTCGGACGGCTCCTGCTCGGGCGTCAGCCCGACGACATCCTCGTAGAAGCCTGCCGCTGCCGGAACGTCTTCGACGACCAGGACGATCTCGGCCAGGCCGAGGCTGCTCATAGGCCGACCTGTCGCCTATGAGCTGGGGAAGGGGCGTAAGGGGAAACCGGGAGGTTTCCCCCTTCTGTCTCCTTCGCCCACGCGGCGATCTCAGCGGCGCGGGGGCTGAGGCGACACCTAAAGAAGGGAGCTCGTGAGGGAAACATGGTTTCCCTCACGGGAGCGAGCCGAAGGCGAGGGACGCTCACCGTTGCGCGTCGTACATGCCGAACTCGTCCCGGAGCGTGTTCGAGATCTCGCCGATCGTCGCGCGGGCTCGCAGCGCCTCGCGCATCGGTACGAGCAGATTGCCGTCACCGCGTGCCGTCGCGCGCACGGCGTCGAGAGCTCGCTTCGCTTCGTCCGCGCTGCGCTCCGCACGGACACGCGCCGTCCGCTCGAGCTGGCGTTTCTCCGCCGCAGGATCGAGGCGATGCAGCTCGATCGGCTCCTCCTCACCCTCGGTGAAGCTGTTGACGCCGACGATCACCCGCTCGCCGGACTCGACTTCCTGCTGCCAGCGGAACGCCGCCTGCTCGATCTCGCCTTGCACGAAGCCCTGCTCGACCGCCGCGACCGCGCCGCCGAGCTCGTCGATGCGCTGGATCAACTCCCAGGCCTTCGCCTCGAGCTCGTCCGTGAGCGCCTCGATGAAGTACGAACCGCCGAGCGGATCGGCGGTGTCCGTACCGCCTGCCTCGTGGGCGAGGAGCTGTTGGGTCCGTAGCGCGACGCGCGCTGCGCGCTCGGACGGAAGCGCGAGCGCCTCGTCGTAGCCGTTGGTATGGATCGACTGGGCGCCGCCGGCTACCGCCGAGAGCGCCTGGATGGCCACGCGCACGATGTTGTTCTCCGGTTGCTGCGCCGTCAACGTCGAACCGCCCGTCTGCGCGTGGAAGCGCAGGGCCTGCGCCTTCGGATTCGTCACTCCGAAGCGCTGACTCATGATGCGCGCCCACAGCCGCCGTGCGGCGCGGAACTTCGCTACCTCCTGGAAGAAGTGATTGTGCGCGTTGAAGAAGAACGAGAGACGCTCACCGAGCTCGTCCGGAGACAACCCGGCTGCGACCGCGGCCTCCACGTAGGCCATTCCGTTGGCGAGTGTGAACGCGAGCTCCTGGACCGCCGTCGAGCCCGCCTCGCGGATGTGATACCCCGAGATGGAGATCGGGTTCCACTTGGGGATCCGCTCGGCGGCGTACGCGAACAGATCCGTCGTGATGCGCATCGACGGGCGCGGCGGGAAGATGTAGTTCCCGCGCGCGATGTACTCCTTGAGGATGTCGTTCTGCACCGTGCCGCGCAGCTGGTCGCCGCGGACACCCTGCTCCTCGGCGACGAGCTCGTAGAGCAGCAACAGCAGCGCGGCGGGTGCGTTGATCGTCATCGACGTCGAGACTTCTGCGAGCGGGATCCGGTCGAACAGCAGCTCCATGTCGGCGATCGAGTCGATCGCAACGCCGGTTCGTCCGACCTCCCCTACGGCCTGCGGATCGTCCGAGTCGTAGCCGAGCTGCGTCGGCAGGTCGAACGCAACCGAGAGCCCCGTCTGACCGCGCTCGAGGAGATAGCGGAAACGCTGGTTCGTCTCCTCGGCGGAAGCGAAGCCCGCGTACTGCCGGATCGTCCAGGGACGTCCTCGGTACATGTCCGGGTACGGGCCGCGCGTGAACGGGAACTCTCCCGGCGGCTCGAGCTCCTGCTCTGCATCGTCGGCTGTGTAGAGCGGCTTGACCTCGATGTCCGAGTCGGTGTGCCGCTCGTCGCCGGTTGTCGCCACCCCCGAATCGTACGCGGGCGGGCCCGGCGAGCTACTTGTAGCGGTAGACGATCCGGCCGCGGTTGAGGTCGTACGGCGACAGCTCGATCTTCACGCGGTCGCCGGGGAAGATGCGGATGCGATAGCGCCGCATCTTCCCGGCCGTATATCCGAGCGTCTCGTGGCCGCCGTCGAGGGCAATCCGGAAATAACCGTTCCGCAAAGCCTCGACGACCTCGCCGTCGAGCTCGATCTTCTGTTCCTTCTCGGCGACTACGCGTCCTCTCTACTGAGGAGTGACGTTGATCGCCTCGGGGCCCTTCTGGCCCTCGCGCGACTCGTATTCGACCTTGGCACCTTCGGTCAGCGACTTGAAGCCGTCACCGGCGATGTTCGAGTGGTGTACGAAGAGATCCTTGCCGCCGTCCTCGGGGGCGATGAAGCCGTATCCCTTGGCATCGTTGAACCACTTGACGGTTCCGGTTGCCACGTAATTTCCTCCCTTGCTTCTTGATGACGAACAAGTAGAGGAAGGCCTTGAAAGCACTACCGGTACTCGTCCTGATTACCCGAACAAAGTAGCAGCCTCCCCAGAGGGGCGTGCTTTCAGGCCGGTGCTGGAGCCGTGTCGCACAGATCCTCGTCCTCTAGAACCCGCTCGATGCCGGCAGCCGCGTAAGCGTCAGGGCCGTCGAGAGTCTCGCGCTCGAGCAGGGCCAACGCGAGATCGTCGAGCTTGGAGCGGTGCTCGCGCAGCAGAGCAAGGACATCCTCGTATGCCTCGTCGACGATGCGCCGCACTTCCTGGTCGACGAGTTGCTGGGTCTGCTCCGACGGTGCAGCTGCTCCGGGCAGGAACGTTCCGCGGCTGTCCACGGCCATGACCGTGACCGGTCCCACGACCGGGCTCATCCCCCAGCGGCCGACCATCTGCCGCGCGATGCCGGTGAGCTGCTGGAGGTCCGACTCGGCCCCCGTGGTCAGCTTCCCGTAGACGAGATCCTCGGCGGCGCGTCCGCCGAGAGCGACCTTGATCAGGGTGAGCAGATACTCCTCGTCGTAACCGTGCCGATCCTCCTCCGGCGAGGACAGCGTGACCCCGAGCGCCACGCCCCGGGGGATGATCGAGACCTTCCTCACCGGGTCCGCGGCCGGGCTCATCATTCCGACGATCGCGTGCCCCGCCTCGTGATAGGCGGTCTTCTGGCGATCGGCCAGGCTCAGCACGATGTTTCGCTCCGCTCCGAGCAGAACCCTCTCGAAGGCGTCGTTGAAGTCGTCGGCGCTCACCAGCTCGCGCCCGCGCCGCGCCGCGAGCAGAGCCGCCTCGTTGACGAGATTTGCGAGGTCGGCGCCGACCATGCCCGTGGTGCTCGCGGCAACACTGTCCAGATCGACGTCTTCTCCGAGTGGGACTCCGCGCGTGTGGACTTCGAGAATCCGTTGACGACCCGCGCGGTCGGGAGGCTGCACGGCCACGCGCCGGTCGAAGCGACCGGGGCGAAGCAGCGCGGCATCGAGGATGTCGGGCCGGTTCGTCGCCGCGATCACGATCACGTCGGTGGTGGGATCGAACCCGTCCATCTCGGTGAGGATCTGGTTCAGCGTCTGCTCGCGCTCGTCGCCCCCACCACCTCCGACCTGGCCCGCCGAGCGCGACCTGCCGATCGAATCGAGCTCGTCGATGAACACGATCGCCGGCGAGGCGTCCTTCGCCTTCTTGAAGAGATCGCGCACCCGCGACGCGCCGACGCCCACGATCGCCTCGATGAACTCGGAGGCGGACATCGAAAAGAACGGCACGTTCGCCTCACCCGCGACGGCCCGTGCGAGGAGCGTCTTGCCGGTTCCGGGGGGACCGCTGAGCAACACACCGCGCGGGATCCGTCCCCCGAGCCGCCCGTAGCGCTGAGGATTCTTGAGAAAGTCCACGATCTCGGTCAGCTCGTCCTTCGCCTCTTCGATCCCCGCAACGTCGTCGAAGGTGACACGCTCCGCAGATGCCTCGTAGCGGCGCGCACGGGAACGGCCGAAGGAGCCAAGCGCTCCGCGTCCGGTTCGCCTCATCAGCAGCACGAGGAGACCGATGAGCAGGAAGGTCGGGCCGAAGCCGTACAGCAACGTCTCCCACCAGGCGGCGGCGGTCTGGAGTGGTTCGGCGTTGATGACGACGTTGTTGTCCTCGAGGAGCTTGGAAAGTGCGGCTGTGTCCGCAAACGAAGGAATGAGCGTCGAGAACCGTTTCGCGCTGCTGCCGGCCGGCGGATAGCGCACGGGATTCCTGAAAAGCCCCTGGAGCGACGTCCCCTTGGAGGTGATGCGGTCGACGTTCCCCTCGCGAACTTCGTTCAGGAACAGCGGGCTGTACGGGATCGCAATGCGTGGTGGCTCGGAGAGTGACCGGGACGCCAGCCAGTAGTTCAAGACGAAGACGGCGAGAATCGCCACCACGACCCACCTGCCGATCGGCCCCAGCGGACGTGGCGGCAGTCTCCAGCGGCGCTTCTGGTCATCGGGAGCCGCCGGTCGACGTGGCGTTCTGGCAGAACCGCTGCTCGAAGAGGCCGCGCGCATCCCCCACTAGGCTGCTCATCATGCGCGTCCACGTCAAGCTCTTCGCAGGCTTGCGCGAGCGCGCCGGTTGGACCGAGCGCGAGCTCGAAGGTGTCGAGCGGGTCGCCGATGTGTGGGGCGCGCTCGATCTCGGCGACGAGCCCGAGGGACTCCTCTACGCCGTCAACAAAGAGTACGCCGACGGCGTTCACGCGCTCACGGACGGCGACGAGGTGGCGTTGATCCCACCCGTCTCGGGCGGTGCGTTCCGGCTCACCGCGGACCCGCTTTCACTGGAAGCGGTCGTCGACGAGGTGCGGTCGGATCGTGCCGGCGCGATCGCGACCTTCATCGGCACGACCCGAGTACAGTCGCGCGGCCGCACCGTCCTTCACCTCGACTACGAGGCCTACGTGGAGATGGCCGAACAGGTCATGGCCCAGATCGCGGCGGAACTGCAGGGCCGCTACGACCTCTGCGCGATCGCCATCCACCATCGCACGGGCCGCGTCGAGATCGGCGAGGCCAGCGTCGTCATCGCGGTCTCCGCGCCGCATCGACAGGACGCCCTCGCCGCCTGCAAGGACGCGATCGACACGCTCAAGGAGCAGGTGCCTCTCTGGAAGAAGGAGTTCTACGAGGGCGGCGAGGAGTGGATCGGCCGCGGCTCGTAGATTCGAGGTTCCCGTTGGGACAGATCAGCGCCTCGTAGGCCACTTGGCCCATTCCGGGCCAACGACGACCCGATAAGTTTGGCGGCAGCCGCCAAACGGACGGCTACTTACAGGGGAGGTAGGTGATGGGCAAGAGGTCAATCCTCGCGGCTGTGCTGTGTGCAGCCGTCTTCGCGGGCGGGAGTGTCAGTGCGGCTCTCGCTGGTGAAGTAAAGGGCCCTCCGGGCGGCCCCGCCACGGCGCAGCCTGGTGGCAATCCCAACTCAACGGGTGCCCTGGACCACGCGAGCTCGGCCTGCGCCGCCAGCGGGCTGAACGACTTCGACTCGACTTCGGGACAGATCGTGTCGCAGGTTCAGACCGCGGCGGACTCTTGGAAGTACTACGGCCTGCCCAAGGGGTCACCAGGCACGCTCGGCCTCTGCCGGGGCGGGACCGGGGGAGTAACCAAATAGTTGACGTGGGCGGTTGGCCCCGACGCCGGTGTCGGGGCCAACCTCCATCAGACTGGGTTTCATAGTCCTGGTTCGGCCGGGGCTCCTGAGTTGGCGCGGTGCAACCGATACGGATAGGCACAATGGCCGACATGGAGCAATACCCTCAGGAGTGGCGCCAGTACGAGCCGATCCAGCCGAAGGGCTACGACTGGCGTGGGCTCTTCCGAAGGCTCTGGGCGCCGATCGCCGCGATCGGAGCGTTTCTCGCCAAGTTCGGCGTCGTCCTGCTCAAGTTCAAGTTCCTCTTCTCGATGTTCGTGTCGGCTGCGGTGTACGTCTGGATCGGCGGCTGGTGGTTCGGGATCGGGCTCGTCGTGCTGCTGTTCGTGCACGAGATGGGACACGTGGTCGAGGCGAAGCGGCAAGGGCTACCGGTCTCGGCTCCGCTCTTCATCCCGTTCATGGGCGCGCTGATCACGCTCAAGCAGATGCCGCACAACGCCTGGCGTGAGGCAAAGCTCGCGATCGCCGGACCGCTCCTTGGCTCCGCGGGCGCGCTCGCCCTCTACATCGCCGGCGTCGCCTACGACTCGCGGCCGCTCAAGGCGATCGCCTTTCTCGGCTTCTTCATCAACCTCTTCAACCTGTTGCCGGTGGTCCCGCTCGACGGCGGGCGCATCACCGCCGCTTTGCACCCTGTGCTTTGGGTCGTGGGGTTCCTGGGCCTGGTCGGCCTCGTCATCTGGAAGCCGAACCCGATCCTGATCCTCATCCTGCTCGTCTCGGCCTCAGAGCTCTGGCGACGGTGGCAGATGCGCCATCACCCAGAGATGCAGGACTACTACCGCGTCGCACCGCACCAGCGGCTGATCATCGGAGCCCTCTACTTCGGCCTCGCGATCCTGCTCGTGCTCGGCATGCACGCGACACACGTGCCTCGCAGCTTCTGATGGAAGACAGACGGATCCTCTCCGCCGAGGAGAAGACCGAGGATCTCGAGCAGGACATCGCGCTCATCGCCCAGGAGTTCCGCGCGGGCTTCCAGGCGGTCGACAAGATTGTCGAGCCGGCGGTGACCATCTTCGGCTCCGCACGCGTGAGGGAGGGCAGCTCGGTCTACAGAGACGCGCGTGCAGCAGGCCGCCGCTTCGCCGAGCTGGGCTGGGCGGTCGTCACGGGCGGCGGCCCCGGCGTGATGGAGGCGGCCAATCGCGGCGCGAAGGAAGGGGGCGGTCTCTCGGTCGGCTTCAACATCGAACTGCCGCACGAACAAGCGCCGAACGCCTACCTCGACATCTCGCTGACGTTCCGGCACTTCTATGCGCGCAAGACGATGTTCGTGAAGGCGGCGGAGGGCTTCGTCGTCTTCCCTGGGGGTTTTGGGACGGTGGACGAGCTGTTCGAGGCGCTCACTCTGATCCAGACCGGCAAGGTGTTCCATTTCCCGGTCGTCCTGTACGACACGGACTACTGGGGGGAGCTGGTGAGTTGGGTCAAAGGCGAGTTGCTCGCCGACGGGATGATCTCTCCCAACGATCTCGACCTCCTCTTCGTGACCGACGATCTCGACGAGGTGGTCGAACGCGTGCGGGCAGGCTACGAGCGGCGCACTGCGGAGATTCCTGCGGTCCCGGTCAAGGCCGACGCACAGTAGCGGCGCCTGTTGGCGTCCATCTTGGCCGAGATCGGCAGCGAGCCAAGCCCGCTTGAGCCGGCGGGTTAGCCTAACGGCATGATCGCACGCCTCTGGCACGGCTGGACGACCCCGGAGAACGCGAGCGCCTACGAGGAATTCCTGCGGAACACGATGTTCCCGTCGATCCATGACGTCCCCGGGTTCCTGGGCGCGGAACTGCTGCGGCGCGACCTCGACAACGAGGTCGCCTTCGTCACGATCACGCGGTTCGAGTCGCTCGACGCGGTTCGGGCGTTCGCGGGCGAGGACTACGAGCAGGCGGTCGTCGAGCCGGAGGCCCGGCGTGTGCTCTCCCGCTTCGACCAGCGGTCCGAGCACTACGAGGTCGTCATCGACCGAGGCTGAGTAGCCTGGGGCTATGAGGTTGCGGGACCTGCCTTCGGTCGACGAGCTGGCGCGGCAGAGCGAGGACCCGCTCGCCGTCGAAGCGGCGCGCACCGTGGTCGCGCGTGCGCGTGAACAAATACAGCAGGGTGACGATCCGGGCGATCTCAGGTTGCACTTGCAGGCGGAGCTCGACGCCGCTCGAGCCCCGCGCCTCCGCCGGGTTCTCAACGCGACCGGCGTGATCGTGCACACGAACCTTGGCCGAGCGCCGCTCGCCGAGGCTGCACTCGACCGCGTGCGCGAGATCGCGCGCGGCTACTCCAACCTCGAATACGACGTCGCTGCCGGCGGACGGGGGTCTCGGCAGGACCATGTCGCCGGCCTCCTTCGCCGCCTCACCGGTGCGGAGGCGGCGCTCGTCGTCAACAACAATGCGGCCGCAGTCATGCTGGCGCTTGCCGCGCTCGCCGAAGGCCGCGAGGTCCTGGTCTCGAGGGGAGAATTGATCGAGATCGGCGACGGGTTCCGGATTCCGGACGTGCTCGAGCGCTCCGGCGCGACGTTGCGCGAAGTCGGAACGACGAACCGCACGCGCGCCGCCGACTATGAAACAGCGATCGGTGCAGAGACCGCCGTCCTGTTGCGCGTTCATCAATCCAACTTCCGCCTCGTCGGCTTCACTGCGCAGCCTTCGCGGCGCGAACTGGCGGACGTCGCGCACCGTCACGACCTGCCGCTCGTCGACGATCTCGGCTCGGGCGCGCTGGTCGACGTCGGTGACGAGCCGACCGCACGTGCGAGCCTGGCAGGGGGCGCAGACCTTGTTTGTTTCTCCGGGGACAAGCTGCTCGGAGGTCCGCAGGCGGGGATCGTGGTCGGACGCGCCGATCTCGTCGAGCAGCTCCGTCGTCATCCGCTGCAACGAGCGTTGCGCGCGGACAAGCTGACGCTAGCCGCGCTCGAGGGAACTCTCGCGCTGGCTCTGGAGGCGCCCGACCAGATTCCCGTCGTGCGGATGCTGCGCGAGCCTCTCGAAGCAGTGAGGGCCCGCGCCGTGCGTCTCGCTGAGCTTGTGGGCGGTGAGGTCGAGGAGACGGTCGCACGGGCAGGCGGCGGCGCGCTGCCGCTGACCGCGCTGCCGAGCTTCGCCTGCGCGGTCGAAGAGGAGCTGGCCGCGAAGCTGCGGGCCGGCGATCCTCCTGTCATCGCGGTGGTGCGCGACGGTCGCACATTGCTCGACTGCCGCACGCTGACCGACGCGGAGGCGGACGAGGCGGCGGCTGCGGTCGAGCGGGCGCGGCGATGAGCGAGGTCTCTCCGGAGGCGAGGCTCTGGGACCTCATGCGCGGGACGATGACTGCGAAGGCGCTCGCGGTCGCTGCCGACCTTGGCATTGCCGACGCGCTTTCGCACGGACCGCGTTCGTCTGCGGACCTCGCGGTTGAGAGGAGTGCGGATGCAGACACTCTCTACCGGGTTCTCCGAGCGCTCGCGAGCGACGGCGTCTTCGCAGAGGACGAACCCGGGGTGTTCCGCAACACGGAGGCATCCGAGCTCCTCAAGCGAGATCGCGGCGACGGCTGGCCCGAGTTTGCGCATCTCTTCGGCGACGTCTTCGCGGAAGCCATCGCCGGACTGAACCCACGCTCGCACGACGAGACATTCAGCGACCGCTACGGGAAGGACTTCTGGTCCTGGCTCGCCGCGCATCCGGACGAGCGCAGGGACGAGAGGGCGCTCGGTGACCGGATCAGCTTCGTAGCCGGGGACTTCTTCGAGCGGGTGCCAACAGGTGACGCTACGTCCTCTCGGGGATCCTGCACGACTGGGATGATGAGCGCGCGGCTGCGATCCTCGGGACGATTCGCGCAGCGGCTCCGGCGAGTGCGCGGTTGCTCGTTCTCGATTCGGTGGTCGGCCAAGGCAACGAGCCGAGTGGGGCGAAGTGGCTGGACCTCCTGATGCTCGTCTGGCCGGCGGCCGCGAACGCACCGAGCCCGAGTGGCGCCGGCTCATCGAAAGCGCAGGCTTCCTCATCGACCAGATCGAAGACGGTCTGATTCAAGCCAGATGCCGCTGACGGTCGGAACAGCCGGGCACATCGACCACGGCAAGACGTGGCTCGTCCGCGCGCTGACCGGGAAAAACACCGACCGGCTGCCGGAAGAACAAGCGCGCGGCATCTCGATCGACCTCGGCTACGCCCCACTCGACCTGCCGGACGGACGCCGGCTCTCGCTCGTGGACGTGCCGGGACACGAGCGCTTCGTGCGCACCATGGTTGCCGGAGCGACCGGGATCGACCTCTTCCTCCTCGTCATCGACGCCGGCGAGGGCGCACGGCCGCAGACGCACGAGCATCTGGCGATCCTGAGACTGCTCGGAGTCGATCGTGGTGTGGTGGCGGTGACGAAGGCAGACGCCGTCGACCCGGATGCACTCGAGCTCGCGCTGGTTGAGGCCCGCGAGCTCGTGCCGGGTTCGGAGGTCGTCGCCGTCAGCGCGAAGACAGGCGCTGGGTTGGACGAGTTGCAGGCTGCTTTGGCCCGCGCTTCCGTCGAAAGCGAACGCGCGAACGCCCCGACGCGACTCCACGTCGACCGCGTCTTCCACCTGCGCGGCATCGGGACGGTCGCGACCGGAACTCTCTGGTCGGGAACGATCACAGCAGGCGACGTCCTCCGCGTGGAGCCGGGAGCGCGCGAGGTGCGGGTTCGCAGCGTGCAGGTCCACGACCATGACGTCGACGTTGCGGAGGCAGGACAGCGCGTCGCGGTCGCTCTACCGAGTGTCGAACGGAGCGAGCTCAGTCGCGGCGACGCGCTTGTCGAGCGAGACTCGTATGACGCCAGCTACCGGCTCGACATCGAGCTAGAGGAGCTCGCGCCGATCCCGACTCGCGTGCTCGTCCACCACGGCACCGCGACGATGCTCGCCCGCGTCGTACGCGCGGATCGCTTCGCCCAGCTCCGGCTCGACACTCAGGTCGTCGCGGCTCGCGGAGACCGCGTCGTGCTGCGCGCGGGAACGACCGTTGGCGGCGGAGTCGTCATCGACGCGGCGCCCCCGCGCCACGCCGACCTGCACCGGTTCGAGCGCAGCGCCCGCGGTGAGGTACTGATTCACGCACCTGTTCTGGGGCCGGAAGGCGCCTGGTCCTTCTCGGACGAGTGGCTGGAGGAGCTTCGCAGCGAATACGAACGCCGACTCGAAACCGCCGATTCGCTCGACCCGGGCGTGCCTGCTCCGACCCAGGCCTGGGCGGCAGCCGTCGTGCCGCGGCTCGGCCTGGAACGGCGAGGCGCCAAGCTCTACCGCCCCGGTGCGGCGGGCTCTCTCGGCGACCGCGAGCGAGAAGCTGCCGAGCTCGAAGCGCAGCTCGGGCTGGAGCCGCTCAAGGTCGAGGACGCCAGGCTGGCGCGTTTTCTCGAGGGGCACGGGCGGCTGGTTCGCGTCGGCGACGGTTACGCGGTCTCGCCGACTGCGTACGCGCACGCACGCGCGGTCCTGGTCGAGGAGTGCGAGCGCGCGGGAGTCATCACGCTCGCCCGCTTCCGCGACCTGCTCGGAGTCTCACGCAAAACCGCGCAGTCATTGCTCGAACGCTTCGATGCCGACGGAATCACCCGGCGGACTGGTGATCAGCGAGTGCTCAGACGGGCAGCGAGAAGCCTCTCGTGACAGTTCGCCTGGACGAGGGATACCGCCGCGCCGAGGAACATCCGATGCTCACCGTGGCGTAAGTCCTCAACTGCGGAAAGGCGGCGTCCGATGCTCGAAGTGCTGAAGAGCAAGCTTCGTGGTTTCCCGACTGGGAAGCTCAGCCAGCGGATCGGCTCGTAGCAAGCTTGAAGCGGAGTACGTCCGGCCGGTTGTAATGCCCGGCCGGGTCGAAACGCTGACGTGCCTCGTAGAGCCGCTGTGGATCGAGATCGGCGTACAGAATGCCTTCCTCGTTCCACAGCGGCCCGGCGAGGTAGGTCCCGTCCGGCGCGAGAATTGCTGACCCTCCGGCGCCGACCAGCTCGTCGCCTTCTGCAAGCGGCACGTCGGTCGGGTAACTGGCAGCGCGCTGGAAGACACAGCAGCTGAGCACGAAGGCGCGCGCTTCCCGGGCGATGTGCTTCATCGAGTCGTGCCAGTCCTCCGAGTCGTCCGCCGTCGGCGCGAGATAGACCTCGACTCCGCCCTCGTAGAGCGCGAAGCGCGCCAGTGGCATCAGGTTCTCCCAGCAGATCAGGCCACCGACCTTGCCGAGGTCGGTCGCGATCGTCTCCAACCCTCTGCCGTCACCGAGGCCCCAGACCAGGCGCTCGTGGTTGGTAGGCATCAGCTTGCGGTGGTGGAGCGCCAGCTCTCCCTCGGGTGAGTAGACGAGTAGCGAGTTGTAGATCGTCCCGCCGTCGAGCTCGTTGACGCCGACTGCGAGCCAGAGCTCGTTGGTGCGGGCGATGTCGGCGAGACGATCGGAGTCCGCATCCCAGCCGGCGAGGTACCGGACCCAGCGGTTGGACGGGTAGACGGGGACGAAGGTCTCGGGGAAGAGCGCGAGCCGAGCCCCGGCGCCTGCGGCTTCGCCTGCGAGCCCTTCGAGCTTGTCGATCGTGGCCGCGCGGTCGAATGCGACCGGCTCGGCCTGCACGCACGCAACCTTGACGACCTCGTTCACAGCGCGACGACGGTGACGGGGTCGCCCACGCTGATCTCACCGTCGGTGAGGATGTCCGCGTTCAACCCGCCGCGGTGCACGAAAGCCTTGATCACGCCAGGCTGTGTCATCGCCTCCAGGGTCTGGCACGGCTCGCACAGCTCGACGCCTTCGCATTCCACCGAGCCGATCCGGAAGCGTTTCCCGACAAGAGCGTTGACGTCGATCCCGCGTGTCAGCACATTGCGGCGAGTTGCGGCGGGCTCGACCGAAACGTCGCCTTCGATCGCGACCGACTCCACGGCTTCTGAAGCGATCAGCGTCACCGCACGCCCCCGAGGGGCCGCGCCGTCGTCCCAGTAGTAGCGGTTGCCTTCGAGCCCACGTCCGGCACCGGCGCGCACCCGGTCGACGGGCGCGGGCAGCTCGCCGTGCTCCGCAGTCAGGAAGATCGCCTCGACCCGGCCGCTCATCGAACAGACCCTACCGTCCGTACCCGCCGCCGCCTGGCGTCTCGATCGTGACGGTCTCTCCGGCCGCGAGATCGCGCGTCACCTTTGCCGGCAGGGCGTCTCCGTTGAGCGAGTTCCGTCCCGGTGTTCCCGCCTCTCCTCCGCGCTCGCCCTGGGGCGCGTGAGCGCGTCGTTCGCTGATGATGGAGAGGCGACAGTCATCGAGCACGCGCAGCTCGCGGAGGACGCCGTCGCCTCCTCGATGCCGCCCCGCCCCGCCCGACCCGAGTCGGAGCGCATAGCGCTCCACCCGCAGCGGGTACTGCAGCTCCAGTGCCTCGACCGGCGTCGAAAGCGTGTTCGACATCGCGACGTGTACGCCGCTCGGCCCGTCGGCGTCCGGACACGCACCCTGACCGCCGCCGATCGTCTCGTAGTACGTGAAGCGGTCGTTGCCCAGCGTGAGGTTGTTCATCGTCCCCTGACCTTGCGCCGGCACGTCGATCGCTTCGCCGAACGCGCGCATCACGACGTCGACGATCCTGGAGGAGGTCTCCACGTTTCCGGCGGCGACTGCGGCCGGAGGGCGGGCGTTGACGAGGCAGCCTGCGGGAGCGGTCACCGTGACGGGTGCGAAGGCGCCTCCCGACGCCGGCAGATCTGGGTCGACAAGGACGCGCACGACGTAGAAACAGGCTGAGCGCGCAACCGACAGCGGACAATTCAGATTGCCCGAGTGCTGCGGGGCGGTACCCGTGAAGTCGATGGCGATGCCGTTGCCCTCGACTGTCACGGTTGCGCGTAGTTCGAGGTCCCCGCCGACGGCCTCGAGCACGTCACGCGCCTGGAAGCGACCGTCGGGCAATGCGGCAATGCCGGCGCGCATCCGGCGTTCCGAGTAGGCGAGCAGCTCGTCCATCGCAGCGGCGACGATGCCGCGTCCGCGTCGCGCGCAGAGCTCTGCGACGCGTTGCTCCGCGAGGCGGTGCGCCGCGAGTTGCGCGCGCAGATCCCCTCGCCTTTCTTCCGGGTTGCGCATCCGCGCGACGAGGCTCACGACGACGTCGTCGTCGAGCCGGGTCGGCGGAATCACGACGCCCTCCTCGTCCAGGGTCTGCGAGTCCGCCGGCATCGACCCCGGCTCACGGCCGCCGACGTCCGCGTGATGTGCCCGCGTGACGGCGAAGCCGGCTTCGGTTCGCGACACGAGCGTGATGTCCGGTAAGTGCGTGCCGCCCGCGTAGGGATCGTTGAGCGCCCACACCTCGCCGAACGCGGGGTCGTGCTGCATCACCGCGGCGA
>WNFC01000560.1_pt1 | contig 37463 bp, 29 predicted proteins | sample 5400541 | NCBI WGS metagenome assembly WNFC01 (sample SAMN13153342, study PRJNA577476) | soil metagenome | isolation source: 120 cm saprolite under Douglas fir tree site 2 hole 2 replicate 1 | place: USA:California | collected 2015-04-18
GGCTCGGTCCGGCCATGGCCTACTCGACTCGCGACACCGCCATGGTGATGTTCGGGGGCGAGGGCCAGACCGACACGTGGGCCCTCGATTCAGAGACGAGGAGCTGGGTCCAGATGATTTCCTCGCAAGCAGCCGGCTCGCGGCCCAGCCTCGCGCAGCTCACGAACTCGATGACCTACGACAGTAACAACGACGTCTTCATCCTGTTCGGCGGCTGTCGCTGCACCGGAGACAGCGGCCCGTCCTCGGGGGACACCTGGGCGTATCGCCTTTCCACGAATAGCTGGACCAAGATGACGCCGGCCGTGAGCCCGCCCCCCCGCCAGGGGCATAATCTCGTCTACGACAGTAAGAACAAGGTGGTGGTGCTCTTTGGCGGGGTCGATACGCCGAGCGCACGGTACTACAACGATCTGTGGGTCTACAGTTACACGACCAATGCCTGGACCCAGCTGTTTCCATTTACGTCGCCGCCCGGGCGGCGGGGTGGGGGCATGGTCTATGACCCGGTCAACCAGCGCGCCATCCTCTACGGGGGCACCGGCCACGGATCGTTCCGCGACGTGTGGGCGCTCCAGCTCCAGGGCCCAAGCACGGCCAACCCGGCGCCGGCGCTAACTTCGCTCTCGTCGGACAGCGCTCCCGTCGGTGGCTCGGCTTTCACGCTTACCGTCACGGGAGCGAACTTCCTGGCGTCTTCCGTGGTGCAGTGGAATGGCGCCAGTCGCCCGACCACTTATGTCCGAAGCACGCAGCTCCAGGCCAGCATCCCCGCGACCGATATCGCCAGCGTCGGCACCGCCCAGGTCAGTGTCGTCAGCCCCGGCCCCGGCGGTGGGACTTCGAACGCTCTTGCCTTCACGGTGACGGCGCCCCCGCGACCAGCGCCTACGCTCACGAGTATTAACCCGACCACGGTGGCGGCCGGAGGTCCCGCCGTCACGGTCACGGCCGCGGGCACCAACTTCGCTAGCACCTCCGTCCTCCAGATCAATGGATCCAATCGGACGACCACCGTCGTCTCGCAGACCCAGCTCACCGCCACCATCCTCACCAGCGACATCGCCGTCGCCGGAACCTCGAACATCACCATCTTCACCCCGGCGCCGGGCGGAGGTATTTCGGGCGCAAGTCCGTTGACCGTCGCGAGCGTGAATCCCACGCCGAGCATCAGCGTTCTGAGCCCAGCCAGCGTGACGGCGGGCAGCGGCGCTTTCACGGTCACGGCCACCGGTACAGGCTTCGCCGCCGGCGCGACCGCCACGGTGGCCGGCCAGGCGCGCACCGTGACTGTCGACTCCACGACGCAGGTGAGGATCGCGCTGCAGGCCACCGACGTGGCCAACCAGGGGGCTGTTGCCGTCCAGGTCACGAACCCGGCTTCCTGCATGAGCGGTATGTGTGTGTCAAATAGCGCCAACTTGAGTGTCACGGCGCCGAGCACCCCGACCGTGCCTCCCCCTGCGACGCAGACACCGGCGACTACCACCTCGAGTCCGGTGAGCACCGTGGTCAATCCCCCACCGGCAACTACCACCTCGAGTCCGGTGAGCACGTCCGCGCTGACGTCGCCGGTCCTCTACTTCACGGATCTCGCGAGCGGTCCCCGCAGCGGGAATGGGGATACCTCAAAGGGGCAGATTGCGAATCAGGACGGTGCGCTCGTTACCGTCTGGGGTGAGAACCTAGGCACCTCGCAGGGCACGTCCACCATCACCCTCGGGGGCGTGACGCCCACCGCGATCTACTATTGGGGGAACGCGACCCCGCCTAGCTGCGGCGCGGCGACCCTCTTCAATACCTATCAGAAGCTCCAATGCATCATCTTTCAGGTCGATCACGCCACGTCTCCGGGTGCACAGAACATCGTCGTCACCGTCAACGGGAACGCGTCGAATCCCGTGCCCTTCACGGTGCGGACGACAGGGACGATTTGGTTTGCGGCTTCCGGGGGAGGTGGGGCCGGAACCTTTGCGAGTCCCTTTGGCTCGATTCAGATGGGTGTCAACGCTCTAAACAGCGGCGACATTCTCTACGTCAAAGACGGGCTCTACGCGACGGGTGGGATCGTCGTACCCCAATCGAGTCACTACAGCATCGCGACCGCACCCCTCGCCATCGTCGCCTATCCCGGGGCGGCGGTTCAGGTTGGTGATTCAACCCACGACGGAATCGGCATCACGTGCTCCGGGTGCGGCTACTGGATGACGTATGGCAAGCTGGCAATCTTCGGGGCATCCCAAGCGGTCACGCTCGCTGATAACGGGCGCATCGTCGGGGCCCAGATTCAAACGCCCATCGGCGGCGGAGCCGCAGGCGCCCTCGGTGGGTTTGGCAGCAGCCTCTTCATCCTCGGCAACGAGCTCACCAACTGCGGAAATTCCGCCTCGTTCGACAGTCTGTATCATGTCATCTATCTCTTCGGTCGTCGCTCCGTCACGACGCCCTTCGTGGAGTCGGATCGAGAAATCGGGTGGAGTTACTTCCACGGGAATACCGCCGGACGAGCGATCAACATCTACAACGGTGAAGTGGGGGGCAACAACCCCATCACGCACCATCGCATCCACGACAACGTGATCGTCGATCAGGTCTGGGACGGGGTCATGTTCGGGGTAGGGGTGGTCGGGGAAAACTGGGAGTGGAACGACCTCATTATCAATGTCGGACTCGACGGCGGCAGCGGATCCGTTGGGAGTCGAGGGGGGATCAAGCTCCAACCTGCCGATCCCCCGGGGGTGACCTCGGGGCTCCCGATCACGATGCACATCTTCAACAATACCGTCCTCAACGCGGGGGCCGTCGGTGCCGTCGGCAGCGGAGCTCTCTATGTCGGCACGAGCGGATGGACGCCGGATATCCACAACAACATCTTTGCGCAGCTCTCAGGATTCCCCTATATCGGCCCGGCAAGTCCTGCGATGAGCCCGGACGGTAACCCCGCGCATTGGTCGAACAATCTGTGGTACGGCGCAGGGGCCGCGCCAGCGGGCGATAGCAATGCCGTCAATGCAGACCCGAAGCTCGTATCAGCCGTCAGTACTTACGACCTCCATCTCCAGGCCACATCGCCGGCCATCGGAGCTGGAGTAAACATGACGAGCCTTGTGGTCGGACTGCTCGACTTCGACGGACGTCCCCGTCCAACCACGGGTGCGTGGGGCATCGGGGCGTATCAGTTCAGCTCACAAGCCTCGGGCTCAGGGACCGCGGGGGCATCCACCGCAACTGCGACTCCGACCACTTCGCCGACCGGCACCACGTCGACCACTACGACGTCGACCACCACGACGCCGACGGCTACGGGTGCGAGCACGACTCCGACCACGACGAAGACCACCGGCACCGCGTCGACCACTACGACGCCGACGGCTACGGGTGCGAGCACGACCCCGACCACGACGTCGACCACCGGCACCACGTCGACCACCACGACGCCGACCGCCACAACTACGTCGACCGCCACAACTACGTCGACACCTACTCCGACTCCTTCTCCAGTGACCCCTGTAGTACTCCCGCCTGTGGGTACCTGGGGCACGCTCCCGGGTACGGCGCTCGCGGCTGTGGTCTGGAAGGATTCGCAGGGAAGATCGGTCAACGAGCTCAAGGGCGGCGACGCCTGGTACACCATCCTCAACATGTGGAACGGGGCGGCCTACCGTTACGACACCGACACGATGGTCTTTCCTGCGCTGGGCGGGCATAGCGGCGGGGCGGACAACTCCGTGTATAGCGTCAATATCGGGATACCAAAGGCAAGCCGCGACGTCGATCCGACGGTGGATATCATCCCGAGCCTCTGGCAAATCCCGGCAAACGCGTTCCCTCGCTACGTTGACACGAACGGTGAATATGGCCCGGCGGGCTCGGCGTATCCATCGGCGGCCCACCGCTACGACGGGATGGTGCATATCGAGGGAACGGACTACATCTGGGTCGGCGGGGGGCCAGCGTGGGGCCCCAGCACCTCCTCGAGCGATATCTTCCTCTGGGATATGAAGAATAGGATGTGGATGTGGATGAATCAGGACTCACTGCTCTCGTATGAGAGCATTATTGCGGCGACGTATGATCCGGTCGGGAAGCGCGTCCTCTACATGGACACCCTCGGAATCGTGGAATGGGTGCTGAGTCGACCGGCCGGGCAGCGAGCCCGCCGACTCTTGACGTTTCCGCAAGGGCAGGATACGAGCAATCGCTTCAAAACGCTTCTCGTGGATGTGAAGCGGAATCGGTTGGTGGCGGCGGGCGTGACTGACGTCACGACGGGCGCGAGTCAAATCCTGTCCTGGGACCTGACGACGCTCACGCCGGGGGTCCTGACTCCGCCGACCGGGCCGTTTCTGGCATGGTCCTTGGTGTCACCGGGTTTTGATATCGACGTTGACAACGACCGCTACCTGATCTATTCAGGCGGCAACACGCTGACGTGGGTCAACCCCGCCACGGGCGCTATCACGCTTGAGCAGACGACGGGCGCGCCCGCCGTGATCGCTACCAATGGAACGTGGGGGCGGATGCGTTATTCACGCAACTTGAAAGCGGTTATCTTCACTCAGGATATGTGGGCCGGTACGTGGGTCTATAAAGTGCAGCAGCCTTAGTTCCAGCTTTGCTGTGACCATAGTGCTCCGGACGGATCTATGGAGATTCGGGAACGCAGAATGCGTAAATCGATACATCTTGTGGAATAGCTTAGTCTCCCGCCGGGGGGCGCGAACTAAGTTCATCGCGGCAAGAGCGAGATTCTCAAAGAATGGCGAAGATCTGAAATTGCTTTCGTGAATCTGCGAATCGGGGGGCGGCTTAGTGAAACGCGTAATCCGATGGTGGGTATGGAACTTTGGCTCCTGTCCGCTTCTCTGGCGCCGCCAGAGAGTAAGAAGGCTGGAACTCGGTTCGAGCAGCTGATGACGGCGGCACGATTCAAGGCAGCGGGTTTGTAAAAGCTGCCGCCCCGTCAACAGTCTTTCCACATTCGAGCCCTTCCGTAGAGCACTACCGCTCTTCCGATGAAACACTCTTGCTGCGCAGATTCCATTTGCTACCCGTCAGCACCTCGCACCGAAATTGGCCATTCCCGAGGGAGCTAATCACGAGCCGGCCCTGGCTGAACGGGGCGTCCGTCTGGGTGTGGCAGTCGCGGCAGAGCGCGATCAACCGGTCGAGATCGAAGTCCGAGCCCCCTTGGGTGCGTTTGACGACATGGTGGACGTCGAGCCGCGTGCGGACCCGGCAGGCCTGACAGGCCCAACCGGCGCGGACCAAGACCTGGGCGCGGATCTCTCGCCACTGCTCGAGACTGGCGGCGGGGCGGCCACGCGCCAAGGGACCCCCGGCGCGAATTCGGCGACGAGAAGCACGGCCCATTCGGACCCGATTCCGAAGCCGGCCGGAGCGTCGCATGTGCTTCAGGCCGGATTTTGCCCACGTGGGCAAACTGAAGTCTCCGCGTCCTGAGCGGGTCCGCCCCGGCGCCTGGCGACTTGGAGCTCCCATTCGGGGAGGCACTCGCGGCAGCCCGCCAAGAAGATGGCAATGGGATTGGGCGAGCTCACCACGCGCTTCCCCACCTCGAAGAAGCGCTCGACCAACTCCATCGCCTCGATGTCCGGCATGGCGCTGAGCACGGCGCGGCGGAAGCACTCTCCCGGGGGGCTTGGCTCCCTGCCCCGCGGCAGGGCGTCGAGGGCCTCCGAGACCTTCGCCTGGAGTAAGACCGTGGACATCTCCCTGGCACACTGAAGCCAGGTTCGCCACTCGCGGAGCCGCTCGATGGCTGGAGCCACCACGGTGGCCTTCGCCAACCCGACCCGAGCAATCGTAGTGCGGAGCAGTGAGCGCTCGGGCTCCTCAAACGTCATCAGCATCCGGCCCACGGCGAGGCGCTTGTAGGCCGTCCGCCACGAGGCCAGGCCCAGCACATCCCGGAAGTAGGCTTCCTCGGTCTTGTACCTCGTCCCGTCCGGGTTGCGGACCTGGCTCCAGTAGCCCTGGGCGTGGACCTCCCAGGCGAGTTCGCAGGCGAGGACGCGATCGGGCTCCACGCGATCCCGCAAACTCTGCAGCGCCAGATGCAGACCCTCCGCTCGGGTCATAGGCGACCACTGCCCTAAGAACCGCCGGATCGCCTCGCTCGGATCGGGTGTGTCAGTCATGGGCGTAGAGAGCGAATCGCTCTAGAGAGCCTGCCGATGGGCGGGGAGCGAATCGAGTCCCATGGGGTGGACGCCTGACGGTCGCGGGGCGAGCCGGTCGCCCTCGGGCTGCCCGTCCATCCGACGTTGCCACCGCCAGAGGTTCCCGGCGGCCACAAAGTCAGCGAGCGTCACGGTCTCGGGGACCGACATGACCTCCCAGGCCGGGTCATCGACCAGCTTGGGCAGACGCACGATCAATCCCTGCTCGGACCACAGGCCCAGACGATCGGCGGCGTGGCGGTAGGCCACATTCTGAAGGAACGCTTCGGGATAGATCGCCTTGCCGCTCTTCCAATCGATCACCGTCGGGATCCCGCTGACCCGGGCGTAGAGATCCAAGGTCCCGGCATAGCCGCAGAGCTCGCAGTACACCGTGCGCTCGATCGCGAGGGGCTCAAGGTCCACACTCTTGGCCCAATCCTTCCAGCTCTCCACCGCCCAGACGGCGCCTTCGGGCAATCGAGGCTCGGGGCCGGCGTCCTCCCCGAGTCGAGAGCGCAGATGCCATTCGATGCCGGCGTGGATGGCTGTGCCAATAGCGGCGGCCTTCTGACGCTCGCGATCGGCCGCCTTGACGCCAGTGACGGCATTGGCCACTGCCGAGAGCACGTACTCGGGATCCCGGGCGCCGGGCCGAGCCAGTACCTCGAGCATGGCGGCCTCGAAGAACCGGCGCTCCTCTTTGGCATACCAGGGACCGAGGGCCGGTTTGGCAATGACGTCCAAGATGGTGGTGACGGACGGGAGTTGGCGGCCGTGGATCGTATAGAAGCGGGCCCGGCTCCACTGCGTGGACTTCGTCACGGCGGGAGTTGCCATCTTAGGCCTCCCGCCGAGTGGCGTCCTGTTCGGACGGCTGGTCGCCGCTCACGACATCGTCACTTCCTGAGACAAAGACCTCGAACGCCTTGAACAAGCGCCCCGCCTTGGAGGTCTGGGGGCCCGTATACCGAATGAGCACCTGCGCACCGATGCGCACGTGCTTGAGTCGCTCGAGCAACGCCGCATGCAGCGGGAAGGTCAGAAGCCCTGCGGTTGTCTCAAGGCTCCCGAGTGGCCCAAAACGGCCCTCATGGCTCCCCTGCCAGGCGCCCTCCAGCTCGGCGCCCGGGGTCTCCCACTTGTGAAATTGCCCCTGACCGATCCGCCGCCAGCGCTTTAGGCTCGTCACGTAGACCCCCTCTTGGTCGCGTTGCAGTGTTCTCTCATTTTGCATCTTTAGAGTGCGCAAAACACTCTTGTCGTCTATTTTGACCGGTAGAGATGCACTTGTCAAGGGCAATTTGCACCTCTAGGGAGCATGGGCTAAAGTGGCGGCGGAATGCGGAACGATCGACGGAGACCCCAATGATTCGATGTCACCTTTCACGTTTGATGGGGGAGAGGCGAGTTCGGATTAGCGAGGTCGCTCGGGCAACGGGAATCAGCAGAAATATGTTGGCCAAACTCTACTATGATCGCGCGCGTCGCGTTGATCTTGCCGACTTGGCAGCGCTCTGTCAGTACTTCTCTTGTACGATCGGGGACTTACTCGAGCGCGTTCCGAGGTCTCCCACCCGAGCCCCAAAGCCCGAAAGCGGTCGACAAAAGAGGTGAAAGCGAACGCGAGAGGTCGCGAGAGTTCGTCCTAAGGAAACGACGCGACTCATGCGCAGCCTCCGGCTTCTCGGTCTCGTCGGACTACTCGTGTTTGCTGCGGCAGCTTTCACGCCCCTCGCTAACTACCTCAACGCCTGGATGGCCGGCGAGGGCAGACTCGAACCATCCGACGCCATCGTCGTCTTGGGCCGCGGCGGAGCCGACTCCGATGGCATCCTCACCAACCGCTCACTCCGACGGGTGCTTCGCGGAGTGGATCTCTACCGCGGAGGCCTCGCCCCTCTCCTCGTCCTCTCCGGTTCGTCCGAGGAAACGCGCGCGCGCTGGAGTCTGGCTCGAGGGCTGGGGGTGCCCGCGGCGGCCATGGTGAGCGCCGCCCCCGCGCACACCACCAGAGAAGAGGCCGAGGCGGTCCGCCAGCTGCTCATCCCGCTCAGCCGGCGCAGTATCCTCCTGGTCGCCGATCCCATCGATATGCCCAGGGCACGGGCGCTGATGGAGCGGGCGGGCTTCGTGGTCCGGCCCGCCCCCACAGCCGCAACCGGTCCTTCCCAACCGGAAGCGCGCCTCGGCCTCTGTCGGGACATCCTCATCGAGCTGTCCGCATGGGCCTACTATCGCCTGACCGGCGCGCTCTGAACGGACATGCTCTCCCTGGCCTTGGTCTTCATCGTGGTGCTGACGTCGGCAGGAGCGTTCATCATCGGTCAGCGGGGCATCGGCCTGCGCGGGGCCGCGCTCCCGAGCGCGGTCATGCAGGCCCTCGAGTGCCTCGGCCTGGCCGTACTCTTTCTGCTCGGCAACCTCGCCGTGGGGTTGGTCCTGGTGCTCGCGCTTCGCCCCTTGACCGGCCGGTTCGTCTCCGTCTACATCCTGAACGACGCCACCTTGCCCATTTTCTCCCTGGTCCAGGCCCTCGTCCTTCATTGCTGGCGAGCCCGGTCAAAATGACTCATTTTCTTTTGTCCTTCTTGCGAGCCTCCGACTATACTGGCGCCACGCATGGGCCGTTTTGAGTGGGACGCGCCACGTCAAATCGCGCCATGGCCGTCTCTTCCCGGTCCGAGCCGAGCCGACTGACAGGAGAAAAGGGGAACTGGGTGGCGTCCCTTCTTGATCCGTCAACAGGCCTGTTGCAGCAGGAGGCGTTTCTTCACCTTCTCCTCAGAGAGACCGGGCGCGCCACCCGGTACCGCGACTTCTTCTCTCTCTGCCTCTTCAAGCCCGACATTCGAGAGGAGGAGCCCGACGTCGAGCGTCGGGTCGCGATCTCGCTGTCAAGGAAGATGTCCGAGCTGCTGCGCGTGACCGACCTCGTGGGGCCTCTCCCCGAGGGCATGGGCATACTCCTGCTGCACGCGGATCATCTGGAGGCGGTGCGAGTCGCCGAGCGCGTGCGGGCCGCCGTGCGGCGGCTGGAGTTTCGACTCGAGCCGGGGCCCTCGCCCCAGCCGGTGACCATCAGTGCGGGGACCGTCTCCTTTCCGCGAGACGGCCAGACGTACGCGACGCTGCTCTCCCGAGCGAAAAGATACTTGCAGGAAGCCCGCCAGCGCGGCGGGGATAGCGTGGTCCACAGCAATCACGCCTGAGCCTCTCGGCCGCTGGGCCCTTCCCTCTCAGCGGCACGTGACGAGGGTAGCCTCGATCAGGTTCGTGTAGAGCTGCTGGCGGATGGTCGCGGTGGGGAAGAAGCGCCCTTCCACCACCACGGGGGAACCAATCGGGCACGACGGCGGAACGACCGCGCGCACCACAAGAAAAGCCGGGCCCGCCATGAGGTCGAAAATCATCCCGGTGGCGAGGGGAACGCCGGCCGTCGTATCCGGCCGGAGGTTCATCATGGTCCCCCGCACGGTCAGGTAGCGGTTGCTGTAGGCGTTCGGATTCCTGACGACGTCGAGGGCGGCCGTCTCGTCCGCCTCGACCACCCCCGCGAGCGCGCCGAGCAGGAGCACGAACCAGGTAAAGCTCCTCACGGCGCCCTCCACACGATCTTTCCCGCTTCATTGCCCAGCCAAAGGCGCGGCGCCCCGCTGTCCCTGACCCCGAGGAGCACACGAATGCGGTCGGACGAGTCCAAAACCTCCAGGCTGGAGGTGCCATCGCCCGACACGATGAGCCTCGTGCGCGGCTTGCCGTTCTCGTTGTGGATTTGCAGGATAGTCGCGCTCGGATTCTGGGTCGTGCCCAGGCTCGCCCGCACCTGACCGCGGCTGTCGCGCAACAGGAACTCCTCGGCCTCGAGGGCCCGGAGCGGGCGATGCGGCGCGGTCTGGCCCATCAGGCCCGCGGCGGCGATACCCAGGAGGAGCATCAGGGTCAGGCATTTCAGCCAGCGATTCTCCCCCTCCAGCCGCTCGAGGCGTCGCGTCAGCGTCTCCAGCGTGTGCTCGGTCATCGCTACCTCCTCGGCCGGATTTGCTCCAAACATGATTTGGGCAGAGAGTCGATTGCCTCCTCAACCGTCACCGGCGCGCGACTCCTCTACGCGAAGCGGACGGTGAAATCCCCCGCCTTGATCGCGCGCAGGATGGCGTCCGGGGCGCGCGAGGCGTCCACCTCGATCCAAGCGCGGCCGATGTGCTCGTCGTCGTGCGAATCATCCGTGGCTATCTTGGGCAGGTCGATGGCGTCGACGTCGTATTCCGCCTGGTAGATTCCGGTATCGGTGATTTCTACGGCCTGGATCGGGAAGCCGTCCCGGCTGATACCGCGGATCCGGCGCAGCGTCTGGTCCACCGTCAGCGCATAGCGCGCCGGGTGATTGAGGATGTACAGGGTTTCCGTGTCGCCCAGGATCTTGCCCACATGCTGGGAGAGCGGCCGATAGTCCAGCTCCACGCCCGGCAAGATCATCATGCGGTCGTCGCCGGAGGGGATCCGGAACCAGTAGTCGTTCGGGATGCGGTCGTCGTGATCGGTGATGGCCAGGAAATCGTAGCCGAGCTCGCGGTAGCGGGCGATGACCTCGTCGATGGAGAAGCGCCCGTCAGAAAACGTGGTGTGGGCGTGCAGGTTACCTTTGAGCGCTGACATCAGGGAAAGGTCGGGGGCCGGCCCTCAGGAGACAGGCGGAGAATCCGCATCGACCGCCGAGGGAAGCCGCACGATCAGTGACACTTGGTAATCCGGATTTTGGATGGGCATCGCCCTACCTTCATCATGTCTTATCCCGGAGGCGTCCACACCGTCAAGAACGGGCGGGAGTCGATCTTGTATGAGGGGAGACGATCGCATGTCAGGCCCAGAACGCCAGCTTGACAGAGTGGACGATTTCCCCGCAAGCCGGCGTCTAGTGTCCTCTTGTGGTAAAGAGTTTCCTTATCCCGCCGAATTTAGGTCTTGCATTTGGGGTCTTTCTGAGCAGAATGGGAAGTTCCATGGGTGAGATGTCGGGCGAGGCACCAAAATATGGAGGTCAGGCCGCCGCTCAGCCTGACGTGAAGCGGGCGAGCGCCTGCGTCAGCTCCCGGAGCGCCGTCGGCTTCGTGATGATCTCGACCGCGCCGAGCTCGCGAGCGCGCTGGGTCTCCTTGGTGTCCGCGTGAGCCGAAAGAATAACGACAGGCAGTGCCGGATGGCGGCTTCGAATGCGAGAGAGCACGGTGAGTCCGTCGAGACCTGGCATGACGAGATCGAGGAAGACGCCATCGACAACGGACGTCTCGAGAACACTGAGACCTTCGCCCCCATCGAGGGCCACCAACACGTCATGACCCTCGAGGCGCAACGCGTCTGCGACCACTTGGGCGACCGAAGGATCGTCCTCGACCACAAGTATTCGCATGAGCTACCCTGCGGTCGGAGTATCCGCGCTGGGGCTTCCGTCGTCAAGGATTAACGTTCAGAACTCCTCTATGGCTTCCGACACCATACTCGTCATCAGCGGCAACCTCAGAGACCGGGACGCTCTGACGCGTACCGTCAAGGACATCGGCTACCCCGTCTTGGCCGTGGGTAGCCTCCAGGACGGGCTCGCCTTGCTGTCGAGCCTGCGCCCCAAGGCCATCTTGGTGGACCTGGACGACACGGAGGCGGGGGCGCTCGATCTCGTGCAGCAGATCCGCCTGGAGAGCCTGGAGGCGCCCCTGGTGGCCGTGTCGAGCGCCAATGACTCGGCCCTGGCCGTCAAGGCAGTGCGTGCCGGCGCCTGCGATTTTCTCGTCAAGCCCCTCGTTCAGCAGACGCTGCGCGAGGCGATCAAGCGGGGCTTCGCCCAGAACGGCGGAAATCCCGCCTTGAGCGCAGCTTCCACCTCGGTGGCGGAGAGCGACCGCTCCTCCCACAACCTGGAGCTGCTCTTCCGGGGGAGCGAGCGAATGCGCGCGGTGGAAGACATCGTGAGGCGGGCCGCCGACACCAATGTCACGGTCCTGATCAATGGCGAGAGCGGGGTGGGCAAGGAGATGGTGGCGCGGGCCATCCATCAGATCTCCGGTCGCCTGGACAAGCCCTTCGTCAAGGTCAATTGCGCCTCGCTGCCCGCCGAGCTCCTGGAGTCCGAGCTCTTCGGGCACGAGAAGGGCGCCTTCACGGGCGCCCATCGCCGAAAGCCGGGAAAGTTCGAGCTCGCCCACCAGGGCACCTTTCTCCTCGACGAGATCGGGGAGATGCCGCTCAGCCTGCAGGCCAAGCTCCTGCACGTCATCCAGGACGGGAAGTTCTTCAGCGTGGGCGGGACCGAGCTCATCTCCGCGGACGTGCGACTGATCGCCGCCACCAATCGGAATCTCGCCGCCCTGGTGACGAGCGGGCAGTTCCGCGAGGATCTGTACTACCGCCTCAACGTGGTCACGATTCCCATTCCCCCGCTGAGAACGCGGCGGGAAGAGATCCCCACCCTGACCCAGCACTTCCTCAGCAAGTTCTGCCTCCAGTACAACCGGGAGATGCCCGCCATCTCGAGCGAGACGATGCGCCTGTTCCAGGAGTACTCGTGGCCGGGTAATGTCCGCGAGCTCGAGAACATGATCAGGCGCCTCGTGGTGCTCCAGAGCGAAGCGCTCGTCCAGGAAGAGATCGCGCTTCGCACGGAGAAGCCGCAGTACGACATGTCGCCTCATGGTCTCGCCAAGAGCGCCACAGCCTTGCGAGGCGGGCGGGACCTTGGGCTGAAGGATATCGCCAAGAAGGCCGCGATGGCGGCCGAGGCCGCCGCCATCAAGGACGTGCTCGAGCGGGTCAGATGGAACCGCGCCGAGACGGCCCGCCTGTTGAAAATCAGCTACAAGGCCCTCCTTTACAAGATCAGGCAGTGCGGTCTGGATGGTCATAGGACCGACGGGCGAGGGAAATGAAATTCCCTATATCGTGTATTTAATTCCGTAACACTGTCGAATAATTCCCCCGTTGTAGTCCTCAGGTAGGTCGGTAAAAGGTTCCTGGTGCCCTGTATCTTCGCGATCTCGGGATAATTTCTAGACGCCATCCCAGCTTTTTACCTTCCCGACCGGCAATCGACTCCTCGCTGACCCTGGGCGCAGATTTTGCTTAGTCCCATCGGGTCACCGGTTATAGGGTCGGTCTTGTCGGCTCCCGAACACGGCGCGTGGAAATGTCGGACGCGCGTCATGTGGTAGCAACGCGCCGCAGGTACGGTCTTCTTGCCTCGCTATGAGGACGTGAAGCGAGGCTGGCATGCACAGAACTTCTTGGTTCCATGGAGGCGCTCCACTTGCGAAGGGCGGAGAAGGAGCGATCGACGCGGCGCCACGGAATCTCCCGCGTGGGCTCCGCAACCCGCACACGGTCGTCGGGGAAGCAGGCCACCCTTCAGATCACGGCTACGCGAAGCGACAACCCAGCCTTCGGCGGCGACAGCTGTCGAGGCTAGCTTCCCACTTTCAGAGGAAACCGAGACGTATGAAATCACTCATCTTGGACGAAACGCTGGACGTCTCCTCGCAGCTGCGGCCGCGGCTTTCGGGCCGGGGCTGCAAGGTACAATCCGTATGCTCGCTTCAGGAGCTCGAGTTGACGGCGAGTCTCCAGGAGCCGCCCAAGCTCGTCATCGTGAACCTGACGGGAGAGCTCACCGCCTGGCAGATCTCCCGCTATTTCCAGGCCCGCCCTGTGACGAGGGCCGGACTCATCCTCGTCGACCGCCACACCATGCCGGGACTGGACAGCCTCACGGCCCTTCCCGGCATCGACTGTGTCGAGCGCGACGACACCGCCCGCATCGACGCATGGCTCGATCGCGTCACCGGACGGATCGGCGCCATGAGCTCGCCGCCCAGCCCCGCCCACGTGGTCACCACCAACGCATACGGCGGGATCATCGGGCAGTCACAACAGCTCCGAGAGGTCCTCGCGAAGATCGACAAGGTCGCGGGTGGCGACGCCAACGTGTGCATCATGGGCGAGAGCGGCACGGGCAAGGAGCTCATCGCGCGCGCCATTCACCAGAACAGTCCCCGCCGGGACCGGCCGCTCGTCACCCTGGACTGTACGGCGATCCCGGAAGGCCTCATGGAGAGCCAGCTCTTTGGCCATCGGCGCGGCTCCTTCACGGGAGCGGTGGAGCACCGGAACGGCGTCTTTGCCCTCGCCCATACCGGCACGCTCTTCATCGACGAGATCAGCGAGCTGCCGCTCCCCTTGCAGGCCAAGCTCCTGCGGGTCATCCAGGCCCACGAGTTCGTCAAGGTCGGAGGGAGCAAGCCCATCCGGACGGACATCCGCCTGATCACGGCCAGCAACAAGGACTTGCGGGAAGCGGTGGCGGACGGCAGCTTCCGGGCGGATCTCTACTACCGGATCGCCGTGGTCATGATCCAGCTGCCGCCGCTCCGCGAGCGTCGCGACGACATCCCGCGCCTCGTCGAGCACTTCCTCGAAAAGTTCAGCACGGTGCACCGCAAGCCGATTCCTGCCCTCACGCCCCAGGCGCTCGAGATCTTGACGTCATACAACTGGCCTGGTAATGTACGGCAGCTTGAGAACTGTATCGAGCAGGCCCTGGTGCTCGCAGACGAAGAAACCATCGATGTCGATGTCCTCTCGCTCGACGAGCACGAGCCCAAGAAGGCGACGGGTTCCGCGCAGTCCGCGCCGCTCGGTCTCACGCTGCGCGAGGTAGAACAGGAGCACATCCTGCGAACGTTACGCGCGGTGGATGGGAGCCGCACCCGGGCCGCCAAAGTCCTGGGGATCAGTCTCCGGTGTCTCCAGTACAAGCTGAAATCCTACGCGGAGGAGGGCACCGAGCACCTCGAGCCCTTCGGTGGCGCCCAAAGCAACTACTCACTGGGAGTCCAATGATGACGTCTTTCTCTCGGCGGTTTTTCTCGGTTTCCATCGTGAGCCTCCTCTTGTCGTCCTGGTCGGCCTGTCCAGTCCTGGCCCAGAGCGCTGAGACCAAGGACAAGGACTTCATCGTCGGTCCGGAAGACGTCATGGAGGTCCAGGTCTGGGACAATAGGGATCTGAACCAGGTCGTCTTCGTGAGACCGGACGGAAAAACGTCGCTGCCCCTGGTGGGCGAGATCCAGGCGGCCGGCAAGACCGTGCAGGAGCTCCAGGACTACCTCGCCGCCGTCTACTCCAAGACGGTCAAGGGCGCCGCGGTCACCGTGATCATCCGCGACATCAAGAGCCGGCCGGTGTACTTCGTGGGCGGCTTCGGAAAGCCAGGAGCCATGCAACTCACGCGTGAGCTGACACTGCTCCAGGCGGTTGCCCTGGTGGGCGGGGTCGCTCCGACCGCGGATGCGGAAAAGGGCTTTGTGCTTCGAAAGGACAAGCAGATTCCCATCGACTTCTACAGCCTCACGCAGAAAGGTGACCTGAAACAGAACATCAAGCTCGAGCCGGGCGACACGATCGTTGTGCCCGTGGCTGACCTCGTCTACATCCAGGGGGAGGTCAGGGCCCCTGGAGCGGTCAAGTACACGCAGGACTTGACCCTCGTCAGGGCCATCACCCAGGCCGGAGGCCTGACCGTGATGGCCGCGGGCGGCCGGGTCGATATCCTGCGAGGCAGGGGTGAAAAGAAGGAGCGCATCCGGGTCGATGTTGATAAGATGATGCGGGCCGGGGACGGGAATCCTGATGTCCTCGTGAAGCCCGACGACATCATCCTTGTGCCCCAACGACTCTTCTGAGCCAAGGTTCGCTGGTGAGGGGGGGGAGCCGACCCGGCTCCTCCCCTTCCTGATCTCTCGCGCCTCGACAGCCGCCCTCCTGTGGCTCGTCCTCTCAGTCAGCACACCCGCCCTGGCCCAGGTTTCCCCCTCGCCCCCGGCGGGAGCGCCGAGCACGCCAGGTGGGGGTACCGCTCCAGCGTCGCCGACTCAGCCGCAGGACCAGCCCGCAGCCCCGACCGAGCCGGAGGAAAAGGCTCCTCCAAGCAAGCAGGCACCGTCCACTCCACCGCAGGAGCTGCCGACAATTCCCGGCCAACCGCCGCTGTTCGTGCCCCAGACCGCACCCCAGTATCCTCCCGGGTTCGGGCAGCCTCGGCCCTTGATGCAGCCCCCGTTTTCGCCTCCACCCCCGGGTGGCACCATGCCCCCCGGAGCGGGCCCGGGCGGGACGGCTCCGGGTGGCGCGGGGGCAGGTGGGGCGATACCGGGTGCCGTGCCGGGGTGGATTCCGCCGGCACCTCCCGCACCGTCCCAGAGCCACATACCGGGGCCGATTCCTGGCCTGATGACGAACTTGAACGATCGAAAGCTCTTCTCGTTCTACGTAAACCCGAACCTGACGGAAACGTGGACGGACAACTTCAACTTCACGACCAAGCATCAGCAGGAAAACTATCGGACCAGTCTCGGCCTCGGGGGCGTGGTGCTCGTCAATGGAGCTACGACCAAGGCAAGCATCTCGAGCAATGTCGCGTTCGCGTACGATACTGCGGACCCATCGGGCGGCGTTAAGCCCTTCCCGACCCTCAATGCAGCCCTCACACAGATCGTTAGCCCCCGGCTCACCCTGACCGCCACCGACTCCTACACTCGGAACGACCAGCCCAGTCAGGCCGACACGTTCGGATTGAACCGCCAGCGCCAGACCTTCTCGAGCAACTCCTTCGGGCTGTCGGCCAACTGGTTGATCGATATCGTCCCGACGCAGTTCTACTATCGAAACGCGTTCTTCTCGAGCGGCAACGCCGACACCGTCGCCAACACTCTTGGAGCCAATGCCAGCACTCGGATCGGTGCCTTGAACACGGTGCGGGCCGGCTACGAATACTCCTACAGCAGCACCACGGGCAACACCACGAGCAACACCACGAGCACCACCACGAATAACTCGACCATACCCGCCGCCACCTCGGGCAGCGGCTCGTCGCAGACCCTCTACGGCTCGCTCTCCCGCCAGCTGGGTCAGTTCACCTCGGCCGGCATCTCCAGCTCCTACACGCTGCAATCGCAGAATGACGCGCGGATCTGGAACGTGTCCTTCTTCTCTACCTATGGCCTGCCCTCGGGCCTATCCATGTCGAGCAGCATCGGCTACAGCGTCCTGAGCTCGGACAATCAGGGGGACTCCTCGGGCATCACCACCAATTCTTCTCTGAGCTACCGTTTCACGCGGGCGGTCGTTGCAGTCTCGGCATACCGGGACTTCCGGCAGACGGCCATCGAGGGCCAGAATTTCGGCATCGTCCAGACCTCGGGCTATTCAGGGAGCCTCCTCTATACCTTCACGCCGCTTCTTTCCGGCAATGCCCAGGTGGCGTACACCACGAATAGCTCCACTGGGGTCGGAAACAACTCCTCCTCGCCGAACTCGAACACCTTCACGGCCGGGGCCGGGCTCAACTGGCGAATGCTCCGGTGGCTTTCGAGCACTTTGCAGTACACCTACAGTCTGCAGAGCTCGAGCGGCAATTCTACGAGTGGCACCGTCAACGCGAACGGTACGGTCACTAGCAACGGAAACGTGACCGTGAACACGGTGACCTTCTCCCTGGTAGGGGCCTTCTAGCTCGCATCGAGCCGTCGCAAATTCTTGCGGTGGCGCGCAGAATTTGCGTATCGGCACAGTGGGCTAAATAATTGATTCTGTGTCGGATCTCCTTGCGCTTTTGAGGGATCGCGTCGCGGCCGCGCAGATTTCTCGCCTTCGGAACCGACTTTCCCCATCAGGGTAGTAAAGTTCTCCGTCGTCACGTGGCCAAAAGTAATGTAAATCAATATTTTACCTCGTAGCCCCTAGTCTCCCTCCGTGGCACTCCACTTGCTCTTCTACCCCGCCGCCATGGTCAGGATATTTCGTCACTACATACCAGGACTCACAGCCATCCTCCTGGCTGGAGACCTGGCCGTGATCGGGGGCGCATTCCTCGTGACCATGGCCACGGGGACCTGGGGAGGAACCGGTCCGGAGGGGTTGCGCTTTGCCATGGTCGCCGGGACCGTGGTCTTCCTCTTATACCTGGGCGACCTCTACAACACTCGGCTACCCCTCGGCCACCGCGAGCTCCTGGCCCGCCTCGTGGCCTGCCAGGGCCTGTCCGCCCTTCTCGTCGCCGCGATCGGATTCGCCCTGCCGAGCCTTCGACTGGGCCGGTGGGCCTTCCTCGAGATCGGGGTGACCATGACCGCGGGCCTCCTCGCCTGGCGATCGCCCTGGCTGGGGCCGAAGTCGCTCGCGCGCATGACCGTCCGGGTGCTGGTGGTGGGAACCGGCCCGATCGCCAAGGTCCTCGCCGAGCTGGCGCCCATCAGCGCGCGGCCGTACTCCATCGTCGGGTTCATCGACGACGACCCGGCCGCCTCGGACTTGATCCCCGAGGGTCATGCGCTCCTCGGCAAGACGACGGATCTGTCGGCCATCGTCGAAGAGCTCCATCCTGATCTCATCGTGGTCGCCCAGATGGACCGGCGGGGGCATTTCCCCGCTCAACCCCTCCTCGAATGCCGCCTGCGTGGCATTGCCGTTGAGGATTGGCCCGCTTTCTACGAGAAGGCCACCGGGAAGATCCTGGTCACCTCTCTGCGGCCGAGCTGGCTCGTCTTTGCGGATGGCTTCGTGAAGACGCCGCGGACGGAGATCATCAAGCGCCTCTTCGACGTCACCCTGGCCTTCGTCGGTCTGATCCTGGCCATGCCGCTCATGGCGCTGGTGGCCCTCGTCATCAAGGTCGAGTCCCCGGGCACCATTCTCTACCGCCAGTCCCGGTCCGGCCAGAACGGCTGTGTCTTCATCCTGAACAAGTTCCGTTCCATGCGCCAGGACGCCGAGAAGGACACGGGGCCGGTGTGGGCGACGCAGCGCGACGCGCGGGTGACGAGGGTCGGGGCCTTCCTCCGGCGGACACGCCTGGACGAGCTCCCGCAGCTCTTCAACGTCCTCGTGGGGCACATGAGCTTCATCGGGCCGCGCCCGGAGCGGCCGGAGTTCGTCCACGATCTCCAGAAGCAGATCCCCTTCTACATGAAGCGGCTCTCCGTCAAGCCGGGGATCACGGGCTGGGCCCAGGTCAAGTATCGCTACGGATCCTCCGTGGACGATGCCCTCGAGAAACTCCAGTACGATCTGTACTACATCAAGAACCTCTCGCTTTTCCTCGACTTCCTGATCTTGCTCAACACCGTTCAGGTCGTCCTTTTCGCCCGAGGCCGCTGAGCACCGTTCAGGCTCGATTCGAATTCCCTATAGGAGACGGCCGCCGTGGACATTTTGACCATCGTCAAGCAAATTGCGCTCTCGCTCTTCACCCGGCGAAAGAAGTGGGTCATCGTGACGGTTTCGCTGTCACTCGCCGTGTTCCTCCCCGCCGCCTATCTCCTGTCCAAGGAGCCGCCTCGATACCGCACCGTCACCACAATCTTTCTCGAGAGCAAGGCTCAGACGTCGCTCTTCCAGGAATTCTCTCCTTTCCGGCCGTTGCAGGTTCAGCTCGCCATCCTCCAGAGCGGCATCCTGGCCCAGTCGGTCATCGAGGCGCTCCCGCGGGCGTCCATGGAAGATCTCATCGCCAACCCGTACAGCCATGATTACTGGCTGGAGTTCCAGAACCGCTTCCGCGGGCTCCGCGGGATGCCGCCCATCGTCGAGAGCCCTGAACGCCGCGCCCTCGATGAGCTGCGGACGGCACGCGTGGGATTCAATGCGTCGAGCGGAACCGGTCTTGTCGAGATTCGCGCCGAAGCGTCGAACCCGCGGGTGGCCCTGGACATCGCCAACACCTACATCGAAGTCTTGCTCGCGCGCACCCGGTCCTTCAACGTCGACGATGCGAAGAGCACCCGGGAATACTTGGCCCAGCAGAATGCCCATGTTGGTGAGGCCCTCCAGACGAGCGAGAAGACGTTTCAGGAGTTCACCCTGATGAAGGGCGGCATCCGGCTTCCGGATCGCGTGGCCGATATCGCCACCCGGCTCAACCAGCTCGAGACGACCGTCGCCGAGGTGCAGGCCAACAAGAGCGTGAGTCAGACGCGGCTCACGGCGCTTCGCGCCAAGCTCGATGCGATGCCCGCTCCCAAGGCGGCCGCAGCGGCCCCGACTCTCCAGACCCAGCGCCTTCGGCCGAAACTGGCTGCCTTCGAGGCCCAGCTCGCCGACGCGCGGACCCGATTTACGGACGAGCATCCCCGCGTGCGTCTGCTCCGCCAGCAGATCGCCGAAGTGCAGCGCGAGCTGGGTGACGCCGTGAAGGATTCCACCGCGGCCGATCTTGCGGGCAGCGCGGTGCCGGCGCAGGATCGCGAGGCCTTCGCCGAGATGGTGGCGGCTCTCGATACCGCGGTCGTCTCGCTCAGCGGACAGGAATCCGCCCTCCGCGATCAGATCACCGGCCTTCGCAAGAACCTTTCCGGCCTGTCCAAGGACGAGCTCGAGTACCGGAAACTCTCTTCGGACGTTGACATGAACCGCCGCCTTGCCAGCCTCATCCAGGAAAAGCTCGGAGCCGCCCGGATTCGCGAATCGGGTGAGATGAACGTGGTCAGGGTCATCGATCCGCCGAGCACTCCCGTTCCCGCGATCAATCAGAAACGCCTCAAATTTCTCGGAATTGCCCTCGCCCTCGCCCTCGTCATCGGCGTGGTGGGCCCCGGTGCCTTGGAATACATCAATCGGCCGCTTCAGACGGAGCAGGACATCCGGCAGTCCACCGGATTGGCCATCCTCACCGTCGTTCCTCGAGTCGACTCTCGCCGCCCTGTCTTTGCCACAGGGGGGGAGAACCAGACCCACGAACCGCGCCATCAGGACTACGTCCTCTTCGTGGACGCTTTCCGACGGCTCCGGGTCGAGCTCCAGATGCTCGGGGAGGACATGCCGCTCCGGCGGATACTGGTGGCGAGCGCCCTGCCCGGCGAAGGCAAATCCACGGTCACCTACAATCTTGCCCTGGCCCTCGGCGAGATCGGCAAGCACGTGATCATCGCGGACGCCGATTTTCACCGTCCCAGCCTGCATCGCACGGCGAAGACCAGGAACGAGAAGGGATTCACCGACCTCCTGGCCGGCACCAGCGTCCTCACCGAATCCACCACGACGATCAGCGACCAGGTACGCCTCGCCCCCCGTGGCAGCGCCCTCAGCATCCCGGCCCGTGTCGGACTCGGCACCCGGCGACTCACCGAGGTCCTCGTGAACATGGAGTCGGAGGCCGACTACATCCTTATCGACTCCTCACCGATCCTGCTCGTGCCCGACAACCTCTACATCGCGTCGGCCGCCGACGGCATTCTCCTCGTGGTCGACTCGGGAGCCACTCGTCCTCGTGATCTTCTCAAGACGAAAGAGGCGCTGGAGCGGACGGGGACGCCCATCGTCGGCGTGGTCCTCAACCGGGCGCCCCTGCGGCAGACCAATTACTACTACAAGCAGTACATGACGTACTACAAGGCCTGATTCGTGAATTTGGCCAAAGGAGATTCCGAGTGAGCGCGTGGAAGGACGTTCTCGAGCGCAAGATCGCGGCGCGCACCGCCCGCATCCAGGTCATCGGGCTGGGCTACGTGGGGCTCTCTCTCGCGGTAGAGTTCGCCAGGGCCGGCTTCACCGTCAGGGGGATCGACGTCGATCTGGAGCGGGTGGCCCAGCTCAACCGCGGGCAGTCCTATCTGAGCGACGTCACCAGTGAGACGCTCACCCCCCTCGTCTCGGAGGGCCGGCTTCTCGCCACCACGGAGTTCGACGAGGTCGGGCAGGCAGATGCCCTCATCATCTGCGTCCCCACACCGCTCCGGAAGAGCAAGGAGCCCGACATCTCGTTCATCGTGGCGGCCCTGGACAGCCTCCTGCCCCATCTGCGCGCCGGCCAGCTCCTCGTACTCGAGAGCACGACCTTCCCGGGGACCACCGAAGAGGTCGTGCTCCCGCGGCTGGAGTCGCTCGGGATGGTGATCGGCTCCGATATGTTCCTCGCCTTCTCGCCCGAGCGCGTCGACCCGGGGAACCGTCGGTTCACCACGGCCAACATCCCCAAGGTCGTGGGCGGGGTCACCCGAAGCTGCACGGAGCTCGCGGCCGGTCTCTACAAGCACGTCACCGTCAGCGTCTTCGAGGCCTCCAGCCCGCGCGTGGCCGAGACGGCCAAGCTCCTCGAGAACACCTTCCGCAGCGTCAACATCGCCCTCGCCAACGAGCTCGCCTTCGCCTGTCGCAAGATCGGCGTCGATCCCTGGGAGGTCATCGAGGCGGCGGCCACCAAGCCCTTCGGATTCATGCCCTTCTATCCCGGCCCGGGCATCGGGGGCCACTGCATCCCCGTCGACCCTCTCTATCTGTCCTGGAAGGTGCGGCTCACGGGCTACGAGGCCCAGTTCATCGCGCTCGCCGATCAGGTCAACCGCGCCATGCCCGAGCACGTCGTCAACCTCGTGGCGAGCGCCCTGAACGACCGCGGGCGCGCCGTCCGCGGGGCGTCCATTCTCGTGCTCGGGGTGACGTACAAGGCCGATGTCAACGACATCAGGGAGTCGCCCGCCCTCGAGATCATCGAACTGCTCGCGCGGCGCGGCGCCCAGATCTCCTACGCGGATCCTTTCACGCCGCAGCTCGCGCTGGATGGGCACAAGCTTTCCGCCGTCGAGCCGTCCGGGGACGCCCTGGCCGCGGCCGATTGCGTGCTGATCCTCACCAACCACTCACAATTCGATTACGGGGAGATCGCCGAGCGGGCCTCGTTGGTCGTCGATACGCGCAACGCGATGAAGAAGTTCCGCGGGACGCGCTCGTCGATCGTGAGCCTCTGAGGAGAATCAGTGAGCACGGTCCTCGTGACGGGCGGCGCCGGGTTCATCGGTTCTCACCTCGTGGAGCGTCTCCTCGAGGGTGGAGCGGCCGTCCGGATCCTCGACAATCTCTCCACCGGTTCCCTACGGAATCTCCAGGGCGTGGTCGACCGGCTCCGTGCCCCGGGCGACTCTCCCGGCGGCGATCGGCGCAGCGGTCAGCTCGAGGTGATCATCGGCGACGTCCGCGACCGGGAGCTCGTCCGAACGGCCACGCGCAATGTCGATGCCGTCTTTCATCTGGCCGCCCTGCCGAGTGCGGCGCGGGGTCGAGCGGGCGCGGCCGAGCTCGAGAGCGTCAATGTCCAGGGCACGCTGAACGTGCTCCAAGCCGCGGTGGCGGAAGGCGTGGGACGCTTGGTGTTCGCCTCCTCCGCATCCGTCTACGGCACGCCGGAGTCGCTTCCCGTGTCCGAAACCTCCCCGCTCAAGCCGGAGTCGCTCTTCGCGGCGTCCAAGCTGGTCGCGGAGACGTACTGCCGGACGTACGGCACCATCCACAATCTCGACGTGGTCTCGCTCCGCTATTTCACGGTGTACGGGCCGCGGCAGGGGAACGCCACGGACGATGCCTTGATCCCGGAGCTCATCGAGATCGTGCGCCATCAGCCCGCGACCATGCCACGCCACGGCTCCACTGCGGAAGATCTCACGTACGTCGACGACGCCGTTGAGGCCACCTGCTCGGCGGCGGCGGCGCCGAAAGCCGCCGGTCAGGCCATCAATATCGGCTCCGGGCGAATGTCGTCCGTGCTCGAGATCCTGCCCATCCTCTACGACCTGCTCAAGGTTTCGCCCGTGGCCGCCTCGAAGCTCGGCGCCCCCGGCCGTTCCTCTCGCGTCCAGGCCGCCGTCACCCTGGCCGCCGATCTGCTTGGCTGCACGCCCCAGGTCTCGCTCGTCACGGGGCTCGGCCGCGTGGTCCGAGCCATGACCGATCCCGAGACGTTCGATGGCCGACCTCTCGTGGGCAGTCAAGCCGGATGAAGAACGCGCTGACGTTCGACATCGAGGAGTACTTCCATGCGGAGGTCTTCGCCCGCACCCTCTCGCCGGAGGAGTGGCCCAGCCTGGCCAGTCGCGTCGTGGACACGACCGAGCGCCTCCTCGACATCCTCGACTATGCCGATGTCAGGGCTACCTTCTTCGTCCTCGGCTGGATCGCCGACCGGTACCCGACGCTCGTCCAGGACATCGCTGGCCGAGGCCACGAAATCGCCTGCCACGGCTATGGGCACCAGATGATCCACCGCCAGTCGCGCCTGGAGTTCGCCAAGGATCTGCAGCAGGCCAAGACCGCGATCGAGGACGCCGCCGGCGTGGCCGTGATCGGGTACCGCGCCCCCACGTTCTCCGTGGTCCGGGAGACTCTCTGGAGCCTGGAGGTTCTCTGGGAGGCCGGCTTCTTGTACGACTCCAGCATCTTCCCCATCGCTCACGATCGGTACGGCATCCCGGACGCTCCACGGTTTCCACACCGCGTGCCCATCACCAACGGGCACGGCATCGCCGAATTCCCGCTCTCGACCATCTCCGTGCTTGGACGCCGCCTGCCTGTCGCCGGGGGCGGATACTTCCGGCTCCTGCCGTACCGGGTGACCCGACGCGCCATCCAGCATCTCAATGACCGGGAGCGCCAGCCCGCCATCGTCTACCTCCATCCCTGGGAGCTGGACGTCCACCAGCCGAGGGTGCGCGTCGGCTGGCTCAGCCGGTTCCGCCATTCGGTCAATACTCACAGCACGGAGGGCAAGCTCCGCCGCCTGCTCTCTGACTTTCGGTTCGCGCCCGTCCGGGACATCCTCGCCGGGAGCGGCGTCCTCACCCCAGGTGAAGCGCATTGAAGATCACGGCCGTCGTCGGCGCCCGACCCAACTTCGTGAAGATCGCGCCCATCGTGGCCGAGCTGCGCACGCGGCCGGAGGTGACGGCCACCCTCATTCACACGGGCCAGCACTACGACGGGCCCATGTCGGACGCTTTCTTCGCCAACCTCGAGCTCCCCGACCCGGACGTGAACCTGCACGTGCAGGCCGGAAGCGCCACCGCCCAGGTCGCGGAGATCATGCTGCGCCTCGAGCCCGTGCTGGCGGCCTCCCGGCCCGACATCGTCCTCGTGGTGGGAGACGTGAACTCCACCCTGGCCGGCGCTCTCACCGCGGCCAAGATGGGGCTTCGCCTGGCTCATGTCGAGGCGGGGCTGCGCAGCTTCGACTGGACCATGCCCGAGGAGATCAACCGGGTGATCACCGACTCCGTCGCCGATTTCCTCTTCACCACGGAGCCGGCGGCCAACGAGAACCTGGCCCGGGAGGGCGTCCGGCCCGAGCTGATCCATTTCGTGGGCAACGTGATGATCGACACGCTGTTCCACTACAGGGCCCGGGCCCGCGAGTCCTCCATCCTCACGACCCTGGGCGTAGAGCCGCGCGGCTACAGCCTGCTCACCCTGCACCGGCCGAGCAACGTCGACTCGGAGGAGACGCTGCGTCCTCTCCTCGATGTCATCTCGCGCATCCAGTCCGAGAGCGCCGTCGTCTTTCCCGTGCATCCCCGGACGCGGCGCCAGCTCGAGCGCGTCAACGGTCACATACCGGCCATGGCCAATCTCCGCCTCGTCGATCCCCTGCCCTACCTGGACTTCGTCCAGCTCATGGCCAATGCCTCCTGCGTCCTCACCGACTCGGGTGGGATCCAGGAGGAGACAACGGCTCTCGGCATCCCGTGTCTGACGCTCCGGAAGAACACCGAACGCCCCGTCACGGTCAGCCGCGGCACCAATCGGGTCATCGGCGTCGAGCCCGCCGCGATCTACGAGCACTGGCGTCAGGCGGTGGGCGGACAGTGGCCCGCCGGGCAGCTGCCCGAGCTCTGGGATGGCAAGGCCGCCCAGCGCATCGTGCGCATTCTCCTGGAGGCCCGCTGATGCCCCTCGAGGTCCGGCCCCTCGCCGGCGAGAGCATCGAGTGGGACGCCTTCGTTCGCTCGACGCCGGGTGGCAGCCCGTTTCATCTGCTCGCCTGGAAGCGCGCGGTGGAGCAGGGCTTCGGCCATCGCCCCCACTACCTGATGGCCGTCGGCGATCACGGGATCGAGGGCGTGCTGCCGATCTTCGAGGTCCGCGGGCTTCTCGGCGGGCGCGGATTGATCTCGGTGCCCTACGCCGTCTACGGCGGGATCTGCGCGCGGTCGGGACCGGCGCGTCAGGCGCTCCTCGACCATGCCACCGGGCTCGCGAAGCAGCTCGGCGCCGCCTATGTGGAGCTGCGGCACCGGGCCGGGCAGGAGCTGGAGCTGCCCACCAAGTCTCTGTACGTCACTTTCTCCCGGCCCATCTCCGGCGATGACGAGGAGAACCTGGCCGCCATCCCGCGCAAGCAGCGGCGCATGACTCGCCAGGGCGCGAAGTACGGGCTCCGCGCCGAGTTCGGCCTGCAGCACCTCGACGACTTCTACGGGGTCTACGCGCGCAGCGTGCACCAGCTGGGCTCGCCGGTCTTTCCCCGCCGCCTCTTCGGCGCCATGGCCCAGGAGTTCGGGAAGGACTGCGAGCTGCTGACGATCTGGAAGGACGGACGCATGCTCGCGGGGGTGCTCACCCTCCTCTACGAGGACCAGGCGCTGCCCTACTACGGCGGCGCGCTCAAGGAGGCCTTCGGGTACGCCGTCAACGATTTCATGTACTGGGAGCTCCTCTGCCACGTGGCCCATGCCGGCTATCGCGTCTTCGATTTCGGCCGGAGCCGTGAGGGAACGGGCCCCTACAACTTCAAGCGGCACTGGGGCTTCGAGCCGCAGCCGCTTCCCTACCAGTACGTGTTGCTGGACGGCGGCTCGATTCCGAACCTCAGCCCGGCCAATCCGAAGATGCGCCTGGCCGTCGAGGCGTGGAAGCGCGCGCCGTTCCCCTTGACGCGGCTGCTGGGACCGTCGCTCACGCGGTACCTGCCGTGACAGGACCTAACCCGGACCGCCCATGACCTGGACCGCTCGATGAATATCCTGATGCTCGGACCGTGGCTTCCCACGATGCGCCGGCAGCTCGCCACGGAGCGGCTGCACCGCTTCGCCCGTGAGCTGGCCCGGGAGCACCGGCTGACCCTCGCCTGCACCACGGACCACCCGAATCCCTTCGGGGCCGTGTCCGCCGTCCGCGAAGAGTTCGAGGACCTCGAGTTCGCCGTGGTCCCCAACCGGTGGAAGCGGCTATGGAGCGTCGCCCACCTCGCCACCGGCTCGTCCGCGGAGGTCGCCTATTTCAGCTCGGACGCGCTGCGCAACCGCATCCGCGACCGCGCGAAGTCGGCACCGTTCCACCTCGTCTACGTCGCCTCCACGAGCATGATCCCCTACGCCCTCGAGCTCGCCCCGCGCGTGCCCATCGTCCTCGATTTCGGCGACGTGGACTCGGAATGGTGGCAGGACCGCGCGCGGCGCTTTTCGGGCATCAAGACGAAGATCTACCGGGCGGAAGCCATGCGCCTCCGCGAGGTCGAGATCATGGGAGCCCGGCGCGCCACCCACTGCCTGGTCGCCACGCCGCAGGCGGCCCGGACGGTCGCCTCCTTCGCGCCGTGGGCGGCCGTGAGCGTGATCGGTGACGGCGTGGACGCCGACGAGCCCGCGGTGCCCACGCGGATCGGCGGGCCGCACCTGATCGCCTTCACCCCGTGCCTCGAGGGCAATTCCGAGGCGCAGGCAGCGGCGGAGTTCTGCGAGTCCGTCCTCTCTGCCGTGCGCACCCGGGTGGGGCGGACCAAGCTCCTCGTCGGCTGCAAATCGCATTTCCGTCTCGCGCAGCGGCTGGCCGACATGCCCGGCGTGGAGGTGGCGGCGCCGGCGGGCGACCTCCGGCCCCTGCTCCGGCGGGCCGCGGTAGCGGTAGCCCCGAGACGTTTCGGCGCCGAGACGCGGCGGAGCGTGCTCGCCGCCATGGCCGCGGGCGTGCCCGTGATCACCACGCTCGACGGGCTGGACGGGCTGCCCATCAAGCACGGGCGGGAGCTCTACCTGGAAGACAACGCCCTGGGATTCGCCGAGCGGCTGATCGACCTCCTCCGCAAGCCGACGCTGCGGGAGGTCATGGGCTCCCGGGGACGCGCCTTCGTGCGCGCCCATTGCTCGACGGTCGCGGAGGGCGCTCGGTTCAGCCAGGTCATCGAGGCCGCGGTGAACGGGACTTCCCGGAACGGGAGCGCCCCGGATGGAAAAGGCGCCGGAGTCATCGCGTGAAGGTGAGACGGATCGACACGCGAGAGGGCTTCGAGGCCCTGGCTCCCGTCTGGCAATCGGTGGCCACGGAGAGCGGGCAGACCTCGCCCTTCCTTAGCCACGAGTGGTTCGGCTGCTGCTGGGGCGCCGCGGCCACGGAGAGCCGGCCCGAAGTCCTGCTCGTCGAGGACAGCGCGGGCCCCATCGCCATGGTGCCGCTGGTCCGCCGGAAGGCCTCGCTGCACGGTCTCCCGGCTCGTGTCCTCGGCATGCTGAGCTCTCCGGACACAGGTTTCGCGGACTGGCTGATCGTGGGCCGGCCCGAGCCCGTTGTCGAGGCCGTGCTGACGCACCTCTCCGGCCGGCGAGACTGGGACGTGCTCGCGCTCCATGGCCTGCCCGCCGCCTCTCTCACGCTGAAGGCTCTCCACGCCTTGCTGCCCGGGCACTACCGCTGGCAGCCCCTGCCGGCGCTTCGCTCCCCCTACCTGAACACGGCGGGGACCTGGGAGGAGTTCTGGGCGGCGACGAGCCAGCGCTTCAAGAAGACCGTGCGCAACGTCCGGAACCGGCTCGCCAAGGTCGGGGCCGTCTCCATCGAGGAGCACCGCGTGGTCGCTCCTGACTCGTCCGTCTTCGCGGATCTGCTCGCCGTCTCCGAGCGCAGCTGGAAGGCGCCGCACGAGCTGGCCATCGCCACCATGCCGGGAATGCCCGAGTTCTTCCGCGGCTTGACGGCGCGGGCGAGCGCTCGAGGCTGGCTGCGCCTCTGGCTCATGCGCCTCGACGGTCGCCCCGTGGCCAGCGAGTACCAGCTGGAAGCCGACGGCCGCGTCCACGCGCTCCGCGCGGACTTCGACGCCTCGCTTCCCGAGGATCTCTCCACCGGCACCCACCTGACCGCGGAGATCGTGCGCGCGCTCTTCGGTCGCGAGAGCGTCTACGAGTACGACATGGGGCCCGGCGACAACGAGTACAAGTCGCGCTGGGCGAGCGCTGCTCACGAGCTGGGGCGGCTACGGATCTTCCGGCCCGGAGCCTACGGGACGCTGCTTCACACCGTCGAGGCACGCGTGGTCGAGGCTCTCCGCGGGCTGCGGGACCGGCACCGAGGCGGCACCCGATGAATCTCATCGCGGGCATCGTCTACCGGGATCCGGTCCATCCGGTCGCGCCCGGCCAGGTGGAGACGCTTCTGTCGGGCACCGCGGGCACCCAGCACCCGCGCCGGATCGATTTGCTCGGCGGAGTGCTGGTGGGTGTGGGGACGGGCGTCGTGTCGGATGACTCCGGGCACAGTCCGGTGGTCGCGGATCTGGACCTCACGAACGCGGACGAGGTTTCGACGATGATGGGCGGAGGCGGGCACGCTCGCTGCCTCGAGCGCCTCCACGACCAGCATGGGATCGAGTTCGCCACGCGGCTGCGCGGCGCCTTTGCTATCGCGCTCTGGACTCCTGCCGCCCGGCGGCTTGTCCTGGCGGCAGATCGCTTTGGCTTTCGCCGCCTCTACTATGCCCTGACGAATGAGGGCGTCGCGTTCGGGTCGCGCGTCCGCAGTCCGCTGGCCATCGTGGGAAGCTCCGGCAACTCATGGTCCATAGACCCGAATGCCATCTACGCCTATCTCAACTTCGGCACGGTCCCGGCCCCCCAGAGCGTTTACCACGACGTGCGGCGTCTGGCTCCGGGACAGGCGCTGATCTGGGAGAACGGCCGCACGAGCCTGCACCAGTACTGGGACGTCACCTATCGCGAGCGCCGGATGGGGCGGTCGGCGGCCGCCCGGGACATCTATGGGCAGACCCAGGAGGCCGTGCAGCAGTCGCTGAGCGGCCTCGAGCCGAAGCAGACGGGCGCCTTCCTGAGCGGAGGCACCGATAGCAGCACCGTCGTGGGACTCATGAGCCACCTCACCGGGGAGCGGGTGCACGCCTTCTCCATAGGCTTCCAGGAGGCGCACTACAACGAGCTCGAGTACGCCGAGCTGGCCGCACGCCATTTCGACGCCGCCCACTACACCAAGATCGTCACGGCGGAAGAGGCCCTGCAGAGTCTTCCCGATCTCGTGACAGCCTACGATGAGCCCTTCGGCAACAACTCCGCCCTCGCGGCATATCTCTGCGCCCGGCTGGCGCGGGAGACCGGGGTCCGGGTCTTGCTGGCGGGCGACGGCGGCGACGAGATCTTCGGCGGCAACGAACGTTATCGGCGGGACAGCATCCTTGCCCGCTACCGCCTGATCCCCGGCTTCATCCGTCACGGACTCGTCGAACCCCTTGTCCGTCATCTTCCCGCCGAAGCACCGGGCTTGCCCGGGAAGGCTCGACGGTATGTCGAGCGCGCGTGTCTGCCGAATCCCGATCGCTTCTACTCGAGCGAGTTCTTCGTCAATCAGAACCGCAGCTGGCTGCTCCATCCGGATTTTCAGGCGGCCACCACACCCGACTGGCCGCTCCAGGTGGCCCGGGGTCACTTCGAGACGGCGTCGGCCACGGCCGAGCTCAACCGGCTTCTCCACGTCGATCTCAAGATCACCCTGGCCGACAATGACCTCTTCAAGGTGGTCCGGACGGCCGAGGCGGCCGGCATCGCCGTACGATTCCCGATGCTCGATCACCCGCTCGTGGAGCTCATGGCCACCATCCCCGCGTCGTACAAGGTTCGGGGGACGGAGAAGCGCTACGTCTTCAAGCGCGCGTTCCGTCGTCTCCTGCCGCGCGAGATCCTCGCCAAGGTAAAGCACGGGTTCGGCCTGCCCACCAGTGAGTGGCTCAAGTCTCATCAGGGTTTTCGGGAGCTGGGGCGGGATACCCTCCTGTCCAGCCGCTCGCGGCAGCGGGGCTACTTCGCGCCGGGTGCCGTCGAGGAGCTCTTCCGTCTCCACGAGGCGGATCACACTCCCTTCTACGGCGACCGACTCTGGACCTTGCTGATGCTCGAGCTCTGGCATCGGCGGCACGGAGAGGCGTCATGAGCCTCCGCTCGACCGCGATCCGCGCTGTTTCCGGGACCCTCTATCACAGCGGGCTCCTGGGACCGGTCACCCGCGCGGTCGCCTATGCGAAGTCGCGGCCCCGGGTGCCCATCCTGACCTTCCACCGGGTGAATGACGACAACGACCCCTTCATGCCGTCGCTGCCGACGGCGGTCTTCGCGGCTCGCATGGCCCATATCGCCCGGCACTATCAGGTCTTGCCGGTGGAGGAGCTGGCCTTGCGCCTGCGGCAAGGCCGGGCGCCGCGCCATGCCCTCGCCCTCACGTTCGACGACGGCTACCGCGACAATCTCAGCCACGTGGCGCCTATCCTCAAGCGCCTGGGGCTGCCGGCCACGATCTTTCTCGTCACCGGCCATATCGGCACGCCCAGGGAGCTCTGGTTCGACCGTGTGGCCATGGCTTTCAAGATCGCCGCGGCGCGGCGGGTGGCCGTGGGCCAGGGGCGCATGTTTCCGCTCGGCACCGTGCGTGAGCGCCTCCTCGCGCTCGACGCGGCCCTGGCGCACCTGAAGCGGATTCCCGACGAGGATCGCCTGGTGGCGGTGGACCGCCTCATCACCGCGCTCCATCCCGGTGGCTCCGAGCGCCCGAAGCGTCTCATGCTCAGCTGGGACGAGGTGGCGGCGCTCCGCGGTCTGGGATTCTCGGTCGGCGCCCACACCGTCACGCATCCGGTTCTCTCCCGCCTGACACCGGGCCGCGCGTGGGAGGAGATCCAGGGCTCGAAAACCGCCATCGAGAAGGCCCTCGGAGAGCCCGTCAACGCTTTCGCCTATCCCAACGGCGGAGCCGGAGACTACAACGACACCGTCAAGGAGCTGGTCCGCGCTGCCGGGTTCTCCTGCGCCGTGACCACCCGGCGAGGCTTGAACGATACCGATACCCCAGTGCTCGAGCTCAGGCGCGGCGGCCCGTGGGAGCACCACCTACCCACCTACGCCTTCAAGCTCGCGTACTACAGCGCCACGGGTGCCTGAGCCACCGCCATGACCGGGATAAGAGACTTCGTCGTTCTGTTCATCATCATCGGGCTCATTCCCGTGAGTCTGAAGCGGCCCTGGCATGGCATCCTGGGCTGGTACTGGATCGCCTACATGGTGCCCCACGGGCTGACGTGGGGCTTCGCGAGAACGCTGCCCGTCGCCATGATCGTCGGTGGCGCTACCCTAGTGGGCTTCATCCTCTCGAAAGACCGCAAGCCTCTTCCCCGAACCGGCACCACTTTCTTCATGCTGGCCTCCTCCGTCCACTTCACCCTCACGACCATCCTCGCCCACAATCCGGAGCTGGCGTGGGGCAAGTGGGATCGCGTGAGCAAGATCCTCCTCATGACCTTTGTGACCATGTCCCTCTTCCAGGATCGCGTCCGCCTCCGCTGGCTCTACATGGTCCCGGCCCTGGGCCTGGGATTCTACGGCGTCAAGGGCGCCCTCTGGGTCCTCCGCAGCGGCGGTGGCGGCACCGGCGCTGAAGAGGGAAACCGTGTGTTCGGCCCCGACATGAGCTTCTTCGCCGACGCCAACAGCATCGGTCCGGCCCTTTGCATGATCCTCCCGATCCTCCTGTATCTCTCCCGCGATGAAGAAAGGCCGTGGCTCAAGCGGATCTTGCAGCTGGCCTTCGGGCTCTCCATCATTTCCATCATCTTCACCTTCTCCCGCGGCGCTTTCCTGGGGCTCGCCGTGGTTCTCACTGTCCTCATCTGGCGCTCACCGTGGCGCATGCGTTTTGCCACGGCCCTTCTCCTCGTCGGACTGATTGCCGCCCCCCTGGCTCCAGAGCGCCTCTGGCAGAGGATCGGATCGATCTCACAGCAGGAGTCCGCCGACACGCGCGACATGTCAACGGTGGGGCGCCTGCAGTCCTTTGAGACCGCATGGAACATCGCGGTCAGTCACCCCTTCTTTGGCGAGGGCTTCAAGGCGCTCTGGAACCCGGACCTCTGGTTCGTCTATTTCGGCCCGAACTTCTACAAAGCCTTTGACGCGCACAGCGTCTACTTCGAAGTCCTCAGCGAGCACGGCTTTGTCGGACTTGGTCTATATCTGGGGGCGCTCATCAGCACGCTGCTGACCCTCCGGCGGCTCCGCAAGCGCTGGCGGAACCATGCGGAGCACGGATACATCTCCCGCTACGCGGAGATGACCCAGCTTTCCTTGTACCCGTTCATCATATGCGGGGCATTCATTCCCTTTGCCTATTTCGATCTCTACTTCCTGTTCCTGGCGACGTCCACCATGCTTTTCGCTCTCTCGCAACAGGCGGAAAAGGTAGAGGTACCGATCCGTGCGGAGAAGCTTGGGCGGCGCTCATCCGCCCTCGCCGTTCGCGCGAACGCCATTCCTTCTCGATCCCGACGGAGACCGCGACATGCTTGAGACTATTCTCATCGCCTACCGTCACCGTGAGCTGATCCTCAGCTTCGCGGTGCGCGATATCAAGGCGCGGTACAAGCAAACCGCCCTGGGAGTGGCGTGGTCCCTGCTTCAACCTCTATCCATGATGCTCGTCTTCACGCTGGTCTTCTCGCTCTTCGCCAAGGTGCCGAGCGACGGCATACCGTATCCCGTCTTCGCCTACAGCGCGCTGATCTTCTGGACCTTTTTCTCCAACACGATCTCTTCTGGAACCATGGCCATGACGAGCAATGGTGTCCTCATCAGGAAGATCTACTTCCCGCGAGAGACGTTACTGCTTTCCGTCCTCCTGGCCGGACTGCTCGACCTGGCCGTCGCCTCGCTGCTCTTCTTGGGCATGCTCCTCTACTACAAGATCGCCCTGACGGCGGCCGCGTTGTGGGTCATTCCCCTCGTGGCTCTCCAGATGCTCCTGGTGCTTGGCGTCATCAGCGTGACATCGGCCGCCCACGTCAATTTTCGGGATATCGGCCACGCGTTGCCTCTCTTGACCCAGCTCTGGATGTTCGCCACGCCCGTGGCCTACCCGATCAGCGTGATCCCGGAGTGGCTCCGACCGATATACATGCTCAACCCGATGGCCGCCATCATCGATGGATACCGGCGGGCCATCATCCTGGGCGTCCATCCCGAGATGGGAAGCCTCGCGCTGAGCGCTGCTGTCACCATCGTCCTGACCGCGACTGCGCTGGCCATCTTCAAACGGGCCGAGCGCACGTTCGCCGACGTCATCTGAGGAACCCAAGATCCATGGCCGACACGACCGTCGAGCTCCAAAACGTTTCAAAGCGCTACCGGCTGCGCCGCGGCTGGTATGTCACCTCGATCAAGGATGAGGTGGGCCGTCTCACGTCTCGCCTCCTGCGTCAGCCGGTGCCGCCCCGGGAGGAGTTCTGGGCGCTCCGCGACATCTCTTTTTCGCTCAAGCGCGGCGAGGTGCTCGGGCTGGTAGGGCTGAATGGCGCGGGGAAGAGCACCCTTCTCAAGATCCTGTCCCGCGTCACCGTCCCCACCACCGGCTCCTTTGTGGTGCAGGGCCGGCTCGGCGCGCTCATCGAGATCGGGGCGGGCTTTCACCCCGAGCTGACGGGCCGCGAGAACATTGCTCTCAACGGCGTCATTCTGGGCATGTCCCGGCGGGAGATCCAGGCCAAATTCGATCGGATCGTGGCCTTCGCCGAGCTGGAGCGGTTCATCGACACGCCGATCAAGTACTACTCCTCGGGGATGCAGATGCGCCTCGGCTTCGCAGTAGCGGCCCACACCGATCCGGACGTGCTCCTCATAGACGAGATCTTGGCCGTGGGAGACGCATCGTTCCAGGTGAAGTGCTCGAACAAGCTCGCCGAGCTCAAGGACCAGGACAAGACCATCATTCTCTGTTCTCACAATCTTGCCAACATCACCGACCACGCGAAGACCGTGCTCTGGGTCGATGCCGGGCGGGTGAGGATGTTCGGCGAGGCTGACGCGGTGGTGGACGCCTACCTCGAGCACGTGACGGCAGCTATGAGCACGGAAGCGGCGGCGGTACAGAGCCAGACGGCCGACGCGGCCCAGGGTCTCGCCTCGATTCACGAGGTGGTCATCCTGGATGCCGGCGAGCATCCACAGACGAGGTTCGACCGGGGCGATCGGCTCCTCGTCGACATTGTCTACTCTGCAACACAGCCCCTTCCGGGGGCCGTCTTCGGCGTGTCGGTGCAGGACATCCAGGGCCACCCGCTGGGCGGGGTGGTGACCGATCCCGACTCGGTGAAGATCACCTCGCGCGTCGAGCGCGGAGTGCTTCGCCTCACCCTGGATCCCATCTTGTTCAACCGTGGCGCCTATACGCTGGACGTGCACGTCGGCGATCCGAAATTGAAGCGGTACTACGACGTGAAGCGCCGCACGGCCCGCTTCGCCGTGGAGGGCGCTCGAGCGGGCGGCCGCGACTCGAGCGGCCACATCTACTATCCGCACCAGTGGGAGTCCCTCCGTTGAACCGCGGGAGCGCGTGACATGTGCGGCATCGCGGGCATCGCTGACGTGACGGGCCGCCCCGTGGACCGGGCGCTGCTCCAGGCCATGACCAATGTCCAGGCCCACCGCGGACCCGACGGCGAGGCCGTGGTGTGCCGCGGGGCAGCGGGGCTCGGCCACCGGCGCCTGGCCATCATCGATCTCTCGACGGGCGACCAGCCCATGTCGAGCGATGACGGGCGCGTGTGGATCGTCTTCAACGGCGAGATCTACAATTTCCGCGAGCTTCGCGGCGAGCTGGAGGCCGCGGGGGCTCGCTTCCGCACGCAGTCGGACACGGAAGTCATACTCCGTGCCTACGAAGCGGAAGGCCCGGCCTGCGTGAACCGGCTCCGCGGCATGTTCGCCTTCGCCATCCTCGACGAGCGGGCGCGCCGCCTCGTGCTCGCCAGAGATCGGGTCGGTATCAAGCCCCTCGTCTACTCGTGGGACGGACGGCGCCTGCTCTTCGCCTCGGAGATCAAGGGGATCATAGAGGACACGACCGTGTCGCGAGACCTCGACCGCGAGGCCCTCGCCGAGTACCTGACCTATCATTGCGTCCCCTCCCCCCGGACCATCTTCGCGTCGATCCGGAAGCTCCCGCCGGCCTCCATCCTCGTCCTGCCGCTGGATGGCGGAGCACCGGAGATTTCCAGCTACTGGCAGCTCCGGTTCGCTCCCGAGGCCGGGATCGCCGAGAACGAGTGGATCGAGCGACTCCAGGCCGAGCTCGCGGATGCCGTGCAGAGCCACATGGTCAGCGACGTGCCCATCGGGGCCTTCCTCTCCGGCGGAGTGGACTCGAGCACCGTGGTGGCCTTCATGGCCGAGGCTTCGCCCACGCCCATCCGCACCTTCTCCATCGGCTTCGACGAGGCGGACTTCGACGAGCTCCGTTTCGCGCGCCAGGTGGCGGCCCGCTACGGAACGGATCACTACGAGCTGGTGGTGAAGCCCGCGGCGCTCGATGTGCTGCCCAAGCTCGCCTGGCATCTCGACGAGCCCTTCGCGGACGCCTCTGCCATACCGACCTACTACGTGTCCAAGATCACTCGCGAGCACGTCACCGTGGCCCTCTCGGGAGACGGGGGGGACGAGAGCTTCGCGGGCTACCGGCGCTACACGCAGGCCCTCGCCCTGGCGGCTCGCATGGACCACAATCCCGCCCGCCTCGCCCGGCCCCTGCTTCGTCTCGCCTCGCGACTGCTGCCAGTGGGAGCCCCCGGTCAGGCCTGGACAGGGCTCCACGGGGCCGCTCCGCTCGAGCGGTACGCCCGCCTGATCACTCACGAGCGGCTCGAGACGCTCCGGCGTGCGCTGTCCGACGAGTGGGCTGAGGTTGCCTCGCTGGTCTCGGCGCCAGGTAGCCTGACGCAGCTCGTCGCGAGCGGCGGAACGCTGGACGCCGTCTCGACGCTCCAGCACATCGACATCCACACCTATCTCCCCGACGACATCCTGACCAAGGTGGATCGCATGAGCATGGCGGTGTCGCTCGAGAGCCGCGTGCCCCTCCTGGATCATCGCCTCATGGAATTCGTCGCGACCATCCCGAGCTCTCTCAAGCACCGGGAGGGGACGGGCAAGTACATTCTCAAGCGGGCGATGTCGACGCGGCTGCCCGCGGAGATTCTCACGCGGCGGAAGATGGGGTTCGGCGTTCCGCTGGGAGCATGGTTCCGCAAAGAGCTCCGCGACATGGCCCACGATGTGCTCCTGGCGCCTCGGACCCGCCAGCGGGGGATCTTCAAGCCGTCCTGGGTCGAAGGGCTCTTGCGGACCCATGAGGCGGAGCGTCGGGACTGCTCGGCGCGCCTGTGGG
>WNFC01006238.1_pt1 | contig 37453 bp, 30 predicted proteins | sample 5400541 | NCBI WGS metagenome assembly WNFC01 (sample SAMN13153342, study PRJNA577476) | soil metagenome | isolation source: 120 cm saprolite under Douglas fir tree site 2 hole 2 replicate 1 | place: USA:California | collected 2015-04-18
GGGGCGCCCGGGACGGCAGCTGTCATCTCTTCCTGAGGCACACGACCGCGGGCCTCATGATCCTCACCGGCGAAGAGGGGGTCCCCGAGGACATCATGGATATCCTCCAGACCCTGGTCCCGAGGCGGGCGTACCGGCACGACTCGGCGGCGCACGTGGGCGCGCACTTCCTGAGCGGCCTGGTGGGGCCGAGCGTCCACGTCCCGGTGCTGGGCGGCCGGCTCGCCCTGGGCGAGTTCCAGCGGATCGTGCTGATGGAGTTCGAGGGGCCGCGACGGCGGGAGATCGAGCTGCGCCTGCTCGCGGAAGCCTAGGCGCCCAGGCGCGCGACGTACGGCAGATTGCGGTACCGCTCGTCCTTGTCGAGGCCGTAGCCGACCACGAAGACGTCGGGAATCTCGCGGCCCACGTAGTGGAGCGTCAGTTCCTGGGGTCGCGCGCACTGCTTGGCGAGCAGCGCGCAGACCCGGATCGAGGCGGGATTGCGGGTCTGGAAGTTGCGCAGCAGGTAGGCCAGCGTGCGCCCGCTCGCGCAGATGCCCTCTACCACGATGATGTCCCGCCCCTCGATCGGCTCGTCCAGGTCCTTGCGGATCCGGACCACTCCCGAGGCGGTCACCGGGCCGTAGGGGACCACCGAGATGAAGTCCACGGTCACCGGCACGGTGAGCGCCCGCATGAGGTCGGAGAGGAAGATCGCCGACCCCTTGAGCACCCCGATGAGGTGCGCCGGGCGTTCGCCGTAATCGGCGGAGATCTGAGCGGCCAGCCGGGCGACCTCGGTCTGGATCGCGTCGCGATCCACGAGGACCTCGCCCGGACTGTCGCCCCCGGCCGGCATCAGGCGAACCGGGTGGCCCGGAGGAACTCCCGCGACTGCCGGATCAGGTCCCCGGGCACGAGCCCGGCCCGCTCCCAGCCGTCGAAGCACTGCGAGATCGTGAGCACCGCGTGCAGCGTGTAGCCGCGCGCCGCGAGGAGCTCGCGCCCGCCCTGCTCCCGGTCCACCAGGATGACCAGGTCCTTCACGACCAGCCCCGCCTCCTCCAGCGGGGCGATCGCCTCGAGCTTGCTCGCCCCGTCGGTGATGATGTCGTCGATGAGCACCACCCGCTCGCCGGCCTTGAACTGCCCCTCGATGCGCCGCCGGGTGCCGTAGCCCTTTTCTTCCCGCCGCGGATAGATAAGGGGCACGCGGCCCGCGAGGCTGGCCGCGACCGCCAGGGGCAGGCCGGCGTACGGGATGCCGCCGACGCGGTCGCCACCGCAGCGGGCCACCTCCGCGGCCATCAGCGCGCCGATCTGTTCCAGCACGTCGGGGAAGGAGATGACGACGCGGAGATCGATGTAGAAGGGCGAGACGACGCCCGACTTGAGCGTGAACTCGCCGAAACGGATGGCCCCGATCTCGAAGAGGCGCCGGATCAGCGTCTCGTGCGGGCCCGCGGCGGTCACGACGCCATCTCCTGCAGGACGGCGGCGGCGGCGGCGGCCGGGTCCGGGGCGGCGGTGATCGGGCGCCCCACCACGAGGTAGTGGGCGCCGGCCCGGGCGGCGGCCCCCGGGGTCGCGATGCGGGACTGGTCTCCCGCGGCGCTCCCCGCCGGCCGCACGCCGGGCGTGACGATCACCCAGGCGGGCCCGCGATTGGTGCGCAGCGCGGCGATCTCGTTGGGGGAGGCCACGCAGCCGTCGAGGCCCGCCTCCGCCGCCATCCCGGCCAGGTGGAGCACGTGGCCCTCGACGGAGTCCGCCACCCCCAGCTCGCGGCTCAATGCGGCGCGGTCGAGGCTCGTGAGCACGGTGACCGCGAGGGTGATGGGCTTCCGCACGCCCAGCTCACGGGCGGCGGCGGCCGCTCCCTCCGCCGCCGCGGTCATCATGGCGCGGCCCCCGGAGGCGTGGACGTTGAACAGGAGCACCCCCATGCGGGCGGCCTCCCGGGCGGCGCCCGCCACCGTATTGGGAATGTCGTGGAACTTGAGGTCGAGGAAGACCTCGGCGCCCCGCTTGTGGACGCTCTCGACGGCGGCGGGCCCCGCCGCGGTGAAGAGCTGGGAACCGATCTTGAAGCGCGCGACCTGGCCCTGGAGGCGATCCAGGAGTCGCTCGGCGTCGGCCAGGGTCGCCACGTCGAGGGCGACGATCAGGCGGTCCTTCGGATCACGAGGCGTCATGGTAGTCCTGGAGCGGCTTCACGGAGATCTCGCCCTTGAGCAGCGCCTCGATGCCGCCGATCGCCGCCTGGGCTCCGTCCACCGTCGTGTAGTAGGGGATGTTCTGGGTCACCGCGGTGCGCCGGATGAGGTAGGAGTCCTTGCGCGCCCGGCCGTCCTCGGGGGTGTTGAAGACCAGCGCGATCTCCCCCCGCTTCATGAGGTCCACGATGTTCGGGCGGTAGCTCTCGTTGACCTTGTAGACGGTCTCGACCGCCATGCCCTGGCGCTGCAGCAGCTTGGCGGTGCCGACGGTGGCCACCAGGCTGAAGCCCATCTCGGCGAGCCGCTTGGAGAGCTGGAGCACCGCGCGCTTGTCGCGGTTCTTGACCGAGACGAACACCTTGCCCGAGGTGGGCAGGGGAGAGCCGGCCGAGAGCTGCGACTTCACGTAGGCCTTCCGGAAGTCGTGGTCGATGCCCATGACTTCGCCGGTGGACTTCATCTCGGGGCCGAGGATGGTGTCCACGCCCGGGAACTTGATGAAGGGAAAGACCGCCTCCTTGATCGCGATGTGCCGGACCTCGCGCTCCTCACCGAAGCCGAGCCCCACCAGCGTGTCCCCGAGCATCACCCGGGTGGCGAGCTTGGCCAGGGGCACCCCGATCGCCTTCGACACGAACGGCACCGTCCGGGAGGCGCGCGGATTGACCTCGAGGACGAAGATCTGCTCGTTCTTGATCGCGAACTGGATGTTGAGCAGGCCGATGACGCCCAGCTCCGTCGCGAGCGCGCGGGCCTGCGCCTGGATGCGCTCGATCTGGTCGTCGCCCAGCGAGTAGGGCGGCAGCGCGCACGCGGAGTCGCCGGAGTGCACGCCCGCCTTCTCCACGTGCTCCATGACCCCGCCCACCACCACCCGGTGGCCGTCCGCGATGGCGTCCACGTCGATCTCGAGGGCGTCCTCCAGGAACTTGTCCACCAGGATCGGATGCTCCGGGCTCACCCGCACCGCTTCCTTCATGTAGTTCTGGAGATCCGCCTCGTCGTACACGATCTGCATGGCGCGCCCGCCCAGCACGTAGGACGGCCGGACCAGCACCGGGTAGCCGATATGGGCCGCGATCCGCGAGGCCTCCTCGTAGGAGCGCGCGGTGGAGCCGGGTGCCTGCGCGAGCCCGAGCCGATCGAGGAGATCCGAGAAGCGGCGGCGGTCCTCGGCGCGGTCGATCGCGTCGGGTGGCGTGCCGAGGATCGGCACCCCCGCGCGCTCGAGCGGCACCACCAGCTTGAGCGGGGTCTGGCCGCCGAACTGCACGATCACCCCGCGCGGCCGCTCGCGCTCCACGATGTTCATCACGTCCTCGAAGGTGAGTGGCTCGAAGTAGAGGCGGTCGGAGGTGTCGTAGTCGGTGGAGACGGTCTCCGGATTGCAGTTGACCATGATCGCTTCCACGCCCGCGTCCCGGAGCGCGAAGGCGGCGTGCACGCACGCGTAGTCGAACTCGATGCCCTGGCCGATGCGGTTGGGCCCGCTCCCGAGGATCACCACCTTCTCGCGCGGGGTCGGCGGGGCCTCGTCCTCTTCCTCGTAGGTCGAGTAGAGGTACGGGGTGTGGGCCACGAACTCGGCCGCGCAGGTGTCGACCATCTTGTAGACGGGTTTAATGCCGGCTTGGATCCGCGTGCGCCGGACCTCATCCTCCGTGGCTCCGATCAGCTGTCCAATGCGCTTGTCGGAAAATCCCATCTGCTTGGCCCGCCGCAGGACGGCGGGGTCGCCGAGCCCCGCCCCGATGATCACCGACTCGTACTCGACGATCTGGCGGATATTGTCGAGGAACCAGGGATCGATGGCGGACAGCTCGTGGATCTCCCGCGTGCCGAGCCCCCTCCGGTAGGCCTCGCCGATGGCGAAGCAGCGGTCCGCGTTGGGGATGCGGATCTTCTGCCTGAGCTCGTCGAGATCCTCGATCGGCCGGTCGAGGGCGAGCCCCCAGCGGTCCTGCTCGAGCGAGCGCACCGCCTTCTGGAGCGCCTCCTTGAAGGTGCGCCCGATCGCCATGACCTCGCCCACCGACTTCATCTGGGTGGTCAGGGTCTGGTCCGCTTCCGGGAACTTCTCGAAGTCCCAGCGCGGGATCTTCACCACACAGTAGTCGATGGCGGGCTCGAAGGAGGCGGGCGTCTCTCGGGTGATGTCGTTGCGCAGCTCGTCGAGCGTGTAGCCCACCGCGAGCTTGGCCGCGATCTTGGCGATGGGGAAGCCGGTCGCCTTGGAGGCGAGCGCGGAGGAGCGCGAGACCCGAGGGTTCATCTCGATCACCACCATGCGGCCGTCGACCGGATTGATGCCGAACTGGATGTTGGAGCCGCCCGTCTCGACGCCGATCTCGCGGATGATCGCGAGGGAAGCGTCGCGCATGAGCTGGTACTCCTTGTCGGTCAGGGTCTGGGCGGGGGCCACCGTGATGGAGTCGCCGGTGTGCACGCCCATCGGATCGAAGTTCTCGATCGAGCAGATGATGACCACGTTGTCCTTCAGGTCGCGCATCACCTCCAGCTCGAACTCCTTCCAGCCGATCACCGATTCCTCCACCAGCACCTGCTGGAGGGGGCTCTGCTGCAGTCCCCACTTGATCGCGGCCTCCAGCTCTTCCGGATGGTAGGCGATGGAGCCGCCGGTGCCGCCCAGGGTAAAAGAGGGGCGGATGATCAACGGGAACTGCATCCGCCGCTTGCGCATGCCCGCGAGGGCGTCCTCCGGGCTCGTGGTGTAGAAGCCGGTGGGCATCGCGAGCCCGATGCGCGCCATGGCCGCCCCGAAGAGGTTGCGGTCCTCGGCGGTCTTGATCGCGGGGAGCTTGGCCCCGATCAGCTCCACTCCGTAGCGATCGAGGGTGCCGTCCTCCGCGAGGGCCACCGCCAGGTTGAGCGCGGTCTGTCCGCCCACGGTGGGCAGCATGGCGTCGGGCCGCTCGCGCGCGATGACCTTGGTCACGAACTCGGGGGTGAGCGGCTCCACGTAGGTGCGGTTCGCCATCTCCGGGTCCGTCATGATGGTGGCCGGGTTGGAGTTCACCAGCACCACCTCGAACCCCTCCTCGCGCAGGGCCTTGCAGGCCTGGGTGCCCGAGTAGTCGAACTCGCAGGCCTGGCCGATGACGATCGGCCCGGAGCCGATGAGGAGGATCTTGCGGATGTCGGTACGCTTCGGCACGGCCGCGGCTCCTAGGCGTCGATGGATCCGTAGACGATGGACGTCTCGGGGGCGGCCTCGTCCCGCCGGTAGAGCACGTCGTCGAGGCGGCCGTTGCCGATCCACACGGCCTCGCCATTGCCCCACAGCTTCTCGCCGAGCACGCTCATGCGCTTCTCGACGCGTTCCTTGACCGCGTGCGCCTCGAGGCTCAGCTCGCTGTCGGTCGTGAAGACCGCCCACTCCGGCTTCTGGCCCGACTCCTCGGTCTTGCGGTAGGCGATGAGGTATTTGGGCATCGGTTCACCCTCCCTTCGTCATGAGGTCAGCGAAGCGACGGAACAGGTAGTGCGAGTCGTGCGGACCCGGCGAAGCCTCCGGGTGGTACTGCACGGAGAAGATCGGCAGCTCCCGGTGCCGCATTCCCTCCGAGGTGCCGTCGTTGAGGTTGACGTGCGTCTCCACCAGCCCGAGCTTCTCGACGGAGCGCGGGTCCACCGCGAAGCCGTGATTTTGAGCCGTGATCTCGACCCGCCCGGTGGCGAGATCCTTCACCGGGTGGTTGCCGCCGTGGTGGCCGAACTTGAGCTTGTAGGTGCTGCCGCCGAGCGCGAGCCCCAGGATCTGGTTGCCCAGGCAGATGCCGAAGATCGGTGTCTTCCCGATGAGCCCGCGCACGGCCTCGATGAGATACGGCACCGCCTCGGGATCCCCGGGGCCGTTGGAGAGGAAGACGCCGTCCGGCTTCCGCTCGAGCACCGCGGCCGCGCTCGTGTTCGCGGGCATGACCTCGACCCGGCAGCCGAGCCCGGTGAGGCAGCGCAGGATGTTCTGCTTGATCCCCGAGTCGAAGGCGATGACCTTGAACCGGGCGGGGGGCGGCGTGGTGTAGCCGCGCGCCAGATCCCACGGCGCCTCGTCCCAGCCGTGGGGTTCCGTCACGCTCACCTCGGTGACCAGGTCGCGCCCGAGCAGGCCGGGCAGCGCCCGCGCCCGCTGCACGAGCCGGGCCGCGTCCGTCTCCTCGGTGGAGATGATGCCCTCCTGGGCGCCGTGATCGCGCAGGTGCCGGGTGAGGGCGCGCGTGTCGATCCCCTGGATGCCCACGATGCGGTTTTCGCGCATGTAGGTGTCGAGTGGCACCCGCGCGCGCCAGCTCGAGGGGAACGGGCAGGCTTCCTTCACGATGAAGCCGTGCACCCAGGGCTGCCGCGATTCGACGTCCTCCGGGTTGATGCCGTAGTTGCCGATCAGGGGATAGGTCATGCAGACCATCTGCCCCCGGTACGACGGGTCGGTGAGGATCTCCTGGTAGCCGGTCATGGACGTGTTGAACACGACCTCGCCGTGGCTCTCGCCGGGGGCGCCGAGGGCGTCCCCGCGGAATACCCGGCCATCCGCGAGCGCGAGCAGGGCCGCCCGCGTCACGGGGCCACCTTGAGGCCGCCGACCAGGGTCATCCACGGCGCGCCCGCGCCGGTGAACCCCGCGAACGGGGTGCTCCGGCCGCGCGAGCGGAAGGCGGCCGGATCCACCGTCCAGGTCCGCTCGAGATCGAGGATCGTGATGTCGGCGGCGGCGCCGGGGGCCAGGCTCCCGCCGGGCAGGTTCAGGAGCCGCGCGGGGCCGGTGCTGAGCCGGGTCACCAGGGTCGGCAGATCCAGCACGCCGGGGCGCACGAGCCGGTCGAGCAGGAGCGGCACCGCGGTCTCGAGGCCCACGATGCCGTTGGCCGCCTCCGCGAACTCGCCCTCCTTCTCGGAGAGCGCGTGCGGAGCGTGGTCGGTGGCCACGCAGTCGATGGTGCCGTCCACCAGAGCTTCGAGACACGCCTCGACATCGCGTTTGCTACGGAGCGGGGGCGCCATCTTGCAGTTGGAGTCGTAGCTGCGCACCACCTCGTCGGTGAGCAGCAGGTGATGCGGGGTCACTTCCGCGGTCACCCGGACGCCGCGCGCCTTGGCGTCGCGCACGAGCCGCACCGCGCCCGCGGTGGAGATGTGCGCGATGTGCAGGTGCGCGCCGGTCAGCTCCGCGAGGATGATGTCGCGAGCCACCATCACGTCCTCGGCGGCGGCGGGCTGGCCCGCGAGGCCCAGCTCGGTGGAGACGAAGCCCTCGTGCATGGCCCCGCGGTGAGCGAGCTCGCAGTCCTCCGCGTGGCTGATGACCGGCACGCCGAAGGGCAGGGCGTATTCCATCGCCCGGCGGTACAGCTCCGCGTTCATCACGCACCTGCCGTCGTCGGAGAAGGCCACGCAGCCGGCCTCGGCCAGCTCGGCCAGCTCGGCGAGCTGGGTGCCTTCGAGGTTCCGGGTCACCGCGCCGATGGGGTACACGCGGACGACGCCTTCGACCTTCGCGCGGGCCAGGATGTAGTCGGTGACCGCGCGGTTGTCGTTGACCGGGAAGGTATTGGCCATGCAGGCGACCGCGGTGAAGCCGCCCGCCGCGGCGGCCCGCGTCCCGCTCGCGATGGTTTCCTTGTACTCGAAGCCCGGCTCGCGCAGGTGCACGTGCATGTCGATGAAGCCCGGGCACACCACCTTGCCGGCCGCGTCCACGGTTTCGATCCCCGCGGGGGCCTTCAGCCCTCGCCCCACCTTGTGGATGCGGCCGGCGGCGATCCAGACGTCCTGGACCGCGTCGATGCCGCCCGCCGGATCTACCACGCGCCCGCCCTTGATCAGCACGTTCATGCGCTCTTGCTCCCGGCCAGCATATAGAGCACCGCCATGCGGACGGCCACCCCATTGGAGACCTGGTCGAGGATGACCGAGTAGGCGCTGTCCGCCACCTCCGGGGCCAGCTCGACGCCGCGGTTCACCGGGCCCGGGTGCATGATCAGCACGTCGGGCCGGCAGTGCTCGAGCTTGGCCAGGGAGAGCCCCCACACCCGCGAGTACTCGCGGAGGGACGGGATGAAGCCGCCCTGCATCCGCTCGTGCTGCAGGCGCAGCATCACGATCACGTCGGCGTGGGCGATCGCTTCTTCCAGGCGGTGGCTGACCTTCACCCCCAGCTCCTGGCACTGGGCCGGGATCAGGGTGGGCGGGCCCGCCACCGTCACCGTGATGCCCATCTTCCGCATGCCGTAGATGTCGGAGCGCGCGACCCGGCTGTGGGTGATGTCGCCCACGATCGTGACGTTGAGCCCTTCCAGATGCCCCTTCTTCTCCCGGATCGTCATGAGGTCGAGCAGGGCCTGGGTCGGGTGCTCGTGGGCGCCGTCGCCCGCGTTGACCACCCCGCAGCGCAGGTGCCGGGCCAGCAGCGCGGGAGCGCCCGCGGCCTGGTGGCGCACCACCACCACGTCGGGGCTCATGGCCTCGATGTTGCGCGCGGTGTCGAGCAGGCTCTCGCCCTTGTCCGCGCTCGAGCCGGAGGCGGAGAAGTTGATCACGTCGGCGGAGAGCCACTTGCCCGCGATCTCGAACGAGGTGCGGGTGCGGGTGGACGACTCGTAGAAGAGATTCACCACCGTCTTGCCCCGGAGCGCCGGGACCTTCTTGATCTCGCGGGCCGCGATCTCCTTCATCGAGGCGGCGGTGTCGAGCACGCCGCTGATCTCGGCCGCGTCCAGGTCCTGCATGCCGAGCAGATCTTTGCGTTTCCAGCTCATCGCCTCACTCCTCTTGGATGACGACGCGGTCCACGCCGTCGTGCTCGCGGAGCAGCACGGCCACCGTCTCCCGGCGGCTCGTGGGAAGGTTCTTGCCGACGTAGTCGGGACGGATGGGCAGCTCGCGATGGCCGCGGTCCACCAGGACGGCGAGGCGGATGATGCGCGGGCGCCCCAGGTCCATGAGCGCATCCATGGCGGCGCGGATGGTCCGGCCGGTGAAGAGCACGTCGTCCACCAGCACCACCGTGCGTCCCTTGATCGGGAAGCTGATCTCGGTGCTGCGGACCACCGGCTGCGCGGCCTTGAGGCCGAGGTCGTCCCGGTACAGCGTGATGTCGAGCGCGCCCACCGACGGCTTGGTGCCCTCGATGGCCGCGATCTTGGCGCCGATCCGCTCGGCGAGGGTCACCCCGCGGGTCTTGATGCCGACCAGGGCCACGTCCTGCCCGCCGCCCGCCTGCTCGACGATCTCGTGGGCGATCCGGGTGAGCGCGCGGTCGAGACCGGTCTCGTCGAGGACCTGAGCCTTGTCCCGGGAGCTCACGCCGCCGCTCCCCGGCAAAAAAAATACCCCTGACGGGGCGGAGAGCTGCAGATGTTCTTCGGGTGCCGCATGCTGATCTCTCCTTGCCGGCCTCGCGGGGCCCGCTTAAAGGAGTGAATCGTGATGTGTCCGTATGCTACGCCGCGGGGCGCGGCCTGTCAAGACGGCGCGGTCAGGAATCGCGCGCGCTGAGCCACCGGACGAGCCCGAGGAGGAAGATCCCGACGCCGACCATCAGCGGAACCCAGTACCGCGGCACGTGGAGAACCTGGACCAGCACGATGCACAGGCCAATGAACGCGACGATCAGCCCGGCCATCATGAGCTTGCCACCGGAATTATCCGCCATGTTCGATCCTCACTTCTCGGCCACCAGGATGAGACGGCCCGTCGAGCCCGCACGGTACGGCCGCCCATCGTAGCCGGAGTAGGCCCGGAGGAACCGCAGACCGACGCGGCGGAGCATCCGCCGCCACTGGGGAAGGGAGAACTCCTGGAAGCGCAGGGTCTTCTGCGCGACCCACCGCCGCCCGGCGATGACGATGAGCTGGGTGCTGTCCGTGATCTTCGTGCGGCGATCGAACCGGCGATCCTCGAGCACGAATCGCGTCTTCCCGGTCCGGTACCAGAGCCGGCGCGGGAGGCCCGCGTCGTAGACCGGGTCGCGGTGATCGACCAGGAGCCGGCCCCCCGGCCGCAGCGCGCGGGCCATCCGGCGCAGGGCCGCCACGTTCTGCGCGGGCGTGAAGTACCCGAAGCTCGTGTAGAGGTTGATCACCGCGTCGAACTCTGCGCGGTACGTGATGCGCCGCATGTCGTCCCGCCGGAAGCGCAGGCGCGGCCCCTCGGTGGAGCGGCGTCGGGCCTCCGCGAGCATCGCGATTGAGAGGTCCACGCCGACCACGCGGAAGCCGCGCCGGGCGAGCAGGGCCGCGTGACGGCCGTAGCCGCAGGGCAGGTCGAGGATCCGCGCGCCCTCGGGCGGGCGCAGACTGCGCAGCACGAAGTCCACCTCGAGGCGGGTTTGCCGGAAGGACTTCTCTGCACGCAGCGCCGCGACGTAGCTGGCGTCGAAGAAGTGCCTGAACCATTCCCGCCGGGCCATTCGCGGCGTAGTATACTCCGCCCTGGTCACCCCATGAGCCGGCTTCACGACGCAGCGCGCACCGAGGCCCGCACGATCGGCGTGTCGGTCATCCTGTCCGCGGGGCTGCGGAGGCTCCGGCCCAAGAGCCCCGACGGCCCCCAGCGCTACACCCTGGCGGCCGGCGCCACCCTGGGTGATCTGCTCGCCGCGATCGGCATCGACGCGGCGACCGATCTCACCGCCGCGGTGGACGGCGAGCTGGCCGAGCGCGACACCCCGCTCCGCGACGGCGCCGAAGTGATGTTATTGGTTCCGATGGAGGGTGGCAGTAGCAGTGGGAGCCGCAGCCGAAGGCGAGGCGACCATAAGAAATGCAGTGAAAGGTTACTGTAGTAAACCGGAGCCGAAGTAAACCGCAGCCGCGAAGTAAACCGTAGCCGCAAGGGCCCAACCACAACCCACACGAAGCGAGGACGACGAAATGGCTCAACTCACGATTCCCCTCGACGCGAAGCGCTTTGCCACGGGCCTCACCTGGAAGGACTACATGGCCCAGATGGGCGACACCCGCGCCAAGACCGAGCAGAACTACGCCAACTCCAAGCTGACCGACGATGAGCGCAAGTTCTTCAGCGGCGTCAGCGGGGTCAAGTACGTCGTGATGCTCGCGGAGAACTGGTGCGGCGACGTGCACCGCAACTCCCCTCTGATCGCGCACATCGTCGAGTCGATGCCGGGCGCCGAGCTGCGCGTGTTCTTGCGCGACCAGAACGCCGACCTGCGCGACACCTTCCTCAACAACGGTTACCAGTCCATTCCGGTGGTGGTCTTCTTCGACAAGGACTGGAACGAGATCGGCCGCTGGCTCGAGCGCGCGCACGGCGCGACCGGCACCACGGTCGGGATCCGCGCCCGGACGCTGGGCGCGGTGCCGCAGGGCGCGTCCAAGGAGCAGCAGGACGCGGCGATGGCCGAGTTCCGCACGCAGGTCCAGGCCGAGTACGACAAGCCGGGTGGGGCGCTCTGGCGCGCCGCCGCCGCCGAGGTGAAGCTCTTGATGGAGACGCGGCTCGGCGCCAAGAAGTAGCGGCGCGATCGGAGACATTCTCGTGCGCCCACGGAGACCTCGATGACGGTCAAGCTCGGCATGTTCACCATGCCGTTCCATCACCCGGATCGGGACTACGCGACCATCCTCGAGGAGGACCAGGAGGCCATCGTCCTGGCCGACCGGCTCGGCTTCACCGAGGCCTTCGTGGGCGAGCATTTCTCGTCGTGGAGCGAGCGCATCACCTCGCCCCTCATCTTCTTCGCCACCCTGATTCCCCGCACCACCCAGATTCGCTTCGGCACCGGGGTCATCAACCTGCCCCAGCTCCACCCGGCCACGGTGGCGGCCCACGCGGCCATGTTCGACCAGCTTTGTAAGGGCCGCTTCATCATGGGCATCGGCCCCGGCGGTCTCGTGAGCGATCTCGAGATGTTCGACGTGGGCCAGGCCGAGCTGCGCCCCCAGATGGTGATCGAGTCCATCGAGACGGTCCTCAAGCTCTGGGCCCAGGATCCGCCCTACGAGATCGACGGCCGCTTCTGGAAGATCTCGTTGAAGAACGGCATCTGGCCCGAGTTCAAGGTCGGCACCGTACCGCGCCCCTACCAGCAGCCGCACCCGCCCATCGCGCTGTCCCTGCTCACGCCCAACTCCAGCAGCGCGATCACCGCGGGTGAGCGCGGCTGGATCCCGATCTCCGGCCAGTTCTTCCATCGCCGCTACCTGCGCGGGCACTGGGAGAAGTACGTCGAGGGCTGCGAGCGGGTGGGGCGTCGGCCGGATCCGAGCATCTGGCGCGTCTCCCGGAGCATCCTCGTCACCGAGAGTGACGCCGAGGCCGAGGACTATCTGGCCGATCCCGACAACGGGCTCTCCTTCTACTATCACTTCTTCCACCACAGCTTCTCGAAGGGGCGCAAGGCCCTCTTCATGCTCAAGCCCGACCTCCTCATCCCCGACGAGGACGTGACGATGGACATGATCAAGCGCGCCCTCGTCATCGCGGGCAACCCCAAGCGCGTGGTCGAGCAGCTGGTGGCCCTGCGCGAGGAGACGGGCCCCTTCGGCACCCTGCTGATGGGCGGGCACGACTGGGATCAGCCCGCGCTGTGGCGCCGCTCGATGGAGCTCCTGGCCACCCAGGTGATGCCGGAGCTCTCGAGGCACGCGGGGGCGCTCGGGTCGTGAAGGTCGCGACCTGGCGGGGCGGCAGCCGCTTCACCCTCGACGAGGCGCCCGAGCCGGCGGCGGGGCCGGGGCAGGTGGTGGTGGACGTGGCCGCCGCCGGCATCTGCGGCACCGACGTGCACGCGACCCAGGGCCTCTTCCCGTGGACGCCGCCCATGGTGCTGGGGCACGAGTACTCGGGTGTGGTGCGCGAGGTCGGCCGGGGCGTCAACCGACGACTCATCGGACGGGCAGTCGCCTGCGAGCCGAGCTTCGGGTGCGGCACCTGCCTGGTGCACCCGCTGCCGCGCGGGCTCGATCCGGTCACCGCCGCGCTGGCCGAGCCGGCCGCCTGTTGCCTTTCCGGGCTCGAGATGTTCAAGATGCCGCGCAACGCCACGGTGGTCGTGATGGGCGGTGGAATCATGGGCCTTCTCACCATGGCGCTGGCGCGGCGCCGGGGCGCCGGGCGCCTCGTGCTCTCCGATCCGCTCGAGGAACGGCGGGAGCTAGCCCGCAAGCTCGGCGCGCGCGTGGTGGTGGATCCCACCCGCGAGAGCCTGCACGAGCGCGTGATGGCGCTGACCGACGGGCGCGGGGCCGAGGTGGTCTGCGAGGCGGTGGGCAAGCCGGAGCTGGTTGCCGAGGCCTTCGCCATGGTGAAGCCCACCGGCGTGTTGCAGCTCGTCGGGGTCAATCCCAAGGGTAGCCGCATGCCGATGGATCTCTTCGACGTGCACTTCCGCGAGGTCAGGATCCACGGCGCCTACGGGCGCGGGACAGCCTTCCGGCGCGCGCTCGCGCTGCTGCCGAAGCTGGGCGTGAAGCGGCTGATCGGCGCGAAGTTCCCGCTCGCGCGCATCGAAGAGGCCTTCGCCCACGCCACCGCCGGCCGCGGGGCGAAGACGGTCATCACGCCGGACCGAATCTAGCAGCCGGGCATCGGCATATCGACAGGATCTACCCGTTTGAACGTCTTCCCGCGAGTAGCCTTCTCCCAGGCTAGGGTAGCTCGCAGACCGCACGCCGGAGATTCAGTCGTCCCTGCGCGATGCACGGCAGGTAAGGGGACGGGTCAGCTGTCGCGATGAGATGACTCCTGATCTGGCTCGGGGTCATCGCCGGCCGCAGGGCCTTCAGGAGCGCCGCCGCTCCCGATACGTGGGCCGCCGAAGCGGACGTGCCGGTGTAGTTCCGGTAGAGCGGGGTGCCGAGGTAGTAGTGGGTGCTCAGGTTGCGGTCGCCCGGCGCTCCAATATGCACGGTGCCCGCGCCGTAGTTCGAGAATCCTGGCTTGTCGTCGAGCGCGTTCGGCGGCGTTACGAGCGGACGTCTCGACGCCATGACCGAGATGACATTCGGCAGCGCGAAGGATGCCGGCCACACCGGCAGCTGGTCATTGTTCGTGCCTTCGTTGCCGGCCGCGGCAACGAAGACCACGCCGCGGTTCCTGGCGTGCTTGACCGCGTTGAACAGGGTCTGGTTGAACATCCCGACGTGCCAGCTCGCGTTGATGACGTCGGCGTGGTGCTGTACCGCAAAGACGATCGCGTGGGCGGCATAGGCGGCGTTCAACGGCGTCCAGGGATCGTAAAACTTCAGCGCCATGATTCCCACCGGCACGGGGCCGCACACACCGGCCACACCGATCAGGTTGTTCGCGACCGCGGCGATCGTGCCGCTCAGGAATGTTCCGTGGCCATCTTCGTCCTCGATGTTCAGGTCGGTCGTGGACCCCATGATGCGCCGGCTCCGGGCATCCACGCGCCCCACGAGATCGGGATGCGCGGCCGCGATACCCGAGTCGATCACCGCGACCGTGACCGCCGCGGGCGGGCCGGCGCAGCCCCAGGCTGCCTCGGCGGAGATTCGCCCCAGCGCCCACTGTTCCTCGTAACGGGGGTCGTTAGGCGTGGCGCAAGCACTCAGTGCTGCGTTCCACTCGAGATCGATCCCGGACTGCCGGTTCAAGTCTTCGACGATGTGGACGGGCGCCGCCTCGCTGAGCTGGTAGAGGCCAACAAGCGCGTGATCGTCACCGTCACCCAGGGTCCACTCCACGATCTTCTTCGGCTCGTATGGCTGAAGGCGCTCCAGGACAAGCTCCAGCCCATCCGGCCGGCCCTCGTGGACTGTCACGACTAGCTGGAGGGCGATATCGGCGGATGTCATCTGCTCATCCCTCCGTCGCGGCTTGTGCGATGAGCTGCTGGAACGGAGTCGGCGGCGGCGGCGGTCCGGAAGTTGGTGGGGGCGGATTGAGCAAGAGGAACAGAGCGTTCGCGACCTTGACACCCGCCGTGATGTCGATCGGGTAATGAAGTCCCGCGATGACCCGATTCTCACCGATCCGAGCGGCCAGATAGTCGAGCAGCGTCTGACGCTGCGGACCGGGCCACGCCGCTTGCAGGCAGAGCGTTATCAGGCGGGCTTGGAGCGCATGCCCGGCCGGAAAGGAGGGGGTTACCGGAGGATCGATCATCGGTACGATGGCAGGGCACAGCTGGGAGGGCCGCGGTAGCATGAAGTGGCCCTTAAGTTTCATGGTCACGTGCTCGCCGATCCTTCGTGCCGCCCTGATCAACAGGTTTGTGCTGGGATGGCGCGCGGGGTCGATCATCAGCATCCCGAGGTAATAACTGATGGCGCCTTCCGCGTCATGCTGGTGGATGATCTCCAGGAATCGATCATCGCGATCCGGAGACATGTTGAGAATCGCGACGAGCTCATTCTGGAGGGAGAAGGGCGGGACGCCGACGGGGGTGAGCATGGCGGCGAACCATCCGGGATTACTCAGGATGAAAGCATCGAGGTAGATGTAAGAGTGCAGGTCCGCGTCCCAGTTCTGGGGAAATTGAGGCCGGGGCACCGGCTCGAGCGGTGGTATTGGGGTCGGAATCAGCTTCCGGTAGTCGGCCGTGTTGAAGCGGATCCGCGTCGGAGTGCCGGTGGATTCGGCAATCCCGGCAAACCCCATGTTCATATTCATGTTCATGTTCATGTTGCTGATTCCTGACCCGCTCATGCTCCCTCTCCTTCCCGGTGATACTGCGTGACCTTCCCATCCGGAAGTCCCGCTATTCGAACGTTCACCGCAAGCGACGTGTCGTCGGGGAACTGGATACGGCTCGCTCAGCCAGGAAGCCCGGCGGTACGGAAATGGCTGGCCAGCGCTTCTCGGCGTCCGGGATCCTTGTACGCGTAGGTCCGGCAGAAAGAGCCGACGCGGAAGGTCGGCTCCTGCTGAAGGAGAGTCTGTGCCACTGCTTTCGCTTCATCGATCCGTCCGGCGGCGGACAGGCTCGCGATGAAGATCCGCAGCATAGCGGTATAGCGGGGATTCTGCAAGATGGCCCGGCGCCCGCAGTTGGCGGCCTCCTCGTACTCACCGCCGGTGTAGAGCGCAAGGGCCAGCGCGGTATGTTGTATGAAAAGGTGTGGATCGAAGGGCGACAGACGAATGGCCTGTTCCGCGCGCCGTCTGGCCTCCGCGGCGTCGCCCACGTAGCTGTAGGCCGGGCTGCTCCTGCGCCACGCCTCGGACGAGTTCGGGCTCGCCGCGAGCGCGCGGTCGAACAGGGCGAATGCGCTTTCATAGTCCCGGAAGAGGAGCGCGCGCAGATGGCCACAAAGCGCGAGCGCCCGCGCGTCGAAGGGATCGCGTTCGAGAGCCGCGGCGGCCAGGCGCGCCACTTCCTCGTTGTCCCGTGCGCGGTCGTCCGACCAGCCCTGGCCGACCCGGATGCTGTGCCAGTTCGCGGACAGGGCATACGGGGTTGCGTAAGCGGGGTCGAGGTCGATTGCGCGCTCAAACATCTCCCGCGCGCGCTCGAACTCGTCACGCCGGAGCTGGTACATGAGGTCAAGGCCTCGGAGCACGAAGTCGTAGGCGTCCAGGCTGTCGGGACGCTTGCGCAACGCGCGACGCAGCTCCGCCTGGCGGACGTGAGGGGCGAGGGTTGTCACGATCCGCTCGGACAGGCGGTCCTGCAGCGCGAACACGTCATCCACCGTTCCGTCGATGCTGTCCGTCCACAGCACTGCCCCGGTCTCCGTGTCGCACAGCTCGGCGCCGGTGCGAATCTTCTTGGCCATCTGGCGCACGGTGCCGGACAGCACGTACTGGACGTCGAGCTGCCGTCCCACCGATCGCACATCGGGACTCGTGCCGCGGAAGACAAGGGTGGACGAGCGCGAGATGACGAAGAGATCAGGGAGGGCGGCCAGGGCGCCCACGATGTCTTCAACGATCCCGTCGGCGAAGTAGCTGCGAGGGGCACGAATGTCGTATTCGCGAAACGGGAGCACCGCGATGGAGGGCCGGTGTGCCGTCGGACCCGGGCGCGATGCTGCGACAACCCGCGCGGGCGCCCGATGGGTTTCGCGTGGGCCTTGACCCGGCGCGACACGCGCCGTCGGTGACGTCTGCGCCGACGGCGTGCCCGGGCGCTCCTGGACGACTACACGGTACACGCGGACCGGCTTGGCGATGTTCTTGACCGTATGCTCGCCGAGCGGCTCGTACCGATACGGCAGCTTGTTTTCGACCTGGTCGTACGCGGTACCGGAGATGGTGATACCGCCGGCCTCGGCCAACGACTCGAGGCGGGCGGCGATGTTGATGGCGTCGCCATAGATCCGGTCATCTTCGACGAGGACGTCGCCGACATTCACACCGATGCGGAACTCGAGTCGACGTCCTTCGGAGAACTGGGCGTTGCGTTCACCGAGCGAGAGCTGGATCTCCACCGCGCATTCCACGGCGTCCGCCACGCTGGCGAACTCGGCTAGCAGGTTGTCGCCTGGACTGTCGACGACCCGGCCCCGAAAGCGCGTGATGGCGTCCCGCATCGCTGCGCGGTGTGAGGTCAAAGTCCGGATGGTGCCGACCTCGTCCTCGCCCATCAGGCGGCTGTAGCCCTTGGCGTCGGCCGACAGGATGCCGGCGAGACGGCGCGTTCTGGTCAACGGGAGGATCTCCAGCTTGCTAACCGGGACCTCAATATGGGTTCCTGACCTGTGAGGGTTGTGGCCCGAGGGTAGGCGCCTCCCAGGGCCGTGTCAATGTGCCGTCACCCTCATAAATCGTGAGACGGATGGATCAAGGGTGTACAGGGCGCGCCCGCGGTCATGTCCATCGGAAATGCGCGCGCTCCGCCGAGCCTGCGCGGATGGTACCATCGCGCTTGATGTGTGGGCATCTGGCGGGCACAGTCTGGCCCATGACCTCGACCGCCGCCGGTCTCACCATCGACCTTCTCCTCGAGGTCAAGGCCGCCTTCAACCGCGGCAGCGTGGACCGGACGCTGAGCTTCCGACACCTCCAAGCCTCTCGTATCAGGAGGGTACAATGGACATCGAGCACGACCCCGATGTTCGGATCGAGCATGATGGCGACAGCGTCCGGCAAGTCTTCCATCTCGCGCGACCGTACACGCACAGCGCCGCGACGTCCGCCTCGCACCTGGCCGCGCTCTACCTCCACCAGCACGCGGGGCTATTCGATCTGGACCCTTCCTCCCTCCCCTCGGTCAACGGGATGCCGGCTCGCTCCTTCGCGGCGGCGCTGGCCGCGTTCCTGCGGGGCAGTCCGCTGCTCGGCCGACTGTTCTGGCCCTGGATGGCGAGTGGCATCCAGCTCGCCTTGGAGCCCAGACTCGTAACCGTCCGGCCCGGGGAGTCGACCGCGGTTATCTTCCCGCAGGTGCAGCGTGTGCACTTCGCCGGGTGGGGACTCGTCGACCTTGCGGTATGGGGCGCGGGGATCCGCCTCATGGTCGCCCTCTCGCCCCTGCGTCTGACCGTCGCATACTCGACCCTTCGGCGTGCGTTGCCGAGCGTGGTCCGCTCGGCCCGTTTTCCCACCACGGTGGAGGCGGCGGCCCGGGCGTTCGACATCCCCCTGGATACGGTGGAGGGGCTGTTCGCCTACGGCAGCCGCCCGTCGGACGACACTCTGGATCGCTCGCCGGATCTCGCCTCGGTGCTCGTCTACGGACGGCTGGACGACCCGAAGCTGGGCAGAGCCAATCGGGGCCGGCTGTTGCCTTACCGCGAGTACCTGGCCCTCCTGTCGGGTGCCGTTGTCCGGAGAGACGTACTCGCCTCCCATGCCGTCGGATTGGCCTTCAGGGTCGATCCGCGCAGCAAGACCGCGAGGCCGGAGCCCGGCCCCTACCGCCCCGAGTCGGACCTGGATCCGCATCGTGATGCCCTCGCTCTGCGGAGCCTCACCCCGCCTGTGCTCGGCGCCCAGCAGGAGCTGCGGGGATCCCGGGTGTACGTGGCCCGCGACAATCCGCTCGGTATCGAGCCTCCGAAGGAGCCGCTGGCCGCCAACTTCAACTATTCGTCGAGGTTGAGGTCGAACCATTTCGCGGCGGTAAGCGCATACCACCACTGCGATGCGGCCTTCCGGATGGTCGAGGCTCTCGCGTTTCCGCTGGCTGACTATTTCGCGGCCAACGTCGCGGCGAAGCAGTTCCCGATCCGGGTCGTGCACCGGGCTCCGATCCGCCCCGGCTCGGCGGTGTTCGACGGTCGGACCATTAATGCGCAGGTGCTGGGTGACCGCGTGCCGAATGTGGTGGGTGAGATTCGCTTTGCCTTGGGGGACCTCTCGGACACGGTGACGGGCCCCCTGGGAATCGCGGCCGACGTCCGGTTCGCCTGGCACGAGTTCAGTCACGCTCTGCTGATCGCGGCGACCGGCCAGCCGGAGTTCGTCTTCGCGCACAGCGCCGGTGACGCGCTGGCCGCAATCATCTGCGACCTGGACTCGCGCATCGGCGAGCTGGCCCCGGCGTCGCGGGGTGTCACCTTCCCCTGGGTGGAGGCGCTGCGCCGTCACGACCGGGCCGTCACGGATGGATGGGGCTGGCACGGCTCCCTCTACCCACCACGGGACAGCATCCGGGATCCCGCCGCCTATCGGGCCGAGCAGATCCTGTCATCAACACTGTTCCGCCTTTACCGGGCGCTGGGGGGAGACGCGGTGCGGGGCGGCAATGCGCCGGACCTCGTCGCCCGCCGCGCCGCCGCGGCCTATGCGGTGTATTTGATCGTTGCGGCGATCAAGGCCCTGGGGCCGGTCGCCATGGTCCCGGCACTCGACGCCTACGCGCTGGCCGGCCAGATGATGGACGCTGACATCGCGACCACTGTTCTATTCCCGGACCGTCACCTGTTCCGCCCATTCAGGGCGCGGCCGCGGCGTGGTGGCGCGGTGCACAAGGTGGTGCGCTGGGCCTTCGAGCGTCAGGGCCTGTACGCCCCCGGGAGCGGCCCACGCCTCTGGGACGCTCCCGGGGCCCCGCCACCGCAGGACGTTTACATCGAAGACCGACAAGCACGCCGGGGCCAGTACGACTACACGACTAGCTGGGACACGCAGCACCCCGATGTACGGGTCGCGGCGCTGCCCAGTCCCGGCGCCCCGGACGCTCCGCCCAAACGCAACACGCAAAGCCACGGATTCGTCCGTGTCCACAACCGGGGGACCGATCCGGCCCCGCCGGCCGCGACGGTCAGGGTGTTCGTCGCCCGTGCGCCTGGGGCGGCTCCACCGCACTGGCGCCTGGCGCCCGATCCCTTGAACCGATGGACCGAGCTGGTCGCCGGCTCCGGCGCGACGACGACCGCGGTCGTGCCGCCAGGCCCCCCGGAGACGACGTTCGTCGATTTCGGCCCCTTCGCGTGGCGCCCGGTCCTAGCCGGGCCCCACGCGCTGCTCGCATTCGTCGACGCGCCGGGAGATCGCTGCAACGCGCTCGCTTCGACGCTGGCGTGCGCGACCGGCCCGACCCCGATCGCGCACCTGGTGCCGTTCGACAACAATAGCGGGTACCGCCGCGTCATCGTCTCACCCTGAAATCACCATTCGCCCTTGGCGTCCGTGACCAGGGTCTTGAATAGAGTCCCAGGCTGGTTAAGCAGCTTGAAACACTCCTCCGCAAGATACTTGCCGCCGTCCGAGTCGGACTTGTAGTGGAAGCCCCCGCGCTCGCGGTTGAAGGCCACGCGCTGCGCCAGCCAGTCCAGGGCCGGCCGGTAGGGATCCGGGCCGGCCGCGGGTACGGGCAGCGCCTCCTTGAGACACATGGTCATCAGCCAGGCCTGAGTGGAGTGGCCGCTCGGAAAGGCGGGATGGGAAGGTGGGCCGAACGGCAGACACAACCCCGGACAGAGCGCGGAGGGGCGCGGACGCTTGAACTGGTACTTGAAGTGCATCACCGCCAGCTCGCCCACTCGCAGCGCGACGTGAAGTAGGACGAGGTTCCAGAACTTCGTCTTGCGATCGAGCCCGAGCATCGACACCCAGTACTCGGGAGCGCTGTCGTTCTGGGCCACGATCTCCGTCAAATAGCGCTCGCGGTGGTCCTGCATAAGGATCTGGAGATCCTTGATCTCGTTCCCGACGAACGTCTTGAATCCGGCTTTCGGCGCCCGCCAGTCGAGGATGTGCTGGTACTCGAGAGGAAGGGGCGGGGGCCCGGCCGGGGGAAAGATATTCGGCCAGTCCGTGCAAGCGAAGGCGCGCAGGTACCTCACCGCGAGCAGGCTTGGATCCCACTTCTCGACGGCGTAGTCAGCCCCCGGAGGATCGAGGATCAGGTCGGGAAAGCTCGCCGGCGCGCCGGGCGCGAGCGTGAACTGGAGCGTGAGCGGGTGCAGGCCCAGCTCGGGCGGCGTGCCGCCCAGGGCCATGCCCATGCCCATCCCCATCCCCATGCCCATGCCCATCCCCATGCCCATGCCCATCCCCATGCCCATGGCGGTCCCTCCGGTTGGTTCGGTGATCTCTGGTTAAACGCGCGGCTGGCCTTACTGCGGTAACCCTACTGTGGAAGCCCGGCCGCGAGCAGTTCGCGCCGCAGCTTCTCCTTTCGGGCCGGATCGCTGATGGGATAGCGCGAGATGAACGGATCCACGCGGAACTGAGGCGCGATCGCCAGCATCTGGTTCGAGATCTCGCGCGCCTGGTCGATCTGCCCCACCGCCACCAGGCTGGCGATCAGCGGTCGCATGTTGGCCGTGAGGCGGGGACTCATGGCCAGCGTGCGGCGACCCCAACGGATCGCCTCCTCGTAAGTGGCGTTGATGTAGTGCGCGAGGGTGAGGGCCGTCTGGTAGAACGACGCGTGCGGGTCCAGGGGCGACAGCCGCAGGCCATGCTCTGCGCGCTTGATGGCCGTGGGGCCGTCGCCTAGGTACGAATAGGTGGGGCTCGACAGACTCCATGCGATCGCGGAGTTGGGGCACCCTGTAGTGGCGCGGTCGAAGGCCTCGATCGCCCGCTGGAAATTTCCGAAGAGGAAGGACTGCACGTGCCCGAAGATGGCGAGAGCCACCGGGTTGGTCCCGCTGCGGTCCAGCGCGAGCGACGCGTAGCGCGCCGCCTCGGCGCTGTCCTTCGCCAAGTCCTCGTCGGCCGAGTAGCCCTGGCCGATGCGCACGATGTACCACTTGGCGAGCAGGGCCCAGGGCAGCGCATACTGAGGATCACGCTCCGTCGCCTGCAGGAGTAGCGCGCGGGCGGCATCCATGTCCTTCGTATCGTAGCGATACAGGAGGTGCATCGCCTGCAGCACCAGCTCGTAGGCGTCTCGGCTGTCGGGCGGCTTGCGCAGGGCGCGTTGCAGGGCGGAGCTGTGTAGCTGCGGGAGGAGAGAACGGGCGATCTTGGAGGCAACGGTGTCGTGCAGGACGAAGAGCTCACTGTTTGCCACATCGTAGCGGTCCGTCCACAGAACACGGCGCGACTCGACCTCACTCAGCTCGGCTGTCACGCGCACGCGGTTCGCGGCGCGCGTAAAACTGCCGGTCACGAGGTACCGGACGCCGAGCTGCCGGCCGAACACCGCGGCGTCGCGCTTCCCCTCGGCAAACCCGACCGTCGAGCTGCTGGCGATCACGAACAGGTCCTCAAGACCGGCAAGCGACGCCACCACGTCGTGCACCATACCTTCGGCGAGGTAGCGGTCGGCGTCCTTCCTGGTCAACATGCGGAACGGGAGCACGGCGATGGACGGCTGGTGGGGCGTGGAGGGCAGGGAGGCGGCCGCTTCCTCCAAGAAGGAGTCTGTCGAGGGCGGGTGCCCCACGCGCTCGAAAACAACGCGGTACACGCGCACGGGCCGGGCGATATTCTTGACGACCTGCTCGCCGAGCGGCTCGTACTCGAGGGGAAGCTTGTTCTCGATCTGATCGTAGGCCGCACCGGACACGCAGATCCCACCGGGCTCGGCCAGGCCCTCCATCCGGGCCGCGATATTCACCCCGTCCCCGTAGAGTCGATCACCCTCGACGATCACGTCGCCGAGGCTGATCCCGACCCGGAATTCCATCCGGCGCGCCTCCGGCAGCTTGGCGTTCCGGGCCCAGAGATCCTGCTGGATTTCGACCGCGGACTGAACGGCGTCCACGACGCTGCCGAACTCGGCGAGCAGATTGTCGCCGGACGCATCTACGACGCGACCGTGGTGCCGTTGAACGAGATCGCCAATGACTCCGCGGTAACGCGTTAGGGTCCGAACCGTGGCGGCCTCATCCTCGCCCATCAGCCGCGAGTAACCCTTGACATCGGCGCTCATGAGCGCGGCTAGCCGACGGCTTGCGGGACCTGATGACGTCAAGCGGGGCCTCGCTGCTGTCCGGTCGCCTTAGGACTGTGGCCCTGCGGAACTGGCATGCGCTCGCCGGCCAGCGCGGGCGCGGGGCGGGAACAGCCTTCTCATCGAACTGCTCCTCTGGTAGATCCGGTCCAGGACCATCTCCCAGCCACTGAGAACCGCCGGGCAATGCGTCACCGGAAATCTCAGCAGGGAGGATAGCACAGGGCACTGTACATGTGCCTCTCCGGGCAGGCCGCGGCGCCCAACACAACGCTTCGGAGCGGCGAACCTGTTTCGGTCGGCCCACCCATCGCTTGGCAGGGCTGCGTGTCTTAGTCGCAACGTGTCCCTGCGGCCGAGTGGTCCTCAACGTCCCGAGTACCATGGGAAGAGTGGAAGTCGGCGTCCACGCCGAACTCGGCCGCGAGATCGAACACGATGTCGATGTGCCGGTGCGCGTCGGTGTCGTTATACGGCACGCTGGGATCCACCTCCGCGTGGCTCCGCATCGCGGTGGTGCCCTGGCGCACTACCAGGTCCAGCACGCGGCGCGCCCGCGCCTGGATGTCCTCGCGGGTGAACCCGCGCTTGGCCTCGCCGGTCACGCGGAGGCCTCGGCCAGCGAGCCTTCCCGGCCCGGTGCGCGCTCGCTCAGCAGCGCCTTGTCGAGATGGATGTGGGCGTCCACGAGCCCGGGTGTCACCGCCCGGCCCTCGCAGCGGATCTCGCGCGCGGCCGCGCGCCCCGCGAGCGCGCCGATCTCGTCGATACGGCCGGCGCGGCAGTCGACATCGGCTACGCGCCCGTCCGGGAGCCGGCACTCCCGAAGCAGCAGGTCGAGCGCCACGGTCATCGCGCGGCCCCGAGGGCGGAGCAATCGACCGCGGTCGTCTCCTCCCGCGACAGGACGAGGGACGTCGCGTGGAATCGACGACCATCGCCCCGTCCGGCCCGAGCGCGCGGAGCCTCGAGACGTTGTCGCCGGTCGCGGCGACCGGGGCGAGGAGAAGGCCAGGCCGTGGACACTCGTCTACTGCGACTACTTCGGGGCGGAGGTCGTCTGCGAGGCGGTGGGCAAGCCGGAGCTGGTCGGGGAGGCCTTCGCCCTGGTGAAGCCTACCGGCGTGCTGCAGCTGGTCGGGGTCAACCCCAAGGGCAGTCGCATGCCGATGGATCTCTTCGACTCCCCCTCGCGCGCATCGAGGAAGCCTTCGCGCACGCCGCGGCCGGGCGCGGCGCGAAGACCGTCATCACGCCCGCGTAGCCCGCACCTCGCGCACCGCCAGGTTGTTGTCGAAGGGCACGAGGTCCATCCAGTCCACCTGGGTGCCGGCGGGCAGGTCCTGGGTCACCGCCCGGTCCTCCGCGCTCTCGACCACCACCAGGATCGCCTGCTTCCCGGCCGTGGTCGGCGTCCACGGGAAGGGGCCGACGATGACCCCCGCGGCCGGCGCGGCCGCGATCGTAGTCGGCATGGCGCCGGGTGGAGCGGGCAGCTCCGCCCAGTCCGCCGCCCACCCGCGCGGGCTGCCCGGCGCGCTGCTGAACGCCTTCACCGTGACCGGCCCGGAAGCGATCGCGCCGCGGTTCCGGACCCGCGCGAAGACGAATGCGGGCGTGCTCACGGTGACCTGCCCCTCGTGGTCGGCGGGCGTGCCGGGAGCGGCCACCGTTCTCACCCACACGTCGGGAGCGTCGCCGTGGCGCTCCTTCCAGAGGGTCTCACCGAACACGTCCTGACCGCTCACCGACCCGTAGCCGCCAGCGCGGCCGTCGTCCACGTAGACATCCACCGGGGGCCGCGCGTAGCCCGGGACCGACCGCCGGCTGAACGTGTCGTCGATCACCTTCTGGTGCAGCAGGTCCGGATAGCGCCAGCCGCCGAGACTTGCGTCGGCCTCTCCGATCGCCACGGCCATCTGGGTGACGGAGGTGTTCTCCTTCGGGACGCCTCCGTTGGCGACGAGGTGGAGGCGGATGGTGAGATCGCGGGCCGCCGTGCGGCGGGCCACGCGGCTCGAATCGCCGCCGAGCTTCCGGTAGAGCTCGAACATCGTCGAGCACCAGACCTCGCCTTTCTGGTAGCCGCCGAGAAGCTCGAAGGCCGGGCCGGACAGCGCCAGCGGGCTGTCGTAGCGGCGGCCCGCCCAGAACGCGTCATTGGCATTGCCGTCCCACGAGAACATGTGCCCCCGGGTCGCCGCCGGGTTCGCGTGCTTGTCGTCGTAGTAGACGGCGGCCAGGAAGTCGCAGAAGCCCTCCGAGACGCCGCTGGAGAAGTTCCCGTTCGCGGAGCCCGATTTCGCGGCGTCCTGCAGGAAGTGGCCGTACTCGTGGAGGACGATCATCGCGTCCGAGGCGTCGTCGACGCCGCCCTCACCGAAGGAGAGGCCGTTCGCGCCGCCGGTGGAGCCGTCGGCGCCGTTCTCGCCCTGCGGGTCCGCCCGCACGGACGAGCTACCCATGTCGGGGAGGCCGAGCTCGGTCTGGACGTACTGCTGGAACCGGTCGATGTGGAAGTACGCCATGACGTCGAGAAAGCTCCGGCTCTTGGCGCTGAAGACGAAGTGGCCGGTCGGGCTGGTCGGCTCGACGAGCTTCGGTTTCACGAAGTCTTCCATGTGCACCCAGGCGCCGTCGAGGCGGAGGCGGCCGTCGGCGGGCGCGGGATCGAGCCGCTCCAGCTCCACGCGGACCCGGTGGGCGTTGAGCGTGGCCGCCGGGGCCGTCGAGGAGAGGGTCAGGTCGCCGCTGCTCACGATCGGATTCGGATCGAAGACCGATCCCTTGCCCCGCGCGTAGGCCACGAGGTCCCGGACCTCGATCAGCCGCCCGGTCGTCGCGTCGATCAGCACTCGCCAGCGGCCCCTCGGCTGCTCGGTGCTGAGCCGGACGTCCCAGGCCAGGACGTGCTCGCCCGGCCGGGGCCGGCGTCCGCGGCCCCGGGCCAGCGCGTCGCGGACCCGCCGGAGGAACCGCGCGCGCGCTCCCGCGGGGCGCCGGCTGGGCTTCGGCGGCTTCTTCTCCACCGGCTCGTAACGGTGCACGATCAGCACCGGACGGCCGATGTCTCGGTGACGGTACGGCGTGGCGAGTCGGGCGACCTGCTCCCGGGCTTGCGCGGGCCCGATCCGGGCCTGGGCCGGATCGAGGGTGTCCGGGATATCGTAGTGGTACTGGTTGTACCCGGACAGCGCCCGCCCGTCCGCGGTGACGTTCACGATGATCTCGCTCACGTCGACCAGCAGGCCCTTGAACTCCTGGGTCAGGCGCACCGACCAGCCGTGGGGCCGCTCGACGAGCGCGGCATCGCGCAGATCGGGGAGCGTCGAGGGCCACCGGAAGACCTCGGCGCTCTGCCGCAGGAGCTGGCGGGCCACCTCCCGGGGAGCGAACGGCGGGCGCACCACCGGCGCAGCGGTCGGGTCGAACCAGCTCCGCGGGGCGCCGTTGGCCGGGTCGACGAGGACCCGCCCGAGGCGCCCGATCGGGCGCTTCGGGTCTACCGCTTCCGTCGCGCCGCGCCCTTCGACTTCTTGGACTTTGCCGGCTTCTTCTTCTTGGCTGTCTTCTTCGCCGGCGCCGCCGCGCCGCCTCCGCCCCCGAGGTTGAGCTGGATGCCCGCGTTGTTCTTCCCGGGGAGCAGGCTGATGCCGAACACGTAGTTGTCGGTGGCGAACGTGTGGTTCGCGTGGGTGAACGCCACCGTGACGAGCTGGAAGCCGTTGGGATGCGCCGCGAACGGACTGAGGCGGAGCTTCGTCTTGAACTTGGCCCCGAACTGCGGATCGTAGTCGGCCAGGAAGGTCGCCCACCGCTCGTCCGATCCCTTGCCGAGCGTCGCGGTCAGATCCTGCGCGATGGGGTCGTCGGCGGGCTGGACGTGGAGCGGCAGCAGCCCGTTGGGCCCGGGCTTGAAGCGCACCTCGAACAGCTCGACGGTCTGGGTCTGCTTGACGCGCAGACCCAGCTTGAGCTGGATCGCCTGAGCCGGCAGCGGGGTCTGGGCGTCGACGTCGCTCTCCTTCTCGATCTTGACGTTGCCCGGATTGCTGGGATCGGCGGGGTACTGCAGGCTCTTCTTCTTGATGACGAGCTTGTGCTGGCCGCCTGGCCTGTTCCCTGACATGGCGTGCGCCCTCCTTCGGTTCGAAGTGGTCGCGAATCTACCCGGGGGACGCTAGCACGCGGGACGACGGCACCGCAAGACGGCTCGGCTCAGCCCCCGGCGAGGTCCGGGGCCAGCACCGATTCCGCGCGAGTCCGCCAGTACTCCATGCCGATCGCGCGGAACAGGTCCCGCGCGGTCTGGATCTCGGCCTGCGCCTCGCGGTGGTGCCCGAGCCGCTGCGCGAGGGTCCCGAGTCCGAGGTGACACCGGGCCTGGAGCGGGCGCATCTCCAGCTCGAGCCCCCGGGCGAGGGCCTGGCGGTAGCTGGCCTGCGCTTCCTCGGCGAGCGGGGCGGGCTGGCTCGCCTCCGCCTCGCCCAGGAGCCGCAACGCCCAGGCTTCCGATCCGCGGCCCGCCGGGCCAGCGGCAGCGCGTCCTCCACCCGTCCGGCGGCCAGGTGGATCTCGGCGAGCACGCCCGTCCGCAGCCAGTGGCCGAGGGGATCACCCATGGCCACCGCCACGTCCACCGCCTCGTCGACCAGCTTCCGCGCGTCGGCGATCCGGCCGGACTGGGCGTAGGCCGAGCAGAGCGGCGTGACCACGTTCAGGAGCGGCGCGCGGATGTCCGCGCTCCGGCAGAGCGAGAGCGCGCTCTCGAGCTCGGCCACCGCGCGCGAGAGATCGCCCTGGCGCAGGTGGAGCGCGCCCAGGCCGAATCGGCTGAAGACGATGCTGTAGGGATGCTCGGCCGCCTCCGCCATCCGGGCGTTCTCCTGCCCGATCGCGAGGCCGTCGTCGAACTCGCCCAGCTCGGCCAGGCTCCACACGAGCACGGTGCGGGAATAGACCGCGGGCAGGACCGCCATGCCGTAGCGCTCCCGGACGAGGTCGCCGCGCAGGAGGGTCACGTTGCGCCGCGCCAGCTCCACCGCCGCGCGGTAGTCGCCCTGCCCGTAGCGCGCGAGGCCGAGGAACGTATGGGCCAGGACCTGCACCTCGACGTCGCTCACGTCGCCCGCGATGGCGACGGCGCGCTGTCCGTACTCGATGGCCCGCCGGAGCTCGAGCATCACGGTGTAGAAGTTCGTCAGGAAGGCGGCCACCAGTCCCTGCCGGCGCCGGTCGCCCGCGGCCTCCGCGAGCCGCTCGGCTTCCTGCAGGTGGTCCTGCATCCGGGCGAACTCGGCTAGCGGGCTCAGCGAGGAGCGGAGGTCGAGGCGCAGGTCGATCGCCGCCCCCACCGAGTGCGGCGTCTCCGGGAGGTGCGTGAGCGCGGCGAGCGCGCGCTCGAACCACTCCACCGCCGCGCGATGGGCCGAGCGCGCGAAGGCGCGCGCGCCCGCCTGGCGGCAATAGGTCAGCGCCTTGTCCCAGACTTCGCCGCGGAGGGCGTGGTGCGCGAGGCGCTCGACCTGATCCGCGCGGGGCTCGGCGCCGAGCGCCTCCAGCGTCTCCACGATGCGCGCGTCGAGGGCGCGGCGCCGCTCCCGCAGCAGGCTGGCCGCGGCCACCTCGAAGGTCAGGGTGTGCTTGAAGGTGTACTCGGGCGCGGGGAACCGCGGCACCTCGTAGAGCAGCTCGGCGGACTGGAGCCGGCGCAGGGTGAGCCGCAGCTGGTCCTCGCTCAGGTCGCTGACCGCGGCGAGCAGGAGCAGGGGCACGTCCTTGCCGATGACCGCCGCGGCCTGCAGGAGCCGCTTCTCCCGCGCGGGGAGGCGGTCGATGCGGGCGGCCAGGACCGCGTGGATGGTGGCGGGCACCTGCGCGTCGCGGACGGGCCGTGCTGGCCGGTAGGCGCCGCGCTCCCCGGCGAGCGCGCCCGTCTCCACGAGATGCCAGACGCTCTCCTCGAGGAAGAACGGGTTCCCCTCCGTCCGCTCGATGAGCTGGGCTCGGAGCGCGTCGAGGGCGGGGTCGCCGCCGAGCAGGGTGTCCAGCAGCGCCTGGGCGAGCCCGGGGGCCAGCGGCTCCAGCGAGATCTGGGTGTAGTAGCTCTTGCTGGTCCAGTCGTGCTCGAACTCGGGCCGCGAGCTGACCAGGCACAGGATCCGCGCGGTGGGCAAGCTCTCGATCAACCGGTCCAGCAGGGCCTGCGACTCCGAATCGATCCAGTGCAGGTCCTCCAGCACGAGGCAGAGGGGCTGGGCCTGGCTCTCCCGCAGGAAGAGGCGCCTCAGGAACTCGAGGGTGCGTCGCCGCCGCTGGGTCGGATCGAGCGCGTCCCAGGCGTCGTCGGCGACCGGGGCGTCCAGGAGCGAGAGCACCACTGGGAGACCGGAGGCCAGCGCGTCGTCGAGCCCGCGGATCCGGGAGCCGACCTTGTCGAGCACCTTGACGTCGTCGTCACCTTCCTCGATCTGGAAGTAGTCCCGCAGGAGGGCGACGATCGGGAGGTAGGGCGTCGCCCGTCCGTAGGACACGGTCGCCGCCTCGATCACCCGCCACGGGGGCGGCAGGTGAGTGTGGATGAACTCGTGGACCAGGCGCGACTTCCCGACCCCGGGCTCGCCGATGACGCAGACGATCTGCCCGTGACCGGCGCCGGCGCGCTCCGTCGTGCGGCGGAGCATGGCGAGCTCGGTCCCGCGCCCGACGAAGCGGGTGAGCCCGCGCATCGCGGCGGCCTGGAGCCGGGAGCGGGCCTGGCCGGGCCCGATCAGCTCGAAGGCCTCGAGCGGGTCGGCGAGGCCCTTGACCAACAGGGGCCCCGTCGGCTGCACGATGACGTGGCCCTGCACGAGCTGCAGCGTCTCGCGGGTGAGCAGGGTGCCGCCCGGCTGCGCGAGCTGCTCCATCCGCGCGGCCAGGTGCGTGGTCTGGCCGACCGCGGAGTAGTCCATGTGCAGATCGCCGCCGATGGCACGCACCACGACCTCGCCCGAGTTGATCCCGACCCGGATCCGCACCGGTACCGCCAGGCCCGCGACCCCGGCCACGTAGCGCCGCACGGAGTCCTGCATGCGCAGCGCCGCGTAGCAGGCGCGGAGCGCGTGATCCTCGTGGGCCAGCGGCGCCCCGAAGAGAGCCATGATCCCGTCGCCGAGCACCTGGTTGACGGTGCCCTCGTAGTGGTGGACCGCCTCCATCAGGGACTCGAGGATCGGGTCGAGAATCTGCCGCGCTTCCTCCGGATCCCGGTCGGCCAGGAGCTCCAGCGAGCTCTTCATATCCGCGAAGAGCACGGTGACCTGCTTGCGCTCGCCCTCGAGCGACTCGCGCATGCTCAGCATGCGGTCGGCCAAGTGCCGGGGCGTGTAGGCGTGCGGCGAGGCGAAGCGGGAGCCCTCGGTCGGCCGCGCCCCGGTGGGCTCCGCGCACTCCGGACAGAAGCGGGCGGTCGGCGGCAGCGGACTGGCGCACCGGCGGCACGAGGGCGCCATCGACGCGCCGCATTCCGCGCAGAACTTCGCGTGAGGCTGGTTGTCCGCGTGACACTGGAGACACTGCATGTCGTGAGCCCTCGTCCCGGCGCCGCCGGGGACTAGGGCACCGTAGTATTTCCCGCGGCGGGGGTCAAGGATCGCGCCAGGGCTCCGCCACCGACCTGGCGTGCTCGATGGTCACCCGCCCGGCCTTGACCACCAGACGGCACGGGGCGAGGGCCGCCACCACGTCCTCGGCGCGCTCGGCCTCCCAGATCACCAGATCCGCCCGGCCGCCCACCGTCAGGCCGTGGTCGGGCAGGCGGAGGACGCGCGCCGGGTGCGCGGTGAGCGTGTCGAGCACCAGGCGCAGCTCCGGGTCCGCGCCCATGTGCGCGGCGACGCCCAGCAGGTAGCCCATCAGCGGCAGCCCCGCGGTCCCGAGCGGGGTGAAGGCGTTGCGCACGTTGTTGGTCGCCGCGGCCACCGTCACGCCCGCCGCGAGCAGCCGCTTGACGGGCGCGAGCCCCCGCCGGACGGTGCGCACGTCCTTGCGCCCCATCAGATAGAGATCGGTCGCGGGCAGCACGATGACCGCGACGCCCGCCTGCGCCAATACGCGGGCCAGCCGCTCCTGCTCGTCGGGCGGCAGCGCGGCCATCTCGCTCACGTGGCCCAGCGCCACCCGGCCCTGCCAGCCGCGCCGGACCGTCTCCTGCGCGATGTGCAGCGCGTGGAGATGCTGGGGCTCGTCGAAGAAGTCGGCGTGGAAGTCGACGTCCACCCCGAACTCGGCGGCCAGGTCGAACACGATGGCGATGTGCCGGTGCGCGTCGGTGTCGTTGTAGGGGACGCCGCCGACCAGATCCGCCCCCAGGCGGAGGGCCTCGCGCAGGAGCGCCTCGGTGCCGGGCATCTGGAGGATGCCCTCCTGGGCGAACGCGCAGAGCTGCAGGTCGATCGCGGGAGCGTACTCGCGCCGGAGCGGCAGGATCGCCTCGAAGCCCATGAGGCCGACGATCGGATCCACCTCCACGTGGCTCCGCATGGCGGTGGTGCCCTGGCGCACCGCCATGTCGAGCACGCGCCGGGCCCGGTCCCCGATGTCAGCTAGGGTGAAGCCGCGCTTGGCCGCGCCGGTGACCCGGATGGCCTCGGCCACCGTGCCCTCGCGGCTCGGGGCCCGCGCGCCGAGCAGGGCCTTGTCGAGGTGAATGTGGGCATCCACGAGTCCCGGCGTCACCGCCCGCCCCTCGCAGGCGATCTCGCGGCCCGCCGCCCGCCCGGCCAGCGCGCCGATCTCGGCGATGCGCCCCGCCCGACACCCGATATCGGCCACCCGCCCATCCGGCAGCCGACACTTGCGCAGCAGGAGATCGAACGGCGCGCTACTTCGGGGCGGAGATCCCGTAAGCCTTCAGCTTCCGGTAGAGATGGCTGCGCTCGATGCCGAGGCGCTCGGCGGTGCGGGTCATGTTCCACTCGTTGGACCGCAGCTCGCTCAGGATGAAGGCGCGCTCGAAGGCCTCGCGCGCCTCCTTGAGGGTACGCTCGCGCTGGCCGTCGTCGGCCGCCGGCTCCGCGTCCCGCGGGCGGAGCGGGGGCGGGAGGCTCTCGGGGCCGATCACGTCACGCGGGCTCATGATGACGAGCCGCTCGACCATGTTGCGCAGCTCGCGCACGTTGCCGGGCCAGTCGTACGACAGGAAGTAGGCGAGGGCCTCGACCGAGATGGTCTTGGGCCGCTTGCCGTTCTCCGCCGAGAAGACCGTGATGAAGTGGGCCACCAGCAGGGGCAGGTCCTCCTTGCGCTGGCGCAGCGGCGGCACCTCGATCGGGATGACATTCAAGCGGTAATAGAGGTCTTCCCGGAACGCGCCCGCGGTGATGCGCTCGGGCAGGTTCTGGTTGGAGGCGGCCAGCACCCGCACGTCCACCCGGAGCGTGTCCTTGCCGCCCACCCGCTCGAAGGCCTGCTCCTCCAGCACCCGCAGCACCTTGGCCTGGGTCTTGAGGCTCATGTCGCCGATCTCGTCGAGGAAGAGGGTGCCCTGGTCCGCGAGCTCGAACTTGCCGCGCCGCCGCGCCACCGCGCCGGTGAAGGCGCCGCGCTCGTGACCGAACAGCTCGGACTCGATCAGCTCGTCGGGGATGGCCGCGCAGTTGACCTCGACGAAGGGGCCTTCGCGCCGCGCGGACAGCGCGTGCACCGCGCGGGCCACCAGCTCCTTGCCCGAGCCGTTCTCGCCCTGGATGAGCACCCGGCCGCTCGAGGGCGCCGCGACCGCGATCTGCTGACGCAGGTGCTCGATGAGCGGGCTCTTGCCGACGATCTCCTGGCCCCGCTCGAGCTGGGCGCGCAGGTTGCGGTTCTCGCGCTCGAGCCGCGTGTGCTCGAGGGCCCGGGTGGCGATCAGCAGCGTCTTCTCGAGCGAGAGCGGCTTCTCGATGAAGTCGTAGGCGCCGAGCTTGGTGGCCTTGACCGCGGTCTCGATGGTGCCGTGGCCGGAGATCATCACCACCGCGAGCTCCGGCCGCAGCCGCTTCATCTCGGCCAGGGTGTCGAGGCCATCGATGCCCGGCATCCAGATGTCGAGGAAGATGATGTCGGGCGTGTCGTCCTGGAGACGCGCCAGGGCCTGCTCGCCCGAGCCCACCGCGGTGACCCGATAGCCCTCGTCCTCCAGGACGCCCTTCAGCGTCGTCTGGATCGCCCGCTCGTCGTCCACGATCAGGATGTGCTCGCCGGGCATGGGTCGGCTCAGGCCTGCACGGGCGCGGCCACCGGCCGGCCCGCGGGCAGCTCGATCACGAAGCGGCTGCCGTGCGGTGCGTTGTCTTCCACCCGGATCGTCCCGCCATGGTCGGACACGATCTGGTGGACGATCGGCAGCCCGAGCCCCATGCCGGTGGCCTTGGTGGAGAAGTAGGGCATGAAGAGGCGCTCGCGGTCCTCGCCCGTGATGCCCGGCCCGTCGTCGGTGACCACGATGCGGGCCCGGTGCGACTCGGGCAGCCACGCGGTCTGGACGCAGACCTCGCCGGCGCCGCCCACCGCCTCCACCGCGTTGTCCACCAGGTTGAGGACCGCGCGCTTGATCTGGTCCGGGTCGACCTCGATCGAGGGCAGGTCCGGCGAGAAGGCGGAGCGGATGGCCAGGCTCGGGTGCGACTCGCGGTAGAGCACCACCACGCCCTCGAGCAGCCGGGCCAGGTCGGTGGGCTTGGGAGTGAGCGCGGGCATCCGGGCGAAGCGCGAGAACTCGTCCACGAGCTGCCGGAGGCCTTCCACCTCCTGGATGATGGTGGCGGTGGCTTCCTCGAGCAGCCGCTTCTCGTCGGGGCTCCGGTCGGTGTTGAGCCGGCGCCGGAGGCGCTGGGCCGAGAGCTGGATGGGAGTCAGTGGGTTCTTGATCTCGTGCGCGATGCGCTGGGCGACCTCGCGCCAGGCGGCCAGGCGCTGCGCCTTCAGCAGCTCGGTGAGATCATCGAAGGCCAGCACCATGCCCAGGTAGGCGCCGTCGGGCCCGCGCAGCGCGGTGGCGGAGGCGAGCAGGGCCACCGCCTGGCCGCCACGGCGGAGATGCACCTCGCGGTCCAGCGAGCCCTCGCGCCCGCGGCCCATGCGCTGGATCAGCGCGTCGATCTCCGCGTACTCCGGCGAGCGGAACACCCGCGCGACGGGCAGGCCCTGGATCTGGGCGGCGGTGAGGCCGAGCAGGCGCTCGGCGGCGCCGTTGATGGTGGTGACGCGCCCCTCCTCATCGAGCGACACCACGCCGGTGGCCACCGCCTCCAGCACGGTCTCGGTGTAGCGGCGGCGATCCTCCACCTCCCCGTGCTTGGCCTGCAGGTCCTTGTAGGTCTCCTCCAGCTTCGACTGCGACGCGGCGAGGTCGCCGGTCATCCGGTTGAAGGAGTCCACCAGGATGCCGATCTCGTCGTCGGCCCGGACCGTCACCTTGTAGTTGAGGTTGCCCGCCGCCACCTCCCGGGTGCCCTCGGCCAGCATCTGGATCGGCTCGGTGATGCCCCGGGCCAGGTAGAGGCCGAACCAGGTGGCGGAGAAGACGATGATCAGGGTCATCAGCAGGAAGAGCAGGATGTAGATGCCCTTGATCGGGTTCTTGAGCAGGCGGAGCTGCTTGTACTCCTGGAAGGCCTGGCTGATATTGCGCAGCCGCGCCTCGAGGCGCTGGGGCACGTGGATAGCCACCACGATCGCGGCGGGCACCGCCTGGTCGCCCTCGCGCACCGGCACCATCGCCTGGATCATGTCACCGTTGTCCAGCTCGTGGACGGTGGTGATCTCCTGGCCCGCGAGCGCCTGCCGCACGTGCTCGTTGTTGGCTTCGCGGGTGGGCACCGCGGCGAGCACCGGGTTCTTGACGTGCACCAGCTCCTGCCCGTCGCGGTTGAAGATGGTGATGGCGGCGACGCCGAGCCGCTCCTGCTGCTCGGTCAGGTAGCCGGCCAGCGCCTCGCGCTTGCTCTCGGCGAGGAGCCCGTCGCGCTCGATCACGCGGCCCATGTAACGCCCGTGGCGCAGCGCGGTGGTCTCGAGGCTCTGGTAGTAGGTCTGTGCCACCTCCATGGCCTGGTCGAGCGGCTTCTCGACCTGCGGCTTGAACCAGCCCTCGATGGAGGTGGTGATGAAGTTGGAGGCGATGAGGAAGATCAGGATGCCCGGCACCAGCGACAGGGCCAGGAAGGCGAGGACGAGCTTGGCCTTGAACTTGGAGCCGATGATCTTCTGCCGCCGCTCGAAGGAGAGCTTGACGAGGTTGCGGAAGAGCAGCACCAGCAGCAGCAGGAAGACGATCAGGTTGAGGTTGAAGAGGAAGAAGACGATGAGGTTGGAGGCGAACGGGATCTGGGGCGCGCGGATGCCCACCTCGAAGACGGTCGCCACCACGAGGAGGACGAGGATCCCCGTGATGATGAGCAGGTTCCGCTTGCGCTTCTCCTGCTCGTCCACCGGCGAAGGCCGGGGCGCGCGCGGCATCACTGGCTCCGCACCGGGGTGAGGAGGCTCGACTGCACCCACGGGGTCTCCTCGGCCTCGCCGGTCATCCGCGCGAACCAGGAGTTGACCCCGCCCAGCGAGACGTCGGAGCGCACCCGTACGTAGTAGAGCTCCTGCTTGTCCAGCGCGGCCACCGGTGCCAACTGGCCCACCCGCAGGTCGGAGATCACGCGCTGGGCCTCGCGCAGGTCCTTGGTGAGCAGCGGCTCCCGCTGCTCGCCCTTGATCGGCGCGACCTTGTACTCCTTCGTGAGCACGTTGTAGGTGAGCTGGCGCTCCACCATGCGCGCCTGCAGGCGCCGGTCCACGCCCATGCGGGTGTGCTGCCAGAGCTCGACGTAGTACCGCACGTGGGCCGCGATGCCGGTGTGGATGCTCTCATGCAGGACGCTCGGCACCGCCCCGAACAGGACCACCGTGACGGTGACGTCGTAGTCGTTGAGGAAGACCGCCAGGTTGCTGATGCGGACCTCGGCCTCCGCGTCCGGCGCGCCCAGCAGGACGGCGGCGAGTAGACTCGCGGCGAGGGCGACCTTCCGGATCGAACGGCGGCGGCGAGTCCTCATAGAGCAGCCGGACCATTATAGCGTCGGGCCCTACGGGCAGGGTGGTTCAGCCGTGGGCGCGCCGGGCGGGCGGGAAGAGGGAGAGCGGGATGGGTGGCGGCCTACAAGGCCGCGACACCCGGGAGGAACCCGTCGCCGGTGGCGGCCACCGGGGCGGGGACGGGGCGGGCGGCCCGCGCGGCGACACGCCGGCGGTCGGCCACCAGGGCCTTCTGGATCGCGGCCACCACCTGGTAGTTCAGGGCGTGGCCCGCATTGCGGCCCACCACGTGCGCCCGGAGCGGCCGACCCAGAAGGAACAGGTCGCCGACCAGGTCGAGGATCTTGTGGCGGACGAACTCGTCGGGGAAGCGCAGGCTATCGTTGAGCACCGAGCGCTTGCCGACCACGATCGCGTTCTCGAGGGAGCCCCCACGGGCCAGCCCGTTCTGTCTCATGGCCGGGACGTCCCGGAGAAAACCATACGTACGGGCGGCGGCCAACTCCTCGCAGAAGACCTCTTCGTTGATCCCGAAGGTACCCGCCTGCAACCCGATGATGGGATGGCTATTGTCGAGGGTGTAGCTGATGCGGAGCGAGTCGGCCGGCAGCACCTCGATCCAGCGGCTCTCGGTGCCCACGCGGATCGGCTGGGCGATGGTGATCGGACGGCGAGGGGCCGCGAGGCTCACCCGTCCGGCCGAGTGCAGCAGGTCCACGAAGGGTTTGGCGCTGCCGTCCGCCGCCGGCACTTCGGGCCCGTCGATGTCCACCATCAGGTTGTCGATGCCGAGCGCCGCCGCCGCCGCCATGAGGTGCTCGATGGTGCGGACTCGCACGCCGAAGGCGCCGACCGTGGTCGCGGAATTGCTGTCCACGACGTGATCGGTATTGGCGGGGATCAGCGTGCCGTCAGCGGCCCGGAACAGGATCCCGGTATCCGCCGCGGCGGGCGAGACCGTCAT
>WNFC01001300.1_pt1 | contig 37405 bp, 35 predicted proteins | sample 5400541 | NCBI WGS metagenome assembly WNFC01 (sample SAMN13153342, study PRJNA577476) | soil metagenome | isolation source: 120 cm saprolite under Douglas fir tree site 2 hole 2 replicate 1 | place: USA:California | collected 2015-04-18
TTAGTTTCTGTGCCGGGTAGTCTACATTTGCCATGGCAGCTAATCATACGGCGCTTCGAGTTGAGCGACAAGACTTATTCGAAGACCAACTTCGAGCCAGCAACACGCGTAGCGTCCGCCGCGCCAGCGGCTTAGTACTTGTCGGCAAACCGGAAATCAAACTGCGACCTCACCCTCCATTGCGTTCGCAAATCCCGCGGAGGATAATCTAGTGTCGTCTGGGTGTTGCCTCCTGGACGCCGTCGGTTCCGAGTGAATCTGCCCAATTCCATCACGCTCGTCCGTATTCTCAGCATCCCGGTGCTCATCTGGGTGCTGTCCAGCAGCCGTTTCTCGAGCGTGAACGGCGAAAAGGAATTGCTGGCGGCGGCGCTGTTTCTCGGCGCGTCCATCACCGATGGCATTGACGGCTACCTGGCGCGCCGGCGCGGCCAGATCACGACCATGGGGATGCTGCTCGATCCTCTCGCCGACAAACTGCTGATAACGGCCGCTTTCATTTCTCTGGTGCAATTCAATCCCCGGTTGGTTCCGGCATGGATCGCGGTGGTGATTATCGGGCGCGAATTCCTGGTCAGCGGGCTTCGCTCCATTGCCGCCTCTGAGGGATTCACGATTGAGGCCAGCGATCTGGGCAAGTTCAAAATGGTCGTCCAAATCGTTTCGGTGGTGACTGTCATTCTTGCCCGCCGCTGGCCGGAGTTTCCTGTGTATCGTTCCTACATCTTTTCTGTGGACTGGATTGCGCGCTTCGCCATCTGGTTCATGGTGGCGCTCTCGCTGGTCTCGGCCGGGGACTACTTCTATGCCTTCTGGACGAAAATTGACCGTCACGTGGTGAAGCGCCGGAGGCGCGCCTTTGTTCTCAGCCGGCGCAAAAAGCGCGATGCCGCTGCCATCTGAAATCTCGCACTCCGGTCCCGCTCATCCGGGCGCACAGCCGGAATACAGTCCCGAAGAACGGCAGTTGCTGTTGCGGCTCGCTCACGAGGCAATTCTTTCTGCCGTTGAGGGACGCGAGCTTGAGGCTTCTATCCTGCAAGCGCGTCTCCTGGAACATCTCTCCGAAGCCCGCGGCGCATTCACCACTTTGTATGCCCGGGGGAGACTGCGAGGCTGCGTAGGCTATCCCACTGCCCTTTTTCCGCTGCACCGCACTGTTATCGAAACTGCGAGGGCCGCCGCGTTTGACGATCCGCGCTTTGTCCCGGTCACGCTTCCCGAGGCGCCGGAGCTTCTAGTCTCCATCAGCGTGCTTTCCCCGCTCCGCGCGATTTCTGCGGAAGCAGTTGAAGTCGGCCGCCATGGATTGCTGATCACCGACGGCGCGCGTCGCGGCTTGCTCTTGCCCCAGGTTCCAGTCGAGCACGGATGGGACCGCATCACCTTCCTGGAACAGACCTGCAGGAAGGCCTCGTTGCCCCTCGATGCCTGGCGAAGCGCACAGATCAAGATCGAAGCCTTCACGGCTGAAGTATTTGCCGATGAGGGGTGTGAAAGCTAGAAATCCGCCTCACAAATGGATGGCTATCACTGAAAAGGCCCGTGTCGCGAACCCGGCGCCTGACATCGCTTGTAAGGGGAACTCTGTAAAGGGAACTCTGTAAACCTGGATTATCTCTGTGGTAGTCGCGCTTCCCGTTCTTAATTGCCAGCGTCAAACAACCGGCAATGGAGGGAGTATGCGCAGAGATGAGCTGTTGGAGACAGACCTGCTGAGCGAACTCCTGCTGGTGGTTAGCGGCGTAGCGATCTTCGTGGGCTTGGTAATCATCCTGGTAGCGGCGGTTGTAAGTACGGGAATGCTGCGATAAAAGCCGTTCAACCGCACCAAGCGATCGCTGCAAAAAAAACTTGGGGAGGATTTCTCCTCCCCGAGCATCCGTTCGAATTTTTTCGACTTATTGCTGGTCGAGTTCGACGCGGTCTCCCACGTGTACCGGCTCCATTGAGAAAACAATCATTCCAGTGGCGGTCGCAGGAGTAACCCCGAGAATGATGATCTCCCCGACAGCTCGTCGCGGCATCTCCGATAGATGAACTACCGGCCCGCTGCCTTTCTCCATAAAGCCCGGGTTCACTACGGTCTGCTTGGCTTGGGTCGGTTCCTTGGTATCTGCCGCGAAGGAGAGCGAGTCCACTGCGTCGTGGGCGGTGGTTTCGTAGGTCCGTGAGGCGCGCAGGAAATCTCCGACTTTCAGTCCCTGGTTCGCGCCGATGTTCAGATAAACTTTTCCGCCGGTGCCCAGCTCTGAATCAAAGTCTTTGGCCAGGATGATGCGTCCACTCAGCTGCCCATTGCTGGGGACGAAACGGTCGAAACGCATAGGACCGTGGAACGAGGCCGCCGGCTTCTCTACAAATGGCACAACATAGTCGCCGGGGATGACGGTATCGCAACTGTATTCCACCTTGGCCACCGCCATTTTGCCACGCGTATCAATTACCTGTACTCGCGCCAGTTCTTCGTAAGGTTGTCCCGCAGCCTTCAGCGCCGACCACTGTCCTTGAAACAGTTCAAAACGGTTGGGATCAACCAACTCGCGAACAATGGTGTATTGCTGTCCAGCTTCGTACTTGCCGGTTAGAAAAATGGCCTCGCCATTGGCGAAGCGGGTGGTAAACGGCGACTCCAGGCCGCCTGCTACAAATTGGCTTCTCGACCCAACCGGCTTGCTGATAAAGCCCGCGCAATTGAGATCAGCGGCCGTGGGTGTAATGAGTCTTTCTGTCGGAAAATTCACCGAGGTCAGAACCGTACCCGCCGGAGTCGCATCGTTTGAGCCCTGTTGCGCTATCAGCGCCATCGGCGACAGACATAACAGGAATAACACTGCTTTCTTCATGGTTCCTCCCCCGGCGGCGATTGGCGGCCGGATGTAATGCTAAGTTGCTTAAAACAAAGAATGTACCAGTCAGGAAGGTAACAAGGGGCGGGGGCAGGGTCAAGGTTACGCAGGTCGCATGCCAGCCCTGCTAAAAAGTTTATGATTTTTCAGTAAGCACTGAAAAAGTTGCATCTCGGGTTGCGTCCCTGTAATATCGCGCGGTCTATGACGGCGGCCATTAATCATTACCTTTCCCGAGTCTCGCACCTGCGGCTGCCCAGAATCTGCGTCGCCGTCACTGGTTCCGAGGCCACCGACATGGTGGAGAAGGCAGAGGCCGTAGTTCGGGATAACACCTTTATTGAGTTCAGGTTAGACTACCTTCCCCGTCCCGGGCTGGCCCTTCAGAAGGTCAAAGAGTTTACTGAGTCCCATCCCCACGTGGTGGCTATCGCAACCTGTCGCCGGGTCGCCAGCGGCGGCAAATTCAAAGGTTCCATAGCCGCAGAAATCGACATTCTGGGCAAAGCCGCAGACGCTGGTTGCCAGTTAATCGACATTGAGCTGCAAACCGCAAGCCGTCTCAAACCGGTGCAACTGGGAAAACTTCGCGCCCGTGCGGCGATTGTCTTGTCGTTCCACGACTTCCGCGCCACTCAAAAGCTGGATGAAACCCTGGCAAAAATGACGGCCTATCCCGCCGACTTCTACAAGATTGTCAGCACCGCAACCACTCTCTACGACAATGTGACCATGATGAAGTTCCTGGAGCGGCATCGCGACGAGCACGCGTTGGTGGGAGTGTGCATGGGCGAGCAGGGCATCATCAGCCGCGTCCTGGGAGCCCGCGCCGGCAGCGTCTTCACTTTCGGTGCCCTGACCGCCGACGAAAAAACCGCCCCCGGACAAGTCACCGCCCAGGAGCTTCAAAGCACTTATCGCCTCGATCAGGTGGACGCGGCCACAAAGGTCTATGGCGTTGCCGGAGACCCGGTGTCGCAATCGCTCTCGCCGGCCATCATGAACGCCGCGCTCCGCCGCGAGAATGTCAACGGGGTCTATCTCGCGCTGCATGCCAAATCGCTGAAGGACCTGCTCGCCTGCATTCGCGACATTCCCATTCACGGCCTCTCCATTACCATGCCCTACAAGCAGTCGATTCTTTCGCATCTGGACAACAGCGACCCCTACACCGCGAAGACTGGCGCGTGCAACACGGTAGTGCGATCGCAGGATGGAAAACTCTACGGCTTCAACACCGACACCTCCGGCGTAGTGCGCCCGCTCGAGCAGCGCCTCACTTTGACCGACGCCAAAATCCTGGTGCTCGGCGCAGGCGGCGCCGCGCGGGCCGCTGTGTTCGGATTGAAAGATCGCGGCGCACAAATCTCCATCCTGAACCGCAGCCTTGCCGCCGCGCACAAACTCGCACGCTCGGCCAAAGCCCGCACCATCAAGCGCGCCGACCTCAAGAAACTCGAGTTCGATGTGATCATCAACGCCACCCCGGTCGGCATGGGCAACACCAAAGACTCTCCGCTGAACGGCGACGAGATCAAAGCGAAGTACGTCTTCGACATGGTCTATGACCCGGCCGAAACCCGCCTGCTGCAATTAGCCAAAGCCCGCGGCTGCGAGACGATCCAAGGCAGCGAAATGTTTGTCCACCAGGCCGCCCGCCAGTTCGAAATTTGGACCGGCAAGCCCGCTCCGAGAGAAGACATGCTGCGGATCGTGAGCTTGGCGCTCGCCGAGCGCGCCGCGGCGCGGGATGGGAAGCCGAAGAAGTAAAAGCGTTTTTCCCACTTCGGAACCCACCCATTCACCAGGTGATCGCACGCCGCCCGCGCCAGCCTATACTGTCCTCATAATGTCCCCCGAAGCCGACCTGCTCACTCCGCTCCGCCGCTACTGGGGATACGACTCGTTCCGTCCGCTGCAGGAGCGGGTGGTACGCACGTTGCTCGCTGGCCGCGACACTTGCGTGGTCATGCCGACTGGGGGAGGCAAGTCGCTCTGCTACCAGTTGCCGGCGGTGATTTCGGAGCGCACCACGGTGGTGGTCTCTCCGCTGATTGCGCTCATGCAAGACCAGGCCGCGCAGCTCGCACAAACGGGGATCCCGGCGTCTGTCCTCAACAGCTTTTTAAATGATGCCCAGCAAGCCAAAGTCATTCGCGAGGCCCGCGGCGGAGCCTACCGCCTGCTCTATCTTTCTCCAGAGCGCCTCGCCCGCGCCGATACTCTGGGATGGTTGCAGCAAGTGCCCATCGCGTTTTTCGCCATTGATGAAGCCCACTGCATCTCCGAGTGGGGACACGAATTCCGTCCCGAGTACCGCCAACTCAGCCGCCTGCGCGAGCGCTTTCCCGACCGCCCGATTGCCGCCTTCACCGCCAGCGCAACGAAACATGTCCGCGCCGACATTTTGACTCAGCTCCATCTGCGCCAGCCCGACAAATACATTGCCAGCTTTCACCGCCCAAATCTGCGTTACCTGGTGCGCCAGTGCGAAGGTGTCGAGCAGTTGCCGCTGCTGTTCGAAGTCCTGCGCAATTATCCCGACGGCAACGTCATTGTTTATTCGCCCACCATCAGTCGCGTAGAAGAGACGGTGGATTTTCTCGAGAACCAGGGCGTTGCTGCCGTCGGGTATCACGCCAAGATGGAGAGCGACGACCGCCGCCGCAATCAGGAGCGCTGGATGTCCGACGAAGTGCGCGTGCTGGTCGGCACCATTGCCTTTGGGTTGGGAATTAACAAAGCAACGGTGCGCGCGGTCATTCATCTCTCGTTGCCGAAATCTATTGAACAGTATTACCAGGAGGCCGGACGCGCCGGACGCGATGGCCAGCCCGCCGATTGCATCATGCTCTGGCAAAAACAAGACGCGGGCCTGCTAGGATTTTTCGCCAACCAGATCACCGACCCCGCCGAACGCGACCGCGCCTGGCAGCGCTATCACACCATTCGCGCGTTCGTGGAGTCGCACGATTGCCGCCACAAAAAAATCTGCAATCACTTCGGCGAGACTCCGAAGTGGGCCACCTGCGGCGCGTGCGATGTCTGCGGCAGCACGCCGGAGTGGCTGAAGATGACTTGCCTCCCCGATCCGCGGAAGCGCAGGAAGTTCGGCGAGACACCGCGAGTCGCGGCGGACCACCAAGTCGCGATCATTCCCCGCTGTGATCCGGACTCTGCGCCGCAGTTGCCTCTAGGTGATGCGGTGCCGGGCAGTGCTGGTGCGAAGGCTTCGCTTGCGAACGCAACCCCGAGTTTCGAAGAAATGGAACTCCGCGAATATTTGCGCGAGTGGCGGAGGCAGGTCGCACAGGAGCAACGCTCGCCTGCATACATAATCTTGCATGACACCACGCTCGACGAAATTTGCCGCCGCAGACCGCAGTCCATCTCCGAGCTTCGCCAGATCACTGGAATCGGCGAGCGCAAAGCAGAAATGTTCGGACAGCAAGTTCTCGACGCGCTTTTCCGCTTCCGCGCCGGAGCCCGCGCCACCCCGCTCCCGCCGAAAAAGAGTCTCCCTGCCGAAGAAACCCTCCGCCTGCTGGCCGAAGGCCGCAGCTTCGAAGACATCGCCAAGATTCGCGGACGGCAAATCACAACCGTAGTGAACGCCGTCGCCACTCTCGTCGAGAGCGGCCAGTTGGAATTTCAGCCGTCTTGGATTGACGCAACCCGGCGATCCATCATCGAAGCCGCCTGCGCTCAAGTCGGCATGGAAAAACTTAAGAACCTGAAAGACTCCCTCCCGCCAGAGATCACGTACGATGAGATCCGCCTGGTGGTGGCACGGCTGCGGCGCGAACAGAAGAAGCAGAGCAAGGCTACAATACCCGCCTAGGAGAATGCCGTGCGGTGGCCGGCAAGATCAGGGTGAGTGAGCTGATGCATGAGGGTGGAGCAGGGCTTTCAGCCCTGCATTTCAGTGCAGAAATGACCGGCATTGAGATCCAATGCGCACAAGAAGACGCCCGTCCCGCCTTTGTCCTCGACGACTTTTCCCGCGCAGACTTCTTCCGCGTCACCGCGCCCCGCGTTCAAGATCGACCCATCTTCGTGCTGAATAACGTGAAGGATTTCAGCGTGTACAGAAGCCGGTCAGTGTCTGATTCGCAGATTGAAGCCGCAGAGCGCAGAGAACTCTAGGCACTTTCGCCGAGTTTCACGCCGCGTGCAAACTGCGGGGACTTCCATGCCGAGAGATCACGATTGATTATGGTCTCGAGCTCCTCGACTTCTGGTCTGAACCTCTCATAGAGCCGGCTCGCGACTTTTGCTGGCAATTCTGCAAACGGCGGACCGCCGCCGAGGAACACCTTCCTTAGGGGCGAGCTCTTGACTAACCAGACGATCGAATGCAGTCGTCGCGCTTTGCACCAGTCCGCCGTCAATGTGGCGCTGCGAGTTTAGAGGGTAACTGCGCGGCAGAGTCATGTTCTTTGAGGCGTACACGTAGGCGGTCTCGGTCGGGGCCAGAGCAAACCGCGTTACGCCAACAGCATCCGCCAGAATGTCCACGTAAGTTTGGGGCTTATCCCGGAGATCGTCATAGAGGGTGGCCAGGACCCGGTCTGCGCCGAGCGTCCGTTGCCACGCCTTGAAATGGGTCGCGTATTTGTTCGACTCCATTAGCTCAGGGTCGCGGAGGATGGCTTGCTCGAGGTCCCATGCGATCATTCCATAAGCGCGCTTAACCCGGTAGTGGGAGAGGATTCGTTCGACCGGGTCACGGAATATGCAGATGATTCTTGCTTCAGGGATGGTTTGAGCTAAACGCGCGTGCTGCCTTCGATGCGAAATAAGTGGGCGCAACCTCGCCGGCGACGACCCTCCCGGCCGATTGCCGATAGTGGGAGCGGTACCACTCCATCCCGCGGTCGAAATGAACATCGAAGAAACGGGTCTCTTTAACCGGGTTAGGCAGAATGCTGCGTTTACCCAGAACCTGGTGCAACCAGGTTGTCCCGGTTCGGGGAGGACCAACAATAAAAAAGGAGGGCAGCGGTTGGGTGCAGAGGCTCGCTGCCTGTTCAGTCCGTGGCGCCAGAGAATTGCCGGAGACTGCCGGCACTTCTGGAACAGCTTGCGCACCAAGGAGGTAGCCCCCGGCTGGTTTCGACGTGTCCATTCCTTAGTCGTTCCGTTGCACCAAAGTTATGAGGCTGGACCGATAACTCCAAGCCCGACTCCCCAAGGCAGCCTTGCCCCGCGGGGTGCTGAGTTCCGACCTTCGATGCTGAATCTCAGGCATCGCGATGCTTGGTCAATAACGAGTTCTTTAAGAAAAAGGCCAGTCGAGAGCACCAATCAGGTCCAGAAAATCTCCCAAGTGCGTGTCTATCCCGGCGCGAACGCCGACTTCACTCTGTATTCGACGACGGGAAGACCTTACGCGTAGGAAAAGGGACAGAGCACTATCACTCATCTGTACTGGGATGATGCCGCCAAGAAGCTAACCCACGACGACGTCCCCGCATGGACAGAAGGCGACGCGAACATAGTCGAAGTCGTTAAGTAATCAGCCGTCGGGGACGGCTGTCCCCGCACTAGAATGCCCGTGTAGAATCCAACAGAATCGTTACCGGCCCATCATTCACCAACTCCACCTGCATCATCTCTCGAAACTGACCGGTTTCGCAGACGAACCCAGCCTCGCCAATCTTCGACACGAAATACTCATAGAGCTCACGCGCCATCTCCGGCGGCGCAGCCTCGTCGAACGACGGCCGCTTTCCTCGCCGCACGTCTCCATACAGAGTGAATTGAGAAACCGCCAGGACAGCGCCATGCGTGTCGGTGAGAGAAAGATTCATCTTTCGATCCGGATCTTCGAAGACGCGCAGGCCGAGAATCTTCCCTACCAGATAATCAGCATCGGTTCGAGTATCTGCCTTCGCAACGCCGAGGAATACCAGCAGGCCATGCCCGATCTTGCCAGTGATTTCTCCGTGGATCGTTACCTGAGCACGAGAGACGCGTTGCACGACGGTCCGCAATGCGAAGTCCTCCTGCGTGAGAAGCTATTTCTCTGCTCCCGCACTCGCATTCAGAACAATCGTCAGCGGGGTGATGCTTTCAGGTTTCACATAGTGGTTTACGAGAAACCGCTTGCCGTCTTTGGTCACGTCGTAGCTGAAAATGTCAGTGGAAGAGATCGCCGCTCGTCCGTGAAACTGAAAAAGCGGTATAGGAGTGCCAGTGGAAAACGTACTTATGGTGCTGACTGGTACCGCAGTCAACATGCCCATGGGTCCGAGATAGAAAATTTCTTTGCTGTCTCCGCGCCAGCGAGGTTCGGTCCCTCCTCCACGCGAAACCTGCCATTTTCCAGCAGCGCCAGGAAACGTGGTCACGTAAATTTCCCAGTTTCCCGAATCATCGGATGCGTACGCAACCCACTTCCCATCGGGAGAAATTTGACCATTCCTCTGGCTTCCTGGACCTGCTTGAAACGGGGTGGGATTCCCACCCGCGGATGGTACCAGCTCAAGGTGCTCGCCCGATAGACTCAGGTGGTTGCACAAGATCTGTTGATTGCCGGGGGACCAGGAATTCGGAACGATATCATCCGAAGTCCGCACCTTGAACAGCATCTTTTCGCGCTCCAGGCCGGTCGCTGGTTTAAGCATAATGCCTCCGAAACCCGCACTGCCGCCGGCTGAACGGTAGGCCAGCGTCTTTCCGTCCCGCGACCATACCCCGGCGACTTCCTCGGCGGGGTCAAAGGTGAAACGCGAGTTGCCAGCTCCTGTTGTGCTCTCCATCCAAACGTCAACGTTATTGGCTTTTTGATCGCTGATGTCCACCGCGACTCGGCTACCGTCGGGTGAGAGTGTGGGATTGCACATGACACCCGGCTCCCCGATGTGGCCCAGTGCCTTCCCGGCGCGATCCATCCACGTGAGCGCAGACAGTGCGGCTCCGGTGCTGGTGTCATAAACCAAGGTTCCATTCTGCGCCGTAGTCAGAGCCACCCAATAGGTGGAAGGCTGAAATCCGACCGCGTTTGCGATCACCACGGGGTTGCCCAAAAGAGTGGCCTTCGCGGTGTCAAAGGCCACGCTGACCAAATGCCGTTCGTCATCCGCGTAGAACAAGTGGCTGGAATCGAGGCCGAAGCTAGAGTGGCAGAGGGTCACCAGTTTGCGCTCCTTCCCATCGAGAGAACTGGCATAGATGCCGCTAAGCCGATCGTCTGTGAGGTTCCCGAAGTTGCCCGCCCAAAACAGGAAATGATTGCCGTCCGGGAGAAAAATTGGCCAGCGGTGGGTTTGGTCCTGCTCAGTGTAGATGCGATCGGTGACCGGGGCTCGGCCACTGCCGTCTGCATTCACCCGCCATATTGGGCTTCCGGCATCGGGCTCGTAAATAATCACTCCCCGGCTTCCCCAGCTACCGCCGCGCGCGGCTTGAACGTTCGCGAGCGCCTGCGGGGCACCACCCGAAACCGCTACTTTCTGCAGTTTGCCGTTGGCGAAAAACGCGAGATTCGCGCCATCTGGTGACCAGAATGGAAAGCTTGCGCCTTCAGTGCCGGGCAACTGGGTCACGGTAGGCGAGCCGATCCGCTGCACTGAGATCATTGGCAACCCGGATTTCTCTTCCGGCGACACAAATGCCAACATGGAGCCATCCGCCGACAGCGCCATATGGCTCACTTCGCCAGGGACGGGTATAGCGAATTCCATCCGACTGGTTGGCTCCGGGCGTCTCGCGACCCACCAAGTCACGCCCACTCCAGCTAATAACACTAGCGCTACCGCAGCCCGGAGAAGCAGTGGAACCTTGCGACGCGTGCCGGCGATCCGCGCCGTTCCGCTCGAATTGGTCCCGGAAAGCGCGCTCAACGCAAATGACAAATCCTTCGCTGACTGAAATCGCTGCTCCGGACTCTTTTCCAGGCAACGTCGCACAATCCGGTCGAGCGCAGGCGAGACTGCATGCCCGGGATCGGACAACTCCGGCGGGTCTTCCTTCAGCACTGCGGTCATGGTCTCTGCGGTAGTCTCGCGGCGGAACGCGCGTGTTCCCGACAACATCTCGTACAACACCGCGCCGAAAGCAAAAATATCCGTGCGCGCATCGGCTCCGTCGCCCCGCACCTGCTCCGGAGCCATGTAGCTGGCAGTCCCCATCACGACTCCGGCCGCGGTATGAGAACTGGTCAGGGTGACACCATCGGCCAGGCCGGCTTTCTGCGCCAGCTTCGCCAGTCCAAAATCCAGGATTTTGATTCGCCCATCTTTGGTGATGAAAATATTCTCCGGCTTCAGGTCGCGATGCACGATTCCCTTTTCGTGGGCCGCCGCCAGCCCCTGGGCAATCTGCACGCCGTGGTCGATTACCTTTCGCTGCGGCAAAGCTCCGCCGTCTAAAATCTCGCGCAGCGTGTCGCCTTCCAGAAGCTCGGAGACCAAAAAAGGCGAGCCGTTATTTTGCCCAGTATCAAAAATCGCCAGAATGTTGGGATGATTCAGCGCCGCGACCGCCCGCGCCTCCTGCTCAAAGCGGTGCAGCCTGTCAGTCTCACGCGCGAATGACTCGGGAAGAATCTTCAACGCCACATCACGCCCAAGTCGTGTGTCCCGCGCGCGATACACTTCGCCCATGCCGCCCGCGCCGAGCGAGCCGACGATCTCATACGGTCCGAGTTTCGTGCCGGAGGCCAGAGTCATGGGATCGCGAGGATTATATCTTGTCGATAGCAGACTCTAGAGAGTCTCCAGAGCTCCGAAGCCTTATCCGTGTGATCCGCGAAATCCGTGGCCAGCTTTTTCGGTTACTGCTTCAGCAAAACGTCCCAGTTGACCAGCAGACTGAGCGGCGTCTGACCGAGGTTCGTGTCGCCGATGCTGTACACCACGAATTTCTTGCCATCGGAAGTCACGTCATACGCCGGCGAAAAGAAAGTATTAGACCCAAGAGTCACCGGGAAGAGCCTGCGTGGACTTCCGACTTGCGGCTCGCCACCAGTACTGGTAATCGTTACCGCCACGATTTCGTTGCTTCCGCTATAGAAGTACAACTCGTGCCCGTCTCCGCGCCAGCGTGGAGAGGAGCCTCCAGCGGTGGAGATCTGCAGCCTTGGCCCAGGCCCGGGAAACGGCACCAGGTACACTTCGTCCTGCGAGGACTCGTTGGAGGCATAGGCGACCCACTTGCCGTTGGGTGAAAAGCGGCCATCGCGCGCCCAAGTCGAAGACTTGATGACCGGAAACTCCTTACTTCCAGGCTGCGTCTCGATCGCCCATATCTCGCTACTGCCGGGAGCACCTTTTTCAAGGAGGATGTATTTGCCGTCTCGAGACCAGTCGGTCGGGGACTGATAAATAGGAGACGGGCTGATCGTCTTCGCTCCCTCGGCGTTGTTCAGAGGCGCAATCATCAAGGTGGCCAGCGCGTTATTCGCTGTGGCGCCTCCGATCGTGGCGAAAAGAATTTCCCGCCCGTCCGGCAACCATACGGGAGAATAGCTCCTGGCAGTTGCTGTCAGCTGGGTTCGCACCGGTCCGGCGACGTCATAGACCCAAATATCAGAAGACGGGTCTCCCTTTTCCAACGCGATCTTTCGTCCATCCGGCGACAACCGGGGATTTGCCAGACCGTCTTCGGACAAGGTTGCCAGATTTTGGCCGGTATCGCTGACCCAACGAACCTTCCCGGCCAGATCGGCGGAGGCTGCGGCGTACAAGAGCAGTCCGGTCTCCGAGGCGGAGAACAGGTTTCTCCAGATTCCTGCGTCATAGAAGACTTTCTGCTGCAAGCGCTCTGGTTCACTCACCAGCTTCAGGCCACCAGCGTCAAAACGCTGTGCCAGCAAATCTCCATTCTGCGTGAACAGCAGGTATCCGGAAGTGTAAATGGCGTTGCCGCTGGCGTGCATGAGGCGGCGGTTCTCTTTGCCGTCAACGGAACCCACGTAGATCCCGTCGGCCGGGCCCCTCTGTTTATGATTCGCCGCCAAGTAAATGAAGTGCTTGCCATCGGGCAGGAAAAAAGGCCAGCGGTGAGTAGTGTGCTGCTGAGTATCCACGGTAGTGACGGCGACGGGAGCGCCTCACTAGCCGAGACCTTCGAAAGTGGCGCTTGAATGGTTGGCGCGAACACGATGAGGTTGTCAGCACCCCAGGATGCACCGCGGGCGCTCGGCGCGTCACAGACAGTCACTACCGCGCCGCCGTTGATGTCGGTCGTCTTCAGTTTGGCTTGGGAGAAAAACCCGATGCTGCGGCTATCCGGCGACCAAAAGGGAAAGGACGCATCGTTCGTCCCGGGAAGTGGCAGGTAGGTGCCGGTAGCGGTTTGCCGCAGCCACAAATGTCCACCCGCACCCACGGCAATAAACCGGCCATCCGGCGAAATTGCCGAGGACGCTCCCTGGTCACCGGTCAGTGAAAACGACATTCCCGACGGCGGTAGAATCTGCGCCGAGAGCAAGGTGCGTTCTTGATGATGCGAATTAAGAATGGCGAAAACTGCAATCGCCGCCACCAGCGCGAGCACCAGGCCGGCAGCGATCCATACCAGCCAATTCGGCCTGGGTAGGTCGCGATCTTGTGCTGGGGGTTGCGAGACTCGGGCTGCGCGCCGAAGTTGTAATTTGACGTCGTGCGCGCTGGCGTGGCGTTCGTTCGGGTCCTTGGCCAGACATGTCCGGACCAGATCATCCAACGCCGGAGGCGCCGACGGTTGGGCTGAACTTAGTGGCTCGGGTTCCTTCTCAAGAATCGCACTGGCGATGCTGAGTTGGGACTTACCCTCGAACGCACGCCTACCAGTAGCCATCTCGTAGAGAATGGCGCCGAAAGCAAAAATGTCACTGCGAGCGTCGGCATCGCGACCTTCGATCTGCTCTGGTGACATGGTACTGGATGGTGCCCACGATTGAGCCTGCCGTGGTCAGCGGAGACCCTTGCGGGCTGGTCATAGTCATAGTGAGCGCAGCGGAGAGAAGTGGCGCAGAGACGGCTGCAGCGGCCACTCCGCTTGCCGCCGGTTTCGCCAGCCCGAAGTCCATCAGCTTGGCGCCCGACTTGGCCAGCATGATGTTGCTCGGCTTCAGGTCACGATGGACAATGCCCGCGCGATGGGCGGCGTCGAGTCCCTCGGCGATTTCGGAGCCAATCTTCACGATCTGATCGAGCGGCAGGGCTCCGCGCCGCAGCCGGTCGGCGAGCGTCTCGCCTTCCAAAAGTTCCATCACCAAAAAGTCAACGCCATCCTGGGAACCAACATCGTGCAGCGTACAGATGTGGGGATGATTGAGCGCGGAAACCGCTTTGGCTTCGCGCTCCAGCCGTTGCCGCAGGCCGGAATCAGACGCCGAGCTTGCCGGCAGAACTTTGACCGCGACGGAACGTTCCAGCCGCGTATCCCGCGCGTGATACACCTCGCCCATCCCGCCGGCGCCCAGCGGAGAAAGAATTTCATATGGGCCGAGTTTCGTGCCAGAGGTCAGAGCCACGGTTGGGTTGGATTATATCTCCTGCCCGACGAGCCGCAACTTGCAAGTCTGGCCCGACTCAGCCTATCCTTTTATCCTAGCCATGCAGAGATTCACCGCCAGGCTCGTGCTCCTGTTTTTCGCGCTGGGCACTTGCGCGCCGTTTCTGCAGGCGCTCTCAGCCGCGTCGCTCCATGCCTGCTGCTTGCGGGCCGGTCTGCATCATTGTCAGGGATCTTCAAGCGAAACCGGTTTTCACGCTCCAAGGGCCAACTGTCCGCACTCGACACCCATCACACTCACAGCCTTCAACGGCTTGGAATCTGCGAAATTCAACCTTTCCACCCCAGCGATCTCAGGATTCGTCGCTCTTACGCCTCTCGATCGCGCTTACGGTGTGAATGCACACAACCGCGGTGCGCGCGGTCCTCCTCTCTTCCGCTAATCAAGATTGATTTGCAATGGATTCTGCGCGACCGCAGCACTTGCCCGCGCGAAATTCGCCCTGCCACGCTGAACAGCTTCCCTTGAGCGAGCCGGAGCGTCGCCCTTTACGCTGGTAAATAGCTCCAGAGGAGAGAGTCCATTGGTCCACAAAATTATTCTTTCAATGGCGGTGGCAACACTGATTTCGGGGATGGCCCAGGCCACCATCTTCGGCTCCGTGCGCGGCATCATTCACGATCCGCAGCATCGCCCAGTTCAAGGAGCAATGGTGATGCTCCGCGCTCAGTCCTCCGATTGGGCGATGAGCGCGAACACCGATCAGAACGGCGAATTTGCGTTTAATCCCGTTCCCATTGGCGAGTACTCAGTGGTTGCGGTTGCGCCGGGTTTCAGCCAAGTGACGCAGAAGGTCGTGGTGCAATCCGGTACCGAGCCGGTTCTACATCTTGCACTCAATGTAGCTGGAGCCAAAGAGACGGTGAATGTTTCGGGCACCCCTGAGGTCGCTCCCTCCGATTCCGCCACTCCGATCACTCTGGTGAATCGTCTGGAGATTGAGCGAGCACCGGGCGCGGACCGCAGCAATAGCATGGCAATGATTACGAATTTTGTCCCCGGCTCCTATGTCACCCATGACCAGTTGCACATTCGCGGTGGCCATCAGACCAGCTGGCTGATAGACGGTGTCCCTGTGCCCAATACCAACATTGCTTCCAATCTCGCCCCGCAGGTTGATCCGAAGGACATCGACTACATGGAGGTCAATCGGGGAAGTTACAGCGCGGACATGGGCGACCGGACATATGGGGTGTTCAACATCGTTCCGCGCTCTGGCTTCGAACGCAATAATCAAGCAGAACTCGTTCTCAGCGCCGGCAACTTTAATCAAACTAATGACCAATTCAGCTTCGGCAGTCACACCGAGCGTTTTGCTTACTACGCCAGTTTGAATGGGAACCGCAGCGATCTCGGCCTGCAACCGCCGGTTGCGAATGTGGTCCATGACGCCGCCAATGGGTACGGAGGTTTCGGATCATTTATCTTCAACGTCGATCCCTCCGACCAATTGCGCCTCGTGACTTCGGCCCGTCAGGACTACTATCAGATCCCCTACGACCCTTTTCCCAACGACCTTGAGAACGGATCGATCGCAGGGAACGGCTTCACTCCGCAATACCCCACCATCGGGCTTCGTGACGGCAACCACGAATCCGACGCGCTGGTTAATTTCTCGTTGGTCCACACGTTCAACTCCAAGGTTCTGCTGACCGTCTCGCCCTTCTATCACCGCAACGTCGCCAACTACGACAGTTCGCCTGCTGACGTTGATCTCGCCAGCACCGATCACCACACATCGGCTTACGCGGGCGGTCAGGTGAGTTTCAGCGCAAACGTCGCGCAGAATAGCCTGCAGACGGGCTTCTACGGCTTTCACCAGAGTGACAGCCAGTCGTTCGGGCTTATTTTCAACGACGGCAGTGGCACTTCGCCTCTCGCGGAGAGTGATCGCGCATCGGGCGGACTGGAAGCCTTCTTCATCGACGACAAGTTCAAGCCATTCTCCTGGCTGACTCTCTCCGCTGGAATGCGCCCGACGCACTTCAGCGGTGGAATGACGGAGAACTCCGTCAGCCCACGGTTCGGGGCCACGTTGACTGTCCCGCACCTGAATTGGACCCTCCGCGCGTTCTACGGCCACTATTACCAGGCCCCGCCTCTGCTAACGGTTTCGGGGCCTTTGGAGCAGTTTTGCAACACGAATAGCTGCGGGTTCCTCCCGCTTTTGGGGGAACGCGACGAGGAACATCAGTTCGGAGTCACGATTCCCTATCGCGGATGGATATTCGATGTCGATAACTTTCAAACCAATGCCCACAACTTCTTTGACCATAGCTGCATCGGATCGGGACTGTGTTTACCCATCACCATTGGACGAGCCAAGGTTCGAGGCTGGGAAGCGACCCTCCGGTCTCCGCGTATCGCCCACCGCGGGCAAATCCATCTCGCCTACTCCAATCAGATTGCCCAAGGCGCCGGCGCCATCAACGGAGGCTTTACCGATTTCACCACCAATGTTTGCGACCCGGACCCCGGATATTGTCCTCTCGATCACGACCAGCGCAATACCCTCAACATTGGTGGCGACGTTACGCTCCCGTGGCGGTCCTACGCTTCCACCAACGTTTACTACGGTTCTGGTTTCAGCAATGCTTTCACTGGACAGCCATATCCGGGTGACCACTTGCCGCAACACACAACTTTCGATCTCTCCCTCGGCAAGGATTTCGGCGAGCGCTTTTCCGCATCGTTGAATGCCCTGAACGTTGCCAACCGTCGAGTGGACCTCGACAACAGCCAGACCTTCGGCGGCTTCCACTGGAATAATCCGCGTGAGATTTATGTGGAGTTTCGGTATCGTTTTCATTATTGAACTGGGCTTTGAAAGGGCCCGACTTCCAGTCGTGCCGAAAAGTGCTTCACCCTGATTTTGGACGGCTTCAGCCGCTAAGGGTTGAGCCTACTCGTATGATGGCTTCTGGAGAGATGAAATGAGACCAATGCTCTTAGTTTTGTTGTTCATAACAGTGATGACGGTTGCGTGCAATAAGAACTCGAACCAGAACTCGTCTCAGCCGACCGTCGTCGTGCCGCCTCAACTATCCGCCAAGCGCTACCACCTGAAAGGCAAAGTCGTTTCCGTAGACAAACAATCCAAGATGCTCAACGTGGACGGCGAAGCCATCCCTGACTTCATGGACGCGATGACCATGCCCTACGAAGTCAAGCCCGAAAGCGAGTTGGACAAACTCAAGCCCGGAGACGGCATCAGCGCCGACGTGGTGCTTCAGAATGAAAAAGCCTGGCTGGAAAACATAGTCGTCACTGGCCACTCGACGGCGGCGGGGAAACTGCAATGAAGTACGTTCTTCTTGCTTTGGCAATTCTGGGGATCGCCGCATCCTCCCTCGCCCTGCGCGAACACTACCGCACCGATGTTTCTCCCTGCGACATCAACGAGCGCTGGGACTGCGGCATCGTCAATCACAGTCCTTTCGCGATGATCTGGGGAGTTCCGGTCGCCGTGATCGGAATCGCCGGCTATTTCGCGCTGGGAATTCTTTCTCTGCGACGCGCTTATCGCCTGATGCTGGCCGGGGCGCTGGCCGGACTGACCTTCTCACTCTACCTAGCCCACATTGAGTCCCATGTGCTGGGCGTCTGGTGCATTTACTGCGCAATTTCGCTAGGAACGATTTCGCTGATCACGCTGCTGCTCATCGCGACGGTTGTAAGTCAGGCAATCCGCCGTCCAGCCTCTTCTTGATCCTCTCCGTGCCTCCGGGTCTCCGTGGTGAAAGATTTTTCCAAACAAAAAGGCGACCCTTGCGGATCGCCTTTGAACGAATTGTAAGTGGTTGTTAGACAGCCTTCACGTTCTCGGCCTGCCACCCTTTCGGTCCCTTGACTACATCGAATGACACTTGCTGACCTTCTTGCAGGCTGCGGAATCCACCCGATTGAATGGCCGAGAAGTGTACGAATACATCCTCGCCGTTCTGGCGGCTGATAAACCCATAACCTTTGGCGTCGTTAAACCACTTTACGGTTCCTGTTTCCATGGTAGTGCTTTGTTTCCTTTATGTTGAAATCGCGCTGAATTTCCGCTGAACTTTCTGCTCCGGCAGTTCACGCACTAGGCGGGAGGTGCACTTGCAGGGTACCGCAAGAATCCAACGCACGTTAATTCTACCCGATCAGGTCAAGCCCTTTCCAGAACAGAAGTAACCCGTGTGGGTAGGCAAGCCTCGTGTGGGTCGGACATTCCTGTCCGACAAAACCTTGGGAATGTGAACACTTCAATTGTTCACAGATCACTGACAGCATTGTAGGGCTTTGATAGAAGTCAAAAGCGTCGGACAAGACTGTCCGACCCACACAGGCCCAGCATTGTCCCAGCGCATTCCTCTCGAAAGAATGTATGACTACCGGCGTATGTTGCCACATCACCAGAAACATGGAAGGGCTCTTTTCGTAACGTTCTGCAAGGCCTCACGGGATCCGTTTTCTGCTGAAGCTCGCGACAGCGTGCTGCGATGTTGCCTGAGAGGCCACGGCAACCGATTTCTGCTTCATGCAGCCGCCGTTATGCCCGAGCACGTCCATCTTCTGCTGACTCCCCTGTGCAACGAAAAAGGCTGGCCCTACGGTTTGCCAGCAATTCTGAAGTTAATCAAGGGAGCCCCGGCCCGAAGCGTCAACAAGCTGCTCGGCTCCTCCGGCCCAGTCTGGCAAGAAGAGTCCTTCGACCACCTCTTACGGTCGCAAGAAAGTTTGAAAGAAAAGCTGGAGTACATCCGCCAAAACCCCGTGCGCCGAGGCCTTGTAAGTAGGCCGGAGGACTACCGCTGGCTCTGGGTCGAGCAAGGCCCATGTGAAGAGGCAAGCCTCGTGTGTGTCGGACATTCCTGTTCGACGCCTTTGACTTTGATTTTGCTTAACCCAGAAGAGCAAGTTCAGGAGCAGAACCAACGTCAAAAGCGTCGGACAGGAATGTCCGACCCACCCGGGCCTTCGCATTTTCGAGGGATCCTTCCCACTTTTTACTCTTCTGGTTCGTAACGCCCGTGGTTCGGGCTACTCGCTCCGCAGCAGCTCCAGCACGCGGTCGAAGTCCGAGAGGTTCCGGTACTCGATCACGATTTTCCCTTTGCCCTGCCAGTCCGTGATGCGCACCCGCGTTCCCAGCAGGCGCTCGAGCTCCAGCTGTGCGGCGCGGACGTTGGGATCGACTGGTTTTTCCGGACGCGGATCCGGCTTGTGCAGCTCAGGGTTGCGGTGATAGTCCACACGCTCTTTGAGCTGCTTTACGGTCAGACCCAAATCAACGGTGGTTTGAGCCAGCAGTTCGAGCCCGTGCTCATCGAGGAACGGGGCGGCTTCAAGCAGGAGCCTGGCTTCGCTGAATCCCAGCTTGCCTTCGCCTAGAAGATCTAGCACCCGCTGCGGCAGCTTGAGCAAGCGCATGTAGTTGGCCACCGACTCACGCGAGACTCCAGTGCGCTGACCGATTTGCTCCTGGGTCAGATTGAAATCGCGGCTCAGACGCGAGAAGGCATGGGCTTGCTCCAGGCAATTCAGGTCCTGGCGTTGCAGATTTTCGACAATCGTCATCTCCGCTGCCTGCTCGTCGCCCAGCCGGCGAACGATTGCGGAAACCGTCGTCTTCCCTGCCAGCTTTGACGCCCGGCAGCGGCGCTCTCCGAGCACCAGCAGGTAGCGGCCGTTTGCTCCCGGACGCACGACAATTGGCTGCGCCAGGCCGCTGGCTTTGATGGAGTCCGCCAGTTCGTTCAACGCAGCGGGATCGAACGCACGCCGCGTCTGGTAAGGGTTTTCGTCAATCAGATCAAGCGGGATCTGTTCGACGACATCGCCTTCGGCGCGCGCCTGGATCTCCGCGACACGAGCGGGAACCGGTGCTGGTGGCGGCATGACCGCTGGCGCAGGAGCCGTAACCACGCGCGGACCCGATGGCAAAAGCGAATCCAATCCGCGGCCTAGCGCCCGGCGTTTCTCGGTTGACTTATGTTCCTCGATGGCGGCCACACTTCCTCCATTGATATAGTGTGTGTTAGTTACTATATCTTAAAGATATTTCAACCTTTAAGATCCATCGTGATCAACTTATTGCGATCGCGCCAGCGGCGCCAGCGCGGAGCATTGACCACCTGCTTCTCTTCCCCTTCGGCAGACTGCTCGGATGATTCCGACTGCGCCGGCTCCGCGAAAGCTTCGAATCCCGGCATATGCTTGGCGATGATTTCTCTCGCCAGCTGCACGTAGCTCTCGGCGCCGCGCGAACGATCGTCGTATAGAAGTACCGGCTTGCCGTGGCTTGGGGCCTCGGCCAGGCGAACATTGCGGGGAATCGTTGTGGCGAAGACCTTCTCGCCGAAGAAGCGCTTAAGTTCCGCCGTGACTTGCTGCGCCAGGTTGGTTCGCTCGTCGAACATGGTCAGAACCACGCCTTCGATTTCGAGAGATGGATTCAGCGCTGCGCGGATGCGCTCAATGGTGTCGAGCAACTCCGAGATTCCTTCCAGCGCGAAGTATTCCGCCTGCATCGGAATCAGGACCGCGTCGGCACCTACGAGCGAATTCAGGGTCAGCAGATCCAGCGCCGGCGGACAATCTATAACGATGAAGTTGAAGCGGTCACGAAGCGGAGTCAGGGCATCGCGAAGGCGGAATTCCCTGTTGTCAGCATCTACCAGCTCGAAATTTACTCCGATGAGATTCTTATGCGCCGGCAGTAAGAAGAGGTGCTCGAGCTCTGTCTTCTGGAGCGCGCTCATGGCGTCGCACTCGCCGATGAGCACTTTGTAAGTGCTGTTTCGCTCGGGATCTTTGGCCAAGCCCAAGCCACTGGTCGAATTTGACTGAGGATCGCAATCCACCAGGAGCGTGTTCAAGTTGGCCGCAGCCAGCGAGGCCGCAAGATTAATGGCAGTCGTAGTCTTCCCGACGCCGCCCTTCTGATTGGCAACAGCGATAATGCGGGCCATTTAAGTTTTTCGGAGAACCAGAGACTTATCCGCAGCATAGTTCGTAAAGTTGGCGTTGGCAATGACGGATTGCGGTGCAGGTACTAGTGAATCCTTACTGGCTGACTTTGGATGAGCTTGCAGGGGAATGGGGCCCAGCTTTCCACATTGGCTATGTTCCACGTGGAACATAGCCCGGGCAATTACTGGAGTGGTCCGGTGTTCCACGTGGAACATTCTCGTCAAGCGGCCAAGCGACCGACCAACAGGCTGCGGCTTTGCGATAGCGGAAGTGGCACAGCATTGTCCCAGCTGACGTCGCCGAGGGCCGACGTTGCGATTCTAATCTGGGCATCGCCGATTAAGAGGGCAATGCTACCGTTTGGCGCGACTAGTCTATGTGCCACGGGCAGAATCTGTTCAAAGCGCTCAACCGCTCTTAGAATCACCAGGCTTGCCTGGTCGGACAGCTGCTCGGCTCGGTTTGCGAAAACTCTTACACCGGGGAGTCCCAAAGCTCGGACCACTTCGCGCAGGAATACTGCCTTTCTCTGGTTTGACTCGATGAGCGTTAAATTCAGCGCTGGATTCCAAATCTTGAGCGGGAGACCTGGGAATCCTGCGCCTGAGCCAATGTCGATTGCATTCTCGTGTGCGGCGGGGACGAGGAAGAGATGCCGGGCAGCGAACAGGGACTCTCCGAAGTGGCGCGTGATGACTTCTTCGGGATCGCGGACCGCAGTCAGGTTGACGTGAGGGTTCCACTTCATCAGCAGATTGGCGTAGGTTGCGATCTGCCCTAGCTGCAATGCAGACAAATGCGATTCCTGCAAGAACGGGAGGAGAAGTTCGGCAATCCGATCTCGCGTCATAAGGACATCGCGCATTGTAGCTGAGTTACTGGGTTGAGACGAAACCGCACCTTGAGAGCATAGTTGGCGCGAATATTAACTCGATTAGCAAGCGAACCAATAGTATAAAAAGTGGGAAACCATAGTTAACGGAAGCCGCTTTTGATGGCCTGTTTTACCATAATTCTCGGGTGTGGCTAGGACAAGTGGAATTAAAACATCTGACGAATCCAACTAGTAAGTATCTACTCGGTCGGTTTCGAGTGCCGCAAGTCAAGATTGATTCTGCTACTCGGACAATCACGGCTTGACAGTACTCCATATTTCTGCAAACATGGAAATATGAAGGTGAGTACTGACCAAGTCACTAAATACGCGGACATGTTTTCGGCGATGGGGACGGAGCCTCGGCTGCGGATTATGCAACTACTGCTGTCGGCGCATCCGGACGGATTGGTCGTGGGTGAGATCCAGGAGGAATTGGGGATCCCGAACTCGACCTTGTCTCATCATCTCGACAAGCTCAGGAATGAAGATCTGGTGCGGGTGCAACGGCAGAGCACGTTCTTGCGCTACACGGCTAATGCCGAAGCGCTGCAAGAATTATTGCAGTTTTTGTATGCGGAATGTTGTACGCGCAATCAGGCGGTGCGGCCGCAGGATATTGTGCAGATTTGTACTTGAGGGTACGGAGCCTATCGCCCAAGGGACAGAAAAATCAGCGACCCGCGGTCGGCGGACAGATGTGTCCCTATGCAACAAAGATTTGGGAACCATGGAGGCGCTATGGAAGGCGCGGACGTCAGGGAAATAGTGAAAGACAAATACGGGAAGGCGGCGCTGCATCTGAAGAGTGAGGGTAGAGGTTGCTGTGGGGCGACGCCGGCGAGCGGGTTGGGGTGTGATCCGATCACTACCAATCTTTATGACGGGGCGCAGACCAAGCAAGTGCCGGAAGAGGCAGTACTGGCATCGCTAGGCTGCGGAAATCCGACCGCGCTGGCGCAACTGAATCCTGGCGAGGTTGTGCTCGACCTAGGCTCCGGCGGTGGAATTGATGTGCTGCTTTCAGCGAAGCGCGTTGGGCCGACAGGCAAAGCCTATGGTCTGGACATGACCGACGAAATGCTGGCGCTGGCGAACGAAAACAAGCGCAGAGCGGGCGCAGACAATGTTGAGTTTCTGAGGGGCGAGATCGAGCAGATTCCGCTGCCGGATAGTTCGGTGGACGTGATCATTTCGAATTGCGTGATCAATCTTTCTGCAGATAAGGACCGAGTGCTGCGGGAGGCGCTGCGGGTGCTCAAGCCGGGCGGCCGGCTCGCGGTTTCGGACGTGGTTACGCGCGGCGACGTCGCGCCGGAAATCCGTCACAGCGTGTTGTTGTGGGTGGGATGCGTGGCGGGTGCGCTGGATGAGAATGAATATCAAGAGAAACTACAGGCTGCAGGCTTTGAGCAGATCAGTATTGAACCGACGCGAATTTATCGGGTGGAAGATGCGCGGGAGTTTTTGTCGTCGGCTGGAGTTGATGTGGATGCGATTGCGCCGCAGGTGGATGGGAAGTTCATGAGCGGGTTTGTGAGAGCAGTGAAGCCGGAGGGGGTTTGTTGCGGGCCTACTTGTTGCAAGTGAGAAGCAATTAGCACTTGGATCCTTCATGCTTTCTTTCGCCCCTTTCGGGGCTGGGTATGTTGTGCGTTGTACCCAGGGCTTGCGCCCTGGGCTGCACTCTTCCGCCGCTTCGCGGCTGGAAGGGGCGTTCGGCATTTTGGGGTCATTGTTTAACCGTGTCGCTAGCCACTAAGCACTAAACGCCAAACCTCCAAGGATGCGTGCACCACCATGAAAGACCACTACAACGTTCTGTTTCTTTGCACTGGGAACTCGGCGCGGTCGATCATGGCCGAGGCGATCCTGAACTTCAAGGGCAAGCCCAGGTTCACCGCCTACAGCGCGGGGAGTCATCCGTCGGGAGCGGTGCGGCCTCAGGCGCTCGAGCGGCTTGAGGCAGCTCGAATTCCAACGCGAGATCTGCGGAGCAAGAGTTGGGATGAATTCGCTGAGCCAAGCGCGCCCCAGCTGGATTTTGTTTTTACCGTCTGCGACAACGCAGCGAGAGAAGTTTGCCCGATCTGGCCGGGGCAGCCGATCACTGCTCACTGGGGCGTTCCGGATCCGGCAGCGGTTCACGGGTCACCTTAAGAACGATCGGCGCAGGAAGTGGAACGCGCAAATCGCGAAGCGTTTTCGATTCTCGAACGACGCATCGGACTGTTTCTATCTCTGCCGCTTGCATCCATTGACAAGCTGGCCCTCAAGAAAGAAGTCGATGAGATCGGCCAGCAATGAGATCAAAATTACCCGCCCGCCTCGTTGCGGAATTCTTCGGGACTGGATTCCTGGTTGCAGCCGTGGTCGGGTCCGGAATTATGGCGGAGCGGCTGGCCGGCAACGCAGCCCTCGCGCTGCTTGCGAATACGATCGCTACGGGAGCGGCTCTGGTTGCGCTGATTCTAGCGTTCGGATCTATTTCCGGCGCGCATTTTAATCCGGTGGTTTCGCTGGCGGATGCAATCGAAGGCGGACTGGCGTGGCGCGAGGTTCCCGCCTACATCGTCGCGCAGGTTCTGGGCGGGGTTGCGGGGACAATGCTCGCGCACTGGATGTTCGTGCTGCCTCTGGTATCTTTTTCGCGCCACGCGCGCAGCGGGCCAGCGCAGGTCTTGAGCGAATTCGTAGCGACCTTCGGACTGATGTGCGTCATCTGGGGATGTTCGCGGTCGCGTCCGAATGTAGTGCCTTTTGCGGTGGGAAGTTATATTGCGGCGGCGTACTGGTTCACTGCGTCCACATCATTCGCGAATCCGGCGGTGACCATTGCGAGATCGCTTAGCGACACCTTTGCCGGGATTCGTCCAGCAGACGTTTTGCCGTTCGTGATTGCGCAGTTTGCGGGAGGGATTGCGGCGACGTTTGTTTTTCGTTGGCTGGGGCGTGGTTCCGGCGCGGAAGAAAAAATTTCCTGACAAGAACAAAGCCGAAAATCAAAGTCAAAGGCGTCGGACAAGAGTGTCCGACCCACACGAGTTCTTACGGGTGGTGGGAATCAAGATGGGTCGCGCGATATTTCGCTCCTTTTTGGTTGCCTGCGGAATGGCAGAGGGACGCAAAAAATGCAACACCTCATGGTCCCGGTCGAGCATATACTGCCCGACAAGCGGGCCACTCGCCCTCATGGTTTGACATCAGAACGTCTGAAAAGGAGAGACAAGATGCGATTGCATTGGATGTTTGGTGTGCTGCTTACTGCGGCTATGGTCACACCGGGGTCGGCGCAGATTTCGGTGTACATCGGGACACCGCCGCCGGTAGTGGTTTATGAAAGACCGGGGCCGCCTCCTGACGCGGGTTTCGTTTGGATCGAGGGTTATTGGGCGCCTGTGGGTCACCACTACAAATGGGTGAAGGGACGCTGGGAGCGCCCTCCGTATGCAGGGGCTTACTGGACGCATCCGCACTACGACCATTACAAGGAAGGCTGGGTGCTGCACGAGGGACATTGGGACCACGAGGACCACGACAACGGGTATTGGAAGGAGCATGATCACGGTAAAGGGCATGGGGACCATGAGGGCAATGGGCACGAACATCATGATTAGGGGATCTGCTCCTTCAAGGAACCGGGAACCAAGATGGTAAAAGGTGGTTCGTGGCTCGCGATGATTCCTCATTGCCGCAGAGCGGGCGGGGAAGCGGGAGGGGCCCGCAGGGAGGAAGTGTCGATGGCATCGTTCTTTACTGCGGCTAGCGCTTGGTTGGCCTGATCGAGCGAGAATCGGGTGACCTTGGGACGGAGGTTGATCTCGCTGGCTAGCTGCAGGAAGTCGCGGGCGTCGGCGCGGGTCATATTTGCGACGCTGCGAATTTGCCGCTCACCCCAGAGCAACTTGTCGTAGTCGAATTGGGGGATGCGATCGAGGTGGATGGCGTTGATCGCGACCACGCCGCCTTTGCGCAGGCTGGCCAGTGCGGAGATGACGACGTCGCCGCTGGGAGCGAAAGTGACGGCGCGGTCGAGTTCGACGGGCGGACGGTCTTTTTCTCCTCCAACCCAGGTTGCTCCCAGCGAAGCTGCCAGCTTGCGATGAGATTCGCCGCGGGTGGAAACGTAAACCTCACAATTCCACGCCTGCAACACAGCGATCGCCAGATGCGCGGAGGCGCCGAACCCGAAGAGGCCGACGCGCTCGCGTTTTTCGACGCCGGCGACGCGGAGGCTGCGAAAGCCGATGATTCCGGCGCACAAGAGCGGAGCGGCGTGGAGATCATCGAGGGCGGCGGGGATTGGAAAGACAAAATCGGCGCGAGCCAACGCGTATTCGGCGTAGCCTCCGTTGACTGTGTAGCCGGTAAAGGTTGGCGAGTCGCAAAGGTTCTCTTCGCCACGCCGGCAGTACGGGCAAGTGCCATCGGTGCCGCCGAGCCAGGAAACCCCGACGCGGGCTGGTGTCGAGCTTCGCTCGACCGGGCGGACGAGGGCGTCCGCCCCTACGTGGGCATTGCCTGCTTCGACTATCTCGCCGACGATCTGGTGGCCGGGGATGATTCGCGGGTGGAGCGGAGGGAGTTCGCCTTCCACGATGTGGAGGTCGGTGCGGCAGACTCCGCAGGCGAGGACGCGGAGCAGGACGTGGCCGGGGTCGGGCGCGGGCGGGGAAACATCTTCGATTCGAAGAGGATGATTCGCGATTGGTTGCGGCGAAATGAGGACTACGGCTTTCATGAAAGGTTATTGTAAGCGGGTTCGTGGTGGGCCGCGGCGTGTGGGACAGCGCACGCGAACAGCAGGTTCCCATTCGGCTCCCTCCCTTCGGTCAGTCGCTCAGGGCAGGCTCTCGACTGTGAAGATCGTTCGCTCGCGAACGCTCTTCTTCGCCGGAATGACAGAGCTATTTTATTGGGCGGAAAGTGAGACCAGCGTCAGCGGAAATTGCTGAACATGACTAGATTGGAGTCGTTGACGCGGGCGCGGGTGATGGCGATCTGCTTGCCATCGGGCGAGAAGGCGTAGTCGGAAACGCGAAGGGGCTCGGTATCGAAATGCGTGATTTGGGTTGGCTTGCTCCCGTCGAGCGGCTGGTAGAAGAGATTGGTGCCGGCGCCGGTTGACTTACTCAGGATAAGGGCGCGGCCGTCCGGTGTCCACACCGGGAAATGCGCGACTCCGGTGGATGGCAGAAAAATCTGGTTGCTGCCGTCCACGTTTTGAATCACAAGCTGAACCTTGTGCTCGCCGCCGGAGATGGAAAACTGAAAGAATGCGATCCGCTGTTCGTCCGGAGACAACGACTCGCCATTGGGAGAATTAGGAGCGACTACTTGGGGCGCACCGCCACCGGTGGGAACTCGTTTCAAGGCCGGACCCTCAAAATTATCGTCGTAATACACCGTCTTGCCGTCCTTTGTGCAGACGGGCTGTTCAGCGTCGCGTTCAAAGGTCAACTGCTTCATTTCGCCCGTATTCTGGCTATAGCGGAAGAGGTTCAGCATATTGTCGCGCAGCAGACCGACAACGAGAGCGCCCGGTCCACACGAGATTGGATAGGTTGCGTTCGTGTCGCGGTCGGGAACGCGCACACGCGCACTGCCGTCGGGATTCATGCTGAAGGCGTGAAAATCATTGTCTGTGAAGAGAAGCCTGCCATCGTTGCTCCATCGCAGCCAACCGCCGTCGGTTTGTCCGGAACTCACGCCGGCGGGATTCAATTTGATTTCCGACGGCCATTTTTCGGGTGCGCTGCCGACGAATATCGCGGAGGAGGCTTGCTCTTGAACTGTGACCAGGGCCTTGCCGTCAGCGGTGACGGTGATGTTGCGGTATTCGTTGAGATCGTTGGTCACGTTCTGCAGGAGGCCGGAAGGATAGGGCTGAAACTTGATCTGACTTCGAAAATTGGTCTCGCGTGACCGGCACTGGAGGAACATTCCGCTTGCATCCGGCAGCCACGCAATGCCATCAACCAGGAACGGAAAGGGAAATGATTTCACCAGCGCGCCCTGGGGCGTGAAGACCAGCACGTTACTGAGGCCCGCCTTGGTGAGTTCATATTGGGGAACTGCGATGAGCCCCCCGTCTCCCGACCAGGATGGCGCAGATCCGTTGGCGGTCATTGCGTCGCGTTCAGCAATGACGTGCCGATTGGTTCCGTCGCTTCCTGCAATCACAAGTTGGGGCTTCTTGTCACCGACATCGTAATGAGCAAACACGATCTGCTTGCCGTCAGGCGAGAAGCTAATGGGGGTGCTGATGTCGCTGAGGACCTGTTGGTGCGTGCCGCCCAGGCTGGGCACTGAGTACAGGACAGTCTCATCTTCGTTTTGGGGATCGCTGTGCTGGAAATAAATGTAATTTCCGTCCGGAGAAAAGGTCGGACGATTGACGAAGTATCCCGGCCCGGGCGCGACCACCTGGGCTTCGCTGCCGGTTGCGATCTGCTTTACCCACAGACTTTGTTGCTCGCCGCGCTTGACGAAAGCGGCGTAACGGCCATCGGGCGAAATGGCACCATCGAGGGCCGCGCCGTTCTCTGTGAGCTTGGAAATCTGCATGGTCAGCGGATTGATAAGCGCCTGGGCGGGCGTGAAGTGTTTGTAGAGGACGAAGGCTGAAATCAGGAGGGCGATGATAACCGGCATGAGGATCAGCCGCGTCTTGTGACGCTTGGCCTCGGCGAGAACCGCGGCGCTTGAGGATGTAGCGGAAGAGCTGCTGGCAGGGGCAACGGAACTCGGACCGGAAACTGCAGCGAGGCGTCCCGCGGAAGCGGAGCCGGATCCGCGCTTGATCCTTTTCAAATCGGCGCGAATTTCGGCAGCTGACTGAGTGCGCAGATCGGGATCTTTTTCCAGCGATTTGAGAATCACATCGCTCAGCGCGGGCGGCAGCAATGGATTCAGATCAGCTGGCGGCGGAGGGTTTTTCTCCAGAATGGCATGGAAGATCACGGCCGAAGTGGGACCATCGAAGGGCAGGCGGCCAGTGCCCATCTGATAGAGCACCCCGCCAAAACTGAACAGGTCAGTTCGGGCATCGACTTCTTCGCCACGGGCCTGCTCGGGGGACATAAAAGCTACGGTGCCGACGGTTGATCCCGGGCTGGTGAGCAGAGGACTGTCAATGGTTGCGCCCACGCCAACCGCGGCCTGCTCGTGTTCCTTGGCCAGCTTGGCGAGTCCGAAGTCGAGAATCTTGGCACGGCCGCGAGTGGTGATGAAGATGTTGGCTGGCTTGATGTCGCGATGGATGATGCCTTTGCGATGGGCGGCGTCGAGCGCGTCGGCTACCTGAATGGCGATATCGAGGAGTTGGTCGTTGGTGAGGGGGCGGGCCAGCAGGCGGGCGGAAAGCGGCTCGCCTTCAAGCAGTTCCATGGCGATGAAGGGCTGACCGTCATGCTCGTTGATCTCGTAGATGGTGCAGATGTTCTCGTGATTGAGCGATGAAGCGGTTCGCGCCTCCATACGAAAACGCTCGAGTGACTGGGGGCTCAGGGCGACATCGCGCGGCAGAAATTTGAGCGCAACCCGACGGCCCAGCGTGAGATCCTCGGCTTCATAGACGACGCCCATACCGCCGCTGCCGATTTCACGGACGATCTTGAAGTGCGAGATGGTTGAATCGATCATGGTGGAAAAGCAGTCGTTGGTCGTTAGTCGGTGGTCGTCGGTCTCTGCCCTTAGTTTCTTTCCAGAAAATCGGTGAAGGCTCCGGTCTTCTGGTAATACACGCGGAGACTGCATTGTTTCGCGCTCATGTGGGCGAAGGAGAGTTCCAGTTCTTTCGTGGGATCGGGGATTTCACCGACCTCCATGGGAGCGCGGGCCACATCCTGTGCTGAGTTGTAGGGAGCACCTGCGGTCACGTTGCGGTTAACAATCAGGATCCAGCTTTTACCGCCTGGAATCAGATAAACAGTGTATGCGCCCAAGGCGATTTCGGAGCCTCCAAGCTTCAGGGGAACCTGGACATAGAGGGTGATGCCTGGGGACCAGACATGGCCATTTCTCGGTTCTTCCTTGACCGTGGGATGGTACTGAATGCTCACCTGATTGCCATCCTCGAAATTGCAGTAAGCAGTCTGCGGGTCTTGGGCAAGGCAGGCGGCGGCAGCCATCGCGACGACAGCTAACGGGAAGAAGAAGGCCCTAATGGCGGAGTTTGTCACCGCAATAATGTAACACCCCACAGGCGGTTCTTGGCTGTTGGTTCTTGGTTCCTGGCAGGCGCCAGATGCAGAGCGGCTTTCCCTGCCAATGGCAAGGGGCAAGAACCAAGAACCGCTCTTTTGGGCGTGGTCTTCGGTTACGTTCTCAAGCCGGAGGGAGGTTGCTAACGTTTGGGACAGGGGAAAGAGGTCCCAAAATGTCCAAATCGGGTGGGTTGTCGAAAGTTCTGTATGGTGAATTGAACGAGGAAGTGCTGTCCGCGCAGGCTGAGTCGCTGGCCAAGGCTGGGTACACGGTGCAGACTGCGGTGGGGCGCGCGGGAGTTCTGGATGCGATGAAGCGCGAGAGTTTCGACCTGGTAATTCTTGGACCCACGCTGACACGTGATGACCGGCACCATCTTCCTTATATGGCGAAGAAGGCGCACGCTGGAACGCGGGTGCTGGTGATGCACACCGATGGGTCGCGGCATCCTTACGTGGATGGAAACACCGACACGGGAGAAAGCATGGAGCGCTTGATGGAGAAGATTGGCGCGCTGCAGGTTCGTGCGGCGGCAGCCACGGCTGGACGATAAAGACCTTCAATTCGCAACTTGGAGTGTGAGTCGGGCGGCCCTTCGGGGCCGCCTTTGCTATTTGGACGTCGTCGCCTAGCGGAGCCGCTTCGACAAGCTTGCTCGCGATTCTGCAAGAGCCCTGACAAATCCAGAGCAAGATCGCGGAGCTGTGCTCCGCGGACAGCTGAGGGGCATCTGTCCCGGCACAAGCCCGTCTGTCGTAGAATCTCTCTTTTGGCGTCTCGCACGGGAAGAGCTTCTCGCATGGACAGCGCAGGACAAAATCAGCAAACCAGCGGCCGAGTGTATGTGACGCTAAGCGGCATTCCGCTGCTGATCGAGTTGAAGTGGCCGTTTCACAAATCTGGATCGGGCGCGGATTTTTGGGTGCTCCATGGGGACATCAAGCTGGGAGGCTCGGAAGGGCTACATGCGCCGGTGTCGGTGAATCTATCGGCCACTGTGCGGGAGGTGCTGCCGTCGCTGGAGCCGAAGGATGCGGAAGCGCCGGTGATCAATTCGCTGCGCTACAACGTGGATCGGAGACAGTTGGAGTTTGTGAGATCGGGCAAGCTGGTTCCGGTGCAGTTTTCGAGCCGGCATTACGATTTCAAGCGCAATAAATGGGTATTCGGCAGAGCCAGGGACGGAGACATTTCGCTGCTGATAGCGCGCAAGGTTTTCTGGCAGAGACGGCTGACGGAAAGCGAGGCCTGGATCGGCGATCCGACCGAGGCCTTGTACGTGGAGACGGCACCCGAGCATGTGCTGGAACTGGCGCGAAACCTAGCAGAAGACGGGTTGATGACCGTAGAGGGCGAGCGGGCTTCAGCCAATGCGGCGCTGATGGCGCAAGCCGAGAAATTTGAAGCTGACATGCGTGGCGCTCTCGCAGAGCTGGAGAAAAAGCACGCGTTCGAGAGAGGGTAAGAGTCGATTTGATGCCGGCGGCCCTTGCCTTCAGGTTAAGACTTCCCGGCCGCCTCGACGCTGTCGGCTTGTTCCCTCACTACTCGTTCTTCATGGCCTCGATCAACTGGTACAGCTGTTTGTCGGGGTTCTCAACTTCCATGAAGGGTTTGGCCTGCGGCTTGCCGCTGACTACGTAGATAGTGGGAGTGTGCTGGATTCCAACCCGGACGCCCAGGTCTTTGTCTTCACGCACGAGAGCGGCGAACTTTCCCTGGGGATCAACTACGAACGGCAAATCAACTTTGTGGTCGGTGGCGAACCTCTGGGCGAAGCCCTGCAGATTATCGGGCGTGATTTCCGGCTGGTGCTGGAAGATGTAGTCACGGAACTGGTTGCCGAGTTCCTTGGAATGAGTGTCGAAATAGCGCGCGATGACGGCGGCGTTAAAGGACCAGTTGTGCATTGGTAACGGAAAGTCATGGCGGACGACTGGAATCTTGTAGGTCTTGCCCGCGTTCGCGACCAACGGGGCATCCTGCCGGCACTTGGGGCATTGCAGGTCTTCAAAAACGATGATGGCCACCTGGGCGCCTTTGGGCGGGCGGAGCAGAGCGGGGTCCTGGGCAGCGGCCAGGGTGCTGAGCAACAGCAGGACTAAGGGAAGCAGTAGTGTGTTCTTCATAGCTATGAGTTTGGATGCAATGTAGATCGTTTTTATGGTAACCGAAGAAGCTGCTTTGAGGCGAATGACTAAGGGAAGTCCACATCGAGCGTGTAGAGGTTCTGGGTGCTCACATCGCGCAGGAACATGCGGGAGTTATCGGGGGCGTTGTCGCTCCAGGTGCCGAAATCCGGAGTGAAGTACTGGTCAAGGCCTTTGGTGGCAAATAAGGTCTCCGGATGGGACTCGGCAACTTTGATGCGCTTGACCTCGGTATCGGTTGAGTACTCGACGTAGCGGCTGTCCGATGTCCATGCGGGATATTCCACCGCGATGGGATCGGTCGTCCAGTCGGACCACTTGCCGGTCTGAAAATCAAAAATGCGGAGAGTCTTGGAAATCTCTTCGAAGTCCAAAGCCGCCAGATAGCGCCCATCGGGAGACCAGCGCGGACTGAAGAGGCCGCTGGAACCGGGAACGGTTGTGATCTGCTTCGTGCCTACATCCATGATTCTGATTTCAGACTTCTGTTGTGCGCCTGGCTCCCCAGTGGAAAACACAATACGAGTGCCGTCGGGAGAGAAAGCGGGGTCGCCTTCAGTTGTGTTTCCGGGCAGTAACTCCTCGGGAGTGCCGCCCTGTGCTGAAATCGCGTACGCCTTCCAGGGCTTGCCCAACTGCGATCCCATGTAGGCGATCTGTTTTCCGTCGGGAGACCAGCGGGGAAGCGCGGCGTGATCGGGAGGGTAGGTCAGTTGAATTTTCTGGCTGCCCTCGGCCTGACTGGTCCACAACGCGTTATCGAGGAGGCTGACATAGGCGACGGACTTGCCGTCGCGGGAGAATGCCACATCATAAGCGGCCAGACCTCCGAGGAAAGGAGCAAATTGTTTTGATGCGGGATCGTAGTGCACGAGTTCGGCGCGTTGATCGTAGCCTTCGACTATCAGTTTCTTGCCGTCGGGCGTGATTCCGGCAAGGCCGAACTCCAAGGGGCCAAAGGTTAACTGAACTGGCGTGGTTGCCGATTTGCGAAGCAGACTGGGCGAGTCCGGCAAGACGAAGACGTCGCCAAAACTGTCGTTGCGAAGCGTGCTCTGAAAAAGGAAGTAGCGGCCATCGGGAGTCCAGATGCCGCAGCACTCATGCGGCCAGCCGGGCAAAAGCGGATGGAGATTGGAGCCGTCGCGCCGAACTTCCCACAGGGAGTAGGTGTGGGATGCGTCATCAACCTGCGTAAATCGAATTCGCTTGCCATCGGGAGAAAATACGGCATCGGCGGGGTGACCTTGCGCAGTAGCGATGCGCATGGGGTTACTGCCATCACCGTGGGCGATCCAGATTTCCGATCCCTTGCCAAACACGAGACTTTGCCCGCCGGGTGACCAGCTTGCGCCGCAATGGGCGTCCGCAGTGAAGCTTCCCAATCGGCGGGGGGAGCCTGCCGGCAGAGGCACCGTCCAAAGGAGATTGTTCATGCCCGCCTCTCCGCCGGAGGAGATGAGGAGTTGGGAGTGGTCCGCCGAGATGTCCCTGATAACGGCACCCTTCACCGGACTGGGAACTTCAAGGACTTCGCCGCCATTCAAAGACACTTGGGCCAGGGAGCTACCCACCTCGGAAGCGAAACGGTTGAAGTAAATTCTGGAGCCGTCGGTGACGGCGCAACAGCCGGGTTTGCCGTCGTGAGTGATTTGGGTTGAGCCGGTGACTCTGGGCGGCTGCAATGGCACAAGGAACCGGAAAGCAATTAATCCGAGGATCAAGATTGCGGCCCCCGCTGCGGCCCAGAAGGCGACAGGCTTTTTCGAACGGACAGAGGTCACTGCGGCGGGGGTTGCTGCGGTTAATTTTCCGGAACTGGTGTCGCGCTTCAGGCGCTTCAACTCGGCGCGCAATTCCGCTGCGCTTTGGTAGCGAATGTCGCGATCTTTTTCCAGGGCGGTGTTAATGATTCTTTCCAGATCCGCCGGAAGATCGGGATTGGCACGAGTTACGGGAGCAGGAGCCTTGTTGAGGATCGCATCGAAGATGGCTGCTGAGGTGTCGCCCCGGAAGGGCAGCAGTCCAGTTGCGGACTCATACAGAACGGTGCCGAAGGAAAACAGATCGGTGCGGGCGTCGAGGTCCTTGCCCAGCGCCTGCTCCGGGGACATGTAGGCCACGGTTCCGAGAGTGCTGCCGGCGCTGGTGAGATGCTCCTCGGTGACAGTTGGCGCAGAGCTCGGTTGCTCAGTGGCGAGAGGACTCATCTTCGCCAATCCGAAGTCGAGAATTTTGGCGTGGCCGCGATCGGTGATGAAAAGATTGGCGGGCTTAATGTCGCGATGGACAATTCCCTTGCCGTGAGCGGCGTCGAGCGCGTCGGCAACTTCAATGCTGAATCGAGCAGAGGCTCGAATTCCAGACGGCGTCCGAAGATGGTCTCGCGGAGAGTTTTCCCTTCGAGAAACTCCATCGCAATAAATGGACGGCCCTGGTGCTCGCCGATTTCGTAGATGGTGCAGATATTGGGATGATTCAGCGCGGAGGCGGCACGGGCCTCGCGGCGGAAGCGCTCGAATGCCTGCTGATTCCCGGCAACGTCGTCGGGCAAGAACTTGAGTGCAACGAAGCGGCCGAGCTGTGTGTCTTCTGCTTTGTACACCACTCCCATGCCGCCGCCGCCTACCTTATGCAGGATGCGGTAGTGCGAAACGGTCTGGCCGAGCGGCGAGGGGTCTGGCATGGTGCCGTCATATTAGCAGAATGAAATTGCAGAACCGGGAAGTGTGGGCTGTCGGCGATCTGAATGGTTAAACCCAAAGCGTGGAGAGATGAGTTGCGATCACAACAAGTGCAGCTGGCGGCGTTCGAGGGCGAGAAGTTTTTCCTTGATGGGCAGCCCGCCGCCGTATCCGGTGAGCTTGCCGTTCGATCCAATGACGCGATGGCAGGGAATGACGATAGGAATGGGATTGGAACCGTTTGCCAGGCCCACGGCGCGCGAGGCGTTCGGGTTGCCGATGCGAGCGGCCAGTTGGCCGTAGGAGATGGTCTCGCCGTAGGGGATCTTGCAAAGCTCCTTCCAGACTCCTTGCTGAAAGGGGGTGCCTTGGGGCGAGAGCGGGAGGTCAAAGGTTTCAAGGTCTCCGGCGAAATAGGCGCGGAGTTGGCGAACGGGCTCTGCGAAAGCCGATGAATCTTCGATCCAGCCGGGCTGTGGGAAGGCTGGAATGCCGTTCTTCGAGAATCTAATTTCGCGAAGTCCGGCCCCGTCCGCTGCGAGCAGGAGCGATCCGATCGGCGACGACACAGAAGTATAGAAGGAAGACATATTTCAAACCGCGGTGGCTTGCCCGCGGCGCCTCCCTTGAATTTCGATATACACGTTCACCAGCGAAACTGCAGCCGGAGTCACTCCGGGGATACGGGAGGCGTGGGCGATGGTGCGGGGGCGGATTTTGGTCAGTTTTTCCTGCATTTCGCGGGAGAGGCCGCTGACGGATTTGTAATCGAACCATTCTGGGATGTGGCGCTGCTCGGCTTTTTTCAGGCGCTCGATTGCGCGGCGTTGCTGCAACAAGTAGCCTTCGTATTTGATTTCGGTTTCGACGGATTTGAGTTGGTTGCGGAGGGCGGAGGGGAGAGGGTCGTGGGTCCCTTCGGCGCGCTTCGCTTGCTCAGGGCTGGCTAAGAGCGGTCGTGGGTCATCGGCCGAAACCTCAGGGGCTGAAGCCCGGAATCCCAGCGAGGTTGTATTGGCACGAGTGAACTCGTGCCCTTCCCGATTCGATTCCGAAACGTTATTGGGCGTGAAAAATTCTGAGGCCAGGTCGCGCAGGATTGGAACCAGATGCTCGATGGTGATTTCGGGGCGCTTTAGGAGTTGGGCCAGCGAGGAGCCGATGGCGGAGGTTAGGTCGTTGGGTGTACGGACGGTTCCGTTATGCTCCGGGCGGACAGCAGGTCCCTCGACTTCGTTCGGCTTCGCCTCACTGCGCTCGGGATGACAGGGGACGGGTTGGGAAGCAATGCTGAGTTGATCGAGCATTTTGTTGGTGAGTTTTGTTTTTTCCAACAACTGCGTCAGTCGCTGCTGGCGTTCTTGTTTGTCGAGAAAGTCAAACCAGGAATTGTTGTCGATTAAACCCACGCGGCGGCCGTGTGGGGTGAGGCGGCGGTCGGCGTTGTCGATGCGCAGGTGCAGGCGGAACTCGGCGCGGGAAGTGAACATGCGATATGGCTCGTTGGTGCCTTTGGAGATCAGGTCGTCGATCAGGATGGCGGTGTATGCCTCGGTGCGGTCCAGGATGAGCGGCGGTTCGTTCTTGATTTTCAGCGCTGCGTTAATGCCGGCCATCAGCCCCTGGCAGGCGGCTTCTTCGTAGCCAGAGGTGCCGTTGATTTGTCCGGCGAGAAAGAGGCCGGCAATTTGCTTAGTCCCGAGGGTGCGCTCGAGTTCGGTGGGATCAATGGCGTCGTACTCAATGGCGTAGCCAGGGCGGAGCATCTCGGCATTCTCGAGTCCGGGGACCGACTTCAGGATCGCGAGCTGGACTTCCACCGGCAGCGAAGTGCTCATGCCGTTGACGTAAATCTCATGCGTGTTCAGGCCTTCGGGCTCGAGAAAAAGCTGGTGCGTGGTCTTGTCGGGAAACTTGACGATCTTGTCTTCGATGGACGGGCAGTAGCGCGGCCCGATGGATTGAATCTGGCCGCTGTACATGGGCGAGCGGTGCACGTTCTCGCGGATGATGCGGTGGGTTTCAGGCGTGGTCCAGGCGATGTAACAAGGGACCTGGGAATCATGATGCGCGACGCGCTTAGTACGAAAACTGAAAGGCGTGGGATCGGGATCGCCGGGCTGGATTTGAAATTTTGACCAGTCAATGGTGCGTCCATCAAGGCGCGGAGGAGTTCCGGTCTT
>WNFC01000562.1_pt1 | contig 37402 bp, 38 predicted proteins | sample 5400541 | NCBI WGS metagenome assembly WNFC01 (sample SAMN13153342, study PRJNA577476) | soil metagenome | isolation source: 120 cm saprolite under Douglas fir tree site 2 hole 2 replicate 1 | place: USA:California | collected 2015-04-18
CGTCGGCGTCGGGGAGCAGGCATCCCCGGTGGGCCAGCGCGTCGAGGTGGTCCGACAACGCCAGCGCCGCCCGGGCCAGGGCCCGGCCTGCGTCGGCCGCCACCCCCATGGGCGAGGCCGGGGGCCCGGACCGGTGCGGGCCCCGGTGGCCCGCCTCCCGGCGGCACTCGGTGACGTAGGGCTCGCCGTCCCAGTCCTCGGTGACGTCCTGCCCGCACTTGCGCAGGCATCCTTCGACGTCGTGGCAGCCTGCCAGCAGGCCTGCCGCGGCGTCACGGAGGGCCTGGGCCTTCTCCGCCACGTACCGTCGGCTGGGACGCCCCCCGTAGAGTGCCCGGCGGATCTGCGCCAGGACGTCGTCACAGGAGGCGAACAGGTCCCGGATGTGCTCCCGGTACTCGCCGTAGGGACCGGGCGGCCGCGAGTTGCCGGCGGAAGACGTCGTCGTCATGGGCTGGGCCTGCCTTTCTGTCGCTCCGGATGGCGTCCGTTTTGACGGTTTGTGGCTTGACTCCGAGAACACAGCAGCCGTCTACGATGTCGGGGTGGTCATTTCGACCGGTACAACGGGACTGTCACAGCGGCCCATCCCTGATGGGCTGTGGAGTGGGATCTCGTGATCACGCTCACGGCGACCACTCGACCACAAGAACGGGCCGTGATCGACGGACTATCCCGTTCCCGCATAGGGATATGCGGGGTGTGCATAACCCCTCGGTCGGGGAGCGCGCGATGAGCACTTGCAGTGCGAGTAGTCGAGGCGACTCGCCGTCATATCGGCCGTGGTGGGAGTCCGCTGCCGCTCGGGCGGCTTCGAGTCGAGGCGACACGGGCGCCTTGATTCGTCTCGCCCGGAAGGCACGGGGTGAGACCCAGGAGCAAACCGGCCGGGCCTGCGGGTACAGCCAGTCTGAGATCTCCCGCATCGAGAACGGCAAAACCAAGGCTCATGACATCCGACTCCTCGCCCGCATGGCCGCCCACCTCGAGATCCCCCGGGGCCTCCTCGGCCTCGCCTGCGTCGACCCACATCCGGGGGAACTGTTGCTCCAAGTCGGGGCCGGCGCGCCTTCACTGACTGTCGCCCCCCCGGGGCGCCGTCTCAACGTGATGGAGCAGCTCACCGCCGCCATGAGTGGCGGCGCTGTTAGCCCAGCCCCAATCCGGCTCGGGACCGTCGGCGCCATCGAAGAGCATGTTGCTGGTGCCCACCGTTCCTACCAACAGGGACAGTACGACGAAGCTGTTGCTTTGATATCCCAGTTGTTCGCCTCCGGCAGCCCATTCCGGTCCTCCGATGTCGCCACCGACCGGCGAGCGGTGGTGGCCGAGGGTTGGGGCTACATCGTGGCCGCCAAACTTGCGACCAAGTTCCAGCTCCCGCTGACCGCGCGCATTGCAGCCGACCGGGCAAGCACCGCCGCCCTTCGAAGTAGCTCACCTGTGCTCGGCGGCGCAGCCGCCTACCAGCTCAGCTGCGCGTTGCATGGCAGTAGCGAGCTGGGGAACGCCCACCAGGTCGCCGTGCTGGCCGCTGAACAGCTCGCCACCGTCGGTTCGGATGTCGGACAGGATCCTGCGCTGGTGTCCACGAGGGGAGCCCTGCTGCTTATCGCGGCGATCGTCGCCGCCCAGATGGGGGACGGCCGGATTGCCAGCCAGCACCTGGCCACGGCGCAGAAGCTGACCGAGGGCCTTCGCGTCGACGGCAACCACGCCTGGACCGCATTCGGCCCGACGAATGTCCGCGCGCATGCGCTCGCCACCGCCGTCGTTCTGGGCGACCCCAATCGCGCCATCAGGATCGGTGAGGCCATCGACCCGGACGCCTTCGCTCCCGGGCTTGTTGGCCGGCGATGCCAGGTGCATCTCGACACCGCGTGGGGGCTGACCCAGCGACACAAAGACAGCGAGGCGGTCATCCACCTTCTCCTCGCCGAGCGCACCGGACCGCAGGTCGTCAAGTACAACGCCACGGCACGAAGCCTCGTCGATGAGCTCCTGCGTCGTGGAAGCCGATCCCGGACTCCAGGCCTGCGCCAGCTCGCCGAACGGGTGGGTGTTGGCAGGCAATGAGCGCCGAAGGTCCGAAGCGACCGGTCCTCTACTGGGTGATCTGCTCCGCCCCACCGGCCCTGGATTGGCCTCGCCCTCTTGGCCTGCTGCACGAGGCCGGCCAGGACGTCTGCGTGATCCTGACACCCACCGCCGCAGCATGGCTCGACATCGGCCAGCTCGAGGAAGCGACGGGCCATGCAGTCCGCACCCGGCCCCGTCTGCCCACCCAGCAGGACGAGCTACCACCCGCGGATGCCCTGCTGGTGGCCCCGGCGACGTTCAACACCATCAACAAATGGGCCGCCGGCATCAGCGACACCCTGGCCCTGGGTCTCCTGAACGAGCTGCTCGGCGTCGGGATCCCCATCACGGTCGCCGTCTTTTGCAAGTCGACCCTCACCACGCACCCGGCGTATGCATCCAACGTCCAGCGACTACGTACGGCCGGCGCAACCGTCCTTGAGGGCAACGAGTCCATACCGACCGTTGACGGCGGGTTCTCGTGGGAGCCGTTGATCGCGCAGGTGATCCGAAGCTCTGGTCACGGCCCGAACGGATGATGGGTCTTCCCACGTGGATGGAGTCGGTTTCGGGACTTCGCCAGAGGCTTGGTGACTTTTCGTTCGCTGCGAACGAATTTCCACCAAACTTCCGAGATCCCTACCGGGCTGACAGCCTCCTGCTCAGTTCGGCTACCAGGTCCTCGTCCGGCACGGTGGTCTGCTCGCGAGTCGCCAGGTCCCGGAGGGTCACCGTGCCCTGCTCCTTCTCCTTCGGCCCCCGCAGGACGGCGAAGGGGATACCGCGGGCCGAGGCGTAGCCGAGCTGCTCGCCCATGCGGTCGTCGCCGAGGTAGACCTCGGCCGGGATGCGGGCGGCCCGCAGTTGCCCTGCCAGGCCGAGTGCGTGGCCTCGGGAATCCGCGTCCCACACGGCCAGCAGCACCCTGGCGGGTGAGACCACCCCTTCGTCGGCTGCAGCGACCAGGGGGATGATCCGCTCGATGCCGAGCGATCCTCCGGCAGCGGGGATCTGGCGACCGGCGAACATCCCGATGAGGCCGTCGTAGCGGCCGCCGGAGGAGATCGCCGACGTGGAGCCCTCCATGTAGACCTCGAAGATGGGGCCGGTGTAGTAGCTCAGCCCGCGCGCCAGCAAGGGTGAGAACGCGATCCTGCCCCCGCTGACCAGCGGCCCGACCAGGTCGATGAGGCGGTCCACCTCGTCGAGGCCGGCCCGGCCAGCCTCAGAGGACGCGAGCTGCCGCCGCAACTCGTCCTCGGGGCCCGAGACACCGGCCAGGAGGGAAGTCGCCGCCTCGAGGCCACGCTCGCGCAGCTCGGCGGCGACTCCCGATCCACCGATCTTGTCGAACTTGTCGAGCGCCGTGAGGACGTCCGTCTCCCGGGCCGGGTCGACGCCGAAGGACTCGATCAGGCCCCGCAGGACCTTGCGGGAGTTCAGCCGGACCTCGAAGCCCTTCAGCCCCACGGCCGACAGGGCCTCGGTCAGCACGAGGATCGCCTCGGCGTCGGCGAGCCCGAACTCCGGCCCGACGATGTCGACGTCGCACTGGTAGAACTCCCGGAACCTGCCCCGGCCGGGCCGGTCCGCCCGCCACACGGGGGCGACCTGGTAGCGCTTGAAGATCTTGCCGGTGCGGCCCTGGTACTCGGCGACGACCCTGGCCAGCGGCACGGTGAGGTCGTAGCGCAGGGCGAGGTCGGCCTCCTCCCCTGCCTTGGCGCCGCGCTGGGCGACCTTGAAGATCAGCCGGTCGCCCTCCTCGCCGTACTTGCCTTGGAGGATCTCCAGCCGCTCGATGGCGGGCGTCTCGATTGGCGCGAAGCCATACGACTCGAAGACGGCCCGGACCTGGCCGAAGACCTTCTCCCGGGCCTTGACCTCGCCCGGGAGGAAGTCCCGCATCCCGGAGGGCGGCTTGGTGTTCGCAGTGTCCATGGTCGGCAGGGCGCCCGTCGGGCGCTTAGGTGCCCGTCTCGGCGACCGGGGTGAGGTCGATGAGCCGCGAGAGCTCCAGGTGGATGCGCGACCCGCTCCGGGGCAGGCCCTCGAAGCCTCGCCACAGCAGCGTCAACAGGTACGTGACGACGGCGGACCGCTCCAGTTCCTTGGTTTCCAGCCACCAGGCAACCACCGACTCCACCCCACCCAGCAGGACGTGGGCGTAGACGGGGGCGCCCTCGGGAGACAGGTCCGCCTCCCTCAGCACGGCGCCGATCGTTTCGGCCAGCCCGTCGGCGATCGTGCTGCGGACCTCCTTGAGACGGTCGACGATCCCCGGGTCGAGCTCCGCGGAGGTCTCCGCCAGCAGATGAAAGGCCTCGGGATTCTCCTCGGCGAACCGGAGGTAGGCGTCGATGCCACGCCGGAGGGCGTCCAGGGGGTGCTCGGCCTTGGCCATCGCCTCGCCGAGCTTGCGCATCATCGACTGGAGGTGGTCGTCGAGGACCTCCATGTAGATCTCGGCCTTGCCGCCCTCGAAGTGGCGGTAGAGCATGGGCTTGGTGACCCCCGCCAGGCGCACGATCTCGGAAACCTCGGTCATGCGATACCCCTTCTCGCCGAAGACCTGCGTCGCGGCGAGCAGCAGGCGCAGGCGCCGCTCGTCTCGGGAAAGCCGCATTCGCATGGGCATAAGTTACCTTAGGTAACCCGAATGAATCACGTTTCCGGCGTGCTCCGGGGACTCCATTGCCTGTATAAGGGGTGGATGGACAAACTCCCGGCGAAGGTTCAGCAACTCCCCGCGAAGGTCCAGCGCGCCGCCAAGTGGAGCGAGTCGGCGTATCGCGAAGTCTACTCCCGCTACATCAAGCCGGTGAACGCGTACATCCTCCGGCGGGTCCGCAACCACCACGATGCCGAGGACCTGACCGCTCAGGTGTTCGTCCAGGCCCTCGACCACCTCGATCCAGCGAAGGACACCGACGAGGTGGCGTCCTGGCTGTTCACGTCCGCCCGCAACGCGACGGCCAACCACCAACGGCGGCGCCGCTACGTCGTGTCCGTCGAGGAGGTCCCCGAGCCGGCGGAGGAATGGGAGGACCCCGGCGAGGTCGTCCTCGACGAGGAGATGCTCGGCCGGGTTCTCGAAGCCATCAGCCACCTCCCCGAGGAACGTCGCAAGGCCCTCATCCTTCGCTTCGTGGAGCAACTCCCTCACGCCGAGATCGCCGAGGTACTCGGCCGAACCGAGACGTCTGCCCGAGTCTTGCTGCACCGCACGATCGCCCACCTGCGGCGAGAAGTGTCGTAGTCCCCCGTCATATTTCGCTCCGGTTCGGGGCGCTTCGGCGGATCGCGCCGGTCGGAAACCACGTCCGTGGAAGTTACTTGAGGTAACTGGTAACAGATCGGTTACCTGCGTGTCGTATTGAGTAATGGAAAGCTCATACCCTTCAGCGCAACGCGTCTACACCCATCGAGGCCTACGCACTATTTTCGATAGCCCGATCGAGGGGGGCGACGCATGATCGCCTGGATGTTCCCCGGCCAAGGTTCGCAGCGGCCCGGGATGGCAGCGGGCCTCGAAGCCTCCCGGGAATTGTTCGAGATCGCCGGGCGTATCCTCGACGTCGACCTCCGGCGGGTCTGCACGGTCATCCCCGACGCCGGCCCCAAGGGAGCGTTCCCTCCGGACCTCCTGCAACCCGCCCTCTACGCAACCTGCACCGGCGCGAGCCGTGCCCTGTCCAGCCGGGGCCTCTGCCCCGACGCCGTCGTCGGGCACAGCCTCGGCGAGTACGCCGCCCTCACCGCCGCCGGCGCCCTTGCCTACGAGGACGGTCTCCGGTTGGTGTCGCTGCGGGGCAAGGCCATGCTGAACGCGGCCCGACGCAATCCTGGTGGGATGGCTGCGGTCATCGGTCTCGACACCGCCGCCGTCCGGGAGATCTGCGAGGGCGTCGACGGGGAGGTCTGGGTGGCCAATCTGAACACGCCCACCCAGACCGTCATCTCCGGCATCGACGAGGCCCTCGCCCAGGCCGCCGAAGCCTGCAAGGCAGCGGGCGCCCGGCGCGTGGTCCGCCTCGAGGTCCCGATCCCTGGCCACTGCCCGCTGATGGAGCAAGCCGCGCTTGAGGTTGCGGCACTCCTTGCCGATATTCAAGTGAAAGAGCCGATCTGCCCGTTCTATTCCTGTGTCGATTGCGAGCCCCACTCCGATCCGGCAGAGATCAAAGGGCTCCTCGTAGCGGCAATGACGTCCTCCGTACGCTTCTTTGAAACGCTGGAGCGCATGCAGGCCGGCGGGATCACCTCCTTGGTGGAGGTGGGTCCTGCCCGGGTTCTGTGTGGGCTCGCCAGGCACTCGGTCCCCGACCTGCCGTCGGCGTCTGTTGGCAGCGATGCCGAGGCCGAGGCCTTCGGCCTGGCGGCTCTCGATGGAGCAGTGGAGCCGCACCGGAAGGCAGGCGTGGCTGTCGATGATTGACCCGTTGATGAAAGGACTGAAGTGACTGAACGGAGCATTGCCCTGCAGCCCCTCCACAGCGAGCCATTGCAGACCGGTATGCCCGCCGGCCATCTCGACGAGGTGTTCGGCGAGGGCCTCTCGATGGACGAGCGGCTGGTCGTCTCCCCCTGCGAAGGAGCGCTGCGGGACCGCCGGGCCAGGGAGGGCGACTACGTGTGCGCCGGTGACGTCGTCGCCCGCGTCCGTGGCACCGACGGCGAACTCGTCCCCGTGCACTCCCCGTTCGCCGGCTGGGTGATGGGCTTCCTCGTGCCGCACGGCTCCCCCGTGAGGAGAAGAGAACCGGTGCTGTGGCTCCGGAGGCTTTAGAGAGGATGCGGGTCTCGATCCGAGGCATCGGCAAAGCCGTCCCCGACCGGGTCGTCACCAATGCGGAGGTAGCACATCGCCTGGGCCACGAGGCGGACTGGATCGAGTCGCGCACCGGCATCCGGGAGCGCCGCTACGTCGGGGAAGGCGAGTCCACGGCGACGCTCGGCCTCGCCGCCGCCCGCCAGGCGCTGGAGCGGGCCGGGATGACCCCCGCGGACATCGACTGCGTGGTGGTCGGCACCTGCTCCCCCGAGCACCAGTTCCCGTCGACAGCCTGCGTGATCGCCCACGAATTGGGCATGACCAGCGCCCCCGCGTTCGACCTGTCGGCGGCCTGCTCGGGGTTCGTCTACTCCCTGGCGGTGGGCTCCTCGCTGATGAGCGCCATCGGTGCCCGGCGCGTCCTCGTCATCGGAGCCGACGCACTTTCCAAGAACCTGAACCTCGACGACCCGGTCACCGCCCCCCTCTTCGGCGACGGAGCAGGGGCGGTCGTCATCGAACTGGACGACACCGCGGAGCCCATGCGCTTCTCGCTGGGTGCCGACGGCGCCGGCGGGGAGCACGTCTTCATCCGGGCCGGTGGCAACTACCAGCCCTCCACGCCCGAGACCCTCGCCGAGAACCTGCACTGCATGAAGATGTATGGCCGGGAGGTCTACCGCAGCGCGGTGCGGACGATGACCGCGCTCGGGGCCGAGATGGGGGCAGGCGGCTTCGACCTGCTGATCGCCCACCAGGCCAACCGGCGCATCCTGGTCGACTGTGCGGCGGCCCTCGACGTCGACATGTCGAAGGTCTACATGAACATCGACCGGTACGGGAACACCTCGGGCGCCTCGATCCCCGTCGCGATGTGCGAGGCGTGGGAAACGGGGCTGCTCTCCCCCGGCGACCGCCTGCTGCTCCTCGCCTTCGGCGGCGGCTACACCTGGGGAGGCGCCATGATCCGCTGGAACCTCCCCTCGCCGGCAAGCGTCAACGGAGCCGCGAAAGAAGCGTTCCTACGGGTGGGACTCCCGTCATGAGCCACCTCGAGAACCGGGTCGGCTTCGTCACCGGCGCCAGCCGGGGCATCGGGCGTGCCTCGGCGCAGGCCCTCGCCGCGGAGGGAGTCCGCGTGGCCATCGGGTACCGGGAGGACAAGGACGGAGCGGCCGGCGCATCGGCGCTGTGCCCAGGGTCGATCGTCGTGCGCATCGACGTCACGGTTCCCGAGAGCGTTGCCGCCGCCTTCGACGAGATCCAGCAGACGCTCGGCCCTGTGGAGGTCCTGGTCAACAACGCCGGGCTGCGCCGTGACGGCCTGCTCATCCGGATGAAGGAACAGGACTGGGACGAGGTCATCGCCGCCAACCTCACGGGCGCCTTCCGCTGCACCAAGCGCGCCCTGCCCAGCATGTTGCAGCGGCGGTGGGGAAGGATCGTGAGCATCGGCTCCGTCGCGGGCTCGGTCGGCAACGCCGGGCAGGCGAACTACGCGGCGGCGAAGGCCGGGCTCGTTGGCTTCACGAAGTCTGTGGCCAGGGAGGTGGCACGCCGCGGCGTGACCGCCAACGTGGTGGTGCCCGGCCTCGTCGACACGGCCATGACCCTCAACCTGCCGGCGGCACAACGGGAGAAGCTCGTCGAGCGCATCCCGATGGCCCGCACCGGCACGCCGGAGGAGGTGGCCGAGGCGGTGCGTTTCTGCGCCAGGGCTTCGTACATGACCGGCAACTGCGTCACGGTCGACGGGGGAATCGCATAGGGCGTGCAATAAGGGGCGTGCAACAAAGCCAGGGCAATAAGGGTCGATCAATTAGGCCAGGGAAATAAGGGCAGGGCATACAGACGCTTTGCGATGCACAAGCCGGAGTAGATAGCGGGGCCTGTGGTAGAAACCGGCAGGGGGGATCACGTCCTTTGGGGCCGGTCTTGGGAGTGGGAGGAGAGCGACATGGGGAGTGCTGAGAGCAACAACGAGATTCTGGAGGCGCTGCGCGAGGTGCTGGTCGACCGCCTGAAGGTCGAGGCGGAGGCCGTGACGCCGCAGGCCAACCTGTTCGACGACCTCGGGCTGGACTCGATCGACCTGATGAGCGCGGTCATGGCCATCGAGGAGCGCTTCGAGATCGAGGTGTCCGATGCCGAGCTCGAGAACGTCACGACCGTCGGGGAGGCCGTGGAGATCCTCGGGGCCAAGGTCGCAGCAAGTGCCTGAGAGGCGTCGCATCGCCGTCACCGGCATCGGGCCGGTCACGCCGATCGGGACGGGGGTCGAGGACTTCTGGGCGTCCCTCATGGCGGGGCGCTCCGGTGCCGGGCCGATCACCCGGTTCGACGCGACCGACTTCAAGTCCAAGGTGGCCGCGGAGATCCACGGCTTCGAGATCACCGACTACCTGCCGGCCAAGAACGCCCGCCGGCTCGACCGCTTCTCGCAGCTGGCCTACGCGGCGGCGACCTTGGCCCTCGCGGACGCCGGCATGAAGGCGACGGATCCCGACCCCGCCCGGGTCGGCATGGTCATCGGCAGCGGTATCGGCGGTATCGGCCTGTGGGAAGAGGAGCACACGGCCATGCTGAAGCGCGGCCCGCGCTTCGTGAGCCCGTCGCTCATCGCCATGATGATCCCGAACGCCGCAGCCGGGTCCCTCGCCATCGAGTTCGGCTTCACTGGGCCGAACGAGTGCACGGTGACGGCGTGCGCCTCGAGCGGCCACGCCATCGGCAGGGCGATGGACTACGTCCGCAACGGCGCAGCCGACGTCGTGCTCGTCGGGGGGGCCGAGTCCTGCATCTCGCCGATGTCGGTGGCCTCCTTCTGCTCGGCCCGTGCCCTCACGACCCGCAACGACGATCCCGAGCATGCCTCACGGCCATTCGAGCGTGACCGGGACGGCTTCGTCATCGGGGAAGCGGCCACGGTGCTGGTCTTCGAGTCGATGGAGCACGCCCGCAACCGCGGCGCCCGCATCCTTGCCGAGGCCATCGGCTACGGACTTTCGTCCGACGCCTACCACGTGGTGGCACCCCATCCCGACGGGGCCGGGGCCACGGCGGCCATGACCGCCGCGCTGGCCGACGCCCAGATCGCCCCGGGCGAGGTCGGCTACATCAACGCCCATGCCACCTCGACGCCACTCGGGGACGCCTCGGAGGCACAGGCGGTCCGCAAGGTCTTCGGGAGCCAGCCACCACCCACGTCGGCGACCAAGTCGATGACCGGACACCTCCTGGGGGCGGCCGGGGCCACCGAGGCCGCGGCATCGATCCTGGCGATGGTGCGCAAGCGGCTGCCGCCGACGATCAACTACGAGAACCCCGACCCAGACTGCGACCTCGACGTCGTGCCGAACCGTGCCCGGGACGCGAACGTGGACGTGGTGATGTCGAACTCGTTCGGCTTCGGAGGCCACAACGTGTCGGTGCTCTTCGGCCGGCACTAGAACCCGCCTGCCTGCCTCCCATGGGGTCAGATCCGCTAAGGCCGCCACTCTCCGTGGTCAGCGGCGATGGCGGAACTCGTCGTCCACGCCCTCTTCCGCTTGGGCGGGCCCGAGCGTTGAAAGGTTCGGAAGAAATCACGCGTATGCGCGCGTTTCTTTCCGAACCTTCGAGCCGGGTCCACCCAGGCGGGGGCCGAAGAGGCTCAGCCCCGTCACTGGGGGTGTTCAGCAGCGTCGGCGAAAGAACGGAACTTTCGTATTTGCTCCAACCTGGCCACGTGGAGCACTCGCTCACAGCAGCGAGGAATCACTTTTCTGCGCATGGCGCAGACTTCCCTCCACACGTCGACAGCCTGTGATCCATACGGGTATCGACGTCGTGGCCGTGGCGAGGCTGGAGGCCGCCCTGCAGCGGTGGCCCCGCCTGGCCGAGCGGCTGTTCACCGGCGAGGAGCGCCGCTACGCCGCCACCCGGCCCCACCCGGTCGAGTCGCTGGCAGCCCGCTTCGCCGCCAAGGAGGCCACGATGAAGGCCCTGGGGCAGGGCTGGCCGAAGATCTCCTGGCAGGAGATCGAGATCGTCCGGGGCGACGGCCGCCCCGAGCTCAAGCTCACCGGGCGCGCCGCCGCCCTGGCGGCCGGTGGGAGCCTGGCGGTGTCCCTGTCCCACGACGGGGGCCTGGCCGTGGCGCAGGTGATTGTCGACATGCGAGGTTAGGTAAAAAGGGGGCTCCTCGCCCCGTGGCGCGGCGCCAAATCGACCACTCAACGTGATCAGTGCATCCGGCACCCAACCGGGCAGGGGCCCTGACGACGCCGACCCGGGTGTGATGGATCCCCGGCCCCCGCCCCCTACCGGTGGAGCCCGTACCCCGCCAGGACGGTTGGCGCCCCGGGGAAGACCTGCGTGAGGATGTCGATGAGGTCGGCGGGCCTGGCGATGCGGTAGGCGTACCGGGCCACGTACAGGCGCAGGGCGCAGTCCACCAGGTCGGGCGGCCCCAGGGCGGCGAGCGCTTGCGGGGTCTGGGCGTAGACCCCCTTGTAGTAGCTGGGTGCGTGCGAGTCCCAGTAGGTCATAGGCTGGCCGGCCAGGGCCTTGGCGTCCGCGGGGATGGGGGTGGCGACCCAGGCGGCGAGGGTGTGCTCGTAGCCGTACTCCGCCCAGCTCGCCAGGCCCTCGTCCAACCACGGGTCGCGGGCCTGGTCGTCGGTCACGAGACCGTAGAACCACTGGTGCCCCAGCTCGTGGCTGGTGGTCCGGCCCAGGGTGGCGGGGCCCTGCATGACGTTCATCGGGTACTCGATGCCTGACGTCCCCGGACCGTAGGTGATGGCCAGGCTGAAGGTGGGCCAGGCGTAGGGGCCGATGCGGCGAGCGTAGGAGGCGATGACGTCCTTCACCTTCGCCACGTACGGCTCCGGCGAGTCGCCGAGGCCCTGGGCCACGCCGACCGTGACCGTCACGGGGGTGCCCCTGCCCCCGTCGGCACTCCCGGTCGCCAGCGTGAACAGCCCGGCCGACATCCCGACGTCGGGGACGGCGGCGGCGCTGAAGTGGCCGGGCCGGTCGTTGACGCCGGTGGCGAGGACGGTCCAGCCTTCCGGCACGGTCACCGTCAGGTCGAAGTCCGCAGCGGGCGAGGTCGTTGCCTCGGCGAAGACGGTCGTTGGCGGGTCCGTGGCCCACCCTACCCCCGGCTCCCACGCGAGCAGCGGGTAGAACGTCCCCATCCGTACCGCCGGCCCGTCGTCGCCGATGCGGTCCCGCACGTTGCCGGGGAGGGTGAGCCGCCACGGCATGGCCGCCGTGACGGACTGACCGGCCGCAAGGGGACGCGCAAGCGGGACGATCATCGTCGTCGGGTCGGGTTCGGTCGGGACCGCGGGAGCCCCGTCGAGGGTCACCGGCCCCGCGGCGAGATGCGCACCCTCCTGCGTGAGCACCGCCCCATTGGGCCAGAGGCGGAACACCAGGTGGTCGGTGGGAAGGTCAGGGATGAACGTCACGGTCAGGGCACCGGTGGCCAGGTGGGCCGCCGGCTGGATGTCGACGGTCAGGGTGTAGCGGGGCCGGTCGGCTCTCGGTGCCGCGCGCGGGGGCGGAGTGGGGCAGGTCCGGCTTGCGGCGGCGACGGGCGTCGCGACCGCCGTGGGTGCGGGACTCGCCGCGGTCCCGGTCGTGGTCCCCGTCGTGGGACTGGGAATGGGAGTGGGAGCGGCAACCGGCGAGGCGGGCGGAGAAGTCACCGACGATGCCGATCGCGACGGCGTGGCTGACCTGGGCCCTGCGGGGGGGCTGCAGCCCCCGGCCAGGAGCGCAACGACCACCAGGCCGGCCCCCAGGCCCGGGTTCACCAGGGTCAGACCGAGCGGCGGTATCTGTTGACCGACAGCGGCACGAACACGACCAGGATGCCCAGCACCCAGGCCACGGCAATCGCGAAGTGGTACGTCTGCGACGGCCACCCCGTGAGCAGGGCCCGCAACGAGTCCACCGTGACGCTGACCGGATTGATCTTGGCCCAGGCCTGCAACCAGCCCGGCAGGGCCTTCAGCGGGACGAAGGCCGTGCTTGCGAAGACCAGGGGGAAGATCCACACGAAGCTCGCCGCCTGGGTGGACTCGACGTCCTTCACGGCGAGCCCGATCAGCGCCGAGATCCACGAGAATGCGAGGCCGAAGAGCAGCGCAAGCGCCACGCCCCCCACTGCGGGGACGACGCCGGTGTGGATCCGGAAGCCAACCAGATAGCCCACGACGCCCATGAGCAGGACCACGAAGGCGTTCCGCACCGTGTCCGACAGCGTCCGGCCCGCCAGCACGGCCGAGCGGGCGATCGGCAGCGAACGGAAACGGTCGATCATCCCCTTGGTCAGGTCTTCCGCCAGCCCCACGCCGGTCTGGGTCGAGCCGAAGATGACGGTCTGGACGAAGATGCCCGGCATCAGGTAGTCGACGTACGGATAGTGAAAGGTGGGGTCCTGCACGATGGCGGACCCGAAGACGTAGCGGAACAGCAGCACGAACATCACCGGCTGGATGGTCGAGAACACGAGCAGGCTCGGCACCCGCACGTAGCGGATCAGGTTGCGCCCGGTGACCGCCAGGATGTCGACGACCGTGGTGGCGAGGGTGTTGTGGGGCGTGGGGGTCCGTGCCGGGGCCTCGAGGGCGGTGTCGCTCACAACTTCCTCCTTGATTGACCCCGGCTAGCTCGGCCCCGACCCGGGGCAACCTGCCCGTTCTGGGGTGCCTCCTCCGCAGCATGGCCGGTGAGGGTCATGAACACGTCGTCCAGCGTGGGACGGCGCAGGGCGAGATCGGTGAACACCGCGTGCCCCTGGTCGAGACGGCGGACGGTTTCGGCAAGCACGGACGGGCCGTCGTCGCCTGCCTGGATCGTGATCCGCCGGGTGATCTCGTCGACATGGGGCTCCCCGACGCCGAGGCCCGCCAGCTCCCGTAGGGCCGCCACGAGATGGACCTCGTCGGCGACGACCACCTCGATCACCTCGCCGCCGACCTTCGCCTTCAGCTCGTCGGAGGTGCCCTCGGCGATGACCCGGCCACCGTCGATGACGGCGATCTTGTCTGAGAGGACGTCTGCCTCCTCCAGGTACTGCGTCGTGAGGAGCAGGGTCGTCTCCTCCTTGACCAGCTCGCGGATGATGCCCCACAGCTGCATCCGGCCGCGAGGGTCGAGCCCCGTCGTCGGCTCGTCCAGGAACAGGACCTGCGGATGGGCCACCAGGCTGGCGGCCAGGTCGAGGCGCCGGCGCATGCCACCGGAGTAGGTCTTGGTGACACGGTCGGCCGCCTCGGCCAGGTCGAAGCGTTCCAGCAACTCCTGAGCCCGCCGGCGGGCTTCGGCCTTGCCGAGGTGGTTCAGGACGCCCACCAGGACGATGTTCTCCCGGCCGGTCAGGTGCTCGTCGACCGCGGCGTACTGGCCCGTCAAACCGATCACCGACCGCAGCGCCGCGGCGTCCTTGACGACGTCGTAGCCCACCACCCTTGCCGTCCCCTCGTCGGGAGGCAGCAGGGTCGCCAGGATGCGGACCATCGTGGTCTTTCCGGCACCGTTGGGCCCGAGTAGCCCGAAGACGGTCCCGCGGGGCACCTCGATGTCGACGCCGTCCAGAGCGTGGACGGCGCCGAAGTACTTCTTGAGCCCCTGGACGACGATTGCAGGTTCAGCCAACGCTCACCCCCTGATCCCCCAGGAACTGCGGATGATGGCTGCGGGTGATGCCTAGCGGATCTGGCCCTTCAGACAGTTGGCGAAGCCGGTCATCATGGCCCCGGCGACGTCCTGCATCATGCCCCGGCCGTACTGGGCGACGGCCCCGGACATGTTGATGTCCTGGCTGACCTTGACGTGGGTGGAGTTGCCCTGGTCGGTGATCTGGGCGACGATCGAGGCCTCGGCCTGCCCCTTGCCCTTCTCCTCGCGCCCGCTGGCCTTCATGACCACGCGGCCGGTCTGGTTATCCAACTCGGTGATGGTCACCGTGCCGACGAAGGTGAGGTCCATGGCCCCCATCTTGATCTTCATCTTGCCCTTGTAGGTCTTGTCGTCGACGATCTGGGTCAGCTGGGCACCGGGCAGGCACTTGGCAACCTTCTCGACATCCAACAGGTAGGCCATCACCTTGTCGGGCGTGGCCGGTACGGTGAACTCGTTCTCGATCAACATGCCCATCTTGAACCACTCCTCCCTCAACGTTCATCGCTCTGCCTCGTTCGCGTGGCGGAGCTCAAGCATGCCTGGCTGCGCGGGTTGGCAGCAGGGTGACTCCAGATGTACCCAGATTTGCACTCTCAGGTAGCCGTCGTGGAGCTGAGGCGACTCGAACGCCCGGCCTCCTGCATGCCATGCAGGCGCTCTACCAGCTGAGCTACAGCCCCGAGGATCCTCACCTTAACACCGCTCCAGCGTCACCAGGCTCGCGGGAGCGCTCAGTCGGCTGGGGGTGCCTCCCCGCCGGCGGGCTCCGGCCCCCCGTTCCCACCGGACTGGCCACGAGGGCCGGCATCGTGCCCGCCTCCGCCGCCGGTGCTGCCCGAAGCTCCCCCGCCCCGCCCACGGCCACGGCGGCGGCGGCGAAGCCGGCCACGGCGCACCTGCGGCGTCACGTTGGTCCCGTCAGTCCCGTCGGTCCGGTGGGGGCGATCCGAGGGGCCTTCCCCCTCGTCGGGTCCCTCGGGGGCGACGAGAAGGTCGTCGGCTCCGTCCGGCGCCTCAACCGAAGCCTCGGCCGGCGCCGTTGCCTCCCGCCGTTGGCGCCGCGCGTTCTGGCGCTCGGATTCGTCGAGGGCGACGCGCACGATCAGCCGGTATTCCTGCGGGGTCGCCGGGTACCCGTACTCCTCCCGCATGGCGTCGATCAGCTCCTCGGCGACGATCCCGTCCGCCGGAAGGGTCTGCAGGACCCGGGGCCCCCGGTCCGCCATCTGCTCCAGGGCGGACGGTTCGGCACGGGATGCCCCGGTCCGGCGCCGCCGGCGCCGTCCCCCGGTACGGCGGGCTCCCTCGGCGCCTCCCGGTCTCGGACCCTGCTGGCCGCCCCCCTGCGGGGAGCCCTGCTTCTGCCGGCCGCCCTGCTGGCCACCTTGGCGAGGGGCTGCCGCCGGCTTGGGTCCGCCGTCGCCGCCGGTAGCCGTCGTGCCGGACGCGCCCTCGGCGCCGGGAGCCCGGCGGCCGCCTCCCCGGCGCCTCCTACCGCGCGACATCCGACCTCACGCGCTGCCTCCGGCGACCTCGTTGTCCTCTGCAATATCGACCCGGTCGGCGTCGCGCCACAGTCGCTCGAGCTCGTAGTACTCCCGCTCCTCGGTGTGGAAGACGTGGACGACGAAGTCCAGGAAGTCGAGGAGCACCCAGCGTGCCTGCCGCTCGCCCTCCCGGCGGTAGGCCTTGACGCCCTCCTCGGCGAGTTGGCGCTCGATCTCTTCCACGATCGTGTCCACCTGGCGCTCGTTGCGGCCCGAGCAGATCACGAAGTAGTCGGTGATCCCGATCAGTGACCGCACGTCCAGGATGACGATGTCGGTGGCCAGCTTCGAAGAGGCCGCCCGGGCGGCAGCCAACGCCTGCTCCAACGAATCACGCACTGCGTCCGCCTTACTTCCCCCCTGTGACGAGAGCTGCGAAGTCGCCTCCGAGTATCACGGTCGCGTCAACGACCACCTGCACCGACCCTGAAGATGGCCGGGGCGTTTGCCCCGCCACCACGACGGCGCCCCTACCCAGGGCGTCCCTCACCTCCCCTGCCATCTGCCGGGAGGCCGCAGACCCAGAGTAAACGACGATCTGGGTGGTGGCGTAGTCGGAGCGCTCGGCGGGGGCCTGCCGGGCGATCAGGAAGGCATGCGGCACGAGCAGGAGCGCCGCCTGGCGGGCAGCGGCCGGGGACGGGGTGCCGTTCAGGATCTCCACCCGCCGCCCGAGGAGCCGCTCCCCGGTGCCGCGGGAGCCGGCCAGGTGCCGGGCGACCAGGGCCTGGACGTCGGCCGGGGATGCCCGGACCACAGGGCCGGCGGCGTCGCTCCCGGCGGGTCGGACCGGCAACTCCTCGAACATCGCCTGGGGGTAGAGGACCCGGGGGGACGGGGCCGCCACGACCGTCGAGCCGTCGAGGATGATGCCGAGCAGCCCCGACACGGCGGAGGCGAGCAGCGGCACTCCCCCCGTCGCCCGGGCCTGTGCCAGCGTCAGCGAGCCGTACCCGGACACCTCGACGAGGGTCTGCGCGGGAAGGTCCAGCACGTAGGACGGGGGTCCGGTGCCACCGGTGCCGTCGGACGCCGCCACGGCGAACCACGCGGTGCCGATCAGTAGGGAGGCGTGCTGCGATGGGGCAGGTGGGCTTGCCGGCACCGCGGCGGGTTTCGGTGTCGACCGGCAGGAGGCCGCCAGGACCAGCCCGACCAGCACCACCACCAACCGGCCGCGGTGGCGCCGGGGATCAGGTCGCGTCGACGTACAGGTGCCGTTCCTCGATGTAGGCGGCGACCTCCGCCGGCACGAGGTACTGGATGGGCCGGCCTTCGCGCACCCTGCGGCGGATGTCGGTCGACGAGATCGCCAGGGCGGGGATCTCGATGACGCTGACCCGGTCGCCGAAGCGCCGGAGGTCGAGCTTGCCGAGATCGAACTCGGGCCGGGTGGCGGCGATGAAGCGGGCGGTCTGGAGCACCAGCTCGGGGTCCTTCCAGGTCAGGATCTCAAGGACGGCGTCGGCCCCCGTGATGAAGAACAGCTCCGCGGCGTCGTGGAACTCGGCGAGGGCGCGCAGCGTCTCGAGGGTGTAGGTGGGGCCTCCCCGGTCGATCTCGAGGCGTGACACCGAGAAATGCGGGTTGCGGGCTGTCGCCAGCACCGTCAGGAGGAAGCGGTCCTCGGCGGCCGTGACCTGCCGCTTCTGCCACGGCTCCCCCGCCGGCACGAACACGACCTCGTCGAGGGCGAACTGCCAGCGGGCCTCCTCCGCGCACACGAGGTGCCCGATGTGGACGGGGTCGAAGGTGCCGCCCATGATGCCCAGCTTGCGCCCCCCGTGGCCTGCCGTATCGGCCTCCCCCACCCGTGAACGGGGCGCGAGTCTAGAGGATCAGCCGGGGCAGGGGGCCGGTGTCCTGCAGCGCTGCGTCGGCGGCCTCGTGGCCGGCGCCTCCCGAGCCGGAGACCAGCGACATGATCAAGCGGTAGACATCGTCGGGCTTCGGGATGGAGGTGAGTTCGCGGAGACCATCGTGGGTCCCGGCGGAGTCGAGGCTGATGGTCCCATACCCGAACAGGCGGCCCGACAGCGTCCGGCGGTAGTCGGTGTGGGTGACCTTCGACAGCGGCACCGCCCGGACCCGCCGCGACACGACCCCCTCGATGAGCAGCACGCGCTCGTCGGTGATGACGTAGCGGGCAAGCCACCAGGCGCCCGTCTTCCAGCCAAGCACCGCCGCGCCGCCCAGCACGATCCACCCGCCGATCGTCCCGAGGTGCCAGTTCGGCTCACGATCGGACAGCACGCCGAACCCCACACCTGCGGCGATGGCCCCCAGCCAGAGGCAGATCGCCCATTCCAGCACCACGCTGTGGCGCCGCAGGACGAAGATCACCCGCTCGCCGTGGGCGAGGTACTTCTCGATGCCGCCGGGGCGCGGTCCGGGCCCGTCGAGCATCCCCTTAGCTCCGTCGCGTCATGGGGAGCGGCTGGTCAGGCGAACAGGCTGTTGATGAACTTGGTGAGCGAGGCCGCCAGGCCCTTCACCCCGTGCAAGGCGTTCTTGCCCGCGAGGTGCACCGTGTGCCCGGCGACCTGGGGGCTGTGCAGGACGTAGTACGCAACGAACGCGATCGCTGCGAGAATCAGAAGCTTCTTCAACATGGTTGGACCCCCAACGTGGGTGACACTCCATCGGTAACCTCAAAGCATAGCTGTTGAGAAAGTAAACTATTGGGATTTCTGTGAAGAGGCGAGCAGTCGTCCTCTTGAGCCTCCTGGCCCTTGTGGCCTGCACGCATGCCCGGGCCGTGACCCCCAGCGCCACCGCGACGGTGCCGAACCCCGCCCTCAACCTCCCGCAGGGCACCGTTACGTTCACCCGGGCCGGGACGACCGAGCTTGCCCTCCATGTGCAGATCGCCGAGACGGATCTCCACCGCCAGACGGGCCTCATGAACGTCACCAGGATGTCGGACAGGGTCGGCATGGCGTTCCTGTTCAGCCTGTCGACGTCAACCCCGTTCTGGATGAAGGACACGCTGATCCCGCTCGACATCGCATTCTGGGACGCCCAGGGCCACATCGTGTCGGTGTTCACCATGACCCCGTGCACGGCGGACCCCTGCCACCTGTACGAGCCGGCGTTGCCGTACGTCGGGTCCGTGGAGATGAACGCGGGACTGCTGGCGGCACAGGGCATCCGGGTGGGCGACACCGCCACCCTGACCCGCTGACCGAGGTCCCCAGTCGTCGCCCACTCCTTCGGAGTGTTCGACGACCCCCGAATTGGAGCCCCGAATTGGAGCCCCGAATTGGAGCCAGGGGGGATTCGCAGCTCATCCCCTCCGCAACGCTGCGGGGGCTGTTACTCCCCCCTGGACCCCCCTCAGGGTCCTAGCCCTCTAGCAGAGGTGCCACTGGTAGGGCGCCACGAGCTCCTTGGCCCGTTCCGGCCCCCAGCTGCCGGCGAAGTAGGGCTCGGGCGGGTAACGCTCGAGCACCGGCTCGACGATCTCCCAGGCCCGCTCGATCTCGTCTGCCCGCATGAAGAGCGTGTGGTCCTCGACCATGACGTCGTGGAGCAGCCGTTCGTAGGCCTCGGCAGGCTTGGTCATGAACGACTTCTCGTATTCGAAGTCCATCTGGACCTGGCCGATCCTCATCTCGGGGCCGGGGACCTTGGCGTCGAAGCTGAGCGAGATGCCCTCGTTGGGCTGGACCCGGATGCAGAGGTTGTTCGGCCCAGGGCGGTCGAGGCCCGACTCCTCGAACAGCAGGTGGGGGGCGGCCGCGAACGAGATGGTGATCTGGGTGGCCGACCGGGCGAGGCGCTTGCCCGTGCGGACGATGATCGGCACCCCCGCCCAGCGCCAGTTCTCCACCCGCATGCGCATGGCGACGAACGTCTCCGTGATGGAGTCCGGCGCGACGTCCATCTCCTCCCGGTAGCCGGGCACCAGGACCCCCCGCACGACCCCCGCCACGTACTGCCCCCGCACCACGTCGCGTTCTCGCCGGCGGACCGGCGGCACGGCGCGGAGCAGCTTCATCTTCTCGTCCCGGATCGACTCGGCGTCGAAGGAGGCCGGCGGCTCCATGGTCACGAAGGCGATCAGCTGCATGATGTGGTTCTGGACGATGTCGCGCATCGCCCCCGCCTCCTCGTAGAACCTGCCCCGACCCTCGATGCCCAGCTCCTCGGCCACGTCGATCTGCACCTGTTTCACATACCGCCGGTTCCAGATCGGCTCGAACATGCCGTTGGCGAAGCGCAGGACCAGGATGTTCTGGACGGTCTCCTTCCCGAGGTAGTGGTCGATGCGGTAGATCTGGTTCTCGTCGAAGACCTCGTGCAGCTCACGGTTGAGCTCCTTCGCGCTGGCGAGGTCGAACCCGAAGGGCTTCTCCATGACGATGCGACCGCCCCGATTGAGGCCCTCCTCGCCCAGGCGGCGGGCGATCTTCGGGAACGCCGAGGGCGGCACGGCGCAGTAGAAGAGGCGGCGTCCCTCCCCGTGGATGGCTGCGTCGATCTCCTCGAGCCTGAGGGCGAAGTCGTGCATCGCGCCATCTGACTCGAACCCTCCCGCGATGTAGTCGATGTGGGCGGCAAACGCCTCCCAGGCCTGGGGGTCGAGCCCCGTGCGGCTGTACTTGGCGACATTGGCCGCGGCGTGCTCCCGGAACTCGTCGCCGGTCATCTCGGACCGGCTGTAGCCCACGACGGCGAATTCCCGGGGCAGCAGCGACTGTACGAACAGGTTGTAGAGCGCCGGCATCAGCTTGCGCCCGGTCAGGTCGCCGGTGGCACCGAAGATCACGATGGTCTGGTTCTCAGGTGGTTTCAGCGTCACGTTTCCTTCTCCTGGTGCTCCACCGGGTGGCCGCCCGGTCGGCGAGCGCTACAGAACAACGAGTTGGTCCCGGTGGATGACCTCGCGGCCCCCCTTGGTGCCGATGATCCCGGCCAGCAGGTCGGAGTCGAAGGCAACCAGGCCTTTGGCAACCAACTCCCCCTCAGGACCGACGACCTCGACCGCGTCGCCGGCCTTGAAGGTTCCTTCCACCGCCCGCACGCCTGCGGCGAGCAGGCTCTTGTTGCCGTGGGACACGGCGCGCCGTGCCCCCTCGTCGACGACGATCCGCCCCCGAGTGGCGGGTGCCCACGCGATCCACAGCTTGCGGGCCGCCTGTCGTGGCCGCCGTGCAGGAAAATATGTTCCCACGTCCTGCCCCAACCAGACATCGACGAGGGCGTCCGGCCGATCCCCGAAGGCGATGACAGTTGCGACCCCCGACAGCCCCGCGATCCGGGCGGCCTCCAGCTTGGAGACCATACCGCCGGAGCCGAGGGTGGAGCGCCGCCGGGTCGCCGAGCGCCGCAGGTCCGGGGTGATCTCCTCCACGGTGGACAGTAGGCTCGCCCCGGGGTTGTCGGGGTGCTCGGTGAACAGGCCCTCGACGTCGGACAGCAGGACCAGGAGGTCCGCCCGCACGATGTTCGCCACCAGCGAAGCGATGCGGTCGTTGTCGCCGAACCGGATCTCTTCCACGGCGACGGTGTCGTTCTCATTGACGATCGGGACGGCTCCCAGCTCCAGGAGCCGCTCGAGGGTGTTGCGGGCGTTGACGTAGGAGCTTCGCTGGACGATGTCGTGCTGGGTGATCAGCACCTGGGCGACGGGGAGGCCGTGGGGCTCGAGCAGGTCGGCCCACAGGTCCATCAGCCGGCGCTGCCCGACGGCGGCTGCGGCCTGGAGGGTGGGCATGTCCGTGGGCCGGCGCTCCAGGCCGAGGGCCGACATCCCTGCCGCGATGGCACCGGACGAGACGACGACGATCTCGACGCCGCGCTCTCGGAGGTCGACGATCTGGTCGGTGATCCGGTTGAGGCGGGCGACGTCGGGTCTCCCGTCCGACGAGGTCAGGCTCGAGGTCCCGAGCTTGACCACCATGCGCTTGGCCCCGGCCGGGCGCTGGCTCACCGGGGCAGAATCAAGGCCGGCCACCGGCCCCCTGACTCCCGGCCTTATGACTCCCGGCCTTATGGCTCCCGGCTCTGTGGCTCCCGGCCCGTCGATCGGCGGAGGGCCACCATTCGAACGTCGACGCCCCGATGTGGACCTCGTCGCCCGGGTGGGCCCCCGCGCCGGTGAGCAGCCGCTCCACGCCCGCGCGGTCGAGGCGCTCCTGCAGGAAGGCGACGGCCTGGGGATTGCCGAGGTCGCACATCGCCACCCAGCGTTCCACCGAGCCGCCGGTGACCCGCCACGCCCCGTCGTCGTCCCGGCCCACCGCCAACCCCCGTCGCTCGGTGCGGAACAGTTCGAAGCCACTCGCGCCGGCGGTCGCCTGGCGCGCTGCGGTGACGACCTCCACCAGCCGGCTCACAAGGGCGTCGAGCCCGGTGCCCTCGGCGGCCGAGACCACCAGGGTGGCAAGTCCCGCCTCCCGGAACACCCGGACGGCCTCCTCGACCAGCGCCGGCTCCACGGCGTCCACCTTGTTGAGGACCACCACCTCGGGGCGCTCCGACAGTTCAGGGAGGTAGGACGTGACCTCGTGGCGCACCGTCCCGTAGGCCGCGAGGAGGTCCTGATCGGCACTGAGGTCGACGAGGTGGACGAAGGCGAGGGCGCGCTGGGCATGGCGGAGGAACCCCAGCCCAAGCCCCTTCCCCTCGTGGGCGCCCTCGACGAGCCCGGGGATGTCGCAGATAGTGAACGTGCCGTCGCCGAGCGGGTCGCCGGCCGGGGAATCCTCGACGCGGCCCAGCGTGGGTTCCAGCGTGGTGAAGGGGTAGGCGGCCACCTTGGGACTCGCCGCCGAGAGCGCCCCTACCAGCGTCGACTTGCCGGCGTTCGGGAGGCCGATGACCGCGACCTCGGCGATGAGGCGCAGTTCCAGGCGGACCCAGCGGGCCTCGCCCGGCTCACCCAGCTCACCGAAGCCCGGCGCACGGCGGGAGTCCGACAGGAACGCCGCGTTGCCGCGGCCCCCGCGGCCACCCGCCGCGACAACGTAGAGGTCGCCGGGTGCAGGAAGGTCCGCCAGGACATGGCCATCCTCGTCCCGCACGAACGTCCCCGGCGGGAGGGCCAGGACCAGGTCGGTGCCGTCGCGGCCGCTGGAGTTGTTCCGGCGGCCCGGGGAGCCGTCGCCGGCCCGCTGGTGGGGATGGTCCTTCAGCCACGAGAGCGACCCGACACCGTGGCCCGCCTCGAGGATCACCGAGCCGCCACGGCCACCGTTCCCGCCGTCGGGACCCCCCCGGGGCTGGTACTTCTCGCGGTGGAAGGAAACGGAGCCGTCACCGCCTCGCCCCGCCGTCACCTGCACCCGTGCCTCGTCGACGAACATGCCCCAATCGTATCCTCCGGGCCGTCGCGGTCCCCCGGCGTGGGAGGATTGCGGAGATGAAGCTCCGCCGTGCCTGCGTGCTGGCCGTCTGCGCAGTCCTCCTGCTCACCTGCACGGCGTCGCGGCGGGCAGCCCACCCCACGCCCCCGGCGTCACCGACCCAGGCGGCGCCGTCGGGCGTACTGCTGGTGCTCGCCGCCTCGCCGCTCAAGCCGGCCTTCGACCAGTTGCGCACCGGCTTCGCCGCGGCACACCCCGGGGTCACGGTGACCGCCACCTACCAGGGGTCGCAGGCGCTGGCCACGGCCGTCCAGGCCGGCGCCCAGGCCGACGTCTTCGCCGGCACGGACCCTGCCGTCATGGCGGCCCTCAAGGGGTCCGGGGCCGTGGTGTCGTCGACGGTGGCGACCTTTGCCCGCATCCATCTGCAGCTGGTCGTCCCTGCCGGGAACCCCAAGTCGATCGGGACCCTCGACGACCTGGCCAAGCCGGGCGTCTCCTTCGTCGTGGCGGACCCGAGCCTTCCGGCAGGGAGGGACGCGCGCCTGGCCCTAGCCCGGGCCGGGATACGGTCGTCACCGAAGTTCGTCGAGCCGAGCGTTGCCTTCGTGCTCACGACGGTGCTGGCGGGCAACGCCGACGCGGGGATCGCCTACGAGAGCGACATCGTGGGCGGCAGTTCGGGGCTGACCGGGGTGGCCATCCCCGCCGGCCAGGACGTGCCGGTGGACTGCCAGATCGCCGTCCTGCAAAACTCGCCGAACCCCACGGCCGCCGAGGCCTTCGTCCAGTCCGTTCTCTCGGGGGCGGGCCGGAGCACGCTGCAGGCCTCGGGCTTCCTTCCGCCCGCCTGAGGGCTCTCGTCTCCGCCGGAGGGATGGTAGGGGCCGAGAATCTTCTTTGTGTCGTTAGGCCTCAATATGATGCTTTTTCACACAAAGATCATCGTGGGACCATACGTCAGGGTCCACTCCCGCGAACGAGAATGGGGTCCTTTGCGCGGCCTCGGACCGGCTGTGCTCCAGCGTCACCGCGTTCTGTGGTCGCCGTCGTACCTGGTTGCCGGGTCCCGGCGCATGTTTGGCTGTCTCGCCGCGCCAGGCGCGGTCAAACAGCCACAGTTCCAGTCCCTGGCTTCTGCAAGGCCCCTAAAACAGGTGTTATGGGCAAATAGCGAATCCGGAGTGACCACGCAGAGTGATCGACCTCCCCCATGGCCGCCCGCGGCCCGGGAATTCTCGTGTCAGAGAGTCAGAGGCTTAGCCCGGGCGGCGGGTCTCCAGCATCGACCACCAACACCGTGGGGTGGTTCGGCCCAGGGAAGGTCCCCGATGGCCTTCCAGGAGGGCGGGCGGGAGGGGACCGGGGGTGTCCCCTCCATGCCCGTGCTCCTGGTACTGCGTAAACGCTGACCACTGTACACGGTGCATGCACTTATTGGCCATTCCGGCTGGTAATTTTTGCGGATGAACAATCGAGGTATTTCGTTCTGATCGTTGTGGCCTGAATGAGGACCGCCTGAACCGAGGGCCTCTGGCGAGCTTGCTGATCGTCGACGGCGCCGCCTCGGAGCGCGCGCGCCTGGCCACCCTGCTCGGCCACGCCGGCTACGAGGTCGGCGAGGCGAGCACCGGGGCGGAGGCCCTGGCCCTCGCTCGGGAGCGGATCCCCGATGCCGTCATCGCGGATGCCCTCATGCCCGGCATGGACGGCTACGAGTTGGTCCGCCGGCTGCGCGCCGACCCCGACACTGCCACCGTCCTCGTCATCTTCACGGCGGCCGCCTACGTGGTTGAGGAGGTCCGTGGGCTTGCCGAGGCGTGCGCCATCCGCCATGTCCTCGCCCAGCCCCCCGACGCCGCCCTCGTCCTCGCTGCCGTGGAGGCCATGCTGGCCGAGGGCCCGCCCGTGCGGCCGGTGATGCCGGGCGAGGAGGTCCACCGTGCCTATCTCATGGCGGTCACCGAGAAGCTGGGGGAGCGGGTGCAGGGCTTCGAAGCCTCCGACCGGGAGCGGCGACGGCTCCTCGCCTCCCTGCTACGGGTGACGCAGGAGGAGCGAACCACGATCGCCGGCGACCTGCATGACGACGCCGTGCAGGCGATGGCCGCGGCGGCGATGCGGCTGGAGCTGCTCGAGCGCAGGCTGCCCGATCCTGAGGTGCGCACACTGCTGGAACCCGCGGTCGCAGGCATCCGCAGCGGCATCGACCGCCTCCGGGGTCTCGTGGCCCGCCTCCGGGCCCCCGCCCTGGACGCCGGCGGCCTGGCCGTCGCCCTCGACCTCTACCTTGCCAAGTCGAGCCGGGACGCCGGGTACACCTACGACCTGACCACGACCCTCGTCGACGAGCCCGCCGACGAGCTTGGGTGGCTCCTTTGCCGCACCGCCGAAGAGGCGCTCGTCAACGTCGCCAAGCGGGGGGGCGCATCACATGTGACCGTCGAGCTCGGCCAGCGCGACCGGGGGTTCTGGGTGCGGGTCGGCGACGACGGCGCCCGCGGCACGACGGTCGAGTGCTGGATCCCCGCCGGCGAGTAGGGGGTCCAGGGGGGAGTAGCAGCCCCCCGGAGCTCAGCGGGGGGGGGATGAGCTGCGAATCCCCCCTGCTCCAATTCGGGGGTCGTCGAACACTCCGAAGGAGTGGGCGACGACTGGAAAAGGCCGGCGGTTAGGCGTCGACGGCGACGAAGTGGCGGCCCCGACGCTCGTGGTAGCGCACGATGCCCGGTGTCAGGGCGAACAGCGTGTCGTCGCCGCCACGGCCCACGCCGAGGCCCGGGTGGATGCGGGTACCACGCTGGCGCACGAGGATGGCGCCGCCCTTGACGAGCTGGCCGCCGAAGACCTTCACGCCGAGCCGCTGCGCGTGGGAGTCCCGGCCGTTGCGGGAGGCTGCTGCGCCTTTCTTGTGTGCCATGTCGCTCCTTAAGGTACCAGGTCGGTCAGGACTCGTCGGGGACTGGCGCCGCCTCGGCAGGCGCTGCAACCCCGGCCTCCGCGGGCGTCCGCTCCGAGCCGTTGCCTCCTCCGATGGACGTGATCTCGATCAGCGAGTAGAGCTGGCGGTGGCCGTTGCGGACCGCGTAGCCGCTTTTGTTCTTGTACTTGAAGACGATGACCTTGTCGCCCTTGGCGTCTCCCAGCATCTTCGCAGCCACCGGGTACGCGCCCGCCTCGTTGCCGATGAGAGTCCGCCCGTCGTCGGTCGAGACGAGGATCGGCGTGAAGCTCACGTCGTCGCCCTTGTCGGAGAGGTGCTCGATCTCCAGCACATCCCCGGCCTTGACCCGGTACTGCTTTCCTCCGGTGCGTATCACTGCGTACATCGCTCTTGCCTTCCAGACCGACCCAGACGCGACAGGGCCCTCGAAAAAACCGGGACACGGCATGATACCAGCCGCTGGAGGTCAGGCGTCCAGGTCCAGGAGGATGATGCCCCGGCCCTCGCAGCGGTCGCACACCTCGGAGAAGGCCTCCAGCAGCCCCTCGGACACCTTCTTGCGGGTCATCTGCACGAGGCCGAGCTCCGAGACGGCGTACACCTGGGTGCGCGTCTTGTCCCGGGCCAGGGCCGCCCGGAACTCCCGGACCAGCTCCTCACGGTTGCGCTCGAGCAGCATGTCGATGAAGTCGATGACGATGATCCCGCCGATGTCCCGAAGCCGGAGCTGCTTCGCCACCTCGTTGGCCGCCTCCAGGTTGGTCTTGACGACGGTCTCCTCGAGGTTGGACTTGCCGACGTAGCGGCCGGTGTTGACATCGATCACCGTCATCGCTTCGGTCCGGTCGATGACCAGATGGCCCCCGGACGGGAGGCCGACTCGGCGGTCCAGCCCTCGCCGGATCTGGTCGTTGACGTGGTACGACTCGAACAGCGGGACCGTGCCCTCGTAGCGCTCCATGCGCTCCTCCAGGGCAGGCGTCACGTCGACGACGTAGTCGCGCACCTCCCGGTACACGTCCTCGTTGTCGATCACCACCCGCTCGACGTCCTCCGTCAGCAGGTCCCGCACCGCTCGCAGCACCAGTTCGGGCTCGGCGTAGATGAGGGTCGGAGGCTGCGAGTGCTGCGCCTTTTCGGAGATCTCGTGCCACGTCTCCACCAGCCGCTCGATGTCGACGGCCAGCTCCGATTCCCCCGCCCCCCGGGCGGCGGTCCGCACGATGAGCCCGTAGCCGGGCGGCCTGAGGCGCTGGGCGATCTCCCTGAGGCGGGTCCGCTCGTCGTCGGGAAGGCGGCGGCTGACCCCGAGGGACTCGGTATCGGGGACGAGCACCACGTAGCGCCCGGCGAGCGAGATTTCCGTGGAGAGCCGGGCCCCCTTCGCTCCCATCGGGTCCTTCGTGACCTGGGCGAGGATGGGCTGGCCGGACTTGAGGGCCTTCTCGATGCGGCGGCCGAGTCCCTCGACGTCCTCGCTGAAGGTGACCTCCCCGGCGTAGAGGACGGCGTTGCGCTCCTCGCCGATGTTGATGAAGGCGGCCTCCATGCCCGGCAGCACGTTCTGCACGCGGCCGAGGTAGATGTTGCCGACGATCGAGTGGTCCTGCTGCGAGGCCACGTAATGCTCGACGAGGTCGCCGTCCTCCATCACGCCGATCTGGGTCCGTTGCTTGCCTACGGTGATGAGCATGGTCTTGGGCCGGGACGGTGGGAGGGGTTGGCGATCGCTGCGGGGCCGCTTGCTGCGGCGGCCGCCGCGTTTGGCCCGGTCGGCGGGTCCCTCGATCGGCCCCGACACGTCGGTGGCGACCGCAGCCGCGGCCGGCAGAACCTCGGGCTCGGCCCCGGTCGTCGCCTTGCCGGACCGGCGGCGGCGCCGCCGTGGGGCGGTGGAGGGCTCGGCGGATGGTTCGGCGGATGGCTGCTCGGTGGGCTGCTCGCCGGCTGCGGCGGGGACCTCGGTGGGCGCCTCTGCCTCCGTTCCCGCCTCCGTTCCCGCCTCCGTCGCAGGCGCGCCAGCGCCACCCGATCCTCGCCGCCGGCGGCGGCGCGGTGCCGGGGTGGGTTCGCCCTCTGCTGCGGGTGCCTCGGGCAGGAGTCCGGATCCCGGCTCGGCTGCCTGGCCTTCGCCGTCCTCGGGTTCCGGTGTGGGGGCGGCCCCCTCCACGTCGTTCGGCCGGGCGCCCGATCCCCCACCCCTTCGCCGCCGGCGACGCCGTCGAGCGGCACTGGAGGTTTCGGCCGCTGGAGCCTCGGGTGATGGTTCGCCATCTCCCTCGGTAGGTTGGCGCTCCCCGAGCACGGGGGCCGCATCCTCCACCGGCTCCTCGGCCGGCTCCTCGGCCGGCGAGCCCTCACCAGCCTCGGCGGTGAGGGCACCGGGCGCCGTGGTCGAGGGTTTGCGCCGGCGGCGCCGGCGGCGCCGGCGAGCCTCGGTGGGAGCACCGTCCCCAGGCTCCTCCCCCTCCAGGGGGCCTGCCTCGGGGGCTTCGTCACCCACGGGGACGGGACGCCCCCTCCGTGGCGACACCAACGGTTCGGCCTCCCAACCCATGTGAATGACGGGCGCAGGTGCGGGAGCCTCGGCGGGCCGGGGCAGCGTGACGGGGGCGGGACCCCCGGACGTGTCCGCAGGGGCCTCCGCGGGAGCCGCGGGAGCGGACGCCCGAGCCCGAGGCGTCCGGGACCTCGGTGCCCGAGCGCGTGCCGGGGCAGGGCCAGGAACGCCGGACTCGGCTTCGGCGCCCGGGACGGGCATCGGGGCTCTGGCAGGTCCCGGGGGCGTGACCGGCGTGGCCGGCACCGGCGCGGCTGCCGTTGCTGGGGGCGGTGGCACTGGAGCAGCTCCCGGCACCGCTGCCTTGGGCTTGGCCTTGGTCCTGGCCCGGGCCGGGGGCTTGGCCTTGGCTGCGGTCTTGGCTGCGGCTGGCGCCTCAACCTCCGCCATGGCCGCGGGGGCCTCCACACCGGCCCCGGGGACTTCCGCCATGCCCGCGGGGGCCTCCGCCATGCCCGCTGGGGCCTCCGCCATGCCCGCTGGGGCCTCCGCCATGCCCGCGGGGGCCTCCGCCATGCCCGCGGGGGCCTCCGCCATGCCCGCTGGGGCCTCGACCTTGGCGGTCGGGGGCTTCCGCTTCGCCCGGGCGCGCTTGGGAGCCGCGTCTGTAGGCGTTCCGGCAGGAACCGCAGCCGGCGCCTCGACGGCCGCGGGGGCGTCCACCACAACCGGTGCCGGAAGCGGCACCTCGGGGGCGGCGCCGGGCACGTCCGCCGCCGCGGGCGAGGGTTTCGGGGCCGCTGCCTTGCGCGGTGTCGCCCGCTTTCGGGCCGGTGGTTTCTTGGCTGACTCGGGGGCTACCTCCGCCTCGCCGGTGGGGGCTTCAGCTTCCGGCGGTGGGGTTGTCGCCTTGCGCTTGCGTGTCCGGGTTACCGGCACCGGGGTCTCCGGTGCTCGCTGGTCGCCATCGTCGACCACGTGTCCTCCTCACTGCTCCGGGCGGGCCGGCCTCCCCGTTGCTCGTTGCAAACGTGGGACCTGCCCCGCCGTTCGCCCCCGCTTCTCCCAGGGATGGCCTGCCGAGATCGGCGGCCGTTCCCGTCTGGGCGGGGGCGAAAAATCCTGACGCACCCTATGGACCCTCGTGTGCTTGACCCCGTTGGTCGAGCCGTCGGCCCGGTGCTTACCCGGGAATCCTCCCACGAGGGACCCCCGGGGGCAACGAATGCGCCGGCAACCGTCACTCAGCGTGGCGAGTCACGGGAAAGGGGCACTCCCTTAGATGAATCGACGCATGTGTATGTTCATGAGGATACCGACGGCGCAGAAGCTCGTCAGCAGTGACGAACCCCCGTAGGAGACGAAGGGCAACGGGATCCCGACGACCGGGACAATACCGATGGTCATCCCCACGTTGATGAAGAGCTGGAACGCCAGCATGGCCGCGACACCGGCGGCTAATCGTGAGCCGAACTGGTCCTTGGAGAGCATGGCGATACGGAGCGCTCGCCATACGAGGAACGAGAGCAGGCCGATCAGCAGGATGGAGCCGGCAAAGCCCGTCTCCTCGCCCACCACCGTGAAGATGAAGTCTGTGTGGTTCTCGGGCACGTAGTCGAGGTTGGTCTGGGTGCCCCGGAACAGCCCCTTGCCGGTCAGGCCCCCCGACGCCACGGCGGTGCGGGACTGCTGGAGGTTGTAGGCGGCCGTGTTCTTGGAGCTCTGGTCGAGGAACGCGGTGAGCCGCTTGATCTGGTAGTCGTGCAGGAGCCCGAGGTGGAGCACGAGGACGAAGACCCCCGCCCCCAGGGCCACGAGCAGGGCGAGCCACCGCAGCTTCGCCCCCGCGACCAGCACGATCGAGAAGGCGAGGAAGACGAGCACGAGCACGGTGCCGAGGTCGGGCTGCAGGTAGATAAGGCCCGCAGGGATGGCGGCAATCCCCACGGCCAGCACGACGCGCCCGAGCCCGCTGTTCGCCCCCTTGTCCGCCCAGAGCGCGGACAGGGCGATGATAAGCACGAGTTTCATGATCTCGGAGGGCTGGATCTGGAGGATGCCGAGGGTGATCCAGCGCTGGGCCCCCTGCGTCGTATGGCCGACGGGCGACAGCACCAGGACCAGCAGACCGATCCCCGCCAGGTAGACGAGGGGCGCCAGGCCTTTCATCTGCCGGTAGTCGAACAGCATCGAGATGACGAAAATCACCATCGCCAGTGCCAGGAAGGCAAGCTGGCGCTTGAGGTAGAAGTTGGGATCCCTGCCCAGTGCCAGCAGGCTGGGCCGGGTCGCCGAGTAGATCGCGACACAGCCGATCCCGGCGGCGACCAGCGCCGCGGTGAACAGCGACAGGTCCATGTGGCGCAGGGGGTGCTTCGAGGAGAGCCACCCGGACATGATCTGGTGGCGGCCGATGCTCTCGAGCCGACCGAAGGACACGTCCTGGCTCATCAGTCGGTCCTTGCTGCCGGTGCGATGTTGGTGGCGGGGAGGTTGAAGAGGCCCTCGAGGATCCGCCGGGCGATGGGGGCGGCCGTCTCGCCGCCGTGGCCCGCCTGCTCGAGCATGACGACGACCACGTACTGCGGATGGTCTGCGGGGGCGTAGCTGGCGAACCACGCATAGGGCTGCTTGCCGTTGATGTCGGCGGTCCCGGTCTTGGCTGCGACGCTCAGCTTGTCGAAGGGGAACCCGATGAAGGCGCCAACTGCGGTCCCGAGCGGTTGCTGGACCGCGACGCCCTTGAGGCCCGACTGGATCACGCTCAGCGCCTGGGGGTTCACAGGGAGGTGGCGGGTGATCTTCGGCGTCACCGTCGTCACCGTCTGGCTCACGTCCATGACCTTCATCCCCAGCTCCGGCTGGTAGAGGGTGCCGTTGTTGGCGATGGCCGCGTAGGCATCGGCGAGCTGCAGCGGCGTCGCCAGCAGGTCGCCCTGCCCGATGGCCATCAGGATGGTATAGCCCGGCAGCCAGATGTTGTACGGGAAGGCGACCGGGTTGGCCTTGTGCTCCTTCTGCAGCCAGGCGTCGTCCGGCACCCGACCGGGTTGCTCGCCGGGGATCTCGATGCCCGTAGGCGACCCGAGCCCGAAGTCCCGGGCGAAGGTCTGCAGCTGCTCCCCCTGCCCTGCCCGGAAGCGCTGCCAGAACGTCTGGCCGAAGTTGTAGAAGACGGTGTCGCAACTCTGGATCAGCGCCTGCTGGAGGGAGATGGTGCCGCTGTCGCTCGCCTGCCAGTTCTTGAATATCTGGTTGTAGAGGGTGACCTGGGAGGGACAGGCGAACCCGCCGTTGGGGTTGGCGATGCCCTCGGTCATCGCCGCCGCAGAGGTGACGACCTTGAACGTCGATCCCGGCGGGTACTGGGCCTGGGTCACCCGGTCGATTAGGGGCTGGGCCGGGTTGTTCTGGAACTCTGCGCTGTACTGGGCGCTGGTGATGCCGACGGCGAACTGGGTGGGGTCATAGGTCGGCGACGACGCCATTGCAATGACCTGCCCGTTGTTGGGGTCCATGACCACGACGCCGCCGGCAGGTGCGACGTAATCCCTGTTCGACACCTTGTCGTAGATCGTCCTGGCTTTGCTCAGGCCGTCGACGAGCGACGCCTCGGCGAGGGTCTGGATGTTCTTGTCGATCGTGGTGACGACGTCGTCGCCGGGCTTGGGCTCCTGGGTGCCGAGGATCCCCCGGACGTTGCCGGACGCGTCCACCTGGTACTTGATGAAGCCGTCGGTGCCGTGGAGGTACTGTTCGTACGCGTACTCGATGCCGCTCCGGCCGATTACTGTCCCCGGCGAGTACCCGTTGTAGCGGGCCCCCGAGTTCTTATCGGTGGCGGTCGGGTAGATGCCGACGGTGCCGAGGGCGTGGGCGGCGAAGGACCCGTTGGGATAGTCCCGCAGCGGCTCCTGGACGTAGGACACCCCGGGGAACTCGTCCTGGTGCTCCTCCAGGTAGACGACCTGGTCCTTGGTGACGTCGGTCGCGACCGGCGCCGGCGTGACCGGGCCCACCTGGGTGGTTTGCAGTTTGTCGAGCAACATCGCGACCGGCACTTGGAGCAGCTGGGCGAGGTTGCTCATGGTGGCCGTGCCCTTCGGGGTCAGGTGCAGCTTGTTCTTGGAGTCCGTCGTGGCCACCGAGCTCCGGTCCACCGTGACGACCAGCGACTGTCGGTTGTCGACGAGGACCTGCCCGTTGCGATCGAGGATGCGCCCGCGGGCGGCGAGCTTGGGCACGACGCGCACGAAGTTCTGGTCCGCCAGCTTGCGGAAGCTGTCCACGGAGAGCACCTGCAGGAACCACAGGCGCAGCACGAGGGCCACCACCAGCGACAGGAAGACCATGCCGAGGACCGCCAACCGGAGGTGCACCCGGTCCTGACTCATGATGTTCATGCGGCCCTCCCCGGAAAGACGGCTTCCCCGCGGGGACCGCCCCGGCCAGATCCTGGAGGTCCGCCGGCGACGCGGCGGACCACAGGGTAAGCGAACGGCACGAGCAGGGTGTTGTACACCCCCGTCAGTAAGATCACCTGTGCCACCCGGGCAAGTGGCTGCGCCGGCACCCCCAGCAGCAGGGCGAGCACCGTGTAGAAGGCGGTCCCGACGACGCTGCCCGCAAAGACGCCGATCAGCGGCACGGCGACGCTTGAGGACTGGACGTAGGGCCGCACGGCCCCGACCACGTAGCCGACCGTCAGGTATGCGAGGGCCGACAGCCCCGTGGGAGCGTCGAGCAGGAGGTCCCGCAGCATCCCGCCGGCGAAGCCGGCCAGCGCCCCCGAGGACGGGCCCCGGACGAGGCCGACGCAGATGACCACCACGAGCATGAGGTCGGGCACGACCCGGAACAGGGCGAAATGCGGGAGCAAGGTCGTCTGGATGATGAGCGCGGTGAGGATGAGCAGTGCCGTCCCGACGCTTCGGCGCATACCCGGGCGCTACTGGCCCGGCAGCTTGGCGGGCCGGGTGTCGAGCAGGATCAGCACGAGTTGCAGCTTGTTGAAGTCCACGAATGGCTGGACCGACGCCGACTGGTTGAGCCCGTCGGGAGAGCGGCGGACAATCTTGACGCGGCCAATCGGGATGCCGGGCGGGTAGATCCCTCCGTCATAGCCGGAGGTGACGACCGTTTCGCCCGGCGCCACCGTCGTGGTCACGCCGATGAGGTCGAAGGCGAGGTCGGCCTGCCCGTTCCCGCTGAGCACGCCCGTGTCGCCGCTCGAGGTCAGCCGGGCACCGACGTGGTGCTGGGGGTCGATGGCGAGCAGCACCTTGCTGGACGAGGACTCGACCGAGGTCACCCGGCCGACGAGACCTGACTCCGCCACGACCGCCATCCCCACCTGCACCCCGGAGCTGACGCCTTTGTCGAGGAAGACGGTCCACTCTGCGTTGGAGGGGCCCTCCATGATGACGTTGGCGCCCACCTTGTGGCCGGCGGTCCACGGCTGCTCCTGGAGGAGGGCGAGGGCCTGGGCGAGCTGGCGCTGCATGTCCGGGACCTGGTTCTGCTGCGCCTGGAGGGCCGAGAGCTGCCGCTTCAGGTTGGTGTTCTCGCTCTGGAGGTGGGGGATGCTCCCGATGGAACGGAACACCTGCCCCACCGGCGATAGGGCGTGGCTGACGCCGGACTGCAACGGGGCGAGCACCGACAGCACCTGGTCCTGGACCTTGCGGAGCGGGCCGCCGGATCCCTGGCGGAAGTCGAGCGTCACGACCGTGACACTGGCCGCGAGGAGCGCTGCGAGCACGACCCGGGACCTGCTGGACCTGCGATATGACATTCTGCTCAAAGCGACCTCCCGGCAATTGGGGGAGGCTGCCGGCTCAGTGGCGGCTCGAAGCGATGAGCATCGGCTTCAGCGCCTCGAATTCCTCCAGACATTTGCCGGAACCGAGCACCACGCACGACAGCGGGTTCTCGGTCAGATGCACGGGCATACCGGTCTCGTGCTTCAACCGCTCGTCGAGGCCCTTCAGGAGCGCTCCGCCGCCGGTCAGCACGATTCCCTTGTCCATGATGTCTGCAGCCAGTTCTGGTGGCGTCCGGTCGAGCGTCGACTTCACAGCGTCGACGATCGCGTTCACCGGCTCCTCGATGGCCCGCCGGATCTCCTCCGACGACACGATGATCGTCTTCGGCAGCCCGGTCACGAGGTCGCGCCCCCGGATCTCGGCATTGGGTTCGTCGGGCAGGGGGAAGGCCGAGCCGATCGCCATCTTGATCTCCTCGGCGGTCCGCTCCCCCAACGCCAGCGAGTACTCCTTCTTGATGTAGGCGATGATCGCCTCGTCGAGCTCGTCCCCGCCAATGCGGATCGAGAGGGCGGTGACGATGCCGCCGAGGGAGATCACGGCCACTTCCGTGGTACCGCCGCCGATGTCGACAACCATGTTGCCGGCCGGCTCGTGCACCGGAAGGCCGGCCCCGATGGCGGCGGCCATCGGCTCCTCGATGATGTAGGCGGCCCGTGCGCCTGCGGCGATGGCAGCCTCCTCCACCGCCCGCTGCTCGACACCCGTGATGCCCGAGGGCACGCAGATGACGACGCGCGGCTTGGCGAGCACCCGGCGCTTGTGGACCTTCTGGATGAAGTACCGCAGCATCTTCTCGGTGACGTCGAAGTCCGCGATGACGCCGTCCTTCAGGGGCCGGATGGCCAGGATGTGGCCGGGCGTGCGGCCGATCATCCGCTTGGCCTCCGCTCCCACCGCCAGGATGGCGCCGGTCTTGGTGTTGATGGCGACCACGGAGGGCTCGTTCAGGACGGTTCCGCGGCCGCGCACGTAGACCAGCGTATTGGCCGTTCCGAGGTCCACGGCCATGTCCCGGCCCATGAATTGAAATGCACGATCAATGGGCATCGTCGGCTCTCCTAGCGCGATGGGCCTGCGACGCGTCCAGCCGCAAGCAAACCCGCTGCGGCCGCTGCCTACCCTACGCCAAAGAGCCGAAACGTGTCGGGGTTGGGGGGATAGAACTCAGCCTTCTGCAGGGGCAAGGTCGGGGAAAAAGAGGCCAAGTTCGCGCGCCGCGGCGGCCGTGGAATCTGAGCCGTGCACAACGTTCGAGTCGATCACCAGGCCGAAGTCCCCCCGGATCGTCCCAGGCGCTGCCTTGACGGGATCGGTGGCCCCCATGAGCGACCGGGCCACGACGTGGGCCTGCGGGGCTTCGAGGGCCATGGCCACGACGGGCCCCGAGGTGACGAAGGCGACGAGGGCGTCGTAGAAGGGCTTGCCCTCGTGCTCGGCGTAGAGGGCGCCGGCGAGGCGCTCGTCGGCCTGCAGCATCCGCAGGGCGACGATCTTGAGGCCCTTGCGCTCGACTCGGTGGACGACCTCGCCGACCAGGCCGCGGCGGACACCGTCGGGCTTCACGAACATCAGGGTGCGCTCCATCGGGCCGCATACTAGCGGCTTGAAGTCTGCGTGCCGTCAACGTTTGGTGGATATTCGTTCGCCGCGAACGAATAGACACCAAACCTCGTCCTCGAGCTACTCCATCGGGCCCACGAGGAGGGTCCGGGCGTCCCCGACCGTCGAGAGGGAGCCGGTCACGACGACCACGCCCTGCGGCCCGGCCAGGCGGCGGGCCGTCTCGAGGGCGTCGGGCAGGTCCGCCACCACCTGCGCCTCGAAGCCCTGGGCGGCGGCCGCCTCGGCGAGGCGCTCGGGAGCGGCAGCCCGCGGGTTTGAGTTGCGGGTGAAGATCGTGTGGGTGGCCGCCGGCAGCAGGCCCTCCAGAATCCCCACGATGTCCTTGTCCTCGAGGATCGAGACCACGAAGGTCCGTTCACGGCGGCCGAAGGTCTCCTTGAGGGCCTGGCGGAGGACCTCGGCCGCCTCGGGGTTGTGGGCCCCGTCGAGGACCACCAGCGGCTCCCTGGCGACGACCTCCATCCGGCCGGGGGAGGTCACCGCCCCCAGCCCCGCGGCAACGGCCTCGGGGTCCAGCGGGCGGCCGAGCATCTCTTCGCAGGCGGCGATCGCAAGCGTGGCGTTGAGGGCCTGGTGGCGGCCGAGCAGCGGCAGGAACACCTCGTCGTAGACGCCGCCCGCGGGGCCTTCGACGGTGATGAGGCGTCCACGAAGGGCCAGTTCGTCGGTACGGAGCCGGAAGTCCCGGTCCGTCAGCACCAGGTTGGCGCCCACGTCCGCGACCGTGGCAGCGACAAGTTCCGCGACGTCGGGGTCCTGCACCGCCGACACGACGCGGGCCCCGGGTTTGATGATGCCGACCTTCTCCCTGGCGTTGTCGAGGGGCGTGGGGCCGAGGAGGGCGGCGTGGTCGACGGCCACGTGCGTGAGCACGGCCACGTCGCCGCCGACGATGTTGGTGGCGTCCCAGGCGCCGCCCATGCCCGCCTCGTAGATGCCCGCCCCGACGCTGTGGTTGGCCATCCACTCGAAGGCGAGGGCGGTGGTGAGCTCGAAGTAGCTGACCGGCTCGCCGGCCTTGTGCTCCACCAGGTCGACGAACGGCAGCAGGTACTCGACGAGGCCCGCGAACTCGTCCGGGGCGATGTGCTCCAGCGAGATGGCCCCGTCCTCGGTC
>WNFC01000696.1_pt1 | contig 37375 bp, 38 predicted proteins | sample 5400541 | NCBI WGS metagenome assembly WNFC01 (sample SAMN13153342, study PRJNA577476) | soil metagenome | isolation source: 120 cm saprolite under Douglas fir tree site 2 hole 2 replicate 1 | place: USA:California | collected 2015-04-18
CGCGATTCTTCGCGGAGATTTTCGGACTCAGATACGAAGGTCCAGCCGGCCATTTCGCACCGGTGAAGGTGAATGACACGCTCACGCTGGATTTTGATAATAGCCAACGCTTCGAATGGCATCACTATGCGTTCCACGTGAGCGACGACGAGTTTGATGCCATCTTTAGCCGCATCAAGGCGGCCGCCCTCAAGTACGGAAGCATGCCCTGGTCGCGCGAGGATATGCAGATTAACAACTGGCGTGGCGGGCGCGGGGTTTACTTTTGCGATCCCAATGGGCACATCCTGGAACTCCTGACCCGCACTTGATTCGGCTCTAGCAGGCTGCGGAAAAAGGCCTTCCGCACCCTGCTTTCCCTCTCTGTAATCTGCTCTGAAAATAGCGCAATCAGACGACCCCCACCTAACCTCCCCTGGTCAGAGGCTGTCGATTATTGTTTGTTCCCCCTTCCCATTGTGGGGAAGGGGGTTAGGGGGTTAGGTCGGCGCGCGAACCAACTGGGATCCTCTCGTCCTTCGACATGAAAAAGCCCGCGCTAGCGGGCTATTCTCATGTCGAAGGACGAAGACCTGGAAGGCCTCTGCACTGCGACCTATCCCCCTCGCCCCCTCTCCCGCGCGGGAAAGGGGGAACGGACCCGAAAATCGACAACCCCTGGTCAGCGGGACGGATTCAGATTCAGACCAGCCAAGGTGCCCCATTTTCATCCCGCGGGGTGGGTCGCAGACCCATGAACAACTCCCCCAGAGGGAGAGAACTAAAAACTAGCGGAGCCGCTGGCGGAGCGAGCTAACGAGTCCGCGAGGTGCGAATCAAAAACGAACGAAGCCAGCTTTATCGCAGGGTGCGGAAAGACTTTTCATAAGTCAAATAGGTTTTTCCGCACCCTGCTAGAGTGCCGATTTAGTTTCAACTGGGATTGCGCTGGTGTGGGACGGTCTTTCCAGCCTGTCCCACCCAGGAAGAAATTCAGGCTGAGGTGATTTCACAGTCGGCGGCCCGCATGGCACCAAATACACGCATCGCGTCAATGCGCGGGCGCGTGCGCACCGCTCATTGGGCCACGCAAAATCAGGAACGACGGAATCATCATCACCGTCAAGATCGCGAGCAACCGGTAAATATCATTGAATGCCAGCATCGCCGCCTGCGATTGCACTAGCCCGTAGACCATACCGAGTCCCTGCTTCTGGCCCATGATGATTTGCGGCAGGTAATGAAACATCGGGGACCCGGGCAGATGCGCACTAAGCTTGCTTAGTCTCCACGCATCGAAGATCGAAAAGTGCTCGACCAGACGAGCCTGATGAATCTGTTGGTTGCGCACCAACGTGTTAGTCATGTAGGCAATGCCGATCGCGCGCCCCTGCTGTTGCAGCATGTTGAAGAGGCTCGTGGCATATCCCATCCGCTCGCGCGCGACTGTCGACAGCGCCGCCGCCGATAGGATCGGGAAGCTCATCCCGAAGCCGAGTCCCATCACAACGTTGGTCCAGATCATCGGCCAGATGCCGACTTCCAGGTTCCAGCGAGACATCAGCCACAGCCCGAGCCCGACCAGCGTGAAACTCACGCCGATCAGCCGCTTGTTGTCGTAGCCGGCGCGCGCAACCTGGCCGACCAACATCATCGAAGTGATGCCGCCGACCGAACGGGGGAACATCACCAGCCCCGCCTTCCACGCGCTATAGCCCATGAATTCCTGTAGAAAAATCGGCATTAGCAGCCCAGTACCAAACAGCAGAAAGCTATGCATAATCGTCAGGCACACGGCTACGGAGAAAAGCGGCTTTTTCAGGATGCGGAGGTCCAGAATCGGTGTCTGGAAGCGCAGTTCCCGGAAGATCAGCACGACCATCGAAAGTCCGGAGATTATGCTCGACCACACTACCCACGGGGCTGCAAACCAGTCGGAGCGCTGTCCGCGATCGGCCACGATTTGCATCAGCCCAAGCCACACGACTAGTAACACCAGCCCGAAGTAATCGATCCGGCCGCCTTGCCGCCGTTGCAGATAGTGAGGATCGTGCACGAAGGTCGAGACCATAACGAAGGCCAGCGCACCTAGCGGCAAGTTGATATAGAAATTCCAGCGCCAGTTCCAATTGTCGGTAATCCATCCACCCATCGTAGGACCGAGGATCGGCATGAAGAGCATGCCAACCCCCCAGGTCGCCATCGCCATTTGCTGTTCCGAGGCCGGAAAAGTTTCCATCAGGATGGCCTGCGACGACGGAATCATCGCGGCGCCCGAGAGCCCCTGCAGCAGGCGGAAGGCTACAATCTCGCCTAGCGTTCTTGCCGCTCCGCACAGCGCCGACGCTGCGACAAAAGTACAGACGGAGATAAGGAAATAACGCTTGCGCCCGACTCGCGCCGAGATCCAGCCCGTCATCGGAATCATGATGCTGTTGGCGACGATGTAGCTGGTCAGCACCCAGGCGATTTCGTCGAGGCTGGCGGAAAAACTGCCCTGCATGTGGGGCAGGGAAACGTTTACGATCGAACTGTCGATCACTTCAATCGCGCAACCGACCATCACTGCGATCGCGACCAGCCATTTATGTGGCGCCGGTGCTTGCTTCGGCTCGCCCGTTGAAGTTGCTTCTGCCGCTTCCATCGGATCTCTGGCGTATCTTAATCGAACCGTGTGGCAGGTGTAACTTATCTACAGCGCTTGTCGCGCAATGGACGGCCTATGCTATAAGACGCGTAAAAGCGCCAGCCGCTTCCGTTTATTCTTCCCACCGCGGATCCCGCGACTGGCCAGTTCATCGCGACCGGTCCACTGGCGCGGTTCTGATCGCGGGTGAGGCACCAGAGGCGACTTGAGCCTCGATGGGGCTGAGCGGATCGAGCCGCCTGGGTATTGATCGCAGGCGGCAACAACGGGTTGCCCGGTGCGCTCGTCAGCGCGGAATTCTACGATCTGGTTAGTGCAAGTTTCATTGCCGCCGGCAGCATGATCGCGGCCCGCTCGCAGCTGAGCGCGTCGGCGCTCGCCGACGGCAGAGCATTGATTGCCGCGGGGCATGAATGCGAGCGGCGGTGAACTCGCCAGTGCGGAAATCTATGACCCCGCGGTGGCCAGCTTTGATCCAACAGGACCTCTGACTGCACCGCGCTTCAACTTCACACTGACTCGGCTCGACGACGGCCGCGTGCTAACCGCCGGCGGGCAGTGATCGCCAAGATCAGGTGTCGGCAGTGTCCTCTGGGTGCGGACACTCGATGCGACACTTGCGGCGAATCGGGGGGGAAAATCAAGTCTTGCCCTGGGGCATTTGGAGTGCTATCGGGAGTCACTGGCCGCACGCTGGGGGACCACACCTTCCCAAGCTCGGGGGATCGAAATGGGACGGGATGACAGCGGCGGCACAGTGCTCCCCGTACTTGTCTTTAGTTGATCGACATTCGGCGCGACACTGGCATTTTTTATACCGGTATAAGAAATGCCATGAAACGGGACGCGCGAGTCCTGGTGCGGCGAGCAGGGATGCTTGTTCTATTAATTTAAGCGCGAGACCTGCTGTGTCAGGCGGATTACCGCTTCGCGGACGGTTTCGGCAGCGGGATGCTCGGGCGCCTGGGTGAGGAAGCTTTGAAAATCGTCCAGCGCAGCACTGAAGCATTCCATTCGCTCGTAGAGCACGGCCCGTTCGAGCAACTCTTCGAGGGAGCGGGGGTCGAGCATTAGGATACGGTCGAGGGCGGATAGCACGCGCGGCCAATCAGCACCACGCGCATAAATATTTTTAAGATTACGTAGCATCCGCGCGAGGATATGCCGCGCACCTACCGGCTTGAGCATCTCTGGATGCACGTCGACCGGTTGCCGGTAAATCTGTTGCAACCGGGCACGAATTTCGTCGAGGTCGAGAATCGCGCCTTCGTTAAAGGGATCGATGATAAGTTCGCCGCGGTCGTCCACCGCTTTGACCAGAAAATGGGTCGGGAACGAGACGCCGTAAAGGTTCAAGCCGAGACGCTGCCCCACCTCGATATAGAGCACCGAGAGCGAGATAGGTATTCCCAGGCGGCGTTCCAGCACTTGATTTAGGAAGGAATTGCGTGGATCGCCATACTGGTCACGGTTGCCCTCGAAGCCCTTGCGCGTGAAAAGAAATTCCGACAGGCTCTGAATCTTTCCGACTGTGTTCTCAGCCGCGCGCAGGGCCGGTTCGGCCTCGCGGGCGAGAGCAGCCAATTGGTCGAGATATTTTTCCAGGTCAAGCTCCGGATATTCATCTTTGCCAATCAGCAACGCACCCCGCGCCAAGGGAATCGGCTCACGCGCCGCCAGCATCTCGAATTCACGCCGCACATCGTCGTTCATACGACTACCTCTTATTGAGCTGCGAACGCCCCTTTACAGAAGAGTTATTCCATTTGATGCTCGCTGCTCAAGGCTTGGCATTATCAATTAAGGCCTGCACTCATCAGGCAATCGCGCCGAAACGGCGTGGAAAAGCTCGCCGGCAATGTCAATGGCGTCCTTCGCTTCGTCGAACGACGGCGCTCCTGGTCCGCCGGGATAACGAAATTTCCAGGCGTAGTCCGTGAGCGGATGTGCGCGCGTCACGCTCGCGCTAAGATTCGGGTCGACCACGACACAGAGTCTGCCGAGCTCCTTTATGATGTGAGTTTTGGCGAACGGGACGTCATGCCAGGCGAGAAAGGCTTTCAACGCCTTTTCGGCGGCCTGCTGGCAGCAGAACAGCGCTAGCCCTAAGAGCGGCGGCGGGGTCCCGAAAGCCCGATCGGCGCCCTTAAGGTCCTCGTCGGCCTTGGCCAGCCATGCCTTCGTATCGTTCACTCGTGCCGCATCATCCACCATGGTTGAGCAACCCTCCCTCCCGTAGAGCAGCTTGCCCTCGCGCAGGACAATTCCGGGCAGTGACGCTTTCAAGTATCTGCGGGCTTCGAAATATGAGCTGCTGTGGACCAGTACGCTGGCCGCCGCCCTGAGGTCCCGCAGAGCCTCGCAACCGAGCCGGTCTCGCCGCCGCTCCGGCGGCGCATCATCGGGGACTACGATCAGAAGGTCGTAATCGCTGTCAGGGCGATAGTCGCCGCGGGCCCTGGAGCCGAACAAGTAGATGCGTTCGGGCTGGTAGGCCTCGGCCAACCTCCGCACGATTTCCCGTAAGGTCTGGTCCTCCTCTACTATAAGGTTATGAATCTCGGCCGCCATTCTTCTCAGTTAACCCCAAAAGTGCGCATTATCGCTTGCTCAACGCCAGGCTGACGACAGGGCATCTTCGATCTCAGCCCTGACCATCGCATCGGGGTCTCTCGCCCTTGCCGCATCGAGCGCGCGGCGCGCTTCAACCTCATCGAAACGGCCGAGCGCCCACGCGGCATGCGCCCGCACCAGCGTCTCGGGTTCATTTTCGAGAGCATGAGCGAGTATTGGTACCGCCCCGGGATTGCCACTATTGCCTAGCGCAATCGCCGCGTTGCGGAGCAACCCGCGTCGTTTGCTGCGTTTGATCGCAGACTTAGCGTAGCGTTGCCTGAACTCGTTCTCGCCGAGCTTCATTATCTCGGCAAGCGACGGCGCCAGATCTTTGTCGACCGCACCAGCACGCCTCGCATCGCCGTTCCAGGGGCAGACTTCCTGGCAGACGTCGCAGCCAAAGATCCAGTTTCCCAGCCGCGCGCGCAGGTCAATCGGAATTAGACCGCGATGCTCGATGGTCAGATAAGATATGCACAAGCGGGGTTCAAGTTTAAAACCCTCGGCGAGCGCCTGGGTCGGGCATAAATCGAGGCATTGACGGCAAGTGCCACAATGATCGCGATAAGGTTCGGACGGACCGTCGAATTGGAGATCGGTGAAAATCTCCGCCAGAAAGAAATACGAGCCATGATAGCGGCTGATCAGATTGGTATTACGCCCTAACCATCCGAGCCGAGCCTCGACGGCCCATTCGCGTTCAAACACCGGACCGGTATCCACGTACACCCGGGTGATAGTTTCGGGCCATTCGGCCTTGAGTGCATCGGCCACCAGACGGGCCTTTGTCAGAACGACATCGTGGTAATCAGGCCCCAGCGCATAAGCGGCGATACGTCCCCGCAATTCCGCACGCCAATCAAGCGCCGGCGGCCGGGGCGCGGCATAGGGGTAGGCGAGACTAATGACGCCGCGCAGCCGCGGATCGAGCGTTCGCGGATCGAACCGACGCTCTGGTTCGCGTGCCAGCCATTGCATCTCGCCGGCCCTTCCTTCAGCGAGCCATTGCAGGAAAAAACTCTCGCGGTGCGCGAGTCTTTTGATTGATGCGAAGCCGACCAGCGCGAATCCGAGGCGCAAAGCCGAATCTGCAACGCTTTCTTCCAACCGAGACATTACAGCTTTATCTTAACATTCGCGGGCCCGGAACTGGACGGTCAGCCTGCCTCGATGCAAACGACGGGCGAGAGGGTTATATTGATAATTGATCTAGATGTCTGGCTGGTGAATACTTGCCGCCACGTTGAATGTTCAAGGCGGAGATAAAGGCCACGCAGAAAGACTATCTTTCGCGTATTATCGAGACCAGCTTTTGAAGGAGACTTTCAATGTCAGAGGAACTCCAGCAGGGGACCTCCCACGCTAATGGACCCGAAACCGGTCTGCCAGGTCTGAATCTGACGCCGCGGGCAGTCGAGGTCGTGCGCAAAATGCATCAGAAAGAAGGATTCGGCGCGGAGCACGGCTTACGTATCGCGGTGGTCGGCGGCGGCTGCTCCGGCTTTCAGTATTCGCTGAACTTCGACACCAGGAAGGACGGTGACCTGGTGACAGAATTGGACGGCGTGAACGTGTTCGTCGACGAGATTTCGCTGCCATATATCGCGGGCACCACACTTGATTACGTTGAGGGACTGCACAACGCCGGTTTTCGCTTCGACAATCCACGCGCCACGCGTACTTGCGGTTGTGGTTCGTCATTCACTGCATAAGGCCCGGCTGTGGACGCGCTTCAGTCTGTCGTTTACGAGACCATGACCGTGGCGGGAGGGCATCAAGCGGAAGTTGGGATTAAGGATCTCCGGGGCAAAAACGTGATCATTACCGGCGCCAGCCGCGGAATCGGGCGTGCAATAGCCATCGAAGCGGCTGCCCGGGGCGCGAATGTCGCGTTCAATTATCTCAAGAGTGAACAACAAGCGCGCGAAGTTCGTGACCGAATCGAAGCCCTCGGGGTGCACTCGCTTGCCTTTCAGGTCGATGTGAGCGACCTCAAGCGGGTGCGCGAAATGGTCAATGCGGTCAAAAAAGACTTCGGCGCGATCGATGGATTGGTTAACAACGCCGGCCTGACGCGCGACAAGCTGCTGATGGCAATGAGCGAAGAGGACTGGGCCGAGGTCCTTCGCACCAACCTGACCGGTGCATTCAATTTTGCGCGTGCCGCAATTTTCATGATGATGAAAGCGCGGCGGGGCGCCATCGTCAACATCACGTCGGTCAGTGGTATCGCCGGGATGGCCGGGCAGGTGAATTACTCAGCCGCGAAGGCTGGCTTGATCGGGATGACGAAAGCGATGGCCAAGGAAGTGGGCCGGATGGGCGTTCGGGTCAACGCGCTCGCCCTGGGCTTTATCGAAACCGACATGACCGCGTCGATGCCGGCGGAGAACCGCACCGCCGCGCTTAACCTAATTCCACTCGGGCGCTTTGGCACGGTGCAGGACGTCGCGCCGACTGCCGTCTTCCTGCTTTCTGATGCGGCCGCATACATCACCGGTGCAGTTATTCAAGTCGACGGTGGGCTGGCGATGTAACATAGGTGACGCTTTGCAAGAAAACATCTTGTAGCTGGGTTACCGGCGCGGAACAATGGATGTCAGGGAAGCGAAGCGTGGCCGGTGAACCGAGGCCCCGGTGAGCCGCAGCCGCGAGGCGAAGCCGAGGGGAAGTCGAAAGGAAACGAGTCGGCGAGGTGCGGGTCGTAAAAGTAGTCGGCGACGTGCTTCGCGACGACTCTGCAATGCGCGCATCAGGTTGTAGGTATTGAGCGGTGGCTGAACGCGAGTCGATATTTTACCAAACCGAGACGCCGCAGGCCTCACGCGAGTTGGCTGAGCTGCGGACCTCTTCGGATTACGTCCCACCTTTCGAGATCGTACGGCGACGCGTGATCGATGATTGGCTGGAAGGCCGCATGACAATCGACGCCACGGTTGTTATTCGCATCGGCAGCATCGAAGAAACGGAAGCCGCGCGTGGCATCGGCGTGGTGAATGCGCTCGATACGGCGCTGCGCAAAGCGCTAATGAAATATTTTCCCTTCCTGGACTCGGTGCGCGTTACCGAGACTTATATGCACGCGAGTGGAGAATCGACTGAGGCCGAAGTGATGTCGGTCAAAAAGTTCTCTGACGGCCATATGGTTTGGGCGACGCTGGCGAAATCAACCAACTCGGTCGAGGCCGGATGGAAATCGCTGGTCGATGGCTACGAATGGCGCATTATCCAGGAAGCGGCGCGCCGCCGGCGTCAGAGCGATAATCCAAAGCTCTCGAGGCGCTGAACCGCGGCAGATGCGACGCGGTCATAGAGAATTCTCCGCCTGTCCCGGCGCATGAACCGTCAGCAAGCTTCCTGCTTGTGCGGCATAACGCGCGCGGCAAGTTTATCATAGTCTCTTGTGAAACCGTTCTACATCTTTAACACGCTCAAGCGCACTATCGAGGAGTTGCGGCCCGGTGACCCGCCAGAAGTCACCTATTACTCATGCGGACCGACGGTGTATCTGCCGCAGCACCTGGGTAACATGCGAGCCTATCTTTTCGTCGATACGCTCAAACGTGCGCTTGCTTTCAACGGCTTCACCGTCCGCCATGTGATGAATATCACTGACGTTGGGCACATGACGTCGGACGAAGACGGCGGCGAAGACAAAGTCGAAAAAACCGCCCGAGCCGAGCACAAGTCACCTCGCGAGGTCGCCGATTTCTATATCGCGCAGTTCAAACGGGATTGCGCGCGGCTCAATATCGAGCTTCCGCAACCGCCGCTGCTGTGCCGCGCGGCCGATCATACCGGCGACATGATTGCACTAATTGAAAAGATTCTGCGAAATGGGTTCGCATATGTAACTCCGTCGGGGGTCTACTTCGATGTCGAGAAGTGGCGCGGACCGAACCGGCTGGGACGGTTATCACGCCAGGGTCTGGACGAACAGCACGCCGGCCAACGCCTCGAACATTCACCAGACAAGAAAAGCCCGCACGATTTCGCGTTGTGGGTGCTCAACCAGCCCACTCACCTGATGCAATGGGAGTCACCCTGGGGCCGCGGTTACCCGGGATGGCATATCGAATGTTCCGCGATGTCGATGAAGTACCTGGGTGAGACGCTCGATCTCCACTCGGGCGGGCTCGACCATATTCCCGTGCATCATGAGAACGAAATCGCGCAATCGGAGGCCGCCACTGGGCGCCCCTTCGTACGTTATTTCGTTCACAATGCTTTTTTGGTTGGGATGGAGGGCGCCAAGATCAGCAAGAGCGCCGCCAAATTTCCGGTACTGGACGACCTGCTCGACGAGGGGATTAATCCGCTGGCGTTCAGACTGATGTGCTTCGGCGCCAAGTACCGTTCCGAGTTGGCTTTCAGTCTGGATGCGGTGCGCGCCGCCGAACGCAACCTCGAATATCTGCTAGAATTCGTCCGCAACTTGCCCGAAGCGGCGGCAGAAGCGGGTGAGGATAGCGGCTGGGCTGGTGACTATGCAGACCGATTTCACCAGGCGCTCAACCATGATCTGAACACGCCGCAGGCGCTCGCCTCCGCACTCGAGATGATCGCCGAGGCTTATCGGCGCCGCGATCATCGCGTCTGGAAGACCCTCAAACATTTCGACCTGGTGATGGGATTAAAGCTGGAAGCCCATCTTGGAGAGAATCGCCTTGCGGAGTTCCCACCCGAGATTCTGCGTCTCCGCGAGCAGCGGGAGGAAGCGCGCAAAGCCCGCGATTTCAAACGCGCCGACGAATTGCGGCGCGAACTCGATGCGCGCGGATACCAGATACGCGACAGCGAAACCGGACCCGTGCTGATACCAAAGCGCCCGGCTTGATGATCGAGCACCGCCTCCCCTAGAATCGACCCACGCTCAGGACCGTTTCGCGCTAGACGGACGTAATATGGCTATTGAACTGAAAACTTTCGACACTCGCATCCAGGGGAGCCGCGAAGGCGCCGAGGTCCGCCATCTGGATCCTCACCACGCTCCCTACTATCTGCCGATCAGCGACGAGGTCGGCATTTTCGAAGCCGCCTACAAAGCCCGTCTGCCGGTGCTGCTTAAAGGACCGACCGGCTGCGGCAAAACGCGCTTTGTAGAGCACATGGCCCACCACCTGTCATCGTTGTCTGACGGGCCCAATGAGCTGATCACCGTCGCCTGTCACGAGGACTTAACGGGCAGCGACCTGGTGGGGCGTTATCTAATCACCGCCGACGAAACTATCTGGGTCGATGGTCCGCTGACGCAGGCGGTGCGGCGCGGCGCCATTTGCTACCTTGACGAAATTGTCGAGGCGCGCAAGGACACCACCGTGCTGATCCACCCGCTGTCGGACCATCGGCGGATTCTGCCGATCGAAAAGCGCGGTGAAACGCTCGACGCACACGTCGGTTTCCTGCTGGTGATTTCGTACAATCCTGGCTACCAGAGTATTCAGAAAAACCTTAAGCATTCGACCCGCCAGCGCTTCGTCACCATCGAATTCAATTACCCGCCGGCGGAAAAGGAAGTTGAAATTATCGCACACGAATCCGGGGTCGATCGTGACATGGCCCTTCAATTGGCCTTGCTGGGCGAAAAGGTGCGGAACCTGAAGGCCTCCGGACTTGAAGAGGGAGTGTCAACCCGGCTGCTGATTTATGCCGGTGAGTTGATTCGCCAGGGTATTGCGCCCCGGCGCGCGGCAACTGTCGCGGTCACCTGGTCATTGACTGATGAACTCGACAGCAAACGCGCGATCGACGAAGTGGTAAAAGCGATCATGCCCGAGTGAACTAGGCGGAACGCAGTGGAGCAGTTGAGCCGAGGCCTGGCGAATGCGGCCGAAGCCCTGGTGAGCCGAAGCCCCGAGCGAAGCCGAGGGGGCAGCCGAAGGGAAACGAGTCTGCGAGGTGCGCCTATAACATGTCACGGCGCTCCGGTGTTGGGCAAGAACGGCAAGTGAGCACATCGAACACTATCGACCTGCGAAGCGACACGGTCACCTTGCCTACCGACGAAATGCGCGAGGCGATTGCGCGCGCCGAACTGGGTGACGACGTCTACGGCGAGGATCCAACCGTCAACCAGCTCGAGCGTATCGCCGCCTCGATGATTGGCAAGGAAGCGGCGATGCTGGTGCCGAGCGGCACGATGGGAAATCTGGCTGCGATGCTGACTCATTGTGCGCGCGGCACCAAGGTCTTCCTCGGTTCCCAGGCGCATACGTACGTTTACGAAGCGGGTGGCGCCGCCGCGCTCGGCGGGGTCGTGATGACGCCAATTCAGAACAACCCCGGCGGCGAACTCGACCTCGACCAATTGGCCGACGAACTCGAACGTCCACCCGATGAGCACTTCGCCGCGCCCGCGCTGGTGGCACTCGAGAATACACACAACCTGTGCGCCGGCGCGGCGGTCGATTTATCGCATACTGCGGCGGTTTCCGAACTGGCGCGCGGCCATTCGCTGCCCCTGCATCTCGATGGCGCGCGGATTTTCAATGCGGCGCTCGCGTTGGAAACCACCGCCCAGAAAATAGCCTCGTTTGCCGACTCCATTTCGTTCTGCCTGTCGAAAGGGCTCGGCTGCCCGGTCGGTTCGCTGCTATGCGGCAGTTCGGAGTTCATCGCAAAGGCGCGGCGGGTCCGCAAAGTCCTCGGCGGCGGAATGCGCCAGGCCGGAATTATCGCCGCGGCCGGAATCGTCGCGCTTCACACCATGATCGACCGTCTGGCCGAGGACCATCTGAATGCGCGCGCACTCGCCGAAGGTTTCTCGCTGATAGCAGGAATTGAGGTGCGTCCGGTGAGGCGCCGCACCAATATGGTCGTGTTCGATATCGCCGGCAATGCACAGGCAGCGGCAACCTTCGCGGCCAGCCTCAAGGAGCGCGGCGTACTGGTCGGCTCGCGCGGCCCTACCGCCTTTCGCGCAGTGACGCACTATGGAATTAGCCGCGACGACGTGAATCGGGCAGTGGCAGCTGCCTCCGAAGCGGCGGCCGAAGCCTTGTCCTGATGAATTTTTGAGTTTGACGATATGGGGCAGTTTGACAGCCGTTTCGCTCCGCTCGAAGAGGAAGCTCTTGCGCCTCATCGGGACGATGATTTTTATGGATGGCTTGCGAATCAGGCATCGATACTAAGAAGCGGGAACTATGGTGCGCTTGATTCAGTGAAAATCGCCGAGGAACTCGACGAGATGGCGGCACTGCAACGCTATAGAGTCGTTAGTCTTCTTCGCGTTGCATTAGTGCACCTGCTCAAGTGGCGTTATTCAAGAGTTCGCCGCTCCGAGAGCAGTTGGAAGATATCGCTAGTCACGGCACGTGTCGATGTAACGGATATTCTTGAAGATTCCAGGACCCTCAGGAATGAGCTGCCGTTGTTGCTTGCCAAGGCGTATCGCGGTGCTCGGTCTGTTGCCGGGACGCAGATGCGGCTGCAAAAGCGCGACTGGCAGCAACTGTTCCCGGACACTTGTCCCTGGACGGAATCTCAGGTTCTTGACGAAGACTTTCTCCCCGAACTCGCGCGCGAGGCAAACGGCCGCGCCTAATGGCCTGTCACGCTGAAAACGATATTGGGCGTGTCGTGTCGAAGGAAAGCGGACAACCCCCACCTAACCTCCCCCTAGTCAGGGGGAGGGATTTCCAGAGATACCGATTTCACTGTTACGTGCCACTAGCCCGTCTTCGCGCGCGTAAAATCGCGGCCTGGTAAGATGAACTCGCTTAACGAACTCTTCTCATTGAAGGGCCGCGTCGGGCTCGTTACCGGCGCCTCGTCGGGACTGGGTGTGGAATGCGCGCACGCCCTTGCCCTGGCCGGAGCCGATGTCGCGATTGCGGCGCGCCGGGGAGATAGGCTCGAACGATTCGCTGCGGAGCTGACTGACAGTTATGGAGTTAAGGCCATCGGTGTCCAGACTGACATCACCTCGGACACCGATCTTGATCGGCTGATGGAAACCGTTCAGGCACGGCTCGGACTGGTCGATATCCTGGTAAACAACGCCGGAGTCTCGCCGACCGGGCGCGCAGAGGCGCTCCCGCGCGCGACCTGGGATGCCGCGCTGGCCACCAATCTGACCGCTCCGATGATGCTGGCGCAGCGCATCGCGCGCCTGCTGATCGAGGCGCGCAAGCCGGGCCGTATCATCAACATGCTCTCGATATATGGGTTGGTGGCCAGTTCGATTTACCGGCTGTCGGCCTATACTGCCACCAAGGCCGGTCTTGGCAATCTCACGCGCCAGCTCGCAATCGAGTGGGCGCCGCATGGAATCCTCGTCAACGCGATCGCCCCCGGGTGGATTCCGACGGAAGCAACTGAGGCTGGAATGGCGAAGGCGCAGAATCGTGAACGAATGGAAAAAGCCACACCGCTCGGCCGCTTGGGCAATCCGAACGAGATTCGCGGCGCCGTAGTCTATCTCGCCAGCGCCGCCTCAAGCTACGTGACCGGTACCATCCTCTCGATCGACGGCGGCTACGTCGCCTGGTGAATGGCCTGGCTTCGTGTCTAGCTCTGGATCCTCTTATAGTGGGACAGGCGTCCGTGCCGATAGCCTGCCCTGAGGAGCCATGCGGCGACGAATGGGACGATGCGCGTTGCGCACCACTTATTTCCGAGCGCTTTCGCATAGTCTGAGATGCGGCGCCGCAGGGTGAATCGCAAGGGTAGCAGGTGCAAAAGGTCGCGCGAGCGCAGTCGCTCGCGCATCATCGACAGGCAGGGACGCCTGTCCCACTAAATTCTTCCAGACGCCAGCTCACCTGTAGTGAAGCCATTGGACTCGAGTGGTAAGAGGTCGGTGAAAAGAAATGCCAAAGGAAATTGATCTTCAGCATCTCGATCTCGCCGGAATCATTCGCAACGGCGAGCGTATTGTATGGGGCAGCGGTACCGGCGAACCGGTGACGCTGATCAAGAAATTTCTCGAGCAGCGTCATCGGATTGGCCGGACCAGCGTTTTTCTTGGCGGGATTTCGTACACCGACACGCTCAAGCCTAAACACGCCGATGTGGTAGTCTTCAGCGGTTTCGGCGCAATGGCCCGCTTGCGCGGATTTTGCCGCGCCGGCGCATTGCGGGTGATTCCATGCCATCTGTCGGCATTATGCGGTTACTTCGAGAGCGGCATCATCGGCAGCGACGTTGTATTCGTAAAGCTCAGCGCAGCGGACGAATCCGGGCAGTACAGCTTCTCGCTTGAAAATGACTATTTGCAGGCGGCGATGGCGCGCGCCCGGGTCGTCATCGCCGAAGTCAACGACCAATTACCATGGACATATTTCGACGGAAATCTCGCAACCGCTCGTATCGACTACGTCGTACATACCTCAGAGCCACCGATCGAAGTTGAGCCAGCCACCTTCGGCCCAACCGAGAAGAAGATCGCGGAGCATATTAGTAGGTACATTGAAGACGGTTCGACCATCGAGATTGGCATCGGCGCGATACCCGACGCGGTGCTCGCCGACGTCGGCGATCGGCGCGAGTTGGGTATCCATTCGGGATTGATCGGAGACCGCGTCGCCGAGTTGATGGAACGTGGGGTAATCACAAACGCGCGCAAGCCGATCGACACGGGCTTGACGGTCTGCGGGTCATTGCGTGGAACCCAGCGGCTGTACAAGTTCGCGCATCGCAATCGCGCGATTCGGCTGTTCACTTTCATGCATACCCATCGCGCCGAAATCCTGAGTCAACTAGACAATTTCGTCGCGATCAATTCCGCGATTGAAGTGGACCTGACCGGACAGATCAATGCCGAAATCGCCTCTGGCGTGCAGGTCGGGGGAGTCGGCGGCCAGGGCGACTTCCTGCGCGGCGCCAACCTCGCGGCACGCGGCCATGCGATCGTTGCGATGCCGTCGACGGCGCTGGACGGCAAAGCCAGCCGTATCGTCCCGCGGCTGAGCGGCGTGGTGACCACCGCGCGCAGCGATGCCGATATCATCATCACGGAATTCGGCGCCGCGGAGCTGCGTGCTCAACCGCTCGACGAGCGTGCCCGCCGCATGATCGCGGTAGCGCATCCTGATTTCCGCGAATCACTCGAACGCGAAGCCCGCGAAGTTCACAAGCGCGGGATTTGAACGCTGCCAGTGAAGCATGCCGGGGAGTTGCGCCGCCGTCTGGACGGTGCTTCACCCGTACACGTCTCCTCTTCCTTCCTTATTGTTCTCGCGTTCGCGAAGCAAATAGTCTAGACTGACAACTTAAGACGAGCGAACGTCGATACGGGAACCTGTTCTGCGCGTTTACTCCTTACGGGCCGTAAATGCCCACACAGGTTACACAGAAGCTTTTTCGGATAGAGGAGAGGCCGATGCATCGATGTGCCCGCAATTTGCGATCATCCATGTCGCCGACTACGCCAAAGGGGCGCGCGCAGCTTTGGACAGTGACATTGCTCGTGGCGTTCTGTATCTGGGCGGCGAACGCAGGTTGGGCGCAGGCAGGGTGCGGCTCCACGATCACCAAGTGCGGCTGCACGATCACGGCGCCGGGGCTTTACAGCGTAACGCCTTTTGGCGCAAAGCTCGATGCGAGCCAAGGCCTGACCAGTAACGGCGACTGCATCGATATCGCTGCGAAACACGTCACGCTTGATCTCAAGAATGCCACAATGACCGGAGCCGGTAGCGGGGACGGCATCAAGATCCTGCGCGTTTCGGACCACGCAGCCGTGACCCGCGCCTTCATAACCGGCTGGAACATCGGTATCGAAGTCTCCGCCGACCACCCGGACATCTGGGACATCGATGTCGAGAAATCCGCAGCGTCGGGAATCGTCTTCAACGGAGTCACCAACGGCAACCTCTGGCTCCTTTCATCAGACGAGGGGGGCGGCGCCGGAGTCTTGCTCAAGGATGGCGGGTCTCCGCCACGTCACAGCGACGGCAATCACATCTTCGACAGTGACTTTAACGGCAACAGCACGGGACTGAAGCTGTCCTCCGCGAGCAGAAATCGGATCGATGACTGCTTTGCTTTTGACAACCACGATACCGGAATCGGACTCGGCGGATCGAGTAATAATAACCACCTCATATTTAACGGTGTGGGCGGCGCCGGTGAGCCCGGCACCCCTACGATCCAAAATTTCGGGATCTTTATCGCTTCGGGCAGCACCGGCAATGTCATGGGTGAGAACGACACGCGCTTGGGGGGCCCCAACTTGAAATTCGATGGGGACGATGAGAACGGCGGCTGTGCCGGCAATACGTGGTTCAACAACAGTTCTGGTTCACCACCACCAGCACCAGCTTTTACCGGCAATCAGCCCTGCGTCTTAATAAAGGATTTCTAAGGAGTTGGAGGCCTTCTACAAGGCCTATATTGCCGCCTTCAATCGCGAAGATATCGACGCATCTACCCAGTCGTTCGCATTCCCCTATGCATGGATTACAGGGAGTCGCGGCCTCAGCCAATGCGCCACTGAAAGCTGGCACCCTCAATCAACCCGGCTGCATCAAATCAGCCGGGCTCGTGTTTGGGAGCCGGCCAGACCAAGGAGCTTTGCGATGATCACCACCGAACAGATTTCTAAGGAGTTGGAGGCCTTCTACAAATCCTACATTGCCGCCTTCAATCGCGAAGACATCGACGCATTCACCGAATCGTTTGCGTTCCCTTACGCATGGATCACGGGAAGCCGCGGCCTCAGCCAGTGCGCGACTGAAAGCGATCATCAGCGCAGCTTCGGCAAGATCATGGCCGATCTCAAAGAGCGCGGATGGGTGCGTTCGGGCGTCAACCAGCTTAAAACCTGGGCGCTGGCCGAAGACCTTGCGATGATCCTCGCCGACGTCACCCGCTTCAAAGCTGACGGCTCAATCCTGGAGCGGGTGCGGGCGTGCTACACCGTGCGGCGGGACGCGAAGGGTTGGAAGATCGTCATCCTCTCGGAAGTCAAGCCGCCGTTTCTGGGCCCCGGCGACCTCGCGCGATAACGCCGGCAAACCGCAACTTTTGAGGGCGGCAGCCGCAACCGCCCGACGGTGGTTACCGCGTGACGCGGCGCTGCTCCAGTTTGCGCAGGCGTTGATCGTGGTCTTTGGTCTGAACGGTGATGCGATCGTCGAAGCGCTCGAACTTGCGCGCGAAGCTGGCCAGCGCTTTGTTGGTCTGCTTCAGTTGGGCATCGAGATGCTTTACCACTACGTCCGACGACGAGGAAATCTGCTCGCGGACTCCGGCCGCCGCAGTGGGAAGTTCGCGGTCCAGCGTGTCGCGCGCGGCGGCGATTTCGTGGCGGGTTGACTCGGTGACGGCGGCAATTTCGCGAGTCATCTGTGCTCGCAATTCGCCGTTCGCCGCGGCAATTTCCTGCTGCATCGACTGACGCGCTCGCTCCGCGACCGCCTCGACCCCCTGCTCAAACTGACTCCTGGTAGAGGCCAACTGCTCGCGGAATTCGACCCGGGTGGCGCCGAGCATCTCGCCTAGCCGGATCATTTCAGCCCCGAGGTCGGCGCGGTTGGCCGCGCTGGCCTCGCGATTTTCGGCAATGCGGTCCGACAGGAACCGAATTAGACGGCCGACTTCGGTGAACTGTCCGACCATTTCCTCGCGCAACGCATCGATTCTGCCGCCGAAACCGGTGACCGCTTCGAGCACCAATTCGAAGCGCGCGCCTAATTGCTCGAGCAACGCCCCCATCCTGGCATCTCCTTCGTCAGCCACCACATCCTCCCTGCGCCGTATAAGTGGCTCCGCATCGATTTGCGTCGCTGACGCTCCTAGGTGCGCACGTCGCAGACTCCTTAGCTCGGCTCCGCTGAGCTTCGCCTGGTGCGTTTGCACGGACTCTGCTTTGGCTAACCGATGAGTGCAGAGGAATCATCTAGTGCACCAGGTTAAACATCCGCGACCAGCGAACGTCGTAAAAGCAGCTTAACGCGGAAAGTTCATCGGCACACGACCAGTAGATCGACCTCACGTGCCCTTCAATCGCGTCTCGCGTGATGGGGCCCCAGAAACGGCTATCGTAACTGTGGTCGCGATTGTCGCCCAGCACGAAGTACTGGTTCGGCGCCAATTTCAGCGGCCCCATGAAATCCGCCCGCGAACTGGACAATCGCTCGCCCAACGATTTCTCGAAATGAGCATGAGGATCCGGTACTCGCCGCCCATTCAGATAGAGCATCCCGGCCTTCACCTCGACGGTATCACCCGGAATGGCCACCACCCGCTTGACAAAATCTTTGCTCCTGTCCTCCGGAAACACGAACACGACCACGTCGCCCCGGTGCACGGATTCGATTGGGAACAGATATTTGCCGTAGGGGAGCTGGCTGGCGAACGGGGTCAGCCCGAAGATTGAATCTGGTAACCTGAAGCCATAATCCAGCTTATTGACAATGATGTGATCGCCGATGAGCAGTGTCGGCTCCATGGCGCCCGAAGGGATCTTATAGGCCTGGATCAGATCGCTTCGGACAAAACGGCTGAATCCGATTCCGACCGCAAGTATCAGTGCTAGCTGTAGCAAACGCGAGCGCTTGCCAGCGGCGAGCTCTTCGGCCGGTCTCGGTTTGCGAGCGGAACGATACGCATCAGCGGCGACGAACAGCGGTAGCGCTAGCGACAGAAAGATCGCTAACATAGTGATAGGTCCGCCAACCGCCAAAAATATGATGAGAAGCATCCAACCCAGCAACCAATTTAGCCCTCTGCGAAAGTTTCTAGCGTAAACGTGCCCGAGGCCCGGCACAACCAGCGACAGCAATGCCGCCAGCCAAGGGCGTTGTTTGGGCAGAGGCGCTCTGGCGATTTCGGATCCGGCAGTTGCTGTCGCAGCGCTCATCGGGGCTCATTTATCCCAGGCAGCGGGTTGGCGCAAGCTCGCGCCACACGCAGAGTCGAGGTTGTTAATAACTGCAGGGGGGATCGTCATGTCCGTGCCGACAGCCGACCTAAGCGATCACTCAGCCAGCCGCATTTTGCCAAAGTGCACTCCCCTCAGCGTCGTTAGATGGTCACCCTGCTAGTGCACCAGGTTAAACATCCGCGACCAGCGAACGTCGTAAAAGCAGCTTAACGCGGAAAGCTCATCGGCACACGACCAGTAAATAAACATCGCACGGCCTTCAATCGCGTCGCGCGTAATCGGTCCCCAGAAGCGGCTGTCGTAGCTATGGTCGCGATTATCACCCATCATGAAATATTGATTGGGCCTCAATTTCTGCGGCGCCATATAATCCGCCTGTGAACCGGGAAGCCGCTCGGCGAACGATTTCTCGAAGTGCGCGTGCGGGTCTGGAACGCGCTCGCCATTTAGATAAAGCGCGCCCGCTCTGACCTCGACGGTATCACCCGGAATCCCCACTACACGCTTGATAAAATCTTTGGTGCGATCCTCCGGAAACACGAAGACGACCACATCGCCGCGCCTCACAGGTTCAATCCGGAACAGGTATTCGCCGTAAGGAATCACGCCGGCAAATGGCGTCAACCCGAAGATAGAATCCGGCAATCTGAAGCCGTAATCGAGCTTGTTAACGATGATGTGATCGCCGACGAGCAAGGTCGGCTCCATCGAGCCCGAAGGAATCTTGTAGGCTTGGATAAAGAAGGTGCGCAGGGTAATCGCCAGAATCAGGGCGACCCCGAACGCCTCAGCGTACTCACGTACTGCCGACTTTTGCGGTTCCAAAACGGACGGTGGCGCAGGCGCCTGCGGTTTGACGACTTTACGAACTGGCTGGGCCACGCGAACCGCTACTCCCCGACTTTCAGCAAAGCGAGGAACGCCTCCTGCGGGATTTCGACCCGTCCGACCTGCTTCATGCGTTTTTTGCCTTCTTTCTGCTTTTCTAGAAGTTTGCGTTTGCGGGTGATATCTCCGCCATAGCACTTGGCGGTGACGTTCTTCCTTAACGGTTTGACGCTCTCCCGCGAGATAATCTTCGCTCCAATCGCCGCCTGAATTGCCACCTCGAACATTTGACGGGGTATCAACTGCCGCATCTTTTCACACAACGCCCGGCCACGCTCGTAGGCCCTGTCGCGATGGACAATGATCGAGAGCGCATCCACCACCTCGCCGTTGATGCGAATGTCCAATTTAACCAGATGCTCCGGGCGGAAGTCCAGAAACTCGTAATCCAACGAGGCATAACCGCGCGACAGCGACTTGAGGCGGTCGTAGAAATCGAAGACGATTTCCGCCAGCGGCATTTCGTAACGCAGGATTACACGCTGATGGCCAGCATAACGCAAATCCCGCTGCACCCCGCGCCGCTCTTCACACAGCCGCATTACCGCGCCCAGGTAGGACTCCGGCAAATGAATCTCGGCGAGGATGAACGGCTCTTCAATCGCCTCGACTTCATTCTCTGGCGGCAAGTGGGCGGGATTGTCGACGACGATGGTTTGGCCGGGAATGGTTCGTACGCGATAGGCGACCGTTGGAGCAGTCACGATCAGGTTGAGACCAAATTCCCGCTCCAGCCGTTCCTGGGCGATATCCATATGCAACAGGCCAAGGAAGCCGGCCCGGAAACCAAAGCCCAGCGCTTGCGACGTTTCGGGCTCGCAGATCAGGCTGGCGTCGTTCAGCCTCAGCTTGTCTATCGCATCGCGTAACGCACCATATTGGTTGGCTTCGGTCGGATAAAGACCGGCGAAGACCATCGGCTTCAATTCCTTAAAGCCGGCCAAAGGCTCGGCCGCAGGACGCTCGGCATCAGTCACGGTATCGCCGACGCGCATATCGGCAACGTCCTTGATGCCGGCCACAATAAAGCCAACTTCACCCGGTCCGAGGGTCTCCGCGGCCTGTTCGTGTGGCGTGAAAAAACCCAGGCGCATCAACTCGCCCGGTTTGGCAGTCCCCATCAGCTCGAGCTTCATCCCACGGCGCAGTTCGCCGTCGAACACCCGAACCAGGCCGATAACGCCTTCGTAGGAATCGTACCAACTGTCGAAGATCAGCGCACGCAAGGGTTGGGCAGCGTTCGCGGGTGGTGCTCCGATGCGCGTGACCACTGCCTCCAGTACCTCATCAATCCCGATCCCCTCTTTCGCGCTGGTCAGCACGGCGTTTGAGGCATCGAGGCCGACTATTTGCTCGATGTCATTGCGTGTCTGCTCGACGTCCGCACCTGGCAGGTCGATCTTGTTGATGACCGGCACGATGTCGAGCCCATGGTCGAGCGCCATATAGACGTTGGCAAGAGTTTGTGCCTCTACCCCCTGGCTGGCGTCAACCACCAGCAACGCACCTTCACATGCGGCCAGGCTGCGCGAGACCTCGTAAGCGAAATCAACATGACCGGGGGTGTCGATCAGATTGAGCACGTAGTTTTTGCCATCCCGGGCGTTATAGTTGAGCCGTACCGAGCGCGCCTTGATGGTAATTCCGCGTTCGCGCTCGAGGTCCATCGAATCAAGGAACTGCTCCTTGAGCTCGCGCTTGCTGAGTGCGCCAGTGCGTTCAAGCAGACGATCGGCGAGCGTCGACTTGCCATGATCGATATGCGCGATAATTGAAAAATTGCGAATCAGTTCCGATGAAGTCATTTAATCGTCAGGCGTCCCCCGCCAGCGAGTGTTTATCATAGCATCCTGCGAGCCGCTGGGCGTGCAGTTGAGCAAGCGCGCCGATGCAGGCAAGGCGGTGTCTGCGATCCTGACGGACATCCCGTTCGCGTTCTTCTCGTGGGTCCGCTCGATGAGATTATAATCCAGAGTTCAATTTGAAAGACTCAAACGTTCGCTTTAATCCCTCCTCGAGTGCGATTTCAGGTAGCCATCCAAGCTCTGCGGCAGCGCGCTCCGCTGAGATCACCGAGCGGCGTTGTTCACCAGGCCGCATCGCCGCCAAGACTGGCGGCTGATTGGTCCCCGCAATCCTCGCCAGCGAACCGAAGAGCTGGTTGACGCTGGTCTCGAGTCCGGTGCCGATGTTGAATGCGCCCCAGGCTGGTATGTTCAATGCCGCCAGATTCGCGCGCGCCACGTCGCCGACATAGACGTAATCACGCGTCTGCTCGCCATCACCGTAGATCGTGCACGGCCGTTCGGCGAGAATACGTCCACAGAAGATCGCGACTACCCCGGCTTCCCCGTGTGGGTCCTGCCGTGGGCCGTACACGTTGCTGTAGCGCAAGGCGGCATAGTCGATCCCGTACTGCACTTTATAAAAGAACAGGTACGCCTCAGTCGCGAGCTTGGAGACGCCGTAAGGACTGAGGGGTCGGCAGCGATGCTGTTCGTCGCAGGGGAAGCGCTCCTGTTCGCCATAAATCGCCCCGCCGGAAGAGGCGAAGATGACGCGTTTCAACCCTCTTTCGCGGCCCGCCTCCATCAGGTTCAGAAGCCCGCCAATGTTGATTTCAGCGTCGAATGACGGCTCTGCTACCGATTTGCGCACGTCCATCTGCGCCGCCAGATGGATCAGAACCTCGGGCCGCTCGCGATCCACGATCAGGCGCACTGCGTCGGCGTTGCGAATGTCGGCATGATGGAAGCGAATACTCGGGTCGAGCCGTTCGCGCTGGCCGCTGGAAAGATCGTCGAGTACGGCAAGGTCATGCGATTTTGAAGCGATGAGCGCATCAACTGTATGAGAGCCAATAAAACCGGCCCCGCCGGTTATCAGGATTCGCATTGTTTCACCGAACCATTTTTATCCGCACGTCGCGGACTCCCCTTTAATATGCGCACCCCGCGGACTCGTTTCCCTTCGGCAAGCTCAGGGCTTCGGCTCACCGGCTCCACTTCGTTCCGCCTGGTGACTCTTCGGCTTCGTTCAGGGCTTCGGCTCTCCTTCGCTCCGCCTAATATTTGGTTGCCTAAATCGGCGTAAGGTTCGTAGCAACCGAACAGAGTTGCCGCCTCCAATCCCTCCCCCTGGTCAGGGGGATTATGTTGCAATGCACCCGCAGAGGCGCTATCTCCGGTCGTGACAGGTCAGACAGTGGATCAAGGCCTTGTCTTTACCATTCGATACAAAACACCATCATAAAACACACGTTTTGGGTCAGGCAGGCCGCTTGCCCCAATCGTTCCGTCAGGGCGTAGATAGCGATGGGCTCGGGCAACTTCGTGATTCGTTGCGACGTCGATATACGATACTTCTTGGCTCTCAGTGCAATATGGTTCGCTGGCTAAAATCAGCGAGGGATGCCGCCCTGCTCCTCTCATCACTTTGGCCACGATGGCACCCGTGCTAATCTTTTCAAGATATCGCTCGTTAAAGAGATGACGTAGTTCTTCTTGCGTAACGCGCACGATTTTGACACCTGGGCTTGCCATGATCGACGTTGCCAAAATTAGAGAGCAGCTGTTCCGCTATCTTACCCGCGAGATAACTCTCAACGACTTTGAAGACTGGCTCATCCTTGGAAGCTGGAACATGCACCAAGATAGTAGCGATGAGGCACAGCGATTAGTGGGTGCAATCGAGCTTCGCCTTGCAGAATACTCCGACGGACACCTGACCGACGAAGCCTTGGACCGAGAGCTTGGTGGCCTAATCGCTCCATCGGCGATGATCTTTGTTGGCGACGCTCGGCCGACTAAGCCATCTTGGACCACTCGCACTACTAATGAATCGGTATATGTGGAGCTTCGAGCAGCCTAAAGGGGATCTGTGTGATTGGCTCCTCTTCGTCATCAAGGAATACATCAATCCAAAAGAGCCCAAACTCGCCGATAGGATGGCTCATGTTTAAAGTTACATTCGTTCCGGCAAACGGCTCTGCTTTTAAAAGCAAATCTACCCGTTGCAACGGGCCTTCCTTTCCAGAGGGCGAGCGCACCCGAATTGCGACGTGATGTTTTTCCGGCTCTGTACTTAAGCTCGCTTTTTTAAACGCGAGGAATCCCGTGATTTGAATCCCTGATTTTGCGTCGGCGGGCAAGTCGGGGGGAACGGTTACGGTAAACGTGTCCACAATTCTTATAATTGAAGGAACATCGTCTTTTTCCTGAAGGACTTTTTCGCACACGAGCGCGGCGGCGACAAATAGTTTCTGAGGCATTTACCTAGGCCCTCTCATTTCTTACGTTCCGACCTTGTCGCTTTTTTCAGCAATGAGTCGAATCGTTTCATATCGTCGTCGCTCAGATTTCGGCGTCTTTCTCTTAGTTTTTCGTCTTCGGCGCGCTGTTTTTCGCTGATAGGCTTTGCGCGCTTTTGAGTGGGCGGGATGGTCCCCACCCCCGATACTTTAGCGCATCGAACAAGGGTCGGCTATTTACCGCACGTCGTAAATTAGATCGGCGAACATATCGGGATTCTTGCGATTGTTGAACCGCCATGAGAATTCGTTCAGGTAAAGCGACAGATATTCCTTGCTGACATGGTGAAAGCTTCCCATCCTCGTTTCAGTAGGCTCCAGAACGATTCGATAGTATTGGTAAGGACTTCGCCCCGGACGTATTCGCCCTTGCCGTGGCTGACGGATTCATGCGGCAGACCGCTCGGTTTGAGCAACCGGTAGCCGGAGTGCTCATCGGTAGGGATGGGGCTCACGCCACCGCCAACAGCTTCACGAACGAATCTACCCAGTGTCGGAGTGTCGGTATTCTGAATGATCTTGGCAACCACCATGCCTTTCCGCGCGATAGCTCCAGTGACCGCAACTTTGCTGCCTTGCCCACCGCTGACGTGGGTCTTTTGTACGCGTGACGATTCTTATCCTTCCCGCCGACAAAGGTTTCGTCAATTTCAACTTCTCCGTCCAATGGGAAAGCATCGCCTTTCATCGCAGGGCGCCAGCGCATACATACGAACCAGCCAGGCCGGTATCAGAGCCGGAGTCTTCGCCGAAGATAACGCGATGGACCTGAAGTGCGCTAATGCCCTTCTTGCTGGTGAGGATCAGAAAGGCGATCTTGAACCAAAGAGTCGGGCCAATTTTGGTATCTTGAAAGATCGAGTGTGTGATAAACGCTAAATTTATAGCCGCCGCGTCCACCGCAATCAGTGTTCCGGCAACGCCAGTGAAAAGGCTTAGAGTTGATCGGGTAGACCTTCTCTTTGCGATTACAGCGCGGGCAATGCACACCATCCGGCCAGCGATGTGCAGCCAGGTATACTTGCACGCGTTATCATCAGGGAACCGCCGATCGAAAGCGCTGATGGTTTCCATGCTGGCATTATGACGTTTTCAGGTCTGTGGGTCAGGGGGAGGAGCAAACGCGCCCCCAGCTCCCAAGGAACACTCCGAGCAGGCCGAAGCCAGCACCCAACCCTTGTTAGAAATTATGCAACTAACTACTAGTCTTTCATATGGGGCGGCGGCCGATTGAGTAATATCTGAATTCCAGCGCTTTCATCAGCGCCGGATCGTATAGGTTGCGGCCGTCGAAAATCACCGGTTGCTTCAATTCAGCCTTGATCCGCTGGAAATTCGGATGGCGGAACTCGTTCCATTCGGTGAGAATAAGCAACGCGTCGGCACCGGACAGCGCTTCGTAGTTGGTGCGATGGTAGCTCACGCGCTCGCCAAAGATTCGCCGCGCACTTTCCAGCGCCTCGGGATCATGCACCTGCACCCGCGCATGCGCTTTCAGTAATTCATCGATTACGACCAACGACGGCGCTTCGCGCATATCGTCAGTACGTGGCTTGAACGCGAGTCCCCATATCGCAAAAGTGCGGCCGCTCAGATCGGGCCCGAAATGCTGCTTGATACGCTCGACCAGTAGCCGTTTCTGCTGACTATTAACCTCGTCGGTTGCCTTCAGCATGGTGAATTCGAGCTGATGATCGGCCGCGCTGTGGACCAGCGCCTGTACGTCTTTTGGGAAGCATGAGCCGCCGTAACCCACCCCGGGAAACAGAAACTGTGTACCGATTCGCCGGTCGGCACCCATCCCCCGCCGTACGTCATTGATCTCGGCGCCGACCGCTTCGCATAAGTTCGCCATCTGATTGATAAATGAAATCCGCAGCGCGAGTATCGCGTTGGAAGCGTACTTGGTCAGCTCAGCGGAGCGCTGATGCATCACCAGGATTGGGTTGTCGGTACGCACGAAAGGAGCATGGATCTCACGCAGGATGGCGGTTGCCTGGTCGCTGGAGCTGCCAATCACTACCCGATCCGGGCGCATAAAGTCTTCGACTGCGGAGCCTTCCTTTAGAAATTCCGGCACCGAGCAAACGTCGATCCGCAAGTTCGCGATCCGCCTCAGGCGCTCACGCACCCGATCGTTGGTCCCGACCGGCACGGTGCTTTTGATCGCGATGATATGATAACCAATCGCCGCACGCGCGATATCCTCCGATACAGTCAGCACGCCGCTCAAGTCGGCAGCGCCGTTGGAGCTCATCGGCGTTCCGACCGTGACGAAGGAGACCATCGATTGCGCCACCGCCGTATTAAGGTCGCAGGTAAAGCTCAGCCGATGCTCTTTGATATTACGCCGTACCAACTCCTCCAGCCCGGGCTCGTAGATCGGGATAGTGCCGGCTGCAAGCTGCTCGATCCGCGGGCGGTCGATATCGACACAGATCACCTCATTGCCGCTTTCCGCGAAGCAAGTCCCGCTCACCAGCCCGACATATCCTGTGCCCACCACCGCGATATTCATGAAAGCCCCCCCTTCACGCCACGGCTCCGAATAAGGTGCACAGGCAGGGACACGTATGCCACTGGATCATTTGCTCTGTCCAAAATCCTCAGAACTCCTCCTTGATCACGTAGATCGGCTTGCTTTGAGATTCGTGATAGGTGCGCGCAAGCATCTCACCAATCAATCCGATACTAACGAGTTGCACTCCCACCACGACCAGCAGGATCGCGAGCAGGAGCGCAGGCCGCCGGCTTAGCGAATAACCCAACACTACTTTCTCGAATACCAGTATAGCGGTCCATAACGTGCCAATCCCGCCCATCAACAGGCCGATCAAGCCAAATACCTGGATTGGCCGGGTCGAGTAGCCGGTCAGGAACTTTACCGTCAACAAGTCGAGGAGCGTCCGCACGATACGGCCTGGACCGTATTTCGACTTTCCCGCGCGGCGGGCGCGAAAGTTGACCGCGACCTCGATGATACGCGCTCCCTGCTCGGCTGCAATCGCCGGCACGAAGCGATGCATCTCGCCGTACAACATCAGCCGTCGGGCGAGGTCGCCACGATAGGCCTTGAGCGTACAGCCATAGTCATGCAGCTCGACCCCGGTCATCCGCGAGATCAGCGCATTAGCCGCAATCGACGGCAGACGGCGGCTAAGCGTGGCTTCTTTCCAACGTTCGGTGCGCCAGCCGCTGGCGAGGTCGTAACCCTCATCGATTTTCGCAATCAGACGCGGTATATCCGCCGGGTCATTCTCGCCGTCGCCATCGATCGCGACCACGATTGCGCCGGTGGCATGCTGTAAGCCGCACGCCAAAGCCGCGGTCTGACCCGAATTGCGCGCCAGCCGCATCACCCGGACGTGAGCGTCGCGCGCCTTGATATCGCGCAATACCTGCAAGCCGCCATCGGTGCTGCCGTCGTCGACGAAGATTAATTCGTAGGAGCGCTTCAGCCGCTGCATCACTTGCTCGAGTTCTTGATGAAGCGGAGCCAGGTTGTCCCGCTCATTGAAGAGCGGAACAACTACTGAGACATCCATCGCAGATAATGCGAGTCGGTCAATTCGATGAAAGCCCGGTAGCGTCGCTCGATATCTTCCCAGGTCAGCGCCAACAGCCTTTCGATTGAAAACTTCTCAACCACGAACGATCCCAGCACGCTGCCATAAATCACTGCGGTCCGCAGGAGCGACTCGTTCATTCGGCCATTGCGCGCCATCCATCCCATAACACCGGCGGCAAACGCATCGCCGGCGCCGGTCGGGTCCAACACCTCTTCGAGCGGCCACGCCGGTACCGCAAACATCGAATCGGGGCTGAACTGCAGCACGCCGTATTCACCGCGCTTCACCAGGGCGATCTGGGCACCCATTTTGAGGATTGCGCGGCCCGCCTTGACCAGGTTGTGTTCGCCGCTGAGCAGCCGCGCCTCTTCGTCATTGACTGTCAGGATATGAATGCGCGGCATCAGCCGAACGAAGCCGGGACGGTCGTTTTCGATCCAGAATTTGATCGTATCGGCCGCCACAATCCGCGGGCTGAGCACCTGCGAGAGCACATGCTCCTGCAACTGCGGTGAGATGTTGGCGAGAAACACGAAGTCTGCGCGGCGCTGGTCGGGCAGCAGTTCGGGCATGAAGTCTCCGAACACCCCCAATTCGGTCACTAAAGAATCGCGGATGTTCATGTCCTCGTGATAACGCCCATGCCAGTAGAAAGTTTTGCCCGGACGGCGGACGAGCGCGCGGGTGTCGATACCGCGTTCGACGAACAGACGCCGGTCCTCTTCACGGAAATCCTCGCCGACCGCGGCGACGATACTGACCGGACCAAAGAAACGCGCCCCCAGGGCGAAATAGCTCAGCGAACCACCCAAGGCGCCGGTTACGGTCCCATGCGGAGTCTCAATTGTGTCGTACGCGACAGCGCCGACTGCGACTATGCTCATTTTGCCCGACAGCTCCCTCCCATAGGTTGTTGTTTATGCGCACGTCGCGGACTCCGGACCCTTCGGCAGCACTCAGGGCTTCGGCTCACCGGCTCCGCTTCGCTGCGCCTGGTGTTTTTCAGCTCAGGTATTTGCCGATAATTGGCTGCAGCCGGGCGGCGGTTTCCGGCGGGATAAGCGCACGGTCGGTGATAATCGCGCCCTTCAGGGCATCGGCGCATCCGCATTGGCGGCCGCGCTGCGGCAGCAGCCTGGCCAGATTGCCAATCGCCTGCTGCGCGACAGCGACGTTGAGCTTCATCACTCGCAAGATCTCACCGATATCAACCGCGCCCACGCTCTGATGCCAGCAATCATAATCAGTCACCAGCGCCAGCACCGCATAACAAAGTTCGGCTTCACGCGCGAGCCGCGCCTCCTGCATCGCCGTCATGCTGATGACGTCGACGCCCCAACTGCGGTAGAGCTTCGATTCCGCACGAGTCGAGAACTGCGGTCCCTCGATACACAGATAGATCGCATTCTCATGCACCTTCGCGCCCGCTGAACGAGCGGCATCGGTCAGGTCACGGCTCAGATGGGCGCAGACCGGATCCGCAAGCGAGACATGAGCTACGATGCCCTCGCCAAAAAACGTCGGCCGCCGTTGGTAGGTGTGATCCACGAACTGGCTCACGACGGCGAGATCCCCCGGCGCAATATGCTCCTTCATGCTGCCGGCGGTGCTGACCGAGACCAGGTGCTCGACCCCAAGCTGCTTCATCCCATAGATATTGGCCCGATAGTTCAGCTCGCTTGGCAGAATCCGATGGCCGCGGCCATGACGCGAAAGGAAGATGACTTCGGTCTGGCCCAGATGCCCACGATAAAATGAATCTGATGGCGCGCCGAATGGGGTGGTCAAGTCGAGCTGCTCGACCAATTCCAATCCGTCAATTTGATAAAAGCCGCTGCCGCCAATAACTCCGAGTACCGCTGTCATGTTTTCACCAAACTTGCGCGAAAATACGGAACGAGACAACCCCATTCATTCGCCGCTAGCGCTCCTTCAGGACTCGTGCTTCTTGCGGTCGAGAAGGGAGGTGCACATCTTGTCGGCTGAACAGATAGTGCGGGTCGGGCCGGTGCATCATCGCTCGCCGCGTACGTCGGCGACGGGCTCGGGACGCGTCGCCCCATGGCCTTCTTCAGGAGGGGCGCCGCCCCAGATCAAAACGTCGGGGCAGAGATCGGCGCCGTTCGGCCATACGACTGTTCCGCCATCGACCCGTACCTTTGCGAACAGCGCCGAATCTTTCCGGATGGGCTCGAAGATCGGGCCGACGACAAGGCGTGACACATCGCGCTCAATGACCGAGCCATCGGTCAGCGTCAGTCTTAGTTTGAAGCCTGGAAGAGCTTCGACTTCGCGAATACGCAGAAGGGCCATCCGGTTTTCACCTCAATCGAGGGGCTCGATTCCGTTAAGCGTTTCTCCGTTGCGGGCGCGCCGCCAGTCGTCACGAAGTTCGACGCGATGGAGCGTAGCCCACTCGAGTACCATCGCGAGCGCCCGTCGGGGCAGCGAACCGCGGAATACCAAGAGAGTTTCGACTTCGACCAGCGCTTCGTACTCGCGATAGATCGCGTGGAAATGCGCCGGCTCGTAGTCGCTGTAGAACATTCGGATCGGATCACAATTCCAAAGAACCGGCTTAGTTCGGGCATTGGCAGACCTCAGCTGGTTCAGAAGAATCCCGGAGCGGCGTCCGGCGTGTGCCAATTGCGCCGGCTTTCCCTCAGTTCTCACTTGTCACTCCCCTCTCCGCATAGAGTTGCCCGCAAGCGGCTTCGATATCCTGCCCCCGGCTCTCACGAATCGTGGCGGTCAAATTACCCTGAAGTAAAATCGCTTGAAAGTCCTCCACTTGTGCGCGCGGGCTCGGTTGAAAGGGGACTCCGGAGAAAGGATTGAAGAAAATCAAGTTCACCTTGGACTTGAGCGGCACTAGCATCCTGAGCAGGCGGCGGGCATCTTCGGACGAGTCGTTGACCCCGCTCAGCATCACATACTCGAAGGTGATCCGGCTGCGGCGGTTCAGCGGAAGCCGGCGGCACGCGTCCAGCAACTCGGCCAACGGATAGCGACGATTGATTGGAGCCAGCCGGTCACGCAATTGGTCCGAGGTAGCGTGCAACGAGACCGCCAGGTTCACCGGGAAATCGCCGAGCAACCGCTCCATCATTGGTACCAGCCCGACGGTCGATACGGTTATCCGCCTCGGAGAGATGGCCAGCCCCCAGTCGGCGGTCATTATCGTTAGGGCCCGCGAGAGTCTGCTGTAATTCGCCAGCGGCTCGCCCATGCCCATGAAGACATAGTTCGTCAGCCGCTCGGCATCCGCGCATTCGGGCTTGGCCGCGATGATCTGCCCGAGGATCTCGTTCGCGGCGAGATTTCGATGCAGCCCCATGCGAGCCGTTGCGCAAAATTGACATGCCATCGCACACCCTGCCTGACTCGAAAGGCACAGGGTCGTACGCCCATCCATCGGGATAATGACACTTTCGATTTCTGCGCCGTCGCCGAGTCTAAGTAAGAGTTTGCGAGTGCCGTCCGCGGCCCGCGCCACGCGCGACACCACCAACCGGCCCATCGTAAAGTGTTGCTTGAGGTATTGACGAAGGCGCTCCGGAACCTCGCGCATGGCATCAGGCGATGGGGCGTCATGCACCCATAACCAGCGCATTACCTGGCGCGCGCGATAGGGAGCCTCGCCGGCCTCGACGACTGCCTGCTCTAATTCGCCGAGGGTCATTTCGCCAAGATCGGGCAAGCGCGAGCGCGAACCGGAAAAAGTATCAATGTGAGCGGCTGCTGCCACGGCGGTTAATTGTAACAGGAGGGCAGACGCCGGCTAAAGGGTGTCTTTGAACCGGGTTTGCCGCTGCAACCCAAAAGGCGCGGATTCTCCGCGCTCTGCAGTTTTTACATTTCGGGCTAGCGTGGCTAAAGACAACGCGGTCCGCTGCCCGAAAAATCAGTAGGGCAAGCGTCCCTGCTTGCCTAGATGCGCGAGCGTCTTTGCTCGCGCCACCTTTTATAGCCTCACGGTCCAACGGCGGCGGCCAGACCCAGGGGTAGTCCCCCCAGCTCAAGCCCGCGCTTCCATGGATTTTCGACAATTTCTCCGGTAACAAAATTCCATGATTTATTTGCGGTGGCACGGGGCCGCCAGCGCATCGTCCCATTCGTCGCCGCATGGCTCCTCAGGGCAGGCTATCGGCAGAGACGCCTGTCCCACTAACTTCCAGCTAACCAGACTCTTGATGCGCCGATCGCGCCTGACGGCGCAAATTGTACAAACTCCAGGGCGCGGGTTCTCCACGTTGCAAGCGCTCTCAGCTTGGCCACAGGCCGCGTGTCCGTAAGTACAAAAAGAAGAGAAGCTCGTACGCGAAATAGGCAAAAATGCACAGCAGGACCAGCTCATCGAGCAGCAGCACGATCCGCTTCATTATGCTGTCGTGCAGCATTCGCCGCACCAGCCAGCCGACGAACCAGAACAGTACTACGGCGGTGACTATCGCGCTCGTATGATGGGTGAAGAGTTGGATCGCTTCGAGGTTGATCCACCGCGCGATTGCAACCGGTGATTCCGCGGAGGCCTTTCCAAACGCCATGACGGTTAAGACTAGGTAGCGCGGCTCGCCACCGACCTTCCAAGGCGGAAGGGCGGCTCTTGAGCGGCCCCTAGCAGGCTGTTGAAAAAGTCTTCACAGCCTGCTTCCCCCTCTGTAATCTGCTCTGAAAATAGAAGACAACCCCCACCTAACCTCCCCCTGGTCAGGGGGAGGGATTGGATTTCATCTCAGCGCGGGAATCGCGCGTCCTACCCACCGCGCGACGCTTCAAGGAGTGGGTCGCAGACCCATGAACAACTCCCGCATCGGGCTTACCAACCTATGCGCAGCGGCTAGCCTTATGCCTGCTACCCGCCCCGTGCGGATGAAAATGGGGGTGGGCCTCGCACCAGTAAGGTAGAGCGGCGTCTCAATCCCTCCCCCTGACCAGGGGGAGGTTAGGTGGGGGTCGTCTGCGTCCACTCTTTTCCCGCAGCAGTGCGGGATAGAACTGAAGGAAGGAAGCCAGCTTTGGCGCAGCGCGTTTGAGGCCGAACTTCCAGCAACTGCCATCGGTAACCCTTCTCAACACCCTGCTAGGACTCACTCACTGCGCCGTGGATTTCGACGGCGCTGAAGAAAAACGGAATCTCAGCCGCGGCGGTTTCGAGCGCATCCGAACCGTGCACAGCATTCTTCTCCACGTCCACGCCGAGGTCCTTGCGAATCGTGCCGGGTGATGCTTTGAGCGGATCGGTGGCGCCCATCAGCTCACGCCATCGCGCGATTGCCTGGTCTCCTTCCAGCACTCCAACCGTTACCGGTCCGGACGACATGTAGGCGCACAGCGAGGCATAGAATGGCCTCTCCTGGTGAACCTGATAGAACTGCTCGGCTTGCGCCCGGGTCAAGCGCATCAACTTGAGCCCGCAGATTCGTAAGCCGCACGCCTCGATGCGCTTCAGGATCTCACCGGTCAGATTACGGCCGACGGCGTCGGGCTTGATGATCGCAAGAGTACGTTCGCTTGGCATTAAGGGTTTAACCGCGAAAGAACGCCCTCGCTGGCCCTCCACCGTCCAGGGACTGTCGATTTTCTCTCCACGGGCTCCTTAATCCGGAACAGACCGGGATTCTTCACACGCGGCAGCTTTTTGAGTGCGCACCTCGCAGACTCGTGACCCTTCGGCTTCGCTCAGGGCTTCGGCTCACCGGCTCCGTTGCACTGCGTCTAGTTGGCGCGAGAATGACAATCAAGGAGTACTGGTGCATTTTCTGTCATTCCCGCGTGGCTGCCGCGCCAGGAATCCCGATTCGTCTCCCCCCAGATCAAAAATCGACCGTCTGGTCCAGGGGGAGGAATCAGTTGAGGAGCCTAATTCTCAAATTTGTGCCGGGTCTAGCAGGCTGCGGAAAAAGGCCTTCCGCACCCTGCTTTCCCTCTCTGTAATCTCCCCCCCCAGAGAGACTGTCGATTTTCTCGCCGGCGCTTTTTGTCATCCCGACCAAGTGAGCGAGGCGCAAGCCGGAGCGAACGCGTGGAGGGATCAACGCGAAGCGATGTGCCTGAAAACGCGCGGGAAGGAAGAAATCGCTTCGCGTTAAATGCGAGCTCCGCTCGGGATGACAGGCGGAAATCGCCGTCGATGGAGAAAATCGACAGCCTCCCAGAGGGGGAGAACTAAAGGAAGGGAAGCCAATTTTATCGCAGGGTGCGAAGAGATTTTTCATGAAGAAATAGGTTTTTCCGCACCCTGCTAGACGCGGGCTCCGTCGAGCGTGCGCTTCATCGTGATGCCGAGTTCGGCGGGGCTCATGGCAACCTCGATACCGGCGGCCTTCAGCGCGGCGATTTTGTCGGCTGCCGTTCCGCGCCCCCCGGAGATAATCGCACCCGCGTGACCCATCCGGCGGCCCTGCGGCGCGGTCTGCCCGGCAATAAATGCGACTACCGGTTTACTCATGTTTTGTTTGACGAACTGTGCGGTCTCTTCTTCGGCGGTGCCGCCGATTTCGCCGATCATGATGACTGCCCTGGTCCCCGGGTCCTGGTTGAACAGCCCTAGCACATCGATAAAGCCGGTCCCGATAATTGGGTCACCACCGATTCCGACGCAGCTCGATTGGCCGATTCCGAGCTGCGTCAACTGGTAGACCGCCTCGTAGGTTAACGTGCCAGAGCGGGAAACTACGCCAATATCTCCTGGTTTGTGGATGTAACCCGGCATAATTCCAATTTTGCATTCTCCTGGCGTGATCACCCCGGGACAGTTGGGGCCGATCAGACGGCTTGAAGTGCCACGCAGATAGCGCTTGACCTTGACCATGTCGAGCACCGGCACCCCTTCGGTGATGCAAATCACCAATTCAATCCCGGCGGCGACGGCTTCCAGAATCGCATCGGCGGCGAACGCGGGCGGCACATAGATCACGGTCGCATTCGCGCCGGTCGCTTTGCGCGCTTGCTCCACCGTGTCGAAAATCGGGATGCTCTCGAATTCAGTACCACCCTTGCCCGGCACCACGCCGCCAACCATCTGCGTACCGTATTGCTTACAGGCGCGGGTATGAATCTGGCCGGTTGCGCCAGTAATCCCCTGGGTCAGGACGCGGGTGTTGTTGTTAACCAAAATACTCATTTGTCTATACGCTTTTCTCGGGTTACCCCGATGGCTTCGACCACGCGCCGCGCCGCATCGGCCATGTCGCTCGCCGCGATCACCTTGATGCCGGAATCCTTGAGGATTTGTTTGCCTTTGTCGACGTTGGTGCCTTCCATTCGGACGACCAGCGGCACCTCCAGCTTGACCTCGCGGGCGGCGTCGACCACGCCCTGGGCCAATACGTCGCACAACATGATGCCGCCGAAAATATTGATCAGAACGGCCCGCACCCGCTCGTCAGAGAGTAAGATGCGGAAGGCGGCGGCGACCTTCTGTGAACTCGCGCCACCGCCGACATCGAGAAAATTGGCCGGCTCGGCGCCGTAGTACTTGACGATGTCCATCGTCGCCATCGCTAGTCCGGCACCATTAACCATGCATCCAATATTGCCGTCGAGATGAACGTAGCTGAGGTCGAATTTGGCCGCTTCGGTCTCGGCAGGATCTTCCTCATTGGAATCCCGCAACTCACGAATGTCGGGATGGCGAAACAGCGCATTGTCATCGAAGGACAATTTCGCGTCGAGGCAGACCACGCTGCCATCCTTGGTGACCACCAGCGGATTTATTTCGATCAGTGACGCGTCGGTTTCGACGAAGGCGCGGTAAAGCGAGCTCAGCAACGCAGCAAATTGGCCGACCTGCTTGTCACGCAGGCCCAGCGCGAAAGCGAGCTTGCGGCTCTGAAAACCGGCCAGACCGATAACCGGGTCGAGCGGTTCGGTTAAGATCTTATCGGGCGTTTTGGCGGCGACTTCTTCAATCTCCATTCCGCCCTCGGTGCTGGCGATAACTGCGATACATTCGGCTTTGCGATCGACTACCATCCCGAGATAAAGCTCGCGCGCGACGTCACTGGCCTGCTCGACATAAACCTGCCGGACGACCCGTCCCTGCGGACCGGTCTGATGCGTAACCAGCGGCTTGCCGAGCAATTTGCCGGCAAACTCGCGCGCCTCAGCCGCACTCGACACCAGCTTCACGCCGCCGGCCTTGCCACGGCCGCCCGCGTGAATCTGCGCCTTAACCACGGCCTTGGGCTCGCTGAGTGCCTCGAACGCGCGGGCTGCCTCGGCCGCGCTTGAGGCTGGCTGGCCTTTTGGCACCGGCACTCCGAAGCGCGTCAAAATCTGCTTGGCCTGGAATTCATGGATGTTCATTTATTCACCGTAACAGAGCGGTCAGCCGTTAGCGTTCAGCTAGAGAAACGATTCCCGGCAGCCTGGCTGATCGCTTTCTTGCTGACCGCTGAACGCGCACCCGCCGCGAGCACATGCTGAGTACAACGCGATTCCGATTTCATCGGCACCAGGCTCTCCTCATGCGGCGAGCGCCTTGTCCATCGCATTGACGAGTTCACGCACGTGAGCGACCGACGATTCGAAGGCCTTCTTTTCGGCCGCGGTCAATTCGATCTCAATAATCTTCTCGACGCCGCCTGCGCCGATTACCACCGGCACGCCTGCGTAGAGACCATTGACGCCATATTCGCCTTCCAGATAGGCGGCGCATGGCAGCACTTCCTTCTTGTCGAGCATATAGGCGTCAACCATCCTGAAGACCGCGGTACCAGCGGCATAGTAGGACGAGGTTTTCATCAAATCGACGATCTCGCCGCCGCCATTGCGCGTGCGCTTTTCGATTTCGTCGAGCCGGCCTCGATTAATTACCCGTTCGATGGGAACGCCGCCGCAACTGGTGTAGCTGCGCACCGGCACCATGTCATCGCCATGTCCGCCCAGTACCATCGCGCTTACGCTGTCCACCGACACGCCCAACTCGTGCGCAAGGAATGTCCGGTAACGGGCGGAGTCGAGCACTCCGGCCTGGCCGACCACGCGGTTTTTGGCGAACGCGGTGACGCGTTTGACCTGGGTTACCATCGCATCGAGTGGATTGGTGACGACGATCACGAACGCGTTCGGCGCGACCTCGCGGATCGCACTACCCACCTCATTCATCACCCCGGCATTGATCTTCAGGAGATCATCACGGCTCATTCCGGGTTTGCGCGGCGATCCGGAAGTAACGACACAGCAGTCGGCCCCCTCGATGGCTTTGATATTGGTCGCACCGCTGACATCGACGTCAATCCCGAGCACCGGGCCGGATTCGAGCATATCCAGCGCTTTGCCTTGCGGCAGGCCGTCGATAATGTCGTACAGGACGATATCACCCAGGCTGCGCAGGAAGCACAAATGGGCACAGGTTGCGCCGACATTGCCGGCGCCGATGAACGCTATCTTCTTTCGCTTTGGCATGGTGATTCTCGTGGGATGCAATTAAATAGCAATCAACCGCACCGCTGTGAAGTGATGGCTGAGGCGATTGTCGCCAGTGGGAGCAGGCTTTCCGCTTGTTCTAAGAGCTCTTCACGTGCAGTCCG
>WNFC01000927.1_pt1 | contig 37353 bp, 35 predicted proteins | sample 5400541 | NCBI WGS metagenome assembly WNFC01 (sample SAMN13153342, study PRJNA577476) | soil metagenome | isolation source: 120 cm saprolite under Douglas fir tree site 2 hole 2 replicate 1 | place: USA:California | collected 2015-04-18
CGCACGTGTCCGGCTTCGCCACGAGCCAATACGTCATGCAAAACGCATGCACCTCGTCGTGACCGATCAGGCCCCTACAAATCAAGCACTTATATAGGGCCACCTCTTGAGCAGCCACAGCCGATCACCAATTTGGACCGGAGACCGTCCGAATCGCGTCAGGCACGGCCAGAGGCGTCGTCGTCAAGCTGACTCCGCTACGCCTGAGAGCAAGACAGAACACCAGGGGAGGCACGAGCACCGGAAACGATCAGCGGCTGCTACCTTGGCCATCGAAGGCCCTCGGCCATCGGTCCGATTCCCACTTTCCCACCAAATTCTCACGTCGATTCCCACCCGGGTCCATTTGTTGAACCTGGTGGGTAGCTTCTGGGAGCGGATCGGACAGGTTCGCCGTTCAGACGACCTCCACCTCGAAGGTAGGGCGAGTCGATTTCGGTGCTTGCGGGCCCCTGCAACGATCGAAATCGCACTGACCGGGATCACCGCTAAGGTGTTATCCGGCAAGGGTACTTGTGCTGGAGCACCGACAGACCGGGCCCGGGATTGGAAGTCCTCTGACCCCTTAGCAAGTCACGATTTGCAGATGGACCGTCGCGGTGACCGGTGACCGGCGATGCGAACGGGACCGACGTAGTTCGGCTCGGGCTGGCGCATAGGCCAGCCCCCCCTTCCGGGGTCCTCGAGGGTGTGTTTCGAGAGGTGCAGGATGGCATCGACGAATGGCCGAGGCGTGCCCGGCCAAGTCTAACCGGCCGACCGAAATCTGAGCCGAGCCAGTAGCAGACTTCGTGCTGTATCGGCTGGCGTCTCGTTTTGACAACCACGGATATCTTTTCATCGCCAACAGCCAACCGTAGGTCGGTGATCCGGATTATCGAGATGCCAAGTGTCCTGGCAGTCACCCTGAGACAAGTCTGCTGTAGAGGTTGCTGAACGGGATCCTGACTCTATTGCTCTGGGCCGCACGCCAGTCGACGAGGGTCTCGGCCGTGAGGTCGCCACCTGCTCTTAACCTGCAGGCCACCGTCCATCCTCAGCCCTTTTGGCAGTGTTTGCCACGTTCCTGCTCGACCCAAATGCCCGTCCGAGTCTGGCAGAGGTTGCGATCCGTGCCTCGGGAGGCTAGCATCGTTACTAGCTACCAGTGACACAATGTAGGAGGCCGGTTCGATGTCTCCGCCACGGTTCTCAGACGAGTTCCGGCGTCAGTTTCGCAGACTCCTGGTTTGGCGGCGAGACGTACGGAGGTTTCTAGCTAAACCGGTCGACCTTCACCTCATCTCCGATATCCTCGGGCTCGCATGCTTGGCACCCTCTGTCGGTAACAGTCAGCCTTGGCGGTTCGTGATGGTGAACGATCCCGGCCGGCGCGCGCAGGTTCTTGAGACGTTCCGTCGCTCTAACCACGACGCCCTTGCCGCGTATCCCGAAGCGCAAGCCACACTGTATTCGAAACTCAAACTCTCTGGTCTCGCAGAGGCTCCTTGTCATGTCGCGGTTTTTATCGACGAGGCTACCTCGGCCGGCGACGGTCTCGGTCGACGCACGATGCCAGAGACTCTTCAGTATTCGGCTGTCGCGGCGATTCAGGTCTTTTGGCTCGCGGCCCGCACTCATGGCCTTGGCGTCGGATGGGTCTCGATTCTCGATCCCGCAGAGGTCGTAAGGGCGCTCGAGGTCCCATCAAGCTGGTCACTTGTAGCGTACCTATGTGTCGGCTACCCTGCGGAAGAGCATCTTGACCCCGAACTCGAGCGTCATGGCTGGCAGCGACGTGCAGACGTATCTCAGCTTATCCTCGAACGCTGACACAGCCGTACATGTCAGGCGATCCGCCACTCCGCGCGTGAGATCCACCTTAGCGAATCCGCTCGAGGCTCTTCCGGTGGCGGCCTGGTACCTTCCTTCGAGCGCCCCTTCGGCCTGGCGGCTTGCGCACGGCCTTAGCCTGACGATCGTGGCGGCCGGAAGTTAAGACGGCGCCAGAGGGAGTTCCCAGTGGAGCAATTCGGATGAGCGGTTCCTCCGATACCGAATTTACCGGCAAGCGCGCGCTCGTGACCGGCGGGACAAAAGGCATGGGCGAAGCCATCGTCGAACGTCTCAGAGGATCGGGAGCCGCAGTGGTCACCACGGCTCGATCCACACCCGGTGACCTGCGTCAGTCGGATCTGTTTGTGGAAGCCGACATCAGCACGCCCAGCGGTGCGAAGAAAGTTGTCGACTACGTGCGGGATCGCCTGGGCGGCGTCGACATTCTCGTCAACAATGTCGGAGGCTCGTCGGCACCGGGCGGAGGCTTCGCCGCACTCAGTGACGAAGATTGGCAGCAGGCATTGAACCAGAACTTGCTGGCCGCCGTTCGTCTCGACCGTGGACTGCTTCCGTTCATGTTGAACCAGGGCGCCGGGGTGATTATCCACGTCTCATCTATTCAGCGGAGGCTCCCGCTGTTTGAGGCCACCCTCGCGTACGCTGCCGCGAAGGCGGCGCTCAGCAACTACAGCAAGGGACTCTCGAACGAAGTCGGCCCGAAAGGCATCCGGGTGGTGAGCGTTGCGCCGGGATTCATCGAGACGACCGCCGCAACAGCGCTGATCGACAGACTTGCGGCGAACTCCGGCACAGACCGGAGTACGGCGCGCCGGGAACTGATACGGTCACTCGGTGGCATTCCGCTTGGCCGGCCAGGATGGCCGGCGGAAGTGGCTGATTTGGTCGCGTTCCTCGCCTCTGATCGCGCCGCATCGATCACCGGAAGCGAGTATGTGATCGACGGGGGCACTATACCGACGGTCTGACGTCGCGGGGACGGGCGGAACCTGGGCTTGGCTGCCGAGCCAATGCTCCATACCGCTGGCGCGAGGTTAGCGTCTCGGCAGACGTCAACGCTCAGGGTCCTTGCCTTTATTGCAATCATGAGCAAACCTCCGATCTCCACCTGCTCTCGCTATCTCATTGGAGGCCGTCGGTCTGGTCGATTGCGCGGAGGATTGGAAGTCCTTACTGCCTAGCAGTTGATGAAACCCCACAGACCAAGCAACCTTCGAGTCAAATGGGTGGCCCGGTGGGATACCTCCTGTAGGGGCGTAGCTCGTACACAAGCCCAAGATAGTGTATGTTCTGGGATACGGTCCTGACCCACCGTAGGAGGTGCCTATGCCGGACGATCGGCGCATTCATATAACGAAGCACGAGGACGGTTGGGCTGTGAGGCGCGAAGGCGCAGAGCGTGCGATCGAGGTGTCGGATACGAAGGCGCCTGCCATCGAGCGCGGAAGGGGAATAGCCTCGAAGGAAGGCGGTCAACTCATCATCCACAAAGAGAAACGCAATCAGATTCAGGAAGAACGGACCTACCGGAAGGATCCGTACCCGCCCAAAGGCTAACAGCCCCGTCGTCGCGTGATTCGTTTGCGACGTCGCAGGAGCATGATCGCCGTGATCTTGCCCCTGCTTCTCGTTGGCGTCTCGGTTGTGTCTTGTGACCGTGAGCGGAACCTCCGCCTCAAGACGACCGCTGAGGCGCTCTCGAGGGGCGCCGACGACTGTCTTCTACGACGTAAGAGACCGAAGGCTCACGTATGAGACGTCGTCCAACTGCGCGGCTCTCGGCACTCTTTCCACGCAGTTCATCGAGGCCGGGGGATTCCGAGATTCAACGCCGACAGAGTATGCGCTCGTAGGCGAACGCGCCCGTACCACGGCCTGGATGGCGCGGGCCACCTCGGCGGCGGGCGGGCGACGGCTAACGATCTGGTGAGGCTGGGCGGGGGATCGCTGTAATGCACATTTTCATCGACGAGTCAGGGACTTTCACCCAGGGCCAGAATGCGGATGCTGTTTCCGTAGTCGGCGCCCTGATTGTTCCCGAGGCCCGTCTTGCCAGAGTTGAAGAGAAGTATGCTGTCCTCAGGCGTACTCTTCCGAAGGAGAAAGGCGAGGTCAAAGGACGGCTACTCGCCGAGGCTGACGTCGCGCGTGTAGTCACGATGTTATTGCGATACGAGGTGCTCTTCGAAGTGGCAGCGATCGATCTGGCCGTTCATCGGCCTGAAGATATAGTAAGCCATCAGATGACTCAGGCTGAAGGGATCACTCACAATCTGACTGAACAGCACAGCATGAAGACTCGACGCCACTTGCAGGACCTGCGAACTCGGTTGGAGCGGATGGCCCCGCAGTTATACACGCAGGCCGTTGTCACGTTCGCTACAGTTCGGACGATCATTGAGCATTCGACGGTCTTTTATGCTCAGCGCCACCCGAAGGAGTTGGGGGCGTTTTACTGGGTGATAGACGGCAAGGACAGGGCCGGCATCACCGATTGGGAAGAGTGGTGGTCCGGCGTCGTGGCTATGCATTTGCAATGGCAGTCGTTCAGCAATCCAGTCGCGAACCTTGAAGGCGCTGACTACACGCACTTCGCGCGCTTTAGGGGGAAGGTATCGGAGGGTCTAAAGCCTAACTTCAAGGGTGCGGAGTATGGCGTGGACGGCGGCATGGTCACGAGGGAACACTTCAGATGTTCGAGCCAGCCCGAGCCGGGTCTAGAGATGGTGGACATTCTTACGAATGCTGTTCGTCGCGCGATGACAGGGCGCCTCAAGAAACCGGGCTGGGGTGACATCAGGCGGCTGATGATTCACCGGAGGAACGAGCCGTACATTCAACTAGTGTCCCTTCGGGACGCAACGGTGCCCGCAAGTTACGAGGGTGTAGTGCGCCACTTTACCGAGAGCGGACGGTCAATGTTAACTCCGCGGTTTCTCCGTCGAGCGGACGCCGAGGAGCCGTTAGAAGGGAAGTTCGGGCCAGCCCGGCCGTGATGCGAGGCAAGCAGACTAGCCGGGAGAATGTCGAAATGCTCCGACCTATCGAGTAAGCACAGGCCTTCGTTGCTAAAGGGGCGGCGGGCGGCTATGCTGCCGGTCGGATCGAGGACATGGAGACTATTGACCTCAGCACGCTATCTGCACTCGCGGGACGGTGGGAGTTCAACCCGGAGGTCTCAGTCTATCTCGGGCCTCAGGAGAATGCCTTCGCGCCTTTCGGCGTCGCGATCGCGCCCGGCTCGTTCCGCAGCGGAATTGCGCGGGTGACTGTCGTCTTTCCGCGACAGCAATCGGTTGGGCGCATTGTGTTTGGCCATAGCGCGGCCACCGCTGCATACTTCTCCGCTGGGATCGGGGGCTATGGGTATGCCTACGTCCTCGATGAGTACCTCCCGAACAGAGGTTGGCAAGGCATTCGAACGGAGGGTAGTGAGCAGAATCTTCGGCCTGGACGACCATACCGAATGGAGATTCAGGTGCGAGGGCAGAGGGCGGTGCTGTCGGTGGACGGCGTGAGGGTTCTCGAAGGAAACTTGCCACGCCCGATGACGGATGATCGCTTCGGGCTCTTTGCTTGGGGTGATGCCCCAGTTCAGTTCAGCGATTTTGAAGTAGAGAGCGGTAAACCTCAGGCGTTTGTGGTTATGCAATACTCACCCCCGTATGATGTGCTCTTCTCGGACGTCATTGCTCCCGTCGCAAAGGAAGTGGGGTTCAGCGCGTACCGGGCGGCAGACGTCTATAGACCGGGACTGGTTCTACAGGACATTCTTGCGGGCCTCAACGAATCCGAGGTGCTGATCGCGGAGATCACCCCTCCGAATCAGAACGTGTTCTACGAACTTGGATACGCCCACGCTCGAAACAAGCCGACTATTCTCCTCGCGGAGCGGAATCAGCGGGGGGATCTCCCGTTCGATATACGAGGCTACCGAGTCATCTTTTACGACAACACCATCGGAGGAAAGAAAGACGTCAGTGAGAACCTGCGGCGGCACCTCGTAAGTATCAGAAGTGGGGATACGCTGCTGGGCGACGGTGGCTAAGTTCGGTGCTCGTTCGGCAGCCAAGGGCCGTTAACAGGGTGCTGACAAAGTGCTTTCGGGAGCCTCGAAAGTTGGTCGGCGTGATCGAGGACATGCGAAAAACCCTGTGTTTTCGCAGTTTCTTCTCTCCGACGGCACGCCGCTGATCACCTCAAAATCGGTTTGTCAGATGCGTTTCTATTCGTTCTGATCCGGGAGCAGAGGCTAGGTCGACGCGCGGAAAGCCACGGATCATAACGGATATGAACAGATCAACCGTCCGAGCCGGGAGATGGGGGAGGGTCTGAAAATCCTGAAGTAATTGCCGGTCCGGCAAGTAAGGGACGCGGACGTAGACTGCCCGGTCAGCTCCACCGTAGCCCATCTCACTCGCGCGATCGGCCAACATATCTGGCCGTAGGGGCCCGCGTCCTACTGGATTTGCTGGAGAACGGCGTCGCCGGAGCGATTTGCCTCCGGGCTCCCTCTAAGACATGATGGGGCCGGGCGCCTGCCAGCCCATGCAATGCGACTCGTGGGTTGATTGCTTCCACACAGGGAAGCCAAGAGCGCCGCATGGTCCAATTTGGGCCCCTCACAATGCGAGGGTTCTGCGTCGAATCGACGAGGTGACCAGGGAATGCGTGCAGGGATCTACGTCAGGAAGAGCACGGCCCAGGATAATGTGCCGGAGGATGCCAAGAGCGTTGTCCACCAAGACAAGCGGTGTCGCGCGTTCATCGCCCAGCAAGGGTGGACGTTCCTGGACGCGCACGTCTACGTGGATGACGCCGTGTCGGGCGCGGTGTTCGACCGGCCTGGGTTGCGGTGCCTGATGGACGCCGTAGAGCGCCGCCCGCGGCCCTTCGACGTGCTGGTCATGCACGCCGAAGATCGGCTCGGCCGGGATGTCGTCGAGACCGGATACCTGGCCAAGCGGATCATCGACAGCGGCGTGCGGATCTTCTTTGCGGACGGGACCGAGCGGAAGCTGGAGAGTGCTCAGGACGCCCTCCTGATGGCCATCTCGAACTTCGGCGCGGCCTTCGAGCGTGAACGCGCGTCCGTGCGCGTCCGCGACAAGATGTTCAGTAAGGTGCGGAGCGGCCATCATCCGGGCGGCCGCGTGTATGGGTATGGCGCAGTACCCGTTGACGGACATGTCGAACTGCGCGTGAATCCCGCGGAGGCGCCTGCCGTGAGGCGGCTCTTCGAGCTGTCGGCGCAGGGGCACGGCATCAAGCGCCTCGCGGGGATCCTGAACGCGGAGGGTATCCCAGGGCCGAAGGGCAGCGGCCGCTGGTCCGCGACGGGGATCCGCGACATGCTCCGCAATGAGCGCTATCGAGGGGTGCTCATCTTCGGTCGCACCACGTGGGAGGTCCGAAAGGGGCGGCGTCGGAAGGTCCAAGCGCCAGAGGCGAAATGGATTCGGGTGGAGGTCCCCCATCTCCGCATCATCCCCGAGGCCCTCTGGCGGACGACGCACCAACGGCTCGACCAGACGTTTGCCTCGTACCGTCGGCGGCGCGACGGGCGCCTGAGCGGGAGGCCGGAGCGGAGCCTGGTCGCGTCGAAATACTTGCTGAGCGGGATGCTGCGCTGCGGCGTCTGCGGGGGGACGCTGGTCGCGATCCAACGGAAGAGCAAGAGTGGTCGCCGGTTCCTGTACTACGTCTGCGGGACGCACCGGACTCGGGGCGCCACCGCGTGCTCGAACAGCAGGGGCCTACGGGCGGGGCTGATGCACGACATGATCGTGGCCGCGTTCAAGCGCGACATCCTGACGCCCACGCGGGTCGAGCAGGCCGTCCACGATGGGCTCGAAGACCATGCGCAATGGCTCGCCCAGGTCGCCGGGGAGCGTGAGGATCTCGAGAAGGCGGTGCGGAGGATCGGGGTGGAACTGCAGCGTCTCGCGACGGCGGTGGCCGAAGGGGCGGCCGTGCAGACGCTGCTGGAGGGCATCAAGACACGGGAGCGCGAACGAGACGCCCTGCAAGCCAAGCTGGAGCACCTGGACGGGCTCGAGAAGGCGAGCGCGTCGTGGGATGCCCGCACCTATGGCGAGAAGGTCCGGGAGGTCCTCAGCGACTGGCAGCGGCTCCTAGGAGCCAGCCCCGAGGTCGCCCGGCAGGTGCTCGGGAAGCTGCTGACGACGCCGATCCATGTGTTCCCGGTCGAGGCGGAAGACGGGTCCCGATACTTCCGATTCGGTGCCCGGGGGAGCTACGGCCGGGCACTCGGGGGAATCATCGGGCTCTCGGCCGGCGTGGCTTCGCAGCTCGTGACCGTGCGGGAAGATGGGGTCGTGCCCCCCGATGATCTCGCAGAGGAACTACGCCAGCTCATTCGAGAGCGAAGTGCTGGTTCGCCGGGGGATTCTGGATGGTCATTATCGGTGGTGCCGAAGGGGGGACTCGAACCCCCACACCCTTGCGGGCACATGACCCTGAATCATGCGCGTCTGCCAATTCCGCCACTTCGGCCCGGGGCAAGGACTTCATCTTACGGACCGCGACCTTGAAGTCAAGGGGCCCGTCGGGTCCGGGCCGCAAGTAAGCTCACCATGGCCGACGAGAAGGTGATCTCGACCAACCGGAAGGCGTTCCACGACTACGCCATCCTCGAGACGTACGAAGCGGGGCTCGTCCTGAAGGGCACCGAGGTCAAGTCGCTCCGGGAGGCCCAGGTCAACTTCAAGGACTGCTACGCGTCCATCGACAACGACGAGGCATGGCTGATCGGCTGCTACATCAGTCCTTATCACCACGGTACCGACGCCAACCACGACCCGGAGCGGCGGCGCAAGCTGCTGCTCCACAAGCGAGAGATCGCGCGGCTGCTGGGGAAGGTCGCGGAGCGTGGCTTGACCCTCATTCCCCTTCGTCTATACTTCAAGGGTGGCCGAGTGAAGGTCGAGCTCGGCCTAGCCCGCGGCAAGAAGCTGCACGACAAGCGCGCGACTCTCCGGGAGCGCGAGAGCCGGCGGGAGATCGAGAAGGAAACACGCGCCCGGCAACGGGCGTAGAAGGGGGCGACTGGTTTCGACGGGGATCAGTGACGCACAGGCGGCATCACGAGGTGCTCTCTCCTCGTAAAACTGGGGGCACGGTTATAGCTGCCGACACTCAGCTAGCTCTGGCGGCCTAACACCCGCTAGCGTTCTCCGGATCGGGTCAACGGGGTCCGGGTCAGAACGTCATATACCGGTGACTGGCTCCAAGCCCCGCTCCGGGGTGAGGGGCGAGAACTTCAGGAGCTGGCTGATCGGTGACCCGGCCGGTTGGGGGGCCGAGAGGCGAGACGCACGAGATAACCGGCTAATGATGTAGATGCCTGTTGCCGAGGATTTCCGGACGTGGGTTCGATGCCCACCGCCTCCACCATTTGAAGTAGCAGTCGAGCCGCCCTCCCGATCCCCCGGGAGGGCGGTGTCGTTTCACCCGCGGCGGGCTTGACTTCGCCGGGGCGCCTCGCTATAAATCGAAACGCTGTTTCAAAGTTTTGTACTCGGAGACCCCTGCCCAGTGGCGCGTGAGGTCGCGGGAATCGCTCGGGCCATGCAAGTCCTGGAAGTGCTGGCCACCCGTCCCGACGGCTGCGGCGTCAAGGATCTGAGCCGCGCCATCGGCTGCGGAAAGGGGACCGTCTCGAAGATGCTGGCCACGCTGGAGCGCCGCCACTACGTTCGACAGGATGCGGCGAGTGGTCGCTTCAGCCTGACGTGGCGCCTCCTCGCCCTCGCGTTCGGTCACGCCGACCAGGCGGGCATGCCACGGATCTTCCTGCCGGTGCTCCAGGAGCTGGCCGACGAGACCGACGAGCTCGTGCAGCTCGCGGTCGTGGACGGCGACCAGGTGCTGTTCGTGGCGAAGGCGGAGGGTCGCGGACAGACCATCCGCCTGCTGCCGCTCGTCGGCGTATGGGTCCCGTTGCACGCGACCGCGGCGGGCAAGCTCTGGCTCTCGACGCGGTCGTCCCGGGAGCTGTTGCGCGTGGTCGGCCGTCAGCTGAAGCCGGTCGCGCCGCGGACCATCACCTCGCCGAGCGGGCTCCGCGACGAGCTCGCGCGGATCCGCCGCGCCGGCTACGCCCTGGCCGACGAGGAGCTGGCCGAGGGCGGCCGGGCGATCGCCGCGCCGATCACGCGGGACGGGGCGATGGTGGGCGCGGTCGCGCTCTCCGGTCCCGCCTACCGGCTCTCGCTCGAGCGACTCCACGCGCTCGCGCCGCGGCTCGTCGAGGCTGGCGCGCGCCTCGCCTCGATCTGGCCGCCCCACGTCAACGCGAAGGACTTCCTCGCGTGAGCCGCTTCGAGTACCACCAGCCCGAGAGCCTGGCCGACGCGGTGGATCTCGCCGCGCGCTTCGGCGATCGGGCGAGCTTTCTGGCCGGGGGAACCGACCTGATCGTGCAGATCGAGCGCGGGCGCGTCGCGCCGCGCCACGTGATCGGGCTCGGCCGCGTGCCCGGGCTCACCGGCGTCGAGGTCGGCGAGCGGGGGATCACGCTCGGCGCCCGCGTCACCCACCGCGCCATCGAGCAGACGCCTGCGCTGGCCGGTCCGCTCCGCTGCCTCGTGGAGGGCGCCGAGGTCATCGGCGGTCACCAGGTGCGGAACGTCGCGACGGTGGGCGGCAACCTGGTGAACGCTTCTCCGGCGGCTGATCTGGTGCCCTGTCTCCTGGCCCTCGATGGCGCGGTGACCCTGGTGGGGCCGGGTGGTGAGCGGGAGCTGCCGATCGAGCGCTTCCTCCTCGGGCCGAACCGGACGGCGCGCCGGCCCGAGGAGCTCATGACCCGGGTGGGTCTCTCCACGCTGCCCCCCCGCGCGGCCACCGCCTTCCTGAAGGCGGGGCGGCGTCGCGCGATGGAGATCTCGGTGGTGTGCGTGGCGGCCCGCCTCGTCCTCGACTCGAGCTTCGAGCGCTGCCTGGAAGCGCGCGTCGCGCTCGGCGCGGTGGCACCGACTACGGTGCGGGCGCACGCGGCCGAGCGCCTGCTCGAGGGGCGGCCCGTGGGCGGCGAGGCGTTCCGCCGAGCCGCGGAGGCGGCGCAGGAGAGCTGCCGTCCCATCGACGACGTGCGGGCCTCGGCCACGTTCCGCCAGCACCTGGTCGGCGTCCTGGTGCGCCGTGCCCTCGACCGGTGTGTCGAGCGGGCGCGCCGGGCCGCCTGAACGGAGCACCATGGCCAAGATCCCGATCACGCTCACGATCAACGGCGAGCCCCACGAGGCGCTGATCGAGCCCGACCGCACCCTGCTCGACGTGCTGCGCACGGACCTCGGCCTCACCGGGACGAAGACGAACTGCCTCGACGCCGAGTGCGGCGTCTGCACGGTGCTGGTCGACGGGCTGGCCGTGAACGCCTGCCTGTATCTCGCGGTGGTGGCCCAGGGCCGCGCGATCACGACCATCGAAGGACTGGCGTCGACGGGCGAGGGGCGCGCGCGCGAGGGCGCGCTGCACCCGCTGCAGGAGGCCTTCGTGGAGCACGGCGCGGTGCAATGTGGTTACTGCATCCCGGGGATGATCCTCTCGGCCAAGGCCTACCTCGACGACCACCCGCGGCCGACCGAGGCCCAGGTCCGCGAGGCGCTGGCCGGCAACCTGTGCCGGTGCACCGGCTACCAGAAGATCGTCGACGCGGTGCTGGCCGCGGCGAGCCGTATGGCACCCGGCGCGGTGGCGTCGTGAGCACCGGGACCCGCGTCGCCGGCCAGTCGCTCCCGCGCATTGACGCGCCGGGCAAGGTGACGGGCAGCGCGGTCTACGCGGCGGACTTCGCGCTGCCCGGCATGCTGTACGGCAAGGTCTTCCGCAGCGCCGAGCCGCACGCCCGTCTGGTGCGGCTCGACACCACCCGCGCCTCGGCCATGCCCGGCGTGCGCGCGGTCATCAGCGCGGCCGACGCCGCCGACGTCCGCTACGGCGCCGCGGTGAAGGACGAGCCGGTCTTCGCCCCGGACGTGGTCCGCTACGTGGGCCAGCCGCTCGCGGCGGTGGCCGCGGTCACCCTCGAGGCGGCGGAGGCGGCCCTGGCCGCCATCGAGGCGGTGTACGAGCCGCGGCCGCCGGTGCTGGACCTGGCCGCCGCGCTCGCGCCCGGCGCGCCGCTCGTGCACGAGGGGTGGCGCTCCTACACCGCGATCCCGATCCTCCAGCGCGACGGCAACGTGTGCAATCGCGCCCGCATCGTGGTGGGCGACGTCGAGCGCGGCTGGGCGGAGGCCGACCACGTCTTCGAGCATCGCTTCACGACCGCGATGGTGCACCAGGGCTACACCGAGCCCCGCGCGGCGGTCGCGGTGTGGGACAGCTCGGGCCAGGTCACGGTGTGGTCGAACACCCAGCTGCCGTTCGACGTGCAGGCCACCCTGGCCGACATCCTCGCCATCGCGCCGTCGAAGGTGCGGATCATCGTGCCGGGCGTGGGCGGTGGCTTCGGCGGCAAGCTGCGCATCGGGGTCGAGCACTTCGCGGCGCTGCTGGCGCGCAAGTCCGGCCGGCCGGTGAAGGTGATGACCACGAGCGAGGAGGAGCTCGTCGCCGCCTACCCGCGGCAGGGCACGGTCATCGAGCTCAAGACGGGGGTCACGCGGGACGGGCGCCTCACCGCGCGGCAGGGCCGCATCTACTTCGACACCGGCGCCTTCGCCGGCTCGGGGCCGGGGGTGGCGTCGGTGGCGACGATGGTGCTGGCCGGGCCCTACCGCACGCCGAACCTGCACCTGGAAGGCTACGCGGTCTACACCAACAAGACGAACTGCGGCTCCTATCGCGCTCCGTCCGGGCCGCAGGCCAACTTCGCGGTGGAGTCGCAGATGGACATCATCGCGGACGCGCTCGGCATCGACCCGCTGGAGCTGCGGCTTCGCAACATCGTGCACGAGGGCGACGAGGGGCCGACCGGGCAGGTGCTGACCGCGGTGGGGCTCGAGGAGTGCCTGCGGCGTGCCGCCGACGCGATCGGCTGGCCGGATCGCCGGCCCGGCCCGGGGCGGGGCAAGGGACTGGCGATCGGCTGGTGGACGACGACCGGCGGCTCGTCCGGGGTGTACGTCAAGATCAACCCCGACGGCAGCGTCACCCTCAACACGGGCGCGGTGGAGATCGGCACCGCCGCCCTCACCGGCGCCGCGCAGGTGCTGGCCGAGGCGCTCGGCGTCGACCTCGCCGACATCACGGTGATCTCCGGCGACACGTCCTCCACCCCGTTCGACTTCGGCGCCCAGGGGAGCCGGACCGCGTTCGCGGTCGGCAACGCGTGCCGGGCCGCCGCCGTCGAGCTCGAGCGCAAGCTCTTCGAGCTGGCCGCCGCGCACCTGAAAACCACCGAGGACGCGCTCGCGCTGCGCGACAAGCACGTGGTGGGCCCGGGTGGACGCGTCTCGCTGGCCGAGCTCGCCCGGCAGTCGCAGGTGACGGGCGGCGGGATGATCGCCCACGGCACCTTCATCGCGCCGGGCACCCCCTACGACACCAAGCGCGTGGAGGGCCACGTCTACCCCGCGTTCCACTCGCCGAGCTTCCACGCCCACGCGGTGGATCTGTCGGTGGACCCGGAGACCGGTGAGGTGACCATCCACAAGTACGTGGTGGCCCAGGACGTCGGCTTCGCCCTGAACCCCACCTACATCGAGGGCCAGATCGAAGGCGGCGTGGCTCAAGGGCTGGGGCAGACCCTCTCGGAGGAGATCGTGTATCGCGACGGCCGCGTGCTGAACGCCAACCTCACCGACTACAAGATGCCGACCACGCTCGACGTGCCGCGCATCGAATCGATCCTGGTGGAGCATCCTGGCCGGGTCGGGCCGTTCGGGGCGAAGGGCGTGGGCGAGCCGCCGAACATCGAGCCCCCGGCCGCGGTGGCCAACGCGATCGCGGCGGCGGTGGGCGCCCGCATCACCAGCCTGCCCATCACCGCGGAGAAGATCGTCCTCGGCCACTCACGCGACGCGGCCGGCGGGACCCGCTGATGCCGCTCACCACCGGGCTCCTCATGCTGCCGTCGCATCCGGCCGGGCGGCTGGCCGAGCTCGCTCAGCTCGCCGAGCGCACCGGCTACGACTACCTGTGGCTGGCCGACGAGCGGTTCTTCCGGGAGGTCTACGCCTCGCTCACCCTCTGCGCGCTGCGGACGCAGCTGATCAAGCTCGGGCCCTGTGTGACCGATCCCTACTCGCGCCACCCCGCCTTGACCGCGATGGCGATCGCCACCGTCGACGAGCTGTCCGGGCAGCGCGCGGTGCTCGGTCTCGGGGCGGGCGTCAGCGGCTTCCGCGAGCTGGGGATCGCGCGCGAGAAGCCGGGCGTCGGTCTGCGCGAGGCGGTCGAGGTCATCCGCAAGCTCCTCGCGGGCGAGACCGTGACGTATCCGGGGACGGTCGTGCGGGTCGACGGGGCGCATCTGGACTTTAAGCCGGTGCGGGCGGAGATCCCGATGTACATCGCCTCCCAGCGCCCGGTGGGAGTCCGCGCGGCGGGGCGGGTGGCGGACGGGGCCATCATGCAGGGCTGCGTGGCCGAGCCGCTGTTCACCTTCTTCCGCGACACGGTGATGGCGGGGGCGCGCGAGGCCGGGCGCGACCCAGGCCGCATCGACCTAGTGGCCCGGATCAACGTCTGCGTGCACGACGATCGCAAGGTGGCGCGCGATCTCATGAAGCCGACCATCGTGCGCAGCCTGGCCGCGCAGCGCCCGGACTTCTTCACGTTCAAGACCGCGGGGCTGACGGTGCCGCCCGCGCTCGCCAAGCACCTCGAGACTCTCACCTACGTCTACGATCCACGCCCGTTCCAGGCCGCGGCCGCCGACGTGCCGGAGAGCTTCGTGGACGCGGTCACCCTGGCCGGGCCCCCCGACGAGGTGGCGGCGGGCGTGGTGCGCCTCGCGCGGCAGGGCGCCACCCAGCTCATGATGTACCCGGTGGCGCCGGAGGGCCGCATCGAGCAGACGATCGAGCGCTTCCAGGCGGAGGTCATGCCCCGGGTGAGGGCCGCGGGCCAGTGACGGTCACGGTGGTGATGCACGGCACGCTCCGGCGCTTCCTGCCGGAGGGGGCGGCGCGCGCCACCGTCCACCTGCGCGACGGCGCCACGATCGGCGAGGTCCTCGCCAAGCTCGGCGCCGAACCCGCCGAGCACGACACCTGGCTCGTGGCGCGCAACGAGGCCCTCGCCGAGCGCGACGTGGTGCTGGGGCCGGGCGACGTGGTCGACTGCTTCGAACCCCTGGCCGGTGGCGCGGGACGCGCGACCCGGGAGACGGGCCCATGCCGGTACGCTATGTGATCACCACGCTCAAGCCGGGGGTCAAGCGCGAGGACTACGAGCGCTGGCTGGTGGAGTACGACTACAAGGTGGCGAGGTCGCTGCCCAGCATCGTGAGCTACCGGACCCACCGCATCGAGGGCCCGATCAACGGGGCCGAGACCGCGGGCTGGAGCTACATCGAGCGGATCGAGATCCGCGACGTCGACCAGTACCAGCAGGACATCGCGTCGCCCGCGGGCCAGCAGCTGATGCGGCAGCTCTACGGCACGTACCTGGAGCGGTCGAAGAACATCTTTTTCTGGTCCGAAGAGATCACGGACTGAGGAGGCACGCACATGGGAGCACGGGTCAGCCGACGCGACTTTCTGGTGACCACCGGGGTGGGGGTCGCCGGGCTCGCCGCCGGGCGGCGGGCGGCCGCGCAGGACAAGAAGACGCTCGTGGTGGCGTGGGACTCCGACATCGACAACCTCGATCCGGCGGTGTTCAAGTCGCAGGGCGGCTACGTCACGGTGGCCAACACCACCGACGCGCCCCTCATGTGGAAAGTGCAGCCGCTCGAGGGCAAGCCCGGGCTCTTCCGCTCCCAGCCCGGGGAGTGGGACGGGCACCTGGCCGAGTCGTGGAGCATGGAGGACAACGGCGCCACCATCGTGCTCAAGATCCGCCGCGGGGTGAAGTTCCCGAGCGGCCGGCCGGTCAACGCCCACGCCTTCAAGTACTCGTTCGACCGCGGGCTGCTGTCTCCCGGCTACATGAAGCTGATCTTCCCGACCCTGATCCAGGTGAGCGCGCCGGAGCAGTTCGTGGTGCGCGACGACTACACCTTCGCGATCGCGATGAAGGCGCCGAGCCCGATGGGCATCGACACCGTGACCCTCTCCAACAACGCGATCCTGGACCCGGAGCTGGTCAAGGCCAACGCGACCAAGGACGACCCGTGGGCCACCGAGTGGCTCAAGCGCAACAACGCCTCGATCGGCCCCTACCGGCTCGTGAAGAACGAGCCGGGCGTCGAGATCGTCATGGAGGCCACCCCGGGGTACTGGCGGCCCAAGCCCTACTTCGAGCGGGTGATCCTGAAGCTGGTGCCCAACGAAGCCGACCGGGTGCTACTGCTCAAGCGCAAGGCGGTCGACCTGGTGGCGGGACGCCCCGGCCTCAGCCCGAAGAACGTCAAGGCGCTCGAGGGTGAGCCCGGCCTCAAGGTGTTCAGCGTGCCGGACACCACCTGCCACTACCTCTGCATGAACCAGAAGAAGCCGCCCTTCGACAACAAGCTGGTCCGGCAGGCGGTGAACTACGCGATCCCGATCCAGGCGATCCTGCCCAACGTGCTCTTCGGCTACGGCGTGCAGATGAAGAGCCCGGTGCCGAACCTCACCCCGTCCTATCTGGGGGACTACTCGCCCTACAAGCACGACATCGCCAAGGCGAAGGCCCTGATGAAGGAAGCGGGGATGGACAAGGCCCCGATCCCGGTGGACCTGGCCGTCCGGGTGGGCTGGCCGACCCACGAGCAGGCCTCGGTGTGGCTGCAGCGGGAGCTGGAGCAGATCGGCTTCAAGGTGAACATCATCAAGGAGACCGACGCCACATTCCGCCAGCTCGCCACCAAGGGGGACCACCAGCTCTCGATCGAGGCCTGGCAGTCCTGGATCAACGATCCGTTCTACCACCTCACGTTCCTGTTCAACTCCAAGTCGAAGTTCACGAACCTGAGCGCCTACTCGAACCCGGCGGTGGACAAGCTGATCGACGAGAACATGCACGAGACGAACCGCGACAAGCGGGCCGCCGCCTCGCGCGACATCCAGAAGCTCGTGCTCGACGACGCGGTCTGGGGCCTGCTCTGGTACGAGAACTGGACCCGGGTCGGCACCAGCGATCTGGTCGGCATCGAGAAGCGGTGGGATACCTTCGAGCGGTACTACGGCTTCAAGCGCACGTGAGAGAGACCCCATGATCGAGGCGCCCAAGGGATACGAGTCCGACCACCCGACCGTCTTCGACGGCGGCACCCCCGCCGACCACGACGCGCTGCTCCGGCTCTACTACGACCTCCGTCTCGCCAACGACGGGCTCGACAACGACGCGCTCCGCAAGCTCTGGGAGCCCGACCCCGGCCACGTCTACTTCAACACCAACGGCCACGCCTACCAGGGCCTCGAGGACTGGCTCCACATCTGGGATCACTACCGCACCCGGCTGCAGCTCGTGAAGCCAGGTGGCTGCGGGACGATCGGCGTCACGGTGCGCGGGGAGATGGCGCTGATCACCGACGATCGGGTGGGCCGCTACTGGAAGTGGATGGGCCAGCGCGAGGAGCCCACCTTCCTCACCGAGAAGCCCTACATCCGGGCCACCATGGCCTGCCTGCGCGGCCACGACGGGTGGAAGATGATCCACGCGCACTTCTCGTCGGGCCGGACCGGGAAGCGGCCGGACCAGGGCGGGCCCGAGTAAGCGCGAGCGTGCTCGGCTACGTCGGCACGAGGCTCCTGCTCGTCCTCCCGACCCTGCTCGGCGTGACGCTGGTGACCTTCGTGCTCACCTACGTGCTGCCGGGCAACCCGGCCCTCGTCAAGGCGGGTCCGCTCGCGACCCCGCAGCACATCGCGGAGATGGAGCGGCGCATGGGACTCGACCAGCCGATGGCGGTCCAGTACTGGCGGTACCTGCGCGGCCTGGCTCACGGCGACCTCGGCGAGAGCCACACCACCGGGCGGCCCGTTCTCGAGGACCTCCTGCAGCGCGTGCCCGCGACCCTGGAGCTGACCCTCGCCGCGCTGGCGGTGGCCCTCGTGATCGGCATCCCGCTCGGGGTGGTGGCGGCGGTCCGGCGCGACGGATGGCTCGATCACCTGAGCCGGCTCGTGGGCGTCGGGGGAGTGGCCATGCCCACCTTCTGGACCGGGCTGCTCGCGCTCTACGTGTTCTTCTACGCGCTCGGCGTCGCGCCGCCGCCGCTGGGCCGGCTCGCCACCGGCATCACGCCGCCGGCGCGCGTCACCGGGCTCCTGACCGTCGACGCCCTGCTGGCGATGGACGGCCGGGCGCTGGCCTCCGCCCTTCACCAGCTGGTGCTGCCCGCGCTGGTGCTCGGCTTCTCGGTCATGGCGCCGCTCACGCGCATGGTGCGGGCCACGATGCTGGAGGTGCTCGAGTCGGACTACATCAAGGCGGCCTGGGCGGCGGGGCTGCCCCGGCGCACCGTCGTCTACGGTGACGCGCTCCGCAACTGCATGATCCCGGTGATCACCCTGCTCGGGGTGGTCTTCGGCTTCCTCATGGCGGGCAACGTGGTGGTGGAGTCCGTCTTCGCATGGCCGGGCATCGGCAACTACGCGGTCGCCGCCATGATGTCCAAGGACTCGGGCCCTATCCAGAGCTTCGTGCTCTTCGTCGGCGTCGTGTACGTCTTCGTCAATCTCGCCGTCGACCTCGTCTACGGTCTTGTCGACCCTCGCATACGCCTCCGCTGACGAGGCCCCCGCGCGGCGCTCGGCCGTGGCGCTCCTGTGGCGGCGGCTCTCCCGCAACATCATGTCGCTCGTCGCCCTCGGCGTCCTCTCCGCGGTGGCGCTCGCGGCCCTGGCCGCACCGGTGATCCTGCCCTACGACCCGGACGCCCCCGACGCGGAGCGGACGCTGGAGGCGCCGGGCCGCCGGCACTGGCTGGGCACCGACCTCTACGGCCGCGACCAGCTCACCCGCATCGTCTACGCGGGGCGGGTGGACCTGCTGGTGGCCGTCGAGGCGACCGCGATCGCGCTTTCCCTCGGGGCGGTGCTCGGGGCGGTGTCCGGCTACCGGGGCGGCTGGATCGATCAGATCCTGATGCGGATCATCGACACCATCCAGGCGTTTCCCTCGTTCATCCTCGCGATGGGGATCGCGGCGGCCCTGGGAAACAGCGTCACCAACATCGTGATCGCCATCGCGATCACCCACGTACCCATCTACGGCCGCCTCATCCGCGGGGAGATGCTGCGCATCCGCGAGATGGAGTACGCAGAGGCGGCCCGCACGGTGGGCAACCGCCAGGGGCGGATCATCTTCTACCACCTGCTGCCGAACTGCTTCCCGCCGATGGTTGTCCAGGCCACGCTGGCGATGGGGTTTGCGATCCTCACGGTGGCCGCGCTGTCCTACATCGGGCTCGGTATCCGGCCGCCCACGAGCGAGTGGGGGGCGATGACCGCGGAGGGGGCCGGCTACATCGTCTCCGGCGAGTGGTGGATCTTCGCCTTTCCCGGCATGGCGATCATGGCGACCGTGCTCTCGTTCAACCTGCTGGGCGACGCGCTGCGGGACGTGCTGGACCCGCGGATGAAGGGCGTGTGACCGACCTGCTCAGGGTCCGGGACATCACGGTGCACTTCGACACCGACGAGGGTGTGGTGCAGGCGGTGGACGGGGCGAGCCTCCGGGTCGGCCCGGGCGAGGTGGTGGGCCTGGTCGGCGAGTCGGGCTCGGGCAAGTCGGTGACCGCGCTCGCCATCCTGCGCCTGCTCCGCCCGCCCGCTCGGGTGCTCGGTGGCCGGATCGAGCTCGACGGGCGAAACCTGCTCGCCTGCTCCGAGGAGGAGATGCGCGCGGTGCGGGGGGCGCAGATCTCGATGGTGTTCCAGAGCCCGCGCACCTCCCTCAACCCGGTGCTGCCGGTCGGCCGCCAGATCGAGCGCCTGCTCGTGCAGCACGGCACGACCGCCCCCGGGAAGGCCCGCGCGCGCGCGGTCGAGATGCTCCGCGAGGTCGGCATCGGCGAGCCGGAGCGGAGGGCCCGGCAATACGCCCATCAGCTCTCCGGCGGCATGTGCCAGCGGGTGATGATCGCGATGGCCCTCGCCACGAACCCGCGGCTGCTGATCGCGGACGAGCCGACCACCGGGCTCGACGTCTCGATCGCGGCCCAGATCCTGGACCTGCTGGGTGACCTCGGCCGCCGGACCGGCGCGGCGATCTTGCTGATCACACACGATCTGGGGGTGGTGGCGCGCCGCTGCGACCGAGTCGTGGTGATGCATGCGGGCCAGACCGTCGAATGGGCGCCGGTGCGGGCCCTCTTCCACGCTCCCGCCCATCCCTACACGCGGGCTCTCTTACGGTCCATTCCGCGCGTCGTCGGGGCGGGGGAGATGGAGCCGATCCCCGGCTGGGTGCCGTCCCTGCTGGCGCCGCCGCCCGGCTGCCGATTCGCCCCGCGCTGCGCGCTGGTCCGGACCGAGTGCGCGGCCACGGTTCCGGTGCGGTCGCTCGGCGGCGATCACCGGGTGGCGTGCGTGGCGGTGGAGGCCTCGTCGTGAACGCGCTGGTGGTCGCCGACCTCCAGATGCACTTCCCCCTCCGCTCGATCGTCCCGTGGCGGACGTCCCGCGTGGTGCGCGCGGTCGACGGGGTCTCGCTCCGCGTGGCCGCCGGCGAGACGCTGGGCCTGGTGGGGGAGTCCGGCTGCGGGAAATCCACGCTCGCGCGGTGTGTGCTCCGTCTCATCGAGCCGACCCGAGGCCGCGTCCTCCTGGACGGGGAGGATCTCACCGCGCTCCCGGAGGAGGCGCTGCGCCGGCGCCGGCGGGACATCCAGATGGTGTTCCAGGACCCGACCGCCTCGCTGAACCCGCGGCTGAGCGTGGCGGCCACCGTGGAGGAGCCGCTCGCGCTCCACACGCCCCTGGCCGGCCCGGCGCGACGGGCGCGGGCGGACGAGGTCCTGGACGAGGTCGGCCTCGGCGCGGGCCTGCGGGACCGCTATCCCCACCAGCTCTCCGGGGGGCAGCGTCAGCGCGTGAACATCGCGCGGGCCATCGCCACTCGCCCGCGCCTGGTCGTGCTCGACGAGCCGACCTCCGCGCTCGACGTCTCGCTGCGCGCCCGGGTGATCCTGCTGCTCGCCGAGCTCAAGCGCCGCCTGGGCATGACGTACCTTTTCATCTCGCACGACCTTTCCACCGTGCGCTACCTGTGCGACCGCGTGGCGGTGATGTACCTCGGCGTGCTGGTGGAGGAGGCCTCCGCCGCCGAGCTCTTCGATCACCCCGCGCATCCCTATACCCGCGCGCTCCTGTCGTGCATTCCGGTCCCGGATCCCGACGTCGTGCCCGCGCGCCTCACCCTGAGCGGGGAGGTGCCGAGCCCGATCGACATTCCCACCGGGTGCCGACTCCGCGGCCGCTGCCCGCTCGCCCAGCCGGTGTGCGCCGAGCCGGTGCCGGTGCGGGAGATCGCGCCCGGGCACACGGTGGCCTGCCACCTCGTCTGAGCCCGGGCCTGCCGTTCACCGCTGCCGCTCGTCGGTCGGCGAGCGAGGAGACCTCCGATGGCGATCGTGCGATACGTGCTCGCGAAGCTGAAACCGGGAGTCAGCCGGGAGGACTACGAGACGTTCGAGCGGGAGGTGGACTACGTGGTCGCGGGACGGCTCAAGACGATCGTGAGCTACCGCACGCACCGGATCACCGCCACCGATGCCCGCCTCGCGGGCGGGCCGTGGGACTACATCGAGCGCATCGAGATCACCGACCGCGCCGCCTACGAGGCGGAGCTGGGCTCGATGGGGAACGAGATGATCGACGAGCTCTACGCCAAGTACCTCGATCGGAGCTACACCACGTCGATCTGGTCGGAGCTGGTCGAGCCGTGACGAGCCTGGCCGGGCGCGTCGCCCTGGTGACGGGCGCCTCGCGTGGCACCGGGGTGGACATCGCGCGCGCCCTGGCCTCGGCGGGCGCGCGGATCGCGGTGCACTACCGCATCGATCGCGCCGCCGCGGCGGCGCTGGCCGCGAGCCTTCGGGACCGGGGCGCCGGCGCCGAGATCTTCGGGGCCGACGTGGCCCGGTCCGACGAGGTGCGCGGCCTGGTGGCCGAGGTGCAGGTGCGGCTCGGCCCCCCCGCGGTGGTGGTCAACAACGCCGGTCCGTTCAACGACACGCGGTTCGGTGAGCTGGCCGAGGCGGACTGGGACTACGTGATGAGCGCCAACCTCAAGGCGGTCTACCTCACGAGCCAGCTCGTGGCGCCGGCCATGCGACGCGCGGGCTGGGGCCGCATCGTCAACATCGGCGCGACGTCCGGCCTCGTGCGCTCGCACGGCGTCTACGGCCTGGCCAAGGCCGCGCTGCTCCCGCTCACCCAGGCGCTCGCGCTGGAGCTGGCGCCCGAGATCACCGTGAACGCGGTCGTCCCGAGCCAGATCGCGAGCCCGAGGACCGACGACATGCCCGACTACAAGGCGGCCGCGATCGCCGCCACGCCCCTGGGCCGGCTGGTGACCCAGCCGGAGATCGGCCAGATGGTGGTCCGCCTCTGCTCCCCCGAGTTCGACTTCGTCACCGGCCAGGCGATCGTGGTCGACGGCGGCCGGACGATCCCGCGCTTTCCGCGGCTCGACATCTCGCAGGGGTGATCGCTATTCCTGATGACAGGCGGTGCAGGCGAACGGCGAGCGGACCATGAGGGTCGACGCACCCGTCGCCGGATCTGACTTCCGGAAGGCCTCGACGTTGGCGGCCGCACTCGCGATGCGCTCCTCGAGCACCGCGCGGTAGGGCCACGCCCCGAACTCGCGCGCGAGCCGAGCGTTGCGGTACATGGCCACCGCGGTCTCGGGCTGGCCCGCCTTGACCAGCATGTCGCCGAAGTTGAGGAAGAAGCCCTCGAAGTTGTGCGGGGCGATCCACGAGTTCCAGCAGACGCGTCGGGGGCCTTCCCGCGTCTCGAGCCGCATGTAGCGCGCGTAGTCCGGCTGCGCGCGATCGACGGTCTCGCCGACGCAAACGTCGAGGTTGCGCCACTGGTGCTCGAGGGCTTCGCGGTAGCGCTCGGAGTCGGCGGGCTGGGTGGAGGCGGTGTAGCCCGCGGTGAACCGGTTGAACTCGGGCCAGGCCGCAACCGCGTCCTTCATCGTGTAGTAGCCCCGGCGCACCATCTTCTCGTCCTTGTGGATGGTGCCCTCGGCCATCAGCAGGCTCGCGTAGAACCCCAGGTACCGCGCTTCCTTCGGATCGAGGCGCACCGCCTCCTCGAAGTACTTGCGCGCGAGCACCGCGTCGTCGGTAATCTCGGGGCGGACCGGCTCGTGCCGTGCCCGCTCGCCGAGCCGCCAGATGTGCATCCACCCGACGTGCGAGGCGGTGACCGCGTCGTTGGGGTCGGCGAGGTACGCGGCCTTGAGCGCGGTGAGCGCGGCCGGGATGCGGTCGTAGGCCCCGCCGTGCAGCGTGGCCCAGAAGACCTTGTCGGCCTCCACGGCGGCGGGGGTGCGCTCGGCACTCGCGGTCTTCTCCGGCGCGGCCCAGACCGCGATCCGTCCGCAGCCCGTCGCGACGAGCGCGGTGAGCGCGATGACCGGCAATGTTCCCCGGAGCACGTGATGGCGGATCATGGTACCCTCCCGCGCGGGCTTGCGGGGCCCGTGCCCCGCCGAGCCCGTCGTCAACGCGTACGTTGACGTTGTTAAGTTATGATTGTCAAGCGCCGCCGTCGTGCCCCGTCGCCGCGCCCGCGCGGCCGGCGGGTACCTGTCCCGCACCGTCACCGACCTGTTCATGCTGGGCCTGACTCCGCGCCCGTGAGGCTCCGCGAGGTCCTCACCGTTCGTGGGCCGCGGAGGTGTTCGCCGCCGACGAGCGCGAGTGGGCGGTCACGCTGCAGGGCGGCCGGTATTCCGGGAGCAAGCTCCTCGACCTGCCCGGCAAGGTCGACTTCAAGGATTCCTACACTGCGGGGCTCTCCGTCGCCTACCAGTTCGTGGACTGGGGCCCGCACATGCGGTGGGAGCTCGAGGGGCAGGCACTGAAGCACTTCGGCGAGCAGGAGCACGTCGAGCTGGTCTCGTCGATCAACGTGCGGGATACGTCGCTGGCCTTCGGAGGGATCTTCGGCCTCTTCTCCCACCGCGGGTCGGACCTGCTCGAGCTCGGTCTCCGCTACCGCTTCTAGGCGGGCGCGCGGCCCGCCCGCGCATTCTGGATGGCCTGCCAGACGCGGTCGCTGCTCGCCGGCATGTCGAGCTGGCGCACCCCCAGCGGGGCGAGCGCGTCCATCACCGCGTTGATGACCGCGGGCAGCGCGCCGACCGTCCCCGCCTCGCCGGCGCCCTTGGCTCCGAGCGGGTTGAGCGCGGTGGGCACGGGATGGCTCTCGATCGCCACGTCGCAGAAGGTGTCCGCGCGCGGCATCGCGTACTCCATGAACGACGCGGTCAGGAGCTGGCCGGAGCCGGGCTCGTACACCACCTGCTCCATCAGGGCCTGGCCCACCCCCTGCGCGACGCCGCCGTGGATCTGGCCCTTCAGGGTGAGCGGGTTGATCACGGTGCCGACGTCGTCGGCGATCGCGTAGCGGTCGAGGGTGACGTCGCCGGTGTCCGGATCCACCTCCACCTCGCAGACGTGGCAGCCGTTCGGCCAGGTGTCCTGCTTCGGCGAGAAGGTCCCGGTTTCGTAGAGGCCGGGCTCGAGCCCGGGCGGAAGCTGTCCGGGCTGGAAGGCGGCGCGAGCCACCTCCTTGAGCGCCACCGCGCGGTCGGTCCCCACCACCGAGAACTTGCCATCCCCGAAGCCCACGTCGGCCTCAGCCGCCTCGAGCAGGCGCGCCGCGACCTTGCGGCCCTTGGCGATCACCTTGTCGGCGGCCATCCAGAGCGCGGTGCCGCCGATCACCGTCGAGCGCGAGCCCATGGTGCCCATGCCGAAGCCGACCCGATCGGTGTCGCCGTCGATGTAGCGCACCTCGCCGGGATCGAGCCCGAGCCGCTCGTGGAGGATCTGCTTGAAGGTGGTCTCGTGGCCCTGCCCCTGGTTCTTGGTCCCCATGAACACGGTGACGCTTCCGCTCGGGGCGAAGCGGATCTCGGCGAACTCGGGCTGCGGGCCCGCGGCCCGTTCGATGGCGTTGACCACCGCGAGGCCCCGCAGGCGGCCGCGGGCCCGCGAGGCCTCGCGGCGAGCCGGGAAGCCGGCCACGTCGGCCAGGCGGAGCGCCCCGTCCATGCAGCGCTCGAACTCACCGCAGTCGTAGGTGACCCCGAGCGCGGTCCGGTAGGGCATCGCGGAGGCGGGGATCAGGTTCGCACGGCGGAGCGCGAGGCGATCCATCCCCAGCTCGCGGGCCGCGTCGTCGATGAGCCGCTCGATGACGTAGGTCGCCTCCGGCCGGCCGGCACCGCGATACGGGGCGGTCGCGTTGGTGTTGGTCAGCACCGAGTGGACCGCGACGTGCGCGGCCGGGAAGGCGTAGACCCCGACCAGGGTCGCGATGTTGCTGAAGGTGGCGAGCAAATTGCGGTCGGAGGAGACGTAGGCGCCCACGTTGGCGAAGGTCCGCACCCGGAGGGCGAGGAAGCGCCCCTGCGCGTCGAGGGCCAGCTCGGCGTCGCTCACGTTGTCGCGTGCGTGCTCGTCGGCGGGGATCGCCTCCCGGCGCTCGCACTGCCACTTGACCGGGCGCCCGAGCTTGCGCGCGGCCCAGAGCACCAGCCGGTGCTCGGGGTACTGCCAGCCCTTGGTGCCGAACGCCCCGCCGATGTCGCCCGCGATCACCCGGATCTGGTGCTCCGGGATCTTGAAAATGTTGGTGGCGAGCGCGGTGCGCACCCGGTGGGGATACTGGACGTCGGCGTAGAGGGTGTAGCGGTCCTCGCCCGGGTCGTACACTCCGAGCGCACCGCGCGGCTCCATGTACTGGGCGTGCACCCGGGTGATGACGTAGCGCCGGCGGACCCGGTGAGCCGCCCCCGCGAAGGCCGCGTCGGTGGCCGCCTTGTCGCCGAGCTGGTGGAGGTTCGACACGTTGTCGGGACACTCGTCCCAGACCGGGGGGCTGCCCGCCTGCGCGGCGGTGCCGGTGTCGGTTATCGAGGGGAGCGGCTCGTAGTCGACGCGGACCAGCTCGGCCGCGTCCTCGGCCTGCGCGTGGGTCCCGGCCACCACCAGGGCCACCGGATCGCCCACGTGGCGGGCGCGGTCCACCGCCAGGCCGCGGTGGGCGGGCGCGAACATGGGCGAGCCGTCCGGACGCGTGCGTTTGAGCGTCATCTTCATCGTGCCGAGCCCGTCGCGCGCGACGTCGGCCCCGGTGAACACCGCCAGCACGCCGGAGGCCCGCCGCGCCGCGTCGCCGTCGATCGCGCGGATGCGGGCGTGGGCGTGGGGTGAGCGCACCAGCACCGCGTGCACCTGGTTGGGCAGGTTCACGTCGCCGTGGAAGCGCCCCTCTCCGCGCAGGAGGCGCACGTCCTCGAAGCGCTTGATGGACTGCCCGATGCCGAATTGGCCCATGACCGCGGAGCCTACCATAAATTCCTGCTTAGCAGCCCCCACGCTCCGTTGCTAGAATGACGGATGCTGCGGACGCAACGACGATGACGCGACGACTGGCGACGGGCTTGCTGCTGGTGATGCTGATGGGACTCCTCGTCGGCGTCGCGGGGGCGGCTCGCTCGGAATCGGTGGAGGTGCGGGACCGGTCCGGACGGCTCGGCCTTCTCTCCATCACCGTCATGGACGACGGCAGCGCCTACATCGCTCCCGATCACCTGGCGGCGCTGCTGAAGGGCGCCTGGTCGGTCAAGGGCGACCGCGGCATCCTCACCGTCAACCAGCGCACCGTCGAGTTCGTCCGCGGTCAGCCCCGGGCCACCCTGCAGGGCGAGGCGATCGCGCTCGACGCCGCCGCGCGCGTGGTGGGGACGAGCTGGCTCGTCTCCCGCGACTTCCTGGGCAAGGGCCTGCCTCGCCTCGTCCCCGGGGTCTCGATCGCCGCGCCCACCGAGCCGCGCAAGCCGGTCGCCAAGCCGGTGCAGGGGGCGGTGCCGCTCGAGGAGCTCCGTTACCGCTCCTATCCCTCCTTCACGCGGGTGGTCATCGAGACCGGTGCGCGCCTTGCCTACGCGGTGGTCGCGAGTGATGAAGAGGTGCGGGTGCGGCTGCCCGGCCTGTCGCTCAGCCGCCCGCGCGTGGAGGAGATCGGCGACGGGCTCGTGCAGGAGGTGCGGCTCGAGGCGGTGGGCGACGCCGCGGTGCTGCGCGTGCTGCTCGAGGGCGCGGCGGGCGAGATCAAGCACACCGTGCTCCAGGATCCCTATCGCCTGGTGATCGACGTCTACCGCCCGAAGGAGTCGACCGGAGGGGGCGAGCCGGGGCGTGGGGGCATGCAGCCGCTGCGACTCATCGTGCTGGACGCCGGCCACGGGGGCCACGACTCGGGGGCCATGGGGCCGAGCGGGGTCATGGAGAAGGACGTGGTGCTGGACGTGACGCGCCGGGTGGCGCGCATGATCGAGCCCGGCCTCGGGGTGAAGGTCGTGATGAGCCGGGACAGCGACGTGTTCGTCCCGCTGCGGGAGCGCACCAACTTCGCCAACAAGCAGGGCGCCGACCTGTTCGTGTCCATCCACGCCAACGCGCACCCGCAGGCGGTCTCGGAGGGCGTCGAGACCTACTTCCTCTCCTCCGAGGCCTCGGACAACGCGGCCCGCCAGGTGGCGGCCACCGAGAACAACGTGGTCCAGCTCGAGAGCCCGGCCTCCCGACGGCAGGGCGACGTCCTCAAGAGCATCCTCTGGGACCTGGCCCAGTCCGAGTTCCAGGAGGAGTCGAGCTTCATGGCCGAGACGGTCCAGGACTCGATGAGCAAGTCGCTGAACCTGGTCAGCCGCGGCGTCAAGCAGGCGGGCTTCTACGTGCTCGGCGGCGCCGCCATGCCGGCCATCCTGATCGAGATCGGCTTCCTGACGAACCGAAAAGAGGAGAAGAAGCTGGCCACTCCCGAGCACCGCGAGGCCCTGGCGCGCGCCATCTACGCCGGCCTCGCCGAGTACAAGCGTCGCTACGACCAGCGCTTGCGCACCGCCCAGACCCAGAACCCGGCACCCAAAGGATTGCCCAAGCGATGAGCGCGACGCACCTCCGGCACGACGGACGACGCCCGGACCAGCTCCGACCCGTCACGATCACCCGCGACTACCTGCGCCATCCCGAGGGCTCCGTCCTCGTGGAGTTCGGGGACACCAAGGTCATCTGCACCGCCTCGCTCGAGGACAAGGTGCCGCCCTTCCTGAAGGGCCAGGGGAAGGGCTGGGTCACCTCGGAGTACGGCATGCTGCCGCGCTCCACCAATACCCGCATGAACCGCGAGCGGGGCGGGCCGAGCGGCCGCTCCCAGGAGATCCAGCGCCTGGTGGGCCGCTCCCTGCGGTCGGTGGTGGAGATGGCCAAGCTTGGCGAGCGTACGGTGTGGGTGGACTGCGACGTCATCCAGGCCGACGGTGGCACGCGCACTGCGGCCATCACCGGGGCGTTCGTGGCGGTGGCCGACGCCATCGCGCGGCTGGTGAAGACCGGCGCCCTGCCCGGCTCGCCGATCCGGGACTGCGTGGCCGCGATCAGCGTGGGCATGGTGGGCAACCGGCCGGTGCTCGACCTCAACTATGTCGAGGACTCCACCGCCGACGTGGACATGAACGTGGTCATGACCGGCGCCGGGGCATTTGTGGAGGTGCAGGGTACCGCCGAGCAGACGCCCTTCTCGAAGGCGAGCCTCGACGAGCTGCTGGCGCTTGCCGGCGACGGCATCGCCCGGCTGGTCGGCCTGCAGCGCCGCGCCCTCGCGGCGCGTGACGACAAGCAGTTCGGCCTCTGACCCGCGCCTGGTCCTGGCCACGGGAAACCGGGCCAAGGGCCGGGAGCTGGCCGCCCTCCTGACCGGTCTGCCCTACCGCGTGGAGGATCTCTCGGTCTACCCGCAGATCGTCCTGCCCCCGGAGGGCGAGGCGTCCTATGAGGAGAACGCCCTCGCCAAGGCGCGGGCGGTCACCCGGGCCATCGGCACCGTGGCGCTGGCCGACGACTCGGGCATCGAGGTGGACGCCTTCGCCGGGAAGCCCGGCGTGCTCTCGGCCCGCTACGGTGGCGAGGGGCTGAGCGATGCCGAGCGTAACGCCCTCATGCTGCGGGAGCTCGCGGGCGTGCCGCCCGCGCGGCGCACCGCTCGCTACCGGGCGGTGATCGCGGTCACCGGCCCCGACGGCCGCGAGGCTACCGTGGAAGGCACGGTCGAGGGGATGATCCTGGACTCACCGCGTGGCCCCGGCGGCTTCGGCTACGATCCGATCTTCTACTACCCGCCGTTCGGGGCGAGCTTCGGGGAGGTGAGCCCGACCGCAAAGCACGCGGTCAGCCATCGCGGCCGGGCGATGGCCCTCGCGCGCGCCCTGCTGCGTCGCTGGGCAAGTTGAAGGGGCCGCGCGGCGAAGCGCCGCCATCACGGCTATCGGATCGCGGCCGGACCCCGCAGCATCAACCCGAGTCTGGACAGGCCGCGAATCACTGTTGACAATCGCCGAAGCCGCGCCGAGCATATGACCCGGACGAAGAGCGTTCAGCCACTCAACGGGGAGGGACACGATGAGAATGCCGCTTCGCGCCGCTATCGGGGGGATTTCCCTGATCCTCGCCAGCCAAGCGATGGCCCAGACGACCCTGACCGTTGCGACCGTCAACAACAGCGACATGATCAGGATGCAGCGCCTGACCGGCGACTTCACCGCCAAGAACCCCGGCGTCACCCTGAAATGGGTGACCCTCGAGGAGAATGTCTTGCGTCAGCGTGTGACCACGGACATTGCCACCAAAGGCGGGCAGTTCGACATCTTGACCATCGGAACCTACGAGGTACCGATCTGGGCCAAGCAAGGTTGGCTCCTACCCCTCGAGAAGCTCGGCCCCGGCTACGACGTGGACGATCTCATCCCGCCGATCCGCGCCGGCCTCACCGTGAACGGCAAGCTCTACGCGGCGCCCTTCTACGGCGAAAGCTCGATGATCATGTACCGCAAAGACCTGTTCGAGAAGGCCGGGCTCAAGATGCCGGCCGCACCGACATGGGACTTCATCGCCGATGCGGCCAAGAAGCTCACCAACCGATCGACGGAGACCTACGGCATTTGCCTCCGCGGCAAGCCAGGCTGGGGTGAAAACATGGCCCTGCTGACGGCCATGGCGAACTCGTTCGGCGCGCGCTGGTTCGACGAGAAGTGGAAGCCCGAGTTCGACGGTCCTGAATGGAAGAAGACCCTGACGTTCTACGTGGACCTCATGAAGGCCGCCGGTCCCCCGGGCGCCAGCACGAATGGCTTCAATGAAAACCTCGCCCTCTTCAACGCCGGCAAGTGCGGCATGTGGATCGACGCGACCGTAGCCGCCTCGCTCGTCAGCAACCCCAAGGAATCCAAGGTCGCCGACAAGGTCGATTTCGCGCTCGCCCCGACGGCGGGCCTGGGCAAGGGGGCGAACTGGCTGTGGGCCTGGACGCTGGCAGTGCCGGCCGGATCGAAGAAGGCCGACGCCGCCGAAAAGTTCATCGCCTGGGCCACCAGCAAGGACTATATCGCGCTGGTCGCGTCCAAGGAGGGCTGGGCCAACGTGCCGCCCGGCACGCGCAAGTCGCTTTACAGCAATCCGGAATACCTCAAGGCGGCGCCGTTCGCCAAAGTGACGCTCGACTCGATCAACACCGCCGACCCGATCAACGGCACGGTCAAGCCCAAGCCCTATGTCGGCGTGCAGTTCGCGGCGATCCCCGAGTTCCAGGGCATCGCGACGGGCGTCGGCCAGCAGTTCGCCGCGGCCTTGACCGGCACGGCGACCGTCGACGCGGCGCTCGCATCGGCGCAGGCGCTGACGCAGCGGGAGATGGCCCGCGCCGGCTACAAGTAGCCACCTCTGACCGGCCCCCACGCGCACGGCGTGGGCCGGCGGGCGCCCCGGCGGCGAGTCGCAGGCAGGGAGAGAGGTGGAACATGGCGACGCAGCACACGCGCGTGCTGGGCCGGATCCTCGTCGCGCCCTCGGTCATCCTCCTCTTCGCGTGGATGATCGTTCCCCTCGCGATGACAATCTATTTCTCGACGCTGCGATACAACCTGCTCAATCCGGGCCTTGAACGGTTCGTTGGGGCCGAGAACTACACCTACTTTCTGACCGATCCGGCCTTCATCGGGTCGTTGCTGAATACCCTGGTGCTGGTCGGCTCCGTGCTCGCGATCACCGTCGTGCTCGGGGTGTTGATCGCGCTCCTCCTCGACCAGATGTTCGTCGGCCGCTCGATCGTCCGGCTCATGGTGATTGCCCCCTTCTTCGTCATGCCGACGGTGAGCGCGCTCGTGTGGAAGAACCTTCTGATGCATCCGGTCTCGGGCGTCTTCGCCTGGATCGCGACCTCGCTCGGATTCAGGGCGATCGATTGGTTCGCCCAGGTGCCGATGCTCGCTATCATCCTCATCGTCGCATGGCAGTGGCTGCCGTTCGCGACCCTCGTCCTGCTCACCGCCCTGCAGTCGCTCGACAACGAGGAGAAGGAGGCGGCAGACATGGACGGCACCCGACCGCTGCCCTTCTTCTTCCACATCGTGCTGCCGCACCTGGCTCGCGCCGTCACGGTCGTGATCTTGATCCAGACGATCTTTCTGCTCACCGTCTTCGCCGAGATATTCGTCACCACCGGCGGCGGGCCGGGGACCAAGACGACGAACCTCGCCTTCCTGATCTACGCGCAGGCGCTGCTGCAATACGACGTAGGCGGCGCATCGGCCGGCGGCATCGTCGCGGTCGTGCTCGCCAACATCGTCGCCTTCTTCCTCGTGCGCCTCGTCGGCAAGAACCTGGAGGCCTGACGATGGCCCGCCGAGTATCCCCGGCCCGGATCGCCCTGACCACGGTGGTGGCCTGGACGGTCGGCTTCGTGATCTTCTTCCCTATCCTGTGGACGGTGCTGACCAGCTTCAAGACCGAGCTCGAGGCGTTCTCCATACCGCCCAAGTTCCTGTTCTTCAAATGGACCCTGGAGAACTATCGCCTCGTGCAGGAACGCAGCGACTATCTCGCCCACGCATGGAACTCGGTCGTGCTCTCGTTTGGCTCGGTGCTGCTCGCCATGCTGATTGCGGTGCCCGCGGCGTGGGCCATGGCGTTCGCCCCGACCGAGCGAACGCGCGGCACTCTGCTCTGGATGCTCTCGACCAAGATGATGCCCTCGGTCGGCGTCCTGGTGCCCGTCTATCTCATCTACCGCGATCTCGGCCTGCTCGACTCCCATATCGGCCTGATCGCGCTTCTTTGCCTCGCGAACCTTCCGATCGTGGTGTGGATGCTCTTCACCTATTTCAAGGAGATCCCAAAGGGCATCCTCGAAGCATCGCGGATGGACGGGATCGGTACCGGGCGCGAGATCGTGTTCGTGCTCGCGCCGATGGCACTGCCCGGCATCGCCTCGACGCTTCTCCTCAACGTGGTCCTCGCCTGGAACGAAGCCTTCTGGACGCTCAATCTCACCACGTCGAAGGCCGCCCCGCTCACCGCATTCATCGCCTCGTATTCGAGTCCGGAGGGGCTGTTTTGGGCGAAGCTTTCGGCCGCGTCGACGCTCGCCATTGCGCCGATCCTGGTACTTGGCTGGTTGACGCAACGGCAGCTCGTCCGTGGCCTCACATTCGGTGCGGTCAAGTAGCGACATGTGGAGGAGGGGTCGCAATGGGCAGCATTAGGCTCGAAGGGGTCAGCAAGACATTCGGCCGTACGACCGTCATCCCGGGCGTTGATCTCGATATCAAGGATGGCACCTTCGTCGTCTTCGTAGGGCCGTCGGGCTGCGGAAAGTCGACGCTGCTTCGCCTGATCGCCGGACTCGAGGATGTCAGCGCCGGACGCATCATCATCGATGGCAATGACGTCGCGAAGCTGCCACCGGCGAAACGCGGCTTGGCGATGGTGTTCCAATCCTACGCGCTCTATCCGCACATGACCGTGCGCAAGAATATCGGGTTCGGCCTCAGGATGGCGGGGCGTCCACGCGACGAGGTCGCGCGCAAGGTCGAAGCCGCAAGCAACGTCTTGAACCTCTCGGCGTATCTTGACCGCAAGCCGGGTGAGCTGTCCGGCGGCCAGCGTCAGCGAGTTGCCATCGGACGCGCTATCGTGCGCGAGCCCAAGGCGTTTCTCTTCGACGAACCGCTCTCGAATCTCGACGCGGCCCTGCGGGTGCAGATGCGGCTCGAGATCGCCCGACTGCAAAAGAACCTCGCCACGACCACCGTGTACGTGACCCATGACCAAGTCGAAGCCATGACGCTCGCCGACCGGATCGTCGTGTTGAACGGAGGGCGGGGTCGAGCAGGTGGGTTCACCCCTCGAGCTCTACGCGAGGCCCGACAATCTCTTCGTCGCCGGTTTCATCGGCTCGCCCCGCATGAACTTCGTGTCGGGTGAGTTTGCCGCTCGAATGGGTGCGGCCACGATTGGGGTTCGGCCAGAGCATATCGTGGCGAGCCGTGACGGTGAGGGCTGGCGCGGAACGGTCGTCGCCGCCGAGCACCTCGGCAGCGACACCTTCCTCTACATCGACGTCCCGCAGACGGACGGGATAACCGCGCGTGCAATTGGCGAGCTCGGCCTGAAGCAGGGCGACCCGGTGCGGCTCGCGTCTGATCCGGCCCGCATCCACCGGTTTGACTCGCAGGGCCGGGCGTTGCGCCAATGAAGTTGGGCGGGTAAGGTGAAACGATGTACCTTGAGAAGTTCAAAGTGCCTGGTAGGGTTGCACTCGTTACCGGCGGTGCCCGAGGGATCGGCCTTGGTTGCGTCGAGGCTCTGGCGGAAGCCGGCGCCACCACTATCATCGCAGACCAGGATCCCGGCCTCCTCGAGGCCGGGCGCGACGAGCTGCGCGCAAAGGGCTACGATCCCGGGATGGTCGTGATGGACGTGACGAAGAGCGCCGGAGTCAACCGGGTCGCCGATGACGTAGTGGGGCGCCACGGTCGTATCGACATCCTGGTCAACAGCGCCGGAATCGCGCGTAGCGAGACGCCGGCGGAACGGGTCGAAGACGAGCATTGGCTAAACGTCATCGACGTGAACTTGAACGGCCTCTTCTGGTGCTGCCGCGCTTTCGGCCGGCACATGCTGGCGCAGAAATCCGGCTCGATCGTGAACATCGGTTCGATGTCGGGCTTCATTGTCAATAGACCGCAGGAGCAGAGCTACTACAATGCGTCGAAGGCCGGGGTCCACCAACTGACGAGGTCGCTCGCCGTGGAATGGGCCACGCGCGGTGTCCGGGTGAACGCGGTTGCGCCGACCTACATCAACACGGTGCTGAACGCCTTCGTGAAGTCGAAGCCGGCGCTGTACGACTCCTGGATCGGCGGCACGCCGATGGCACGGCTCGGCGAGATCGACGAGGTCGCTGCCGTCGTGCTCTTCCTTGCTTCAGACGCGGCAAGCCTCATGACGGGCAGCGTCGTGGTTGTCGACGGCGGCTATACCTGTTGGTGAGTCCGTATGGCGCCGAGTGGTGTGCCTCGATGCGCGCGGGTTAGCGGCCATGTAGCGCCGGAAGCTCGGCGCGACGAGGCGGGTCGGCGCCGCGTCGAGAGCAGGTGATCGCCGCGGCACGAGTGGCAAAGGTGAGGAGCCGAGAGAGCGCCGGTTCGTCGAGCTCAGCAATCGCTTCCGGCGACAACGCACCAGTCTCGGCAAGTCCCGCAAGAAGTGCGGCTTGAAACGCGTCGCCAGCTCCCACCGTATCGACGACGGTGATGCGTTCGGCCGGAAGTTGCACGTGGACTCCGCGTGTCCAGGCACTGACGCCGAACTCCCCGCGCGTCAGGACGACGAGACGCGCTCCCGCCCTGATCCACTGGGCGGCGAGGGCTTTCGGGTCAGCGCCCCGATAGAGGTAGTCGATGTCCTCGGCGCTGAGTTTCATCAAGTGTGACATCGTGACTAGACTGGAGACGGCTCGCCTCCAAACGTCGGGATCAGGCTCGACCGTCGGCCGGACGTTTGGATCGTATGAAACGACGCAGTTGCTCGACTCCCGCAACACGAGCAACCGTAGGGCCTCCCCGATCGGACGGACGACGGTGGCGAGCGAACCTACGTGAATGGCGTGCACGCCAGTGATCCTCGGCGGTAGGTCGGCGGCCAAGATCATCCGGTCAGCAGCGCCGTCGCCGCGAAAACTGTAGTGGGGCGTACCTTGAGGGCCGGCACCAACGATGCTGAGGGTGGAAGGCGCCGGAGAGCGGCGTAAATAGCCGTCCCACACGCCCTCCCGTCTCAGAAGACGCACCAGCCCCTCGCCGAACACGTCAGTCGATATGCTCGAGAAGAAGCTGACGGCTTGACCGAGCCGGGCCAACCCGATCGCCACATTGAAAGGTGAACCGCCCGGCCACGCATCGATGGCGATAACCCCTTGTGGATCGCTGTCCGCAAGGAAGAGATCGTAGAGCGCTTCGCCGCAGACGAGGATCATGGGGAGACGATACGGATATCGCGCGTTCACTGCAAGGAGGCCGCCGCGCATGAGGGGCGAGTGCTATCCAACCAAAGACCCGATATCCGCAGGAGGTGCAGCGCTTCGCCGAGCGGGTCCTGATGGCGCCGGCGTCATCGTCCCGTCTTGACGAGCGGACCATTCATCCGCGGCACCTAATCGTTCGCACGCGCTCCAGCGGCCGGCGGAGCCTCCAGGGCGCCACAAGTTGAGCCGATCGCGACACGACGAACACCACGGATCGCTTCCTGGGGCCGATCGCCGACAAGTCCCTTGTGATGTGGACGATGGCGCGCGACGTGGACGGCTACGTCGCCGCCGCCGTCGCGCTCTGCCCTGCCGTTGTGGCTTCAATGGGCCGAATTTGGGCCACGAGGCGCCGAAGCACCTGCTCAATTCCAGGACCCACCGGAACAAAAAATGGTAAACTTTCCGACGAGTTCGGGGTGTAGCGCAGCCCGGTAGCGCACCTGCTTTGGGAGCGCTGGGGCGCTACGTCCCGTGTGGTCTAAAGTGTTCCCGCTTCATCCCTTTCCTTCACTGTATGCTTCCCGATACATCCCGGATTTACCCCACCGATCCCTCGAAAACCGTCAGCGTGGCGTCAGCCGCGGACGGTCTTTGGCAAGGGACGTTGGTCAGCGCCACAGCTATCTCTAGGAACCGTGGCCACGCAGTAAGCACAGAAATCCGTGGCCAACTTACGGGTAACCTACTAGGCTGCCGCCCCGTGGTAAGCACGACAGGTGCTCGGGCCACATTCGGTGCCGGTGAAACTGTAGGCGCGAATGAGCTCCGCTAGCGCGCGTGAAAGGCTTGGGATGGTAGGGCGGATAAGACTCCTGCGGACGGCGCGCCGATGGAGAATCCTAGGCCGAAGATCTTTGGGGACCGAGCCGAGCCGTAAGGTGGCCTGCAGAAGACCCGTCGTCCCTTGCGCCCGCACAAACGAGAACCGACGGCGAAGGATCCGCGACTATTGGTCGCAGGGTGTAGTTCTGGCGCTTCGTCAGGAAGCTGAGTAGGGCTTCGAAAGCAATGGATGAAGCCGAGACAATGAGGGCTAGTCACAAAATGGCGACGAAGAGGTGTTCGATGAGAAGACTTTTCAAGCCTCGCAACTTACTGATTCTACAAAGCCGTAGAAGTCGTCAAAGCCTCAAAAGCAGTCCATCGGTACAAAAACCCCAGCCTTCTGATTGGGAACTAAACTCGACGCCTTCAACCTTTATTTGAGCGCTCGCACGTCTGGCAAACGCCGCACCTCGGCGATGAAGTTCGCGAGCAAAGGGGACGCATTGTCCCTTCTCCACGCGAGAGCCAACGTCAGAGGCATGTCCAAATCGACCACGGATAAGATGACAACGCTTTCAGGGCACCGCCAGCGTGCGGTTCCAAGGACCCATCCCACGCCCAAGCCGGTCGACACGAGACTTAGGATTGTTGCCTCGTTCAGTCCCTCCTGTACGATGCGGGGAGACTTCAAACCGCCACGATAACATTCGTGCATCAGGTGGTCGTAGAACGCCGGGCTGTCCCGCCTTGGAAACCAGACAAACGGTACATCCGTTAGGTCCCGCAGGCGGAGTCTCTTGAGTTTTGTGAGAGGGTGTCTTTTGGGCGCGGCCAGCTCGACATGGTTCATGGCGACGGGAAGTTGGTCCAATTCCGGGTCGGCTTTTGGCATGAAATTGACGAACCCTGCATCCAAACGACCGGATCTTATAGCTTCTAACTGTGCCAAACTCGCCGACGGTTGAAGTTGCAGTTCCGCGTCGGGTTGCTGCTCCCAGAATCGCCGGAAGGAATCCGGAACAACGCCGCGCCAGGACGCATTCTCGGCGAACCCGACGCGCAGCGTCCCTGATTT
>WNFC01001233.1_pt1 | contig 37353 bp, 38 predicted proteins | sample 5400541 | NCBI WGS metagenome assembly WNFC01 (sample SAMN13153342, study PRJNA577476) | soil metagenome | isolation source: 120 cm saprolite under Douglas fir tree site 2 hole 2 replicate 1 | place: USA:California | collected 2015-04-18
CAGGGTCATTCGTTCATGACCCGCTTCGAAAAAAATGTTCGCCGCATCTTCCAGAATGTGCCGAGCATTCATATCGGATACCTGGCCGCCATCTTCGCGGAAGCCGGTCACAAAGTCATCGTGACCCGCGACGACAAGCCGGTTGACGGCGATCTGGCAATCGTGCTGACGTCGCTGGTTGATTACCGGCACGAAGTCGAGTGGGCAGAGAAGGTCAAAGCTCGAGGTACCAAGGTGGGTTTCGTGGGCACGGCCGCAACGCACCTGCCTGAGCTATTTAACAACGCCGGCGATTTCGTGATCAGCGGCGAGCCGGAAGCCGCCGCGATCAGGATCGCTGCGGGCGAGGATCCAAGCGGTCTGGTTTTGAGTCCCCAGATAAGCGATCTCGACTCGCTTCCTTTTCCGCGTTGGGATCTGAACCGGCCGCGCGGTCTTGGCTACACCAGCCGCAGCGGGTTCGGCCTGACGCGCGCCTTTCCGATGTTGACCAGCCGCAGTTGCCCCGAAAAGTGCACGTACTGCCCGCATCGAATCACTGCGGACTTTCGCGCGCGCTCTGACGAAAACGTGCTCGACGAGATGCAGCAACTGTGCGAACGCCACAAGAAGGTCCACGTGGTCATGCGGGATCCACTGTACACGCTGGATCGTGAACGCTGCCGGCGCATCGCCGAAGGCATACGCGCTCGGGGACTCGATCTGACTTACGAATGCGAGACACGCATGGACGATCTCGACGAGGATTTGATTCGCGTGATGCAGGCTTCCGGTTTGCGGGAGATTAATTTCGGCGTTGAGTCGCCGGATCCCATCGTCCTGCGCAAGGTCGCGCGCCGGGTCATTCCTCACGAGCACATGCGCGACATGATCAAACTCTGCTGGGAACTCGGCATTGCGACCACGGCCTTCTACGTGATCGGATTCCTGCAAGATACCGAAGAAAGCATCGAGCAGTTAATCCAGTTCGCCGTCGATCTCGATTCTACGTATGCGAACTTCAAAATCCTGACGCCTTATCCCGGGACGCCACAGTTCAAGCAGCTCAAACCGCTGGTTAACGAAACTGACTGGCAAAAATTCGACGGTTATACTTTGAATTTTAACCACCCGGTGCTGGATCGACGACGCGCGCGGCTGATGCTGGGCATGTGCTACTCGCGCTTCTTCTTGCGGCCGTCGAACCTGCTCAACTTTTTCGGGATGCACCGGCACGCGCATCATCCTCTCCTAAAAAAAGCGGACGATTGGTCGTGGCGCAAGCAGGAATATTTCGACCGCCCGTGGATTTCTCAGAGAAAGGCCAGCGCCGCATGATGCGTGCAATCGCGCGCTACGGCGTGCGCTCCCTGCCCGGCGACGAGAAGGAAATCATCGCGGCGTTCCGGCGCGGTGAGGCCGTCGCGGGGCCGGCGATCGCCGAATACGAAAGCCGGTTCGCCGAATATCACGGGATGGGGCATGCGATTGCCGCTTCGTTCGGCCGCATGGCGTGTTACTACATTCTGCGCGCGCTCGAGCTTCCGGCAGGAAGTGAAGTCATCTTTCCGGCGCTCACCTTCTGGGTCATTCCGGAAATTGCTCGACACGCTGGATTGAAGCCGGTCTTCGTCGATGTCGATCCGGCCACTTTTAATATCGACGCGACCAAAATCGAAGCCGCGATCACCGGCAAGACTCGCGCCATCGTTCCCACGCATTTGTACGGCCAGCCGTGCGACATGACTGAAGTCATGCGTCTCGCTGAGAAACACAACCTCATTGTCGTCGAGGACTGCGCGCAAGCAGCTGGAGCGCTTTATCGCGGGCGAAAAGTTGGGACCTTCGGAAGCGCCGCACTGTTTAGCTTTCAACTACTCAAGGGAATCAACACGTACGGCGGCGGAATGGCTTTGACGAACGACCCCGCGCTGGCCGAAAAGATCCGAGCCCAGGCGAACAGCGAGCCGGCGCAAAGCACGGGTGATTTGATCAGGCGACTGATGAGCGGAATTGTCGCGCGATCTTTGGTGAGTCCGAAAGGATTTACGTTCTGGGGATTTCCCCTCGGGGCGGCATTCTCGGCTTTCGGCAATCCCGATGCGCTGTCCAAATATGTTTGGGAGAAGATTCGTCCGCTTGATCAGTTTCCGCGAACTTATAATCAGCGTTACTCGAATGTGCAGGCGATCCTTGGTCTGCGGCAGCTCGCAAAGCTGAATGAATTCAATGCGCGGTCGCGGGCCAACGCGGACATCTACACGCGCGGGCTGGCGGACTGTCGCGCGGTGAAAACGCCGCGCGTACTCCCGGATGTCGAACACGTCTACTATCAATATTGCATCTACGCTTCCGATCCGGCGCGCGTTAGCCGCCGCGCTATTCGCCGTGCAGTTGATTTCGAAACCACGCACGTCGATGTGTGCTCCGCTTTGCCGCTCTTCAAAGAATTCGCGGCCGAGTGTCCGGGCGCAAAGATCACTGAGCAAGCGATTCAGTTGCCGGTCTATTCGCGACTGCGCACGTCGGATGTCGAGCGCGTCCTGCGCATAGTGCGCGAAGTCACCGGCGATCTTCCGCCGCTTAATGAATCAGCCACCAAGCCCGCGGTCAGAGCCCGACCTCTCGTCGTTTCCGACGAGCGGCACGCGAGGGCCAGCTAATCACCGTGCCGACCCTGCTCAGCTTTATCATCAATTTCGCTTTTGCCGCCACGTTAGCTGCGGTCGATCTGCCGTCTTGGGTTGATAAGAATCTTTTGCAGCGGTTGCTGTCTTCGAAGTACACCTACTTCCTGGTTCTGGGCGCCGCTTTTTGGGAGGGCGAGGTGGTGCTGTGCACTGCGGGTTACCTCTGTGGCGCCGGTTATCTCGATTGGCGTCTGACGATTCTGGCGGGGGCAATCGGCGGCTCAGCCGGAGATCAAATCTACTTCTACGCGGCGCACGAAAGGGCCGCGCGCGCGATTAACAAGAACAAGCGATTGCGCAAGTGGTACCCGAAAATAAGCAGGATCGTGCTCAAGCACAGCACGGTTGCTGTCTTGCTTTCGAGATTCCTGGCCGGATTGCGCATCTCGATTCCTTTGGTGTGCGCGACGGCCGGCATGCCGGCCCGAAAATACAGCACGCTCAATTTGATCAGCGGATTCTTGTGGGCCTCGTTCTGGGTCGCAGTCTCTTATCAAATCGGCGCGGCGCGCAGCCTGCGACCACTAATAATAATCTTGAGTGTATTGCTCTTCATGGGAATCCTGGGCGGCGGCTATTACTATTTGCGCAAGCGCCAGCGTCGGCTAACTGTCAGCTAATGGACTTCAACTTCGCAGACGATCTCTCTTCTGACCAGGCAGACCAACTCGTCCGCGAAACTGTCGAGAACTTCAATTCCTACCTGAATCGCTGGCCCGATCCCAAGACTGTCGCCGGCGCAGTGGTCGAATGGTTCGGCGAAGGCTGCGTCCTGCGCGACGTTTCGGGACGCGAGTTCATCGATTGCCTGGGCGGGTTTGGAATTTTCGCGCTGGGGCATCGGCACCCGAAAATCATCAACGCCATCAAGCAGCAGATGGATCGCATGGCGCTCCATTCGCAATGGATGCTCAATCCACGATCGGCTGATGCGGCAAGGCGTCTGGCAGAGATTACGCCGGGCGATTTGCGCAAAACGTTTTGGTGCTCAACTGGAACTGAGTCGGTCGAAGGCGCCTTGAAACTCGCTCGGCTTTACACCGGGAAGCCGAAATTCATCTCGACGATCAATTCGTTTCACGGCAAGACCATGGGTTCGCTGTCGGTGACCGGGCGCGATCTGTTTCGCAAGCCGTTTCTGCCCTTGCTGGAGGCGGCGTTTGTTCCTTATGGCGATGCTGAAGCGATCGAGACAGCCATCGACGACAAAACGGCTGCGGTAATTCTGGAGCCGATCCAGGGCGAAGGCGGCGTGATCGTTCCGCCCGACGACTATCTGCCGGTGGTGCGTCGCATCTGTACTGAACGCGGCGTGCTGCTCATCCTCGATGAAGTGCAAACCGGTCTGGGGCGCACAGGGAAGATGTTTGGTTGCAATCACACCGGCGTCGTGCCGGACATCATGTGTCTGGGCAAAGCAATTTCCGGTGGCGTGATTCCGTGCGCGGCGTTCCACACGACCGACGAAATTTTCAAATCGTTCCATCCGAATCCGTTCTATCACACGTCAACTTTCGGCGCGAATCCCATGGCCACCACGGCCGCGGCCACGACAATTCAAACTTTGCAGGAAGAAAAACTCGTCGAGCGCTGCGCTGAGATGGGCCAATACTTCATGGCCGGCCTGAAGGACCTGCACCAGCGCTTCCCTGAAATTATTCGCGACGTTCGCGGCCGTGGCTTGCTGATCGGAGTCGAGATCGTCGACGCGAAAGTTGGCGAATCCCTGGCGCAGCGGATGTTCGATCGCAACGTGCTAATCGCTTACACGCTGAACAAGCCGGAAGTTATTCGCATCGAACCGCCATTCGTGATCACGCGGGAGCTGATCGACACGGCGCTTGAAAGGCTTGAACAATCTCTTAAGGAGGAAGCAGAAAGCTGTCTAGAATCAGCCCCGAATGGGGCTGTGGCCTGAAGCCCAGGGTTGCCGCAGCGCGGCTACCCTGGGAGCCAGGTGAAAAGATAGGAAGGTATATGACAGATGTCACAACCCCATCGGGGTTGTGGCTTCGAGAGGTTAACCGATGCCTCAGTCTCTCTCAGCCGTTTACATCCATCTCGTGTTCTCCACGAAAGAGCGACGTCCGTTTTTGCGCGACAGAAGTGTGCGCCAGGCTCTGCACGCATATCTTGGCGGCATCTCTAAACAGCTTAGCTGTCCTCCGATCGTCACCGGCGGTGCGGAAGATCATGTGCATTTGCTCGCTCGGTTTGGCCGTACGATCACACAGGCTGAATGGGTGAAAGAGTTGAAGCGCGTCTCGAATCTTTGGTTGAAGAAGAAAGGCCGCCAATTCACGGATTTCGAGTGGCAGGGCGGCTACGCAGATTTTTCGGTGAGTCAATCCAACCTTGAGCAGGTAAAACAATACATCGCCAACCAGGAGGAACATCACCGGAAGATGAGTTTTCAGGACGAACTGCGTGCGCTTTTCAGCAAGCATCAAATTGAATGGGATGAGCGTTACATTTGGGATTGACGCAACCGCTTTGCGGTTGATTTTGGTTTCATCGCTGGTCTAATTGAGCGGGTTGTGGGTGGTGATAAGCAAAAAGGAAGATTATGCGACGAACGTGCAACCCCAACGGGGTTGTGTCAGGAACCGAGGTAGCTGCCATGAGGACTCTCGACGACGCCAATAAAGAGGTGCAACAATTCAAGAAAGGCTCTCTCAGGCAGCACGTTTCTTCACTGGAAAAGGAATTGGTAGGAAAAGATAAAACAGCCTGCCCGCGTATCTACTCAGAACACGTCATCGGTTCATCTTTATTGGATTCAGCTGTTGCCTTGAAACGGGCGGCGGGCCAAGTCAATGAAGTGGTCCATGCGATTGGTATATTGCTTTCATTGCCGCATATTCTCAGAGATGAAGAAACCATCCAATCATTGTCACTAGCCGCCGGCAATACGGGTAAGCCTTTTGATTTGGAAACCAACTTGCGGGTTGCCGAATTCAAGTTTATTGACTGGAAAGGCGGCCCAGAGTCTATACGGCAGAACTCCCTTTTCAAAGACTTCTACTTGTTGGCCGAAGTGAATACATCAAAAGAACGATATTTGTACGTCAACGGAGCAGAACGCCCTCTGAAATTCCTGAACAGCGGTCGGTCCCTAAAAAGCGTGGTTGCGAAAAAGGAACTGTGGGAGGAATTTCAGCGGAAGTACGGGATACGCTTTTCAGTGGTCGGTGATTATTATTCTTATAGAAAATCCCTTGTACAGTTGGTGGACCTTGCAAGCATCGTCCCTTACTTTGGTCATGGAACTGAGTTGTAATGGAGACTAGGGATTGACGCAACCGCTTTGCGGTTGGTTATTGTTTCATCATCAGTTAACCCAACGTAGCCACGCGGCGTGGCAACGTTGGGCTGGAGGACGGAACCGCTTCGCGGTTATTTGTTAGCAATCTGAGGATCGTAAATGCGGAAAATGTTCATTGACGGCTCGTTTGTCGAGAGTCTTTCGGGCGAAACTTTCGCGGTTGAGAATCCCGCGACCGAAGAAATTATTGACGACGTTCCTCGGGCGCGCGCCGAAGACGCCGATCGAGCGGTGCTCGCGGCGTTGCAGGCGCAGGATGATTGGCGCTTTGTTCCCGGAATTGAAAAGTGCGAACTGCTGCACGGGGCCGCGCGCAACATACGCGAACATCGCGAACGGATCGCGACGCTGCTGACGCAAGAGGGCGGCAAGCCGCTGATCGAAAACATGGATGAGGTCGAGTGGGTCGCAGCGTGCTTTGATTACTACGCCGAAGTCGGACGTCACGAATCCGGCCGCGTGATTCCGCCGGTGCAGCGCCATCAGATGAACTTCGTGATGAAGGAACCTTACGGCGTCGTCGTCTGCATCGTGCCGTGGAACTACCCTCTGCTTTTGATGTCCTGGAAAGTCGCGCCCGCGCTGATGGCCGGCAATGCCGTGATCATCAAGCCTTCGGAGCTCACGCCGCTTTCGACCTTGCTGCTTGCGGAGATCGCCTTTCAGGAATTCCCCAAAGGAGTCGTCAACATCGTCACCGGTTATGGTCAGGAAGCGGGCGAGCCGCTGGTCGGTCACCGGCACACGCACGTCATTGCTTTCACCGGCAGCGTCGCCACCGGAAAACGCATTGCGCAACTCGCGGCCGAACGCGTCAAGAAAGTAAATCTCGAACTTGGCGGCAACGATCCTTTCATCGTCTGCGATGACGTCGATCTCGAAGTTGCCGTGCGCGGCGCAGTATGGGCTGCTTATCTGAACATGGGTCAGGTGTGCACCTCGGGCGAACGCTTTTACGTTTTCGAATCCGTCGCCGACAAATTCATCGATCGCTTTATTAAATGTGCCGGGGATTTACGAATCGGCAATCCCATGGGCCCGGATGTAGACCTCGGCCCGATGATCTCCGCAGCGCAACGCGCGAAGGTGGAAAGGAAACTCGATCAGGTTCGCGAGATGGGCGCAACTGTCCTTTGGGGCGGCAAGCGGCCGGCGAATCCGGCTCGCGGTTACTATTTTGAACCGACCGTCGTCGTCGATGTCGATCATTCGATGCCTTTGATGCGCGAAGAAACGTTTGGCCCGGTCGCACCGATCATGAGGGTCAAAGATATCGACGAAGCCATCGCGCTGGCCAACGATTCCGAATACGGCCTGGGCGCGAACATTCTGACGAACAAACTCGAGTACGCGATGAAGGCCGCGGAACGAATCAAAGCCGGCACGTTCTGGATTAATGATCCGCTCACCGACAATGATGCGGGACCGTTTGGCGGCATGCGCATGTCAGGCGGCGGGCGCGAACTAGGCATGGAAGGTTTGGAAGAGTTTCGCGAAACAAAACACGTCCACCTCGATTACCAACTCGAGATGAAACCTTATTGGTATCCGTACGACTGGAGCAAAGGCCGCAAGACCGAGTGATCGAACTTGCGAAGGAGTAGTCCATGCTCACTGAACGACTACGTAGTTTTCCGTGTCCGAGGTGTAACGAACTCATAAACACCGGTATGGACAGGTGCAGTAATTGTTCGGCTCCGATTGATTCCGCCGAGGCCGAAGCCGCCGCCACCATTCAGGACCAGGTCAACCGAGCGTATAGCGACGCCAGTTTCATGAGAAACATGGCGGTCGGTTGCTGGGTTTTCTTTTTGATTCGCTACATCCCAATCGTCGGCATCGCCGGATTGGTGGGAATGTTCATCCTGATGGTGCTGGTGCCGATTAGGTTGGTGATGTGGCAAGTAAGGTTTGGAGGACTCAAGACCAACGATCCCGATCATAAACGAGCGAAGACTAATCGGAATGTCGCTTTCCTGATCTGGATTCCACTGCCCATCTTGTTGGGATTTGCATTTCTGGTTTTGGCATATGCCCCCTGAGCTGTGCCCCTGCTTATGAAGATCATCATCCTTGGAGGCTGTGGCGCGATGGGATCGGAGGCGACCCGCGATCTCGCGCGCACCAGCGACTTTGAAGAGATAGTCATTGCCGACGCCGACCTGGCGCGAGCGAAAGCACTGGCTGGCGAACTCGGTGGCGGACGAGTGCGCGCCATTCAGGTTGATGCGAACGATGAAGCTGCATTGACTGGTAGCCTGCGTGGCTTTGATGTGGTCGCCAATTGCACGACTTATCATTTCGGATTGATCGTTACTCGGGCGGCGATCAATGCGGGCGTCAACTACCTCGATCTGGGCGGGCTCTACAACACGCCAAAGCAGCTTTTGATGGATAAAGACGCGCGGCGCGCGGGTGTGACTATTTGTCTGGGCAGTGGCGCAACGCCGGGCGTTACGAACCTGATGGCCCGAGCTGCCGCCGACCAGCTCGATCAAGTCGACGAAGTGCACATCGCTTTCGCTTCGTTCCGATCGATTGCGCCTTCACCGGGTCTACTCGACACTGTACTTGATGAGTTTAGCCCTGACAGCAAAAGATTTTACTGGCAGGAAGGAGAGTTCATCGAAACGCCGGCGTTCTCTGGCGCCAGGCAGGTCCGTTTTGCTGATCCGGTCGGCGAGATTGAAACGTTCTTCGTGCCTCATTCCGAGACGCACACCGTTCATCGATTCATCGGCAAAGGCGTGCGCCGAGTCGATGTGCGCGGTACCTGGCGGCCGGAGATCATGCGCGCGCTGCGCACCTTCGCTGATTTGGGATTGACGGGCGAGGCCACCGTTGACTTGGACGGCCAGACGATTCCGACCAGAAAGTTTTTGCGCGCTCACATTCTCAAGCACGCCGCGAACTTTTGCGAGGAAGGCGAGTGGGCTTTCCTGCTGAACGTGGAGGTGCTCGGACAGCTGAACGGACGCGCGTCGCGGATTGAATACTTCAGCCGGCATCCGGCGCGCGCGGAGTGGGGAACGGCGGCGACGGCGATGATGACTGGAATTCCAGCTTCGATTGCGGCGCAGAAACTAGCGCGCGGCGAAGTAAGTCGAACGGGAGTGCTGGCGCCCGAAGCGTGTTTCGAGCCGGCGTCGTTTTTCGCGGAGCTTGCCGCCCGCGGAATAATCATCGAACAGCGTGTGTAGGCGGTGGGTCAGTTTCAAAATTCTGCAAGGATAAGATCAGTTGTTAACTGGGAGCGCGGGCGCCCTCGCCCGCACAGCGTGCGCCGCACGCTCAAAGTTTCACAAACGTGTGCGGACTTCCAGAAGATCGTGTCCGCGCTTCGCGATCAATGCGGGCGCGGGCGCCCTCGCTCCCAGTAACCGAACGCAATCAATGCTTTTTCTCCCGGCGCCTGACTTTCTCATGCGCCGCTTTCGTCAAACGGGCCACGCGTTCGGCTTTGGTTTCGCTTTGACGAGGGCCAGGGCCGGGTTCGTCGCCATGATGCTCATGCATCTCTTCCTGAGCTTTGTGAAAATCGAATTCGTTCAAGCGCGCGCCGGTGCCGACCTTATAAGTCTCGATGTTCCGGGTTTGACCTCGCATGATTGCTCCCTCCCTTGGCCCAGACTTAAGTGTCCTACGAACGTCTCTTCTCCCTCTCCCTTTGGGAGGGGAAGAAACCAGGCATCTTAGATTCAAGGACCATAGTCTTCTATTACTCAATTTCGTCAGGGCTTCTTCGCAGGAGTTTCCTCTGTCTTCGGCAGGCCCAGTTTGTAGCTCTCAATATCGGCAGAGAAGTGTTTGTAGTCGCTCCACTCGAGCGTCTGGTTTATGTCGCCGCCACCAAACAAGAGCACCTTGATCGACAGATTAATCTGCGCAAAGCGCGGCATCCAGATTCCCTCCTTCAACCGCATCTGCTCCATCACCAGGGCGGCGCCCGGACGGAGCGAAAGCACTAAGCCACCGCCCATCTTAAAGCCTTCGGCCAAACGCGCCTCCAATCGAATTACCTGCTTATCGAGGGGATCGATCCAGACAACTCCGACAAGTTTGGAGATCAGACTCTCCTGACGGGTGCTGGGTTTGAATCCGGGTTGGACCCGGAAATCGAAGACGATGGTTTCGCGATCCTGAAAGCGTTCACGACGGGGCGAGACAAATTCACAGTGTCTGAAGAATTGCGATATCTCGACGTCTTCGCTTTCATCCTGCTTGCTCTTGGCCGCTTTTTCCCGCTCGCGGGCCGCGCGCCGCTCTGCTGCTTTCTGCGCGTCCTTGTCTTTGTCGCGTTCAGCTTTCAGAAACTCTTCCATTACTCGCTTATCTTCTTTGGCCGCGCGATCGCCGGACAGGGCGACACCGTTTTCGCTGATCAGTTTCATAATCGGCGCGCGATTCGCGACCGGAAAGACCTCGAACACTTTGACGGTCTCTTTCTTCAGCACGCCTTTGCCGTCGATTTCGCGTTCGGTCTGCTTCTGCAGGAACGAGTATTCCGTGACGCGTTTCTCAACCGCGTCCTGATTCTTGGAAACCTCGTGCAGCAGCGTGGTCACGTCCAAAGCCTCAACGCTGCGAGGCGGATCGAACAGATTCGCAGCCAATCCGGAGTTGTAGGTCACTCGCCTTAGTCTGACCGTGAGTTCGTCTGTGCCATTCTCGCTGATGTGGAGTATGTGAGGTTCGAGAATGTTTTCTTCGCGACGGTAATCTTCAAACCTGATAACCATCCTGGGGGCATCGCACCGAACCGAAACGATTAACCTGGTTGACGCGCTGAAGAGATATCGAAAGCGAGCGCCCGCGCGCGACGAGAATTCAACTGTGTAGACGGCGCCGGCCGGCGAATTATCCAGCGACATCACCCGGGCAAGAACGTTGACCTTTTTGTAATCGACCAGATGGGAGGCATCCAGAGCCGCCAGTAGTTTCGCGTTGGCAGAGTCAGAGCCGGTAAGCGTGCGCAGTTGACCGTCGATCCCGCGTGCCCAGGCCGACCTGGGAGTTACCGCTGAGATGATCTGCCCATTCGGAAACGTAGTTTCTGATCGCTGCGAGGCCGGCGCTTGATACTGAATTTTCATCAAGCTAATGGAGCGGTCGCCGGGCTCAGACGTCCACTCGTAAGTGGCGTCACGGATCGAGCTCACCTGTTTCTTCCCGCCGATCGCTTTCAAATAGTTGTCGACGATCTTTTCGGCCGCCGGAAGTTTTTTAGTTTGCTGCGCGAGTGCGGGCTGGCACTGCAGGGCGATGACGACGAGAACGATCCACGAAGGCACACGAAATCGCACGAACAGACTCTGTATGCTTCGTGTGGTTTCGTGGATCGTCTTACCCGGCAACATTCACTCTCTAAAGACGCTTCTCGTTTTTTCAACCTGCTTGACACCGCAAACAACGCGTTCGTATAGTTCAGATGCCAGGCCGGCTTAGCTCAGTTGGTAGAGCGTGCGATTCGTAATCGCAAGGTCATCGGTTCAACTCCGATAGCCGGCTCCACCTAAATCTAAACTTCGACAGTCAATTAGCGCAACGTTGGGGGGGCGGCCACGGGTCGCCTTTGACGCCTTCCCCTGCGATCACTTCGGATTTCCCCTTCGTGCATTGAAACAATATCTAAAAGGCGCGCGTATCCAGTCCAATCCGTGCCGTAGGAGACAAAATGGATGTCAACCAGTAGAAGAAAATTTCTCAAACTGTCAGCCCTCGTGGGCGGAAGTGTGGGCTTGGGCTTGATGCCCGGCGCATCGGAATTGTTTGCGGGCTCTGTAGGTAAGGCGGTCAAGCCCATGCGCATTTTGATTCTTGGCGGCACCGGGTTCACCGGCCCTTTCCAGGTTCAATATGCGCTCGGCCGCGGTCATAAGGTCACGGTGTTCAATCGCGGCAAGACGCATCCAGGTGAACTCCCCAGGGAAGCCGAACAGTTGCTGGGCGATCGTAATGGTCAGCTCGACGCGCTCAAAGGCAGAAAGTGGGACGTCGTTGTAGACATCCCGACCACGCTGCCGGTGTGGGTTCGTGATGCGGCGCAAATCCTGAAAGGGAACGTCGATCGCTACGTCTTCATCTCGACGATTTCAGTCTATTCAGACAACAGCAAGCCGGGCATGGACGAGAGCGGGCCTTTGGCCAGGTATGAAGGCGCGGACGCAATGAAAGAAACGCAGGAGACTCTGCGCGCCTCAAGATTCGGACTATATGGACCGCTGAAAGTTCTTTCGGAACAGGAAGCTGAAAAATGGTTCCCGGGAAAGGCGCTGATCATTCGTCCCGGATTGATTGTAGGCCCCGGCGACGAGTCTGATCGCTTCACCTACTGGCCGGTACGAATTGATCGGGGCGGTGAAATCCTCGCGCCCGGTAAGCCTTCCGACGCGGTTCAGTTCATCGACGCACGTGACCTGGCCGAGTGGACAATCCGCATGGTCGAGCAGGGCACTACCGGGACTTTCAACGCCACCGGACCCAAATCAAAGTTGACGATGGGTGAGATGCTCGAGGGCATTAAGAAGGCGACGAAGACTGAGTCTCGATTCACCTGGGCCGACGCAGACTTCCTGGCCGCGCAAAAGGTCAGGCCGTGGAGTGACATGCCCGTGTGGGTTCCGCCGCGAGGCGACTCAGCCGGCTTTGCTGAGATCAGCATCAAGAAGGCTTTGGATAAGGGGCTGACTTTCCGCGCGATTCCCGACACGAGCCGGGCGACGCTCGACTGGTTCAGAAAACAGGCCCCCGAACGACAGGCTAAGTTGAAGGCAGGACTTTCGCCGGAGCGCGAAGCCGAAGTGCTGGCCGCATGGCACGCAAAAACGAAATAGGGCGGTTCTTGTTTTCTGACTCCCTCTCCCTTTTGGGAGAAGGTCAGGGGTGAGGGCTTAGCGGCGAGCCCTAATCCCTCTTTCCCAGACCTTCTCCCAGAGGGAGAAGGAAGTAAGACCTTGAATAGCGAAAACCAACCAGAAGCCGGATCATCGGCGATTACCGGATTTGTCTCGCGCTGCTTCGTGTGATTTCGTGGATCGTGCACTGGTCCAAAAAAAAGAAAAGCGATCCACGAAATCACACGAACGGACCCGAAGCATAATGACCAATGTCCAATGACAAATGGAAAATGATCCGGCTCTTACAGAAGGCGGTCGACGTAAAAGCGTCAGAAGTCCGCGCGCTCTGCCTGGGATTCATTTATTACTTTCTGATCTTTTCCAGTTACTACGTCATTCGTCCGATCCGCGACGATATTGGCGCCGCCAACGGCATCGATAAATTACCGTGGCTATTTACGGGCACGATGATCGCGATGCTGTTCGCGAACGCCCTCTTCGCGGCACTGGTCGTTAAGTTCTCCCGCCGGCGTTTCATTCCCATCGCTTACCGCTTCCTGATTGCCAACCTCCTGATATTCTTCGGGCTCCTGCTGATGCTTTCCAAAGATCATCAGGTTTGGGTGGGGCGCGCCTTTTTTGTCTGGACCAGCGTCTTCAATCTCTTCGTGGTTTCGGTGTTCTGGGCCTTCATGGTGGACGTGTTCAGCACCGAGCAGGGAAAGCGTCTGTTTGGTTTCATCAGTGTCGGCGGAACGCTGGGCGCGATTGTGGGTGCGGCAATCACTGCCACACTGGTGCAGAAAATCGGAAGCCTGAACCTTCTTTTAATCTCTGCGGTGTTACTTGAACTTGGCGCTCAATGCGTGCGGTTGTTTCCCACGACCTTCGAGAGTTCAGCGTCCTCAAAGAAAAAGGATGCCGGCGAAGCGCCCATCGGCGGCAGCATCTGGGCCGGGATCATTCACAACCTCAAGTCGCCGTATCTGCTCGGCATCTGCGGTTACATGTTCCTGTATGCAACGACCTCGACGCTGCTATATTTTCAGCAGGTTGATATCGCGGCCCATGCTTTTGCGGATCGCGCCGTACGCACGGCTTTCTTTGCCAAAATAGATTTGGTCGTAAACGTCCTGGCGATTCTCGGTCAGACTTTTCTGGCGGCCAGACTAATTAAATGGCTCGGCGTCGGAGTCACCCTGGCGCTGCTGCCGGCCATGAGCGTGATTGGATTTACCGTGCTGGGAGTCGGGCCAACTCTTGTCCTGCTGGTTGTCTTTCTTACTTTGCGGCGCGCGACAGACTTCGCGCTCGCCCGGCCGGCGCGCGAAACACTGTTTACGGTCGTGAGCAGGGAAGATAAGTACAAGGCGAAGAATCTGATCGACACGCTTGTCTATCGCGGGGGTGATCAGTTCGGAGCATGGTCGACGAACGTGATGCGTAGGATGGGCCTGGGATTAGCACAAGTCTCGCTAGTCGCCGCGCCCATCGCCGTCATCTGGCTCTTCGTTAGTCTCTGGCTGGGACGAAGGCAACCGGGAATGACGCGTGAGGCGGAAACAGCTACCGCAACACCCATCGGCCACTGAGGTTGCGGCGACAACGCCTCATGCGGCCGCATCATATCCATCGGCCTTCGCCGGCCAGGCGACGATGAAGAGCAGCGTGCCGATGATCGCGGTGAGGATCAATCCGAAGAAGCCGGCGTCCCATCCGTAGCGTTGGACCAGGGCGCCCAATCCCCAACCGGAAAGCACTGTGCTCGCATAGCCGAAAATGCTCGTCAGTCCAATCGCAGTTGCGGCGGCGCGCTTGGTCGCCAGATTTGCGGCGGTCACGGCGAGCAAACACTGCGGGCCGTAAACAAAGAAGCCGGCGGCGCCCAGCACCGCAGTGGTCAGCAGTTCAGAGTGCAACGGAAGTTTCCAGAAGGCGAACAAGGCGACGCCCGCCAGCGCCATGTAAACCACGCACGCGCGCACGGCGCGGCCGCCCAGAAATCGATCCGTAATCCAACCGCCAAAAATCGCGCCCAGCGCGCCGCTGAATTCAAAAGCCGCCACCATCCAACCGGCGTGAGTGATCTTCACGTGCTTGAACTCAGTCAACAGCGTCGGCCCCCAATCCAGAACTGCATAGCGGATCGTGTATACAAAAAAGTTGGCCAGCGAAACGATCCAGATGTACTTGTTTAGAAAAACGCGATCGATCACGAAGCGTCTGAACTCGGCGGGTGATTCGTGCTTTCGCGAGTGACGTTCGGTGCCTGCGACTTCCGGCAGGCCGACGGACGGTGGAGTATCGGGCAGCGTGAACCAAATGAAGATAACGATAATGAAGGCGATCGCGGCCGGCACGAAGAAGGCAACGCGCCAACTGATCAAAACCAGATAGCTGCTCAGGATGACAATCAGCCCGCCGCCGATCGAGTGCGAGATGTTCCAAATCGACATCCGGCTCGCGAGCTGCTTGGGCGAAAACCAGTGCGCCAGCAGACGCGCACACGGCGGAAAGCCCATCCCCTGAAACCAGCCGTTCGCCATCCAGATCAGCCCCAGAGTTACCACGGCTGAATTGAAACCGAAGAGCACGTTCATCAACGCCGAAGCGCCGAGCCCGAACGCCATAAACGCGCGCGCATTTGCACGGTCACCGAAGAATCCGTTCGCGAACTTCGACACACCATAGAGCAGACCATGCAGCGTGAGGAACAGACCGAGCTGAGTTTTCCTGATGCCCAGGCCGTGCTCCAGGTAAGGCATCGCCACGCTCAGGTTTTTGCGGACGAAATAGAAAGTTGCATAACCAATGATTGAAGTCAGCAGCACGCGCTTTTGCCAGTGACGATATTGTCTCGAGACTTCAGCCGGGTCGGTGGCTTGAATAGGTATTGCCGCGGCAGGCGCAAAGATCTTGAACAAGCGCGCGAACGGCGACTGTGGGGTGATTGGTTCGTTGATAATCACTTTCCTGATTTGATCGGGCCAGGTGCTCGCTGCCTCCCAAAAACGTCGTGAGTTTATCGTGCTCTTTCCGTCACGCAAAGCATTTTGGACCGCAACGCGGTCGCGCAACATAGCCCAGGGTTGTCGCCGCAGGCGACTACCCTGGGATCAAGGACCGTGGTTGCCGCAACCCTGACAGGGTTGTGGGCTCGTGGCCCGGGGCTTCGCTTCAACGGTTCGATCAAAGTCATACCGCGTGCAGTGAGGTCAGTACCACCCGCGTAAGCGGGTGGATCAACCATTCAACATGCGGACTGCTTGAGTGCCATACGCGGGTGGTACTGACCTCATCGCGCCAAGGGAAGGATGTTGCCTTGATTAATCTGGCGTGAGAACTGAGAATGTTTTCTCCGCATGACGCTTAATCCCGAACAAATCAGAGCCTACGATCGCGACGGCTTCCTGGTGGTCGAGAACTTTGTTGACGAGAGCGCGTGTGACAGTTTGCGCGCCCGCGCTGAAGAACTGGTGCGCGATTTTGATCCGGCGGGCGTCGTCTCGATTTTCTCAACCCACGAACAGACACGCAGCAGCGACGATTACTTTCTGGAATCAGGCGACAAGATTCGCTTCTTTTTCGAAGAGAATGCTTTCCTTCCCGATGGAAGGTTGCGGCAAAGCAAGGAGCGCTCAATCAATAAGATCGGCCACGCGCTGCACGATCTCGACCCAGCTTTTGACCGGTTCTCGCGCACCACTGAAATCAAGCAGCTCGTTTCTGATCTCGACATCTTCGACCCGCTGCTGTTGCAGTCGATGTACATCTTCAAGCAGCCGCGCATTGGCGGCGAAGTGACCTGCCATCAGGACGCGACGTTTCTGTTCACTGAGCCTTTGCGCATGGTTGGACTGTGGTTCGCCCTGGAGGATGCTACGCGTGAGAACGGCTGCCTTTGGGTAATTCCCGGCGGGCACAAGCACGGATTGAAGTCACGCTTCATGCGCGCGGAAACCGGCGGAACGCGCTTCGAAGTATTCGACGACCAGCCCTGGCCGGAAGAGAAGTTGCAGCCGCTGGAAGTTAGGAAGGGAACGCTGATTGTTCTGCACGGTTTGCTGCCGCACCTGAGTCGTGAAAACCGTTCGTCACGATCACGGCACGCTTACACGCTTCACGTTATCGATGCCTCTGCGCATTATCCGAGTGACAATTGGTTGCGGCGCTCGGCGGAAGAAATGCCGTTGCGGGGTTTCAATAGAAGGGAGGAAGGCGGGATATAATACAAAGCCTCGCGGACTTAGGCCAATCATGTAGTATCTAGTTATGCGTCGGGAAGGATAAATCATGTCAACGATCACAGTCGTAAAGAAGAATGGATATGCGGCAATTGCTGCTGACACTTTAACCAAGTGGGGGTATAGCAAAGAACCAGCCGATTATATTGTCAATCACGAAAAGATTATTAAGGTTGGCTCAAACTATATTGGCGTTGCCGGCTCAGTCACGACCGATCTTGCTTTGAGGGTGTATTTCTCAAAACCTGGTGCAAGAGCAGAACTCAATTCCGTAGCCGACATTTTTCAAACATGGAATAAATTACATCGCGTGTTGAAAGAGGAATATTTTCTCAATTCAAATGAAAGTGATGATAGGGCTTATGAATCGTCGAGAATGGATGCTCTGATTGCCAATCCCTATGGCATCTTTGGTGTCGGACCTTATCGCTCCGTTCAGGAGTTCACGAAGTTTTATTCCTACGGGCGTGGGAGTGATTATGCACTGGGCGCGATGTATGCCATTTATGATGCAAATGAATCAGCGGAAGAAATAGCTCGACTTGGGGTTCAGGCAGCCGCCGAATTTGATGAGGATTCCGGCTTGCCGATAACAAGTTATGCAATAAAGCTACGAAAGTAGATGCACCTCGCCCGAGCAACAACAAAAATCAAGACGCCGCCTAAATCATTCAACCGTTACTGACTTCGCCAGATTCCGCGGCTGATCCACGTCGCAGCCGCGGCGCACGGCGATGTGATAGGCGAGAAGTTGCAGCGGAATGATTGAGAGAATCGGCGAAAGCAAGTCGCTCGACGCGGGTATCTCGATTACATGATCGGAGACGACCGACGACATTGAATCACCTTCGGTCAGCACAGAGATTACGATGCCTTCGCGCGCCTCGACCTCGACAATGTTCGAATGCGTCTTTTCATAGCGCAACTCAGAAGCGCGATTGCCTGCCTCGCGTGTGTTGATGAACATCACCGGCAGTCGCTCATCGATTAATGCGTTTGGGCCGTGCTTCATCTCACCGGCCGGGTAACCCTCGGCGTGAATATACGAAATCTCTTTCAGCTTTAGAGCGCCTTCGAGGGCGACGGGAAAGTTGATGCCGCGACCGAGGTAGAGAAAGTCGGTTACCCGGAAAAACTTACTCGAGAGTGCTTCAATGGCATCGCTTTGGTTGAGGACGTGCTCCATCTTCACGGGAAGCTCAGCGAGTTGCTGTGAATGCGCGAGGCTCTGTTCCGCCGAGAGCGTGCCGCGCAGTTGGCCGAGATACAGACCGAAGAGATAGAGCGCGATCATCTGCGCCGTGAAAGCCTTGGTTGAGGCGACGCCGATTTCCGGCCCGGCGTGCGTCAGAATCGTGCCGTCCGCTTCGCGGGTGATCATCGAACCCTGCACATTGCAGATGGAAAGCACCTTCCCGCCGCGCTCCTTCACTTCGCGCAAGGCGGCGATCGTGTCGGCGGTCTCGCCGGACTGCGAGATCACCAGCAGCAAAGTGTTTTCATCAAGGACGGGATCTCGATATCGAAACTCGGAAGCATAATCGACGTCGACGCTGATGCGCGCGAGTTGTTCGATCATGTACTGCCCGGCGAGCCCGGCGTGCCAGGATGTGCCGCAGGCCGCGATTTTGATCGAGGTGAAGCGTTTGAAGTCTGCCTCAGTAATGTTCTTCATCTCGTCGAGGAAGACTTGGCCGGTGTCCAGAGAGATGCGGCCCTCGACCGTCTCGCGGACGGCGCGCGGCTGCTCGTAAATCTCTTTGAGCATGAAGTGCTTGAAACCGCCTTTTTCGGCTTCAATCGGATCCCAGGTGATGCGTTGCATCGCCGGCTCGACTTGATTGCCCGCGAAGTCGGTGACCCGGACTGAGTCTTTCGTCATCACGGCAATTTCACCGTCGCCGAGAAAGAAAACGTCGCGGGTGTGCTCCAGGATCGCGGGAATGTCGGAAGCGACGAAGTACTCGCCGTCGCCGATCCCAATGACCACGGGCGGGCCTTGTCTCGCCGAGATGATTGTGTCGGGTTCGTCGGCGGACAACATCGAGAGGGCAAAGATTCCGCGCAGCTCGGTCACGCTCTTGCGAACAGCGTCTTCAAAGTTGGCGCCGGTCTTCAAATGCTCTTCAATCAGATGAGCAATGATCTCAGTGTCAGTTTCCGTGACGAAGCGGTGATCTTTCTTTCGCAGCTCGTCCTTGAGTTGTAAATAGTTTTCGATAATCCCGTTGTGCACGACGACCAGACGGCCGGTGCAGTCGCGATGAGGGTGCGCGTTCTCTTCCGTCGGGCGGCCGTGCGTGGCCCAACGCGTGTGACCGACGCCGTAAGTGCCGTCGAGGGTTTGCAGCCGCAACGCTTCTTCAAGGTTGCGCAGCTTGCCTTTGGCGCGGCGGATTTGCAGCTGGTGGTCTTTGTCAACGACGGCAATGCCCGCCGAGTCATAGCCGCGGTATTCAAGCTTGCGCAGACCGTCGATGATCAACGGCACCACCTGTTTCTTTCCGACGTAGCCGACTATTCCACACATAAGACAGTAGGCAGTAAGCAGAAGGCAGTAAGCAGGAAAACGGTTTGCCTGAACCGATTATTTCTACTTTTCATCGAGCTTCTTTTTAATCTTTGCCGGCACGCCGGCGACCAGAGTGTTTGGCGGCACGTCTTCGGTGACCACTGAGCCCGCGGCCGTCACCGCATCGTCGCCCACTTCGACCGGCGCGACCAGCATCGTATCTGAGCCGATTCTGACGCGGCTGCCGATCACCGTTGGATGTTTGTGCTTGCCGTCGTAATTACAGGTGACCGTGCCCGCACCGATATTCGTGTCCTCGCCGATCGTGGCGTCACCCAGATATGTCAGGTGCATCGTCTTCGTGCCGCGGCCGATGCGTGACTTTTTCACTTCCACAAAGTTTCCGACGACCGCGCGCTCTTCCATGCGCGCGTTCATGCGCAGATGAGCAAAGGGTCCAACCGCGCAATCATCGGCGATCTCTGAATCGATGATCACACAGTGATCTTTAACGATCACGCGATTGCCGAGACGTGAATTGGCAATCCGCGAACCCTGGTGAATCTCGCAGCCTTCCCCGATCGTCGACTTGCCTTCGATGTGTACGTTCGGATGAATCACGCAATCGCGTCCGACCTGGGCGTCGCTGCTGATGTAAGAATGCGAAGGGTCGATGAAAGTAACGCCTTCCTCAAGCATCAAGCGCCGAATCGTGCCGCGCCGCAGAAGGTTTTCGAACTCGGCGAGTTCCGCGCGGGTGTTGACGCCAGAGACTTCGCGCGCGTCCTGGTGCTGATAGATGCCGACTTCGTGGCCATCTTCTCGCAAGATGCGCGGGACATCAGTCAGGTAATACTCGCCCTGCTCGTTAACAGGTTTGACTCGCTCAAGCGCCGCAAAAAGCTTCCGGCTATCAAAGCAGTAAATGCCCGCGTTGATTTCGCGAATCTGGCGTTCGTCCTCGGTGGCATCCTTATGCTCAACGATTTTCGCAAAGCGCCCGGCTTCATCCCGCACGATGCGACCATAGCCCGCTGGGTTTTCCAGGCGGACAGTCAGCATCGTGCAGGGTGCGTTATCGACCGTGTGCTGCTGAATCAGTTTGCCCAGCGTCTCAGCGCGAACCATCGGAACGTCGCCCGAGAGGATGAGAATCGTGGAGTCAGCCCTGGCAAGTACGTCTTTCGCCGCCGTCACCGCATCGCCGGTGCCGCGTTGTTCCAACTGGTTCACAAACCTTACTTGCGCGTTTCCGAATTCGCTCTCAACCGCAGCCCTCACTTCCTCAGCTTGATGGCCGATGACGACGTAAATCATCCGCGGATTCAAACTCGCGGCGCTTCGGCAAACGTGGACGATTAGCGGTCGTCCGCCAAACTGGTGCAGAACCTTTGCCTGACGAGACTTCATTCGCGTCCCGAGGCCGGCGGCGAGCACGAGTATGTCCAGGGGCTTTCCCGATTTTGCTGACTGTTCGCTCATCAAGATTCTCTTGAGTGTGCCGCGAGCTAGGATTCCGCGGAGATACCAACTCGCGACTGCGCTTTCTCGCTGCAAGCAACTACCACCCGGGCCAGCCGGGCAGAGTCATGGCGGACCATCTCGCCATCGGCCAACAAATCCGCGCGCACGACTTCGGTCTCAGAATGAAAGGCAATCGTGTTCACGTCATCCTCAAGTCCAACCTGGTAGGCGCCGTCGGCGCGATAGTGTTCGGCCTGTTCGTTGCTGATCGCGCGGCTGTTGAGGATCAGATAGTCGAAGCGAATCTGTGGCGCGTGCTTCGCCACCGTCTTCAGATGTTGGCCTACGTCGTAACCATCCGTTTCGCCGGGCTGAGTCATTAGATTGTTTATGAAAATCTTGGTTGCGGATGCTTCTCCGATCGCGTCTGCCATTCTGGCGACGAGCAGATTCGGAATGATACTCGTGTAAAGGGATCCGGGACCGACCGTAATCACGTCAGCAGCGCGGATCGCCGCAAGCGCTTCCGGGAGGGGCAGACATTGCTCCGGCTCGAGCCGCAGGCAACGAATGGGCACGCGCGCGGCGGTGATTTGCGTTTCGCCGTGAACTTCGCTGCCGTCATCGAGTTCGGCGACTAGCCGGACGTCATTGATGGTCGCCGGGAAGATGTGGCCCTTGCTTGCCAGAACTTCCGAAGAAAGGCGGACAGCTTCAACAAAGTCGCCGGTGACATCGGTCAAGGCTGCCAGAAACAAATTTCCGAAACTATGGCCGGCGAGATCGCCGGAACCGCGAAAACGATAGCGGAACAATCTGGCAAGCAAGGTCGAGTCTTCAGACAGCGCAATCATGCAATTGCGAATGTCGCCCGGTGGGAGCATCTGTAGCTCTTCGCGCAGACGTCCCGAGCTGCCGCCGTCGTCCGTGACAGTTACAATCGCCGAGAGAGATTCCAGCCACGCGCCCTCGATGTTTTCACCGACGAAGCGTTTCAGGCCGCTGAGTAAGGTCGACAGACCAGTACCGCCGCCGATAGCGACAAGCCTCAGGCCGCGATTCGCATCCAGGTTCTGCAACTATTTGCTCCGGGGTGACTCTTCGGTGACGCTAAATGAGGATAATACCTGAAACGTAGAGGCTTTGAAACAGCATGTAGTGATGGTGAGACAAAAGTGAACGCGACAGCCTGCGTCGATTCAATATGCGATATCTGAAGGGAGCGGTCCAGCAGTTTGTTGCTAATCGCGAGAGGCAAACACCAATTGCTCGAACTCGGGATCACTGCGCAGCGGATTGAGATCGTGGTCACGTTGAGCGCGAATTCGCAACTTAGGTTGGAGATCAAGGGCCCGTCTCAACGACTTGAGCGCCGTATCGATCGCCCCCAGGCGAGCCCTGGACGCGGCTAGTCCGTAGTGAATATGTGCGGCCTCCGGCTCACGCTTTAGCGCCCGCTCAAAGAGTTCCTGTGCGGCAACGTACTCGCCACGATTCAACTCAATGACGCCGCGATCGTAGAGCGAGTCGGCATCTCGAGGCGGCGCCATTTCTGTGCGCAGTCTCGATTCTGCAACGGCGAGGTAGGTGCGAGCTCGAGCAGTGACTTCGGACACCGCCGGGAACTTCTCGACCAGCGCCCGAAACAGATTACGCGCATCAGCGAAACGGCCGCGAGCAAACTCCTTGTGTGCTGCCTCAAAGGCCGCCAGCGCCGCAGCCTCATCATGCGTTGGTTGAGGTGGCGGCGAAGGAACCGGCGCCTTCCTGATGAGAAGCGGTATTCTCCTGAGAATCGGCTTTGTCTTGATAACGCGTGTCGCCGTTTTCTTTGGGCGCGCGACAACCGAGCGACGAGCCGGAGTTTGTTTCTTTGGCTTCTTGCTTGCCTTGGCGTTCTGTCGTTTCGCTAAAACGATACGAGACTTGGCTTTCTGCTTGCGAGCCACAACCTTGGCAGCTTTGCGAGCGGGTGCCTTACCAGCCGGCGAACGTTTGGTGGCCGGTTTCAGACGTGTGGACTTTCCCGCCAAAACCCGTTTGCGGGACGATGATGTTGCTGATGAATGGCGAGAGGTCGAGCGTGACGTAAGCCTCTTCACACTCTTAGCGACAGGACTGCTCATGCGCAAAGCCCTCGTTTTGAAAGACCATTAGCTGGAAAACCATGTCAAAAACTCGCGAGAGCTTAGCACAGCTCTCCGCGTAATTCAACGAAAGAATAGGGTTTGCAGCCCGAAGTTGCGCGGTTGTTGAACCCGCTCGCACACTGCGGAACCGTGAAAAACACTTGAACCCTGTGGAAAGACCGTGTTACTGTGACTCGTGGGCTTCGGCGTGGCTTCGCTTAATCGCCGAACGCAAACGGGTTTCGCTGGGTGCGGGCCACGAAGCCGAGGGTCGCTGGCACTTGTTTGTCCATTCAGCACCGACCTAGTCCTTCCACAAAGAGACCGCTACGCTTTCTCTAAACCATCCGACCGGAAACTTCTTTAGATGGCAGATAGCCCAATCTTGATGCGCGAACAGCGCTACCACCAGATCAAAGCGGTCCTGGCGCGCCTTCGGCTGGATGCCGCAGCCCGCGTGGTTGTGCTGGTGGAAAAGGACGGTCAACAGCTGGCAGTGCATGGCGAACTGGGCGATTTGGATACCACCAGCCTGGCTTCGCTGGCAGCCGGTAATGTTGCCGCAACCGGTGGCATGGCCCAACTCATCGGTGAAAAGGAGTTTCCGACTCTTTCGCACGAAGGCGAGCGAGAGAGTATTCACATCAGCGTAATCGGCCGCGTCCTCTTGGTTGTGGTGTTTGATGAACGATCGAGTCTCGGACTGGTCAAGCTGCGTTCCAAGCAAGTATCGCAGGAAATTGCCGCGGCATTTGCCGAAATTGAGCGCGAATCGCAAGACTCTCTGAACAACGCGCCTCCGTTCGCAGAGATTACCGACGATGAGATTGATAGCCTGTTCTCACAGACCTGAAGAAAACTTTGCCCTTGAATTGCAGCGGAGAGCTGCGCACAGGATCCTATGACCTTCATTAACTACGCTTCGCGAGAGATCAACTGCAAGATCGTTTATTATGGCCCGGGACTTTGCGGCAAGACGACGAATCTTCAGCATATCTACGACTCTACCGCGCCGCAGGCAAAGGGAAAGCTGATAAGTCTGGCGACTGAAACTGACCGCACGCTGTTCTTTGATTTCATGCCACTGGAATTGGGAACCGTGCGCGGGTTCAAGACGCGCTTCCATTTATATACGGTACCAGGCCAGGTATTTTATGAAGCTTCAAGGAGATTGATTCTCAAAGGCGTCGACGGCGTAGTTTTCGTAGCCGACTCGCAGGAAGAGCGAATGGATGCCAACATTGAAGCGCTCTATAACCTGGAAGAGAATCTTCGGTCGCACGGTTACGAACTGATGAAAGTTCCGTATGTGCTCCAGCTCAACAAGCGCGACCTCCCAAATGTCGTGCCCACGGATGAGTTGATCGCAGAACTACAGCGGAAAGGTGAGCCTGTTATCGAGGCGGTGGCGGCGAGTGGAGTGGGCGTCTTCGACACTCTGAAGGCCGTAGCAAAGCAGGTGCTCACCGAACTCCGCAAAAGCTAGACCTGGCTTCATGGACGGTCAAGCGAGAGGTTTGACCATTAGCAACCCGTCGCCGCCGTTCGAGTAATACCTTGGCAGCCTTTGGGTCACCGTATAGCCCAGACTGGAGTAAAGTTTCTGCGCCGACACGTTAGCCGCTCGAACTTCCAGCCGCACAATCCGCGCGTCCCGCCGCCGAAAGCCCTCCTCAACCCGATCCATCAGGCTGCTGGCCAGCCGGCGCCGGCGATGTTCCGGCGCGATCCCAATCGTGGTTATGTGGCCGGTGTGATCCGGTTCGAGTAATCCGATCACGAAACCAGCCATGGCACTATTCTGCGTGACCACGCGATAAGAAACAGATTCCGGCGCGGTGAGCAGATATTCAAACGTGTCACGGCTGTATGCTTCGCCGTCCACAAAGCAACGCTGATCCAACAGCCAGCATTCATCGATCTGGGCGACGCTCAGCGGCCGCAGGTCGTACCTGGCATCGACAGGCGGAACCAATGCGATGTTGGCATGGGTTCGCTCGATCGGCGATTGCCTGTTATTTGGCCACCACTTCGGGCGGAACTTTTTGAGAACTGCCATGACCCATCTTGTTATCTAACCTTCGTAAATTAAGAGCGTAGCGGATTATAGCCTGTCATTCGCTCTGCGTCACGCTTTGACTGACGAAATCTTTCAGGGCTTCCTGCGCCATCCGTTCCTCAGCCCTTCAAAGAATCAGCATGCAATCGCCGAAGCTGTAAAAGCGATAGCGCTGTCGCACAGCGTACTCATACGCTGCGATTATCGAACCGCGACCGGCAAATGCGCTGACCAGCATCAGCAGAGACGAGCGGGGCAAGTGAAAATTTGTCAGCAAAGCATCGACCGCGCGAAACCGATAGCCGGGGATAATTGTCAGGTCGGCAAACCCTGAGCGCGCCTCGATCTGGCCTTCAGCTCTTACAGAAGATTCAAGCGCGCGGGCCGTGGTCGTGCCGATGGCGATGATTCGCCCGCCGGCGACGCGCGCTCGATTCATGACTCGCGCAGCTTCATCGTCTATGGAAAACCATTCCGGCGCCACGCGATGCTCGCTGATGACTTTGACGCGGACGGGTTCAAACGTTCCGTAACCCACGTGCAAGGTGATTTCGGCCAGGCGGACGCCCCGCGCCTCAATTGCCTGGAGCACCCGGGGAGTGAAATGCAAGCCCGCGGTCGGTGCGGCGATTGCGCCGCGCTCCTTGGCATATACGGTTTGATAGCGCTCGCCATCGGCGCTGGATTGTTCGCCTTCGCGCTTGATATACGGAGGCAATGGGGTCCGCCCAATCTCGTCGATGACAACATTCAGGGGTTTTTCAGATTCGAACCTCAACACCCGTACGCCGTCAGCGAGCGATTCGATCACCTCCGCGCGAAGCTCTCCTCCGCAAAACGAGATTTGCGTTCCCGTTCGCAAGCGGCGCGCCGGCCGGGCTAAAGCCGACCACACGTTTGGCTGGAGCTCGCGCAGCAATAACAACTCGACGGCTCCACCTGACGGCGCGCGCTCGCCGAGTAATCGCGCCGGAAACACTCGGGTATTGTTCAGGACCAGGACGTCGTTGGGCCTCAGACAGTCAGGCAGGGAAGCGAAGGTTGAGTCGCGCCACGTCTGTGTCGCGCGATCCACGATTAGCATCCTCGATGCGTCACGTTCGCTCAGCGGATGTTGCGCGATTAACTCCGCAGGGAGATCGTAATCGAAATCTGAGACGCGCATGACTGGCTAGGCCGGAGGGCACAAAGATTAGGAAAATGAAGCCGAAGGCACACTGATGTTCGGTTGCGGGAGACGTAGCCCCAGACCAATACGGCAACTACGGCGCCGACTGAGCCGTAAATCTGGTTGTAGTCCAGGTAATTCAAGCTCCAGGCAAAGACGTATTTCGCGCCTTCCCAAAGCAGTCCGGCGATTACTGCGCCCGGAATCGTATCGCGTACCGCCACGTGGGCGTTCGGCATGAAGCGATAGACGATCGCGAACAGCGTAAACGTCACCAGCAGGCTAACCAGCGCGAAAACGATCTGCCAGAACACGCTGCCGACCGAAGACAACAGGCGGTAGTTCTCCAGCTGCCTCGGCGAGAGCCGGCCGGCGATTTCCTGCAACGCCAACAGTACGGACGTAACCAGCACCGAGACCGACAACAGCAACCCGACGATTCCAATCATTCCGAGGGTCAAGGCCCGGCCGTGCAGGAAAGTGCGCGGCATCGTGCCCCAGATCCGATTCAGTGCTCGCTCAACGACTGCGAACACCCAGGACCCGGCCCACATCACGATCAATCCGCAGCTGATAATAATACCGGTGCTAATGCCCGACAGAGATTGAACCGTTTCGTGCAGAAATTTGCTCGAACCCGGATAGACCTGAACGACGTGAGCAAGCATCTGGGTGCCGGCGGCGAGGCGATTGCTAAGGGCGAACAATAACAACAAGGCGGGGAACAGGGTCATCAATCCGAAATAGCTCATGGCCGCGGCGGACGTGAACAAGTCGTTTTCGTGGAACTGATGCAGCGCGTGACTGAGCATGCGCAGCCACGGCGCGCGATTGCGCACCCCGAAAGAATGACGTGACCATTGCCGTTTCACGGTGCAGTAGCGAAATTTGCTGGCTTGCGCATATTGTTTAGAGGCGGAACTTGTCCACTCTTAACAAGTGCCGGGTCAAAACGTACTAAACAGAATCGAACAAGCCCGGTTTTTGTTGGCCGCCGGCCCTGAGACCGAAGTGCTGATAAGCGAGTTGCGTGGCCATGCGACCGCGCGGCGTGCGATTGAGGAAGCCGACCTGAATTAAGTATGGTTCAATTATTTCTTCGATCGAGTCTTTCTCTTCCTGAATCGCTGCCGACAAGGTCCCGACGCCCACCGGCCCGCCTTCAAATTTTTCGATAATCGTTAAGAGCAGCTTACGATCCATTTCGTCCAGACCGTAAGTATCAACTTCCATTCGATTGAGCGCATCGTTCGCGATGTCGTGCGTGATGTGGCCTTCGTAATCGACTTCCGCGTAGTCTCGCACGCGCCGCAGCAGGCGGTTGACGATGCGCGGTGTACCGCGCGAACGTCGCGCGATTTCGCGTGCGCCGCCATCGTCAATCTCCACTCCGAGAATGCCCGCCGAGCGCCGGCAAATTATTTCCAGGTCCTCGTGAGGATAAAAGTCCAAATGGAAGACGATTCCAAAGCGTCCGCGCAACGGGGCCGTGATCAAGCCCTGACGCGTGGTGGCGCCGACCAGGGTGAACTTTGGCAGTTCAAGCTTGATCGAGCGCGCGCCCGGACCTTGCCCGATCAGCAGGTCGAGATTGAAGTCTTCCATCGCCGGATAAAGTTTTTCTTCCAGCGCGGGCAGCAGGCGATGAATCTCGTCGATGAACAGCACGTCGCCTTCCTGTAAGTTCGTCAGCAGCGCCGCGATGTCGCCGGTCTTTTCAATCGCCGGCCCGGAGGTTGAGCGCAGTTGTGCGCCCATCTCGTTCGCCACGATGTGCGCGAGCGTGGTCTTGCCCAAACCCGGCGGGCCCGTCAGCAGCACGTGGTCGAGCGCCTCGCGCCGCTTCCGTGCGGCCTGGACGTAAACGCGCAGATTCTCCACGACCTTGCGCTGGCCGACATAATCCGCCAGCCGCGTTGGACGGAGCGTCGCATCGTAGCGGCGATCTTCATCGGTCGGCGCGGGACTTAAGGCTTCGGCGGCGCTGGTGGCTTTTGGCATGGACGATTTGGATTGTGGATGCTGGCCGGGCAATCGGTCAACTCTCTGTGAGCCTCTGTGTGATCTCCGTGTCTCTGTGGTGATGATTGTCAGTTCACCACAGAGGCACAAAGGACTCACAGAGCTTCACAGAGACTAGGCTTTTGCCAACGACCTCAGGCTCCGGCGCAGAATCAGTTCAACTGAAAGCTCGCCTCCTTCATCGACCGCTTTCGCGACAGCTTTTTCCGCCGCCGACTTTTGATATCCGAGGTTCGCCAGTGCCGAAAGCGCATCGTTGCGAATTGAGTCCTCAGACGTAGGCGCGCCAGCCGCGGCGGCCTTCGCGGCAAACTCTTCTTCCAAAGCCGGCGAAGACAAAGCCGCGATCTTGTCCCGCAAATCAACGACGAGACGCTCAGCCGTTTTTCTGCCCACGCCGGGAATCGAAACCAGCCGCGCGAGATTGTTGGTCCGAATCGACGCGACCATTTCGTCCGCATTCATTCCTGACAACAACTTAATGGCCAGTCCAGGTCCGACGCCGCTGACCGAAATCAGTTGCAGGAACAGCTCGCGTTCGCGCGCCGTCTTGAAACCGAAGAGCTGTAGCGAGTCCTCGCGTACGTGGGTATATATGCGCAGCTGCACGGGCGCTCCCACTTCGCCCAACTCATAAAAAGTTGAAAGCGGAATCGCCACGTCATAGCCCACGCCGCCGACATCGACGATGGCCGACGTGGCTTGCTTGGAAAGCAGAGTGCCCGAGAGATATGCGATCATTTTGGAGTGCCGACATCTTGTCGGCAGTGCGCGGGCATCCCGCCCGCATTCCGTTTCCCCTCTCCCGCTGGGAGGTTAGGGGAGAGGGTTTACGGCCGCGCTAGTCCTTCCCCTTTAAGCCCCTCCCAGAGGGAGGGGAGAACAAACAGTCTCTTCAGCGGCGCATGATTATGATGGATGCGCGCTTTCATTCGCAAATCCATCTTTCCGTCCGTGCCATCCCGGCGTTATACTTTGGGCGCGAACGAAAGTCATGAAGCGAGAGAAGATTTCAGAGCTGACCACGAACCGTCTCAGCGTTTACCTGCGCTGTCTGAACGAACTGGCAGCGGCGGGGATCAAAACGGTTTCGTCCCAGGAACTGGCGGAGCAGTTCAATCTTAACTCAGCCCAGATTCGCAAGGACCTCGGCTACTTCGGCGAGTTTGGCGTGCGCGGCATTGGTTATTTCATAGATGACCTGCAACGGCACCTGACGATCATCCTCGGTCTCGACCGGCCGCATCATGTCGGCATCGTGGGCGCGGGAAGATTGGGAACCGCGCTGGCGAATTACAATGGCCTTTCGAAATCGAATTTCACGGTCGTCGCCATGTTCGATAACGACCAAAAGAAGATCGGCAAGCGAGTTGGCCCGAGCGATATTCCCGTTTACGAAGTCAGTAAGATTAAGAAAGTCGTGCGCGATGAAGCGATCGACGTGGCCGTCATCGCCGTACCCGCTCGCGCCGCCCAGCGAGTGCTGAATCAGATCATGACCGCCGGCGTGAAAGCCGTTTTGAACTTCGCTCCCGCGCCCTTGACCGCGCGCAGGGGAGTGAAGGTGAAGACAGTGGATCTCACAACGTCGCTGGAATCGTTGTCTTATTTTCTGGCACAGCCTCAGAATAAACGGATAACGAAAGCGGGCCGAGGTGCGACCAGATTTGACGAGATCGTTGAGAGCGCAGGCCGAAGGGTGTAGGAATTCACGGCGATGATACGGTCCAGCAAAGTCGTAATGCCTTTCGCACTTGCTGTCGCGGTAGCAGTCTTGGCCGGAAGCGTCGTGCTAATCGTAAGATTCCCTCGGCCAAAGCAAACCCTATCGCGCAACCAGAATAATTACGCGTTTAGTGAATCACGCGAGAGCAACCGAACACCTGTTCCTGAACTTCACGTTCTTTCGACCAATATGATTGATGAAAACGTGATGTACGCCGACGGCGGAAGGAAACCGAGCGCTGATGTGCGAATTCTTTCGCCGCCAGATTCGCAGTACACTCAGGCTGTGGCGAAGCCCGGCAAGCAAGGTGTGTTGCAATTGAGGGTGAAATTTGAAGCCGACGGAAGTATTTCTGAAGTCTCGCCACTTGCGAAGCGAAGCATATGCAGCATTTGCCTGCTGCCAGACAACGAAGCGAAATTGATTTTCCCGGATTTGCCAAAGACTCGCAAGCGAGATGGGATTGAAGTGGTGGGAATTGATCCTGCCATGCCTCAATCGCACGATCTGGTTGATGCAGCCGTAGCAGCAGTAAAGCGGATCAACTTCATTCCTTTCCAGAGCGAAGGCAAGGCCGTGCCAACTCACGGACTCGTGGAATGCGTCTTTCGCCTTGATTGATTTGGTTGACGACAAATGGACGAACAAACCGCCAGACGCGATCTCATCAAAATCTGTCATCTGATGTACGAGCGCAGCTATGTCGTCTCGTCGGATGGCAACGTGAGTGTGCGTCTGGACGATGGCCGGATCCTGGCAACGCCGACGATGACCTGCAAGGGGAGAATGACGGATGATCTGATCGCCGTGACCGATCTCGAAGGACGCTCGGTGAATGAGCGGCGCGCGTCGAGTGAACTCGCGATGCATCTTTTGATTTATCGTGAGCGGCCGGACGTGAGGGCCGTCTGTCACGCACATCCGCCGCACGGGACCGCGTTCGCGGTTGCCGGATTGCCAATTGATCAGCCGATTCTTTCTGAAGTAATCCTGACGCTTGGCTGCGTGCCGCTGGCCGAATATGGCACGCCTTCGACGGAAGAATTGACCGACGCCATGCGTCCGCTCGTCAAGCATCACAACGCCTTGCTGATGGCCAATCACGGCGCCGTAGCTTACGGCGCGGATCTTTGGCAGGCGTTCGATCGTCTCGAAACCCTCGAACACACGGCAAAGATCGCGATTCTCTCGCGCACGCTCGGCGGTTCGCGCAACCTTTCGCCGGACGCGATTGAAAAGCTAATCAACGTGCGCGAGGCCGCCGGCTATCTTGATTCTGGCGCGCGCTGCCAGGCTTGTGGTTACCTGCATGAAACCAGCCTGGTGTGTCCGACCGGCGATCGCCCATCGCGCTCGTATTCTTCTTCGTCAAACGGCAGTGGCAAAGTTTCGCTCACGCGCGATGAATTGGTAGAGCTCTTAAGCGAAGCGGCGCGATTGAAGGATTCCTAGAATCGCTAATCGTGAATCGTCGTGTTTTAGTTTGGTTTCGTGTTCTTTCGCTCTGACAAGAACGATCCACGAAATCACACGAAACCGCACGAACTAAAACGTGTTCCGGTTCGTGTTGTTTCGTGGATAGTTAACTCGAGCGAGCGGCAACCGGTCAAAATTAACACCAACGTCAGGAGAGCAGCGGATTCGTGCTATTCTATTCGCGATTTACCATTAACGATTTACCAGCCGGACAGTCTCACAGGAGAAACCGAAATGCAAGAAGCACTCGGAATGGTGGAAACCAAAGGCCTCGTGGCGATGATTGAAGCGGCCGATGCGATGGTCAAGGCCGCCAACGTCACCCTGATTGGCTATGAAAAGATCGGCGCTGGATTTGTCACCGCGATTGTTCGCGGCGACGTCGCGGCGGTCAAAGCGGCGACCGATGCCGGCGCAGCGGCGGCGCGGCGCGTCGGCGAACTCGTCAGCGTGCACGTGATTCCACGCCCGCATGGGAGCGTCGACGAATCTCTGCCGGTCAGCACGCAGGCCCGCGCATGATCATCGCGCGCATCATCGGCACAGTCGTGGCGTCACAAAAAGACGAACGGCTGGAAGGTAAAAAGCTGCTCATTGTCAGGCCTATCAACTTAGATGGCTCGGACACAAGCGGCTACGTCGTGGCCGTGGACACGGTCGGCGCGGGCTTTCATGAACGCGTGCTGGTGGTGGCCGGTTCGAGCGCGCGCCTGGCGCAGAACATGAAAGACACGCCGGTGGATGCGGCTGTTGTCGGCGTAATCGACACGGTCGACATAATGAGTCCCGAGATCTGAAATGCAGCTAGCGCGTGTAATCGGAACCGTGGTTGCCACGGTGAAGAACGATTCACTTAAGAATCGCAAGCTGCTCATCGTGCAATCACTCAATAAGGACCTGGCGCCGCAGGGCAAACCTCTGGTGGCGGTCGATGCCGCCGGAGCCGGCGTCGGCGAGTTGGTTTTCTGGTGCCGGGGCAAGGAAGCCAGCTTTCCTTTCAAGCGCGAAGATACGCCGACGGATTGCACGATTGTGGCGATCGTTGATTCGGAAAGGCATGTCTTTAATGGTTAATCAGCGCGGCTCCGTACTTTGTACTTCGTGCTTTGAACTTTGATGTCTACGTGGCGGACTGCGCTACGTCCCCCAGGTCACGGTGAAGTTTCGTGTGAAGTCAAAGTACAAAGATCAAAGCCCAAAGTTCGTTTCAAGATAATGATTCTCGCCAAAGTTTTAGGAAACATCGTGGCCACGCAAAAGAATTCGCGCTACGAGAACGCGCGCGTGATGCTCTGCGAGCAGATCACTCCCGAAGGCGAGGCCGCGGGCAACACCGTGCTCGCGCTTGATGCGGTTGATGCCGGAGTGGGCGACACGGTTTTGATCGTGCAGGAAGGGTGGAGCGCGTCCACCGTCGCGACCGGAAAAGCCGGCGCCGCGATCGATTCGGCCATCGTCGGCGTCGTAGATCGCATCGATCTTTTGGAAAACGAGTAAGGGTCCAATTTGAGACTTCAGGGCATGCCCTGTTGCTGGGAGCGCGGACGCCCTCGTCCGCATTGAGCGCGAAGCGCGAAGAGCGCGCACCCGACGGTCTGCAACCGAACGAAAATCTGAACGTGCGATGCACGTTTTGCGGGCGAGGGCGCCCGCGTTCCCAGTAACCACGATTTCGACTTCATGAGCAGTGATCAAGATCGGGCAAGGTTGATAGCGGAACGCGTCGCGCGGCGAGTAGGCGGAACTCGCGCTGGCGCATCAAGTCCCAGGAATGTCGCCCCCTCAAAGAACGGTGCTCCGGTGCGCGAAGAATTATCCGCAATCCGCGAAGGGCTCCACGATCTAGAGAGCAAGCTCGACAGCGTAGAATCGAAAATTGTTCAGGGAACCGCCGACGCGCCGATTCAGTCGCGCGCGCGCGTAATAGACTTCGTTTCATCAACCCCACCGTCGGCTACTTCGCCATCCATGGCTTCGCCTCCGCCGCCAGCTTCGGTACCGCAATCTCAGTTTGTGCCGGCGACGCATTCGCCGTGGGTCAGGGACTTCGGCGCGGTGCCGGAGCACGTCAGTCAGGAACGCTTCGGTGTTGAAGAAGCTGCGGTCTCAGAGCTGGTCGAGTTTTTCGAGAGCGAAAAGAAGTGCTCACTCGAACCGGGCGGCAAGCCCTGCGACCATTGCGCGATGTGCAGCTCACGCGGGTTTTAGCCGGAGGATGAGGTCAGTACCGGGAGCGGTAGCGACCGGGTCGTCACCGATGGAAAGGCGCGAGATTGCAGGAATGTTGACCCGGTCGCTACCGCTCCCGGTACTGACTCCATGACCCGGTACGCTATTTCGCTGCGGGCGTCGCTTGATTCGGTCGCAGCGTGTTTGAGTCGATGCGTGGAACCTGCTGCGCGCCCTCCTCGGCTTTGAAGTAAGGCTCTTCCTTAAAACCGTAAAGCTTTGCCGAAATTACCGTGGGAAAGTGTCCGCGCGTAGTGTTGTAATCCTGCACCGCGTCGTTGTAGTCCTTGCGCGCCGTGGCGATACGATTCTCGGTCCCGGCAACTTCATCCTGCGCCTTCAGGAAGTTTTCGTTCGATTTCAACTGTGTTTCTGTTCCGGCGACTTGTCGCCCGCATCGCCCTGCGGCTGAGCGCTGGTGGCATTCAGCAGTTGCGAACGAGCTTTGGCGATCGTGCCAAAAACCTCCTGCTCCTGCACGCCGGAGAGCTTCGCGGTTTCGATCAGATTGCCGAGCAGATCGTTGCGACGCTGTAGCTGGGTCTCGATGTTGGACCATTTCGCTTTCACGTTCTGGTGTTTGGCCTGCAGCGTGTTGTAGCTGCAACCGGCGGCCGAAAGCGAAAGCAGAATCAGGATTGAAAGTAACAGTGCATTTCTCTTCATAATCAAGTCTCCATTTGTAGCCGAGCAATTACTCGCCCGGGTCGAGGGCGTCGACAGCTTCAATAACGCGTTCGATCTGCTGCATATAATCAGCGAACAGATCGTTGGCTTCTTTCTCATTTAAACCGGCGTCGCCGCTGGCGCGCAGCGCAAAGATTCGCTCGAAAGGCGCAGCATCGAGCTTCAACAACTGCGCGGTCGCCCGCACGGCGTCGGGCTTGCCGCGCGGCGGTTCGCTTCCGTGCAGCGTCAGCACCGGGCGAAACAGCGAAGCAAAACTCGACAGACTATCAATCATCAAGGCACAAAGCTTTTCCGCCGACACCGAGGCCGGCACATAGAGCCGGCGCAGTTGAATGAACTTGCTGCGCAGCTCGTATTCGGTTTGATGTCGCAGGTTCGCATCGGAAATCTTGAGAAACTCGAACGGGTCGCGGCCATACAGCACGATGCGCGCGGTCTCCATGTGCAGGAACTCAATCGGAAATACGTCCGCCGCGTCCTGAAGTTCCTCGACCGTGAAATAAACCGGCAGCGGATGCCCCAGGCGTTGCCATTCGCGCAGGGGCGCCTGTGCCAGGCGCAGATCGTCCGGCATAATCCGATTCAGCGCGACCAGCAGATTGTAATCAGAATGCAGCTCGACGTGGTCGCCCGCCGCCGCCGATCCGTAAAGCACGACCGAGGCAAGATTGTCGCCGTGCGTGCTCTTCAGATCAGCGACCAGATGATTCAGTGCTTCCGAGATAATTGTCCTGGACATGTTTTGAACCTAAAACCTGAAACTTGAACCTTGGAACGAAATTACCAGCTTCCGCCGGCGCCGCCGCCACCAAAATCACCGCCCCCGCCGAAGCCGCCTCCGAAGCCGCCACCGCCGCTCGAACCACCAAAGCCGCCACCGCTCCAGCCACTCGATCCGCCGGAGCCCCAACCGGAGCCGCGATTACCGCTATTGAGAACCATGCTGAGCAGAAGCCAGTTGAGCCAACCGCCTCCGCCGCCACCGCGTCCGCCACGTCTTCGGCTCGAGATGACGAAGATGATAACAAAGATCACTATAAGGAAAAGCACGCAGGGGGAAATGCCCCTGGATGTTTCGCGCACCGGTTCGGCGCTGGGCCGGTACGAGTACTTCTTATCAACGTCGGCGACGCTGAAGCCGCGCTTTTCCTCCAGCGTCGAAACGATCGTCTGAACCGCGGTCATCAAGCCATTGCTGTAATCGCTTTTCCTGAAAGGATCGCGCATGCGCCGGTATACTTCACCGACCAGTCCATCGGGTAGATCACCTTCCAGGTGCCGGCTGACTTGAATGTGATACTTGCGATCGTCGACCGCGACCAGCAGCAGCAACCCGTTCCTTTCACCTTCGCTCGAACCGATTCCCCAGCCGCGCGCGACGGCCAGCGAGTAATCAAAGATGTCCTGATCAGCGGTGGTCTTCACCGTGACGACCGCTAACTCGATATCGCCTGCCTTCTTCAAATCTGTCAGAATCTTTTCCATCCGCTGGTTGGTCGCTGAATCAATCACGCCCGCGTTGTCAACGACGTAGCGAAACGGGTTGGGCGGCGGCAGTGGCGAGTTGGCCGGCTCAGCGCGGGCGTTGCCCAGCAGAGCGAGTAAGCTCCCAAGCAGCGCCAGACCCACAACTGCCGTCCGAATTGATTTGCGATGAGAACGAGTCATGCGAGTCATGTAAAGTTAATCAGAGTGGCACGGGCGTCCAGCCCGTGAATCACGCGCAAGATGCGCGTGCCACAACCAAACTGCCCTACGACCTTGAGGCCTGTTCATCCTCATCTGGGAATCAAACGATGTAGTAAATAGAAAAGCGCCACACCAGCAAATACGACAATCGAGACCATTGGGTTCTTCTCCTCCTTGCGATTCACTTCCGGAATCAAATCGCTGGCGGCCACGTAAAGCGTCACGCCCGCGGAAAACGGCAAGGCGTAAGCGACTGAATTAGCAAACTGCGATTTCAGCAGCGCGACCCCAACGACACCCGCGAAGGTTGCCGCACCTATCGCCAGTGCCGCCGCCGCCGCCTTTTTTGAAGATCGTCCCGAGGCAAGCATGATCGACGCGACGGTGAAACCTTCCGGCACCTTGTGCAGCATGATCGCGATGAATATCAGCAAGCCAACCTTTAGATTGACCAGAAACGCGGACGCGATTGAAACACCGTCGAAAAAAGTGTGAATGGTCAAACCGCCAATTGCGGTGTACGCCGCCGATGGTCTGATGACGGATTCCGGATGTGTCTCAGCGCCAAAGTGAAAGTGCGGCGCGATCGTGTGCTCGACCAGTTGGATTAGCAGGTACCCGCCGACGAGAAGCGCGAACGCACCGACGACCGCTTCAGCCGCATTTGCGCCGCTGGCGCCTTCCGTCCACAGCGCCACAGTCTCAGGAACTATCTCAATGAAGATCGCCGCCAGCATGAAACCGGCGCCGAGCGCGACCAGATACTTCAGCAACTTCGCTTCGCTGCGATACGCGCCGGACGACGCGAGCAAGAGCCCACCGGCCAAATTGGCCAACGCCGCCAACGCTCCGAGCGCGAGAAGGGCAGGGATTCCAGTCACCTTGGTTTGTTTGGTTTGTTTAGACTTCGCATGAAGGACTCGACCGCGACATCGCCGCGACTATACCTCAGGCGCTAACGAAAGACATTGACGCGAGCGAAAAAATTCTTTGTAAACGCTGTTTTAACTATTGACAGGCCCGAAATACGGGCGTAGTATGCGCCGGTGGAGCAAAGTGGAGTGAGGTGGCCACAACTAGACCAAGGGAACACGATCGCCGCACAAAGCGCGAAG